>Ga0182033_10000685_pt1 | contig 16218 bp, 14 predicted proteins | sample tim00Cox0000000H_FD_125968 | JGI IMG/M metagenome (GOLD analysis project Ga0182033, IMG submission 125968) | Lab enrichment of tropical soil microbial communities from Luquillo Experimental Forest, Puerto Rico - timezero.00C.oxic.00.000.00H | ecosystem: Environmental > Terrestrial > Soil >...
AAGACCATCTTGCGCGCGCCGGCCGACGGTGTGGTTACCGTGATCGTCGCCGAGGTCGGTGAGAACATCCACCCCGGCCAGCCGGTTCTGGCGATCGAAGAGACCGGCAAGCGCTGGCTGTCGTTCAACGCGCGCGAAGATCTGCTGCGTGGCCTCACGGTCGGCGCGAAGGTCGACGTGGCGCGGCCGGGCGCACGCGAGTTGACGCCGGCCGTCGTCACCGAGGTGGTGCCGCTCGGGTCGTTCGCGACCTGGCAAGCTGAGCGCGCGATCGGCGATCATGATCGCAGCACTCTGCGCCTGCGACTCGATCCGCAAGGTGCTCAAACCGGATTCGAGCCCGGCATGACGGTGTGGCTCAATCGTTGAGCGAAAAGTCACTGCGAAGGAACGTCCATCTCCGCCGACTCATTAGCTAGAGCGGCCTTGGCGGTTCCAACCGACAAAAACGGCGCTCGCGCGGGCCGGTATTACGCATGAGGGCGGTATGTAGCGGCCGTTCACGGAACAACCGCGCGGCCACAGCGTTCGACTGCGGTGAGTCGCTGGCAGTGCAAGAATGAACAGGAACAGGAGAGACACATGGACAGGAACAAGGCGGAAGACATGCAGCACCACAAAGGACATCTCGGAATGAACATACCTCCGATCCTGTCGCGGAAGGAGTGGGAGGCCGCGCGCCAGCAGCTCCTCGTGAAGGAGAAATCCTTGACTCGCGCGCGTGATGCGCTGGCCGCCGAGCGTCGACGGATGCCGTGGATGGCGGTGGAGAAGAAGTACGAGTTCGATGGACCCAAGGGTAAGGTGAGCCTGCTCGACCTATTCGAAGGCCGTCGTCAGCTGATCATCTACCGCGCTTTCTTCGAGGCCGGCGTCTACGGCTGGCCCGAGCATGCCTGCCGCGGCTGTTCATTCGGGGCCGATCAGGTCGCCCACCTTGCCCATCTGAACGCCCGCGACACCACGCTCGCGTATGCCTCGCGCGCGCCACAGAAGGACATCGAGCGTCTGAAGGCACGAATGGGTTGGAAGATGCCGTGGTACACCATCACGGACAGCTTCGACACCGACTTCGGCGTAGACGAATGGCACGGCCACAATGCATTCATCCGCGACGGGGACAAGGTGTTCCGCACCTACTTTATCAATAGCCGCGGCGATGAGGCGATGGGGAGCACCTGGAGCTACCTCGACATGACGGCGCTCGGGCGCCAGGAGGAGTGGGAAGACTCGCCGGAGGGCTACCCTCAGACGCCGCCATACAAGTGGTGGAACTGGCACGACGCATATGGCGCCGCCCCGTCGTCCCAATGGGACAGCGTCGTCGATCGCAGTCTCGATCTCCTCCAGCGTCAGCAATGAGTGTCATGACCGATATAAACTACGGCTGGGTGCCGTAGCGCTATGTCTACAGCTTTGTTCAACTCAGCAAAACACAAAGGTAAGGAAACGTTATGAGCGCCAACAATACCTATCTCGCTGTTTTCCTTGGCAGCAAAACGAGCCCAAAGATGATGGCATGGAACGCTCTTCCCGAAGCAGAACGGCGTGCAAAGGAGCGGGAGGGAATCGCCGCGTGGAAGGCATGGGTCGAAAAGCACCAGAGCGCGATAGTTGCTATAGGTGGACCGCTCGGTAAGACCAAGAAGGTCACTCAACGCGGTATCGAAGACATAAGCAATGACATGGGAGCCTTCACGGTCGTCCGAGCGGCCTCACACGACGACGCCGCAAGGCTTTTCGAAGCGCATCCACACTTCACAATCTTCCCCGGCGAATCCGTGGAGGTCATGCCGGTAATGCCAATACCTGGTACATGATCGGCGGCAGCGCACGGAGCGTTATTACACTCGTGATGCCAGTTCGGAGTGGGTCCAGAGGCAGACATTGTGCGATGTCCGCACCATGTCTGCTTTTCCCCTGATCGCGACCACAAGAGCAGTTGACCGCTAAGCAAGAAAAGTTGGGACGTGAGCCTCGATGGGTTGCGCTTCGTTTCCGCAGCCAGCCTTATCGGCTACGACTACCCGAGTTGCTAATGGTCGGATGTCCGACGTCGAGCGCGCGCTTATATCTCGACTTCGAGCCCGACCTCCACGACCTGGGCGGCCGGAACTCCGAAATACGACGCGGCCGGGAGATTGGCGTTGAGGTGCATTGTGGCGAACAGGGATTTTCTCCAGACCGCCATGCCGGACGCCTTGTCGCTGGGGATCACCATCACCCGCCTGAAATAGTAAGTGATGTTCTGCGGATCGATGCCGCGAAGTTGAGGGTCGAGGCAGGCGAGCTTCAGTCCGTCCATCACGTTCGGCGTTTCCATGAACCCGAAATGAACGAGGACACGAGTAATGCCAGCACCTACCGGCACTAGCGTGACGCGTTGCCCTGGGTCCACGCGTGGCGCATCGGTGGTGATGGTGGCGATTAGCAGCACGCGCTCGTGCAGGACGCGATTGTGCCGCAGGTGATGCGTCAGGCAGAGCGGGATGCCTGTGCTCGCAGCCGTAAAGATCACCGCCGCTCCTGGCAACCGAATTGGCGGATTGGCGAGCACCCATTCGATGAACTCCTCCTCGCGCTGGCGAAGCTTGGAGCGTTCGTGCTCAAGCAACTGCCAACCGGTTCGCCACGTCAGCATCAGGAACGCAATAACGCCGGCCATCAGCAGCGGGAACCAGCCGCCCTCGACAAGCTTTGTCATGTTCGCGGCAACGAAGATCAGTTCGATGGCAAGGAAGAACCCGTTCACCGCTGTGACGATGAGCGGGTTGTAGCCCCATCTCAGTGCGACGAGGGCCGCAAGCACCGTCGTGACCGCCATCAGGATTGAGACGGCAATGCCGTATGCGCCGCCAAGCGCGTCGGACGAGCCGAATAAAAGCACGGCGGCGAGCGTGCCCGCCGCCAGCAGCCAGTTCGCGACAGGTATGTAGATCTGGCCCTTCTCGTGGCTGGCCGTGTGTTGCACCCGCATGCGGGGCAGGAAGCCCAGCTGCATCGCCTGCTGGGTGAGGGAGTACGCGCCTGAGATGATCGCTTGTGAGGCAATCACGGTGGCGATGGTCGCGAAAGCGACCATCGGATAGTGGGCCCACCTTGGTGCTAACAGGAAGAACGGGTTCTCGACCGCGTGGGGATCTGCCAGAAGCAGTCCTCCCTGGCCGAGATAGTTGAGCATAAGAGCCGGCGCCACGATCGCGAACCATCCCAACTGAATCGTCAGCCGGCCGAAATGGCCCATATCCGCGTACATTGCCTCGGCGCCGGTGAGCGTCAGAAAGGCGGCACCGAGCACGGCGAACGCGATGCCGGGTCCTGCGTGAACGAGGTAGGCAACGGCATAATAAGGACTGATCGTGGCCAGGATGCTCGGGGTCCGCATGATACCAAGCAGGCCAAGCAGGCCGATCGCAATGAACCACAACAACATCACCGGCCCGAAGATGTTGCCGACGAATTCCGTTCCCTTGCGCTGGACCAGGAACAGACCTACCAGGATTGCGATTGTGATGGGAACAACCATCGGCGCGAGTCCGGGTGCGTCGACCTTGAGACCCTCGACGGCGCTCAGTACCGAGATCGCCGGGGTGATCACCCCGTCACCATAGAGCAGCGCGGCTCCGATCAAACCGACGATGAGCAAGGAGGCGCGCCAGCTCCCCCGCGGTGCGTGCCTTACATCGAGCACCGCGAGGAGTGCCACAATGCCGCCCTCGCCGTGATTGTCGGCGCGCAGAATCAGAATGGCATATTTGAGCGTGACGATCAGGAGAAGCGACCAGATGATCAGCGACACGATGCCCATCACCGTATCGGGGGTGGGCGCCCCGCCCGCCTGGACGGCCTGCTTCAGCCCATAGAGCGGGCTGGTGCCGATATCGCCGTAAACGACACCGAGTGCGGTAAGCACCGCGGCGGCGCGTTGCTTGCGGGCGTCTTGGCGAGGCAACCTCGCGGTCTGAAGGGTCTCGGCCATGCGAATGCCCCTTCCCTTGGTTCCGCAAGTCTGCACGAAAATGGCACCGTGAGAAGCCCGGTTTTCGAAGGTCTGTTGGGGGCGGGTGGTCATGGTCCCGCGCCGGACCACCCTGGACACGGCGTGTTAGTGCGCACGGATGGACCCCAATTTGCAGCTGTACATCTCGCCTATTGGGAATGTCGGCTAAGGAGTGAATGCTGGCGGTGACGGATAAGCCAAATTTTGCGACGCCTTCAGGCATCGTTCCGGCATCCGGCTATATGAGGGCTTTATCCGAGAGAAGCGACGACAATGGTGCAATCCAAATCGATGATCACCGTGAACGGTCGTTCATATCGCCTGCCCGAACGTCCCACCGTGGTGATCTGCTTCGACGGCTGCGATCCCGAATACATCGAGCAAGGTCTGAGGGATGGGCTGCTACCAACCATCTCCTCTTTCCGGCAGGGCGGCTTCTTGGGTTTTGCGGATGCGGCCGTCCCGACGTTCACCAATCCCAACAACGTTTCGATCGTCACTGGTGTTCCGACTTCGATCCACGGCATCGCGGGTAACTACTATCTGGATCGCACGACTGGCGAAGAGCGGATGATCACGGACGCATCGCTGATGCGGTGCGGAACGGTCCTTTCCGCCATGTCACATGCCAGCGTGAAGACAGCTGTGGTGACCGCGAAAGACAAGCTGCGCTTGATGCTATCGCAAGACCTGAATGGGATCGCGATCTCGGCGGAAAATCCCGAGAAGGCCATCTTGGGAGCTTCGATAGAGGGCGTCGAGATGCTAGTCGGACGCGCGAAGCCAGACCGATATTCGGCTGACCTGTCGATTTGGGTGCTCGACGCCGGAATACGACTGGTCGAGCGCGGTGATGCGACGTTGCTCTACTTGTCACTATCCGACTTCGTGCAGCACGCCTACGCGCCCGGAGAGCCGGAGGCGAATGCTTTCAACCAGAAGGTCGATCAGCGGATCGGCCGTCTCGTGGGGGCTGGCGCCGTTGTCGGCATCGTGGCAGATCACGGGATGAACGATAAGTGTCGCCCCGATGGTACGCCCAACATCATTTTTCTAGAAGAAGAATTGACCAAGCGCTTCGGCCCCGGCTGCGCGCGGGTCATCTGTCCAATCACCGACCCATTCGTGCGCCACCACGGGGCACTGGGCGCCTTCGTTCGCGTCTACGCCCGCGACCAAGTGGCCATACCGGCGCTCATGCAGGCGACTGCGGACCTGCCTGGGATCGAAGTCGTCACAGACGCCGAAACTGCCGCCCGCGAGTATGGCCTCCCGCTGGATCGTGAGGGGGACTTCATAGTCATGTCAGATGCGGCCACGGTTATCGGATCGCGTGCGGACCAACACGATTTGTCCGGCCTGGCTGGCCATCGTCTGCGCTCGCACGGCGGCTTGCACGAACAGCGCGTGCCCTTTCTTGTCTCACATCCCTTGCGGTTGGACTTCCTAGTGGAAAAGCACAATAAACTGCGGAATTTCGACATCTTCGATGCCGTGCTGAATGGCCTTGCTTGAGCGCGCAGCAGCTGAAAATGCCGGCCAGAGATTTTTTCATTCAGCAAGTGATGGTACGGCTCCAGCAGCGAACAGCAATCCAGTTTTGCAACAAATTCCTCTCGAAAGTAGATACTGCCAAAAAAGTGGCGCCGGAGAGCGAGGACCGATAGAAATTAGCGGCGTTTAGCTGGTCAGGGCTTCCCAACTTTGTGGCACAAGCCGATTGCCATCCGCGGCGCGCTCGTTCTTTGCGCCGGTTTCCTCGTCCTATTTATGGGTGGGGGCACGCGCTTTGTTGTCGGCCTCACCCTAAAACCCATCGTCGACGAATTGGGTTGGAACCGTAGCGATCTTGGCGCCGCGGTCGCCGTGTTTCAGTTCGTGTCGGCGGCCGCGATGTTTGTCGCGGGCCGGGTGACAGACCGCAGCGGGCCGCGTCTTGTGCTGGGGAGTGGGCTCATTCTAAGCGGCTTGGGCATCAGCTTGATGAGCATAATCGCCGCGCCTTGGCACGCGATCCTACTCTATGGTGTCATCTACGGCCTCGGCAACGGCGCGGCCTCTCTGATCCCGGTGGGCGTGATGGTGACGCGCGTGTTTTCGACGCGCATGGGCATCGCCAATGCTGTGGTGATGGCAGGGATCAGCGTCGGCCAGCTTGTCATGATCGCCGCGCTGACGGCGGCCCTCGTCGCTATGAGCTGGCAGTCGGTCTACCTGTTGCTCGGCCTTGCGCATCTTGTGTTGCTGCCATTCCTCATCGCGGTCATTCCGCGAAGCACGGCGGCGCAACAGAAGAGCGTGCGGTCTAGCGACGGTCTTGGAGTGCTCGCGGCCACACGCACGCGGCAGTTCTGGCTACTCATTGCGGTCTATGCAATCTGCGGCTTTGATGATTTTTTCGTCACGACGCATGTAGTGGCGTTCGCGCAGGACCGCGGAGTAGATGCATTCCTTGCCGGCAACCTGCTGGCGTTGATGGGACTCACTGGGCTCATCGGCGTGGTTGCCGGCGGGGCGCTGAGCGACCGCTCAGGTCCAGCCTGGCCGACCGCACTTTCCTTCGTGGCGCGCGTTTCCGTTTTCGGCCTTCTGATGGTCGACCAGTCCGCGATCTCGGTTGCCGTATTTGCGTTGGTGTTCGGCGCAACATTCCTGGTTACGGCACCTCTCGTCGTCGTCTTTGTCTCCGAGAGCTTCGGCTACCGCCATCTTGGTGCGCTTACGGGCCTAATTACAATGGTACATCACATCTGCGGCGGTATCGGCGCCTATTTCGGGGCGGCCGTGTTCGATGCAACGCGCAGTTATAATGGCGCCTTCCTGACCGTGCTTGTTCTGTCGCTGCTGGCGCTGGTGTTGTCGATGTTGCTCGCGCGCCCGCGCGCCACCCCGCGCACGGCCTAGCTAAGACCGCCTCGCGGCGGTCCCTCTGAAATTCGATCAGTGTCTCGACTATTCATACGCCAGCCTTCCGCTGTGCCAGCCGAGCAAACCAAGTGGTGCCTACTGGCAAACTCCTGCCGCTCAGGGGTTCGCCTTCATCTCAACTCTGATGCCGTGGATCGTCTTTTCGGAAGCGTTGAAAACCCGTCCGAGTGGTTGCGGCGCCATGTTCACGACCAAACATCCTTGGCGATTCCAATTTTGGATCGCCTGCATGACGTCTCGGTTCGGAGGCAGTTTAGTGCCATCTGGGGCAAAATCGTGTACTGGCCCCTGGACCTGGTCGAACACGAACACCGATGGCCATCGATGATGATGGATGGGCTCTTCGTCGTTTGGCTCCAAGGTTACCTCAAGCACACGAAGCCGCTCGTTCTCGAAGATGACTTTGTGGTGTCTCGGAGCAGCTACCACAGCATCTAATGCTGGATCCCAAGTAGATGGATCCAAATCTGCACGGTTATCGGGCATATTACCCCTCGTCAGTTCGGGTCTGAATAGAATAACGCGAACCAAGGTTATAGGTCGCGGCGCGCAGTGCAATCGTCATTTGTCCGCTTCGGATCATTTGCTTCATTATTTTACGATGTCCGCACCAGGTCCGCTTTACCTTTGATTGCGACCGTAAAAGCAGGTGCTTAGTTCTATGTCGGTTTAGGGCCAAAAGGGGAATCATGCAACGCAGCAAATAAGACCGTTATTCGATCACCTCGTCGGCGCGACTGAGCAAGGCTGGCGGAATATTAATGCCGAGTGGCTTGGCGGTCTTGAGATTAATGATCAGCTGATACTTAGATGCTTGCTCGACCGGCAGGTCCTTGGGTTCTTGGCCTTTGAGGATTTTATCCACGTAGAGTGCGGCGTGCCGATACATGTAATTGAAATAGAACAGACGAGGAAAAGCTAAAGACGGTCCCACCCGCAATAACAACTGCCTTCCAGCGGCTTTAAATCGGCCACCTCTACCTCCAGCGCGGCCAAGAAACTTACTCGGTACTCGTAACCACTTTCAGACGCGGCGTTTCGAGGTGCATGACATTGCGATATGCAGCTAGATAGTCCATGGCCATACGTCGCGCGGTGAATCTTTGTTCAAAACGCGCCCGCACCTTCTGCCGATCTAATTCGGAGATCCGGCCGACCGCGCTGACCGCCGAGATCTCGTCTTCCACAATCAGGCCGGTGAGGTCATCTTCGATGATCTCGGGCACAGATCCACGATTGAACGCAACCACCGGCGTGCCACACGCCATAGCTTCGATCATGACAAGCCCGAATGGCTCGGGCCAATCGATCGTTACGAGCAGTGCAACCGCGCCGCTCAGAAACTCTGATTTTTCCTGGTCACTGATCTCGCCGATGTATTCAATAAAGGGCGAATCCAGAAGCGGCTTAATGACTTCGTCGTAATACTCCTGATCCACGCGATCAACCTTGGCTGCGATCTTCAACGGTATCCCGCATCGTTTGGCGACCCGGATGGCGCGGTCGATCGATTTTTCCGGTGCTATACGGCCGAGCACGCCGAGGTAAGCGGGCTTTACCGGGCGTGGTGACAGCAATTTCTCGGGGACCCCATGATAGATCGTCTGGATCCAATTCGCCTGCGGGACCGGCCGTCGCTGCGAATTTGAAATCGAAATGAGCGGTGTCGTGCGAAATGTCCGGAACACGGGCTGGTGCTCCGGCAAATCAAGCCTGCCATGCAAAGTTGTAATGAACGGCGTTTGTTGACGGGCAAAAAGCGAAAAAGGGTAATAGTCCAGATGGAAATGCAGCAAGTCGAATTCATGACTGAGCTGGCGTACCCGTTCCAGCATTACGATGTGCAGAGCGTTTGGATCACGTATTGAGCCATCTAGCCGCAGAGCCTTTGGCCATGTCGCCTCAAGCCTCGCCGAGGTATGGGAATCTCCGCTTGCGAACAACGTCACGTCATTGCCGAGGGTGACGAGCTCTTCGGTCAACCAGTGAACGACCCGCTCTGTGCCGCCATAAAGTTTGGGAGGGATTGCTTCAGTCAACGGGGCTACCTGCGCGATGCGCATCAGCTTGAACTCCTTAATTTTTTTTAATCCGCTGGACTTGAGACGTCACACCGCCTGAAAAAAGCCGCCGAAGCTTGGAACGTTTCCGGGTCAAGATGGTTCCCAAAACTGAAATGGAGGGGGTACGTACGGTGTTCCAATGCAGATTGTATTTCTAGCGGCATCGTCGCAGATCTCACATGTGATGTCTCTGGCCAGTCGCCGCGCATGGACAACCTAACCAGCTACGCAGGCCGGCCTTTTTCGTTTGTTGGCCATTATTTGCGGTCACGTTGGCGTTCGCATGCGGCAATTGTGGCGGCAGTTGCGGCAGCTGTGACCTGTTCGGTCGGCACCCAGTACGGCGTCAAAATGCTGGTCGATAGCCTCACCTTAGGTCTATCGCACAACGTCTGGTTGTCCTTCCTGCTATTGTGTTCGCTCATCGCTGGAGACAATTTGCTTTGGCGCGGCGCCGGCTGGCTCGCGAGCACAACCTTTGTCAAAGTAACCGGTGATCTGCGCCGTGACCTGTTTCGTCACGTGACCGGTCATGCTCCGAGCTATTTTACCGACCAGCTGCCAGGAACGCTCACCAGCCGGATCACCGCAACCTCCAATGCGGTCTTCGCAATTGAGAATATGTTCGTGTGGAACGTGCTGCCGCCGTGTCTGGCGACTGTCTCGGCAATTGCCTTGGTTGCAACGGTCAGCACTTCAATGGCGGCCGTCCTGAGTGTTGCCGGGAGTGTGGTTGTCGTCGCTATGTTCCGCGTGGCAGCGGCCGGAAAACCTCTTCATCACGATTTTGCCGCCAAGGCGGCAGCCGTTGACGGGGAGATGGTCGATGTTGTTAGCAATATGCCTGTCGTCAAGGCGTTCTGTGCGGTAAGGCGCGAGCTTGATCGCTTCGGCGCGACGGTTGATTGTGAAATGGCGGCGCGCAGCCGAAGCCTCCTTTATCTGGAAAGGCTGCGGGTTGCACACGCCGTCGTAACCGCTGTCTTCACGATTGGACTGGTGGCATGGGCGGTTACACTTTGGCAACGCGGCCAGGCCACGGCTGGCGATGTTGTTCTTGCCTGCACATTGGGACTATCCGTCCTGCATGCCACGCGCGACCTTGCGGTCGCCCTCGTTGACGTGACGCAGCATGTCGCGCGGCTTTCGGAGGCGCTTGCAACACTACTGGCTCAGCACCAACTGCGGGATCACCCCGAAGCTGGCCCGCTTGTCAAACGGGGCGCATCCATAGAATTCGACAATGTCTCGTTCAGCTATCCCGGTGGCCGCCGTGTTTTCGGGACATTCAGCCTGCGAATTGAATCAAATCAGCGTGTTGGATTGGTCGGCGAATCCGGTGGCGGCAAATCGACTCTGTTCGCTCTGCTCCAACGCTTTTATGATGTGGAGCGCGGCCGGATCCTTATCGACGGCCAGGATATTGCTCGTGTCACACAGGATAGCCTGCGTTCGGCAATCGCACTGGTCCCGCAAGATATCTCCCTTTTCCAGCGATCGATCATGGAAAACATCCGATACGGTCGACCCGACGCAACCGACGAGCAGGTGGTGCGAGCGGCCAGGGCGGCACGATGCGAATTCATCGATGACCTGCCTGCGGGCTTCGCTATGGTCGTCGGCGATCGCGGTGTCAAACTCTCGGGCGGCGAGCGCCAGCGTATCGCCATTGCACGCGCTTTCCTGAAGGACTCACCGATCCTTTTGCTTGATGAGGCCACGGCCTCTCTGGACGGCGATTCCGAGGAAGCCGTTCGCGAAGCCCTCGGGCGCCTGATGCAGAAACGTACCGTGATAGCGATTGCGCATCGGCTTTCGAGCTTACGCAATTTCGACCGTATCGTGGTGCTAAAGTCCGGTTGTGTGATCGAAGATGGTTCACCGGATTGGCTGATGAAGAGCAAAGGCGCCTACTACAAGCTAATGTGCCGCGAAGTGAGCCGTCTGACCAAGCGCGCCGCATAGTCAAATTGTCTGCTTTCTCAAGGATTGCAGGCCCATGTCTCGTCGCGTGGAACCATTGCCAATCAAATCGGGTTCTTTATTGCCTTTCTCCGTTCGGACAAGGAGGGCTTCGTGCACGCGCGATTGGACGTCGGCCTTATCCTGACCGCGATTTTTCTCCTGATGCTGCAGCAATTCGTGCCGGCCGCGGAGGGTCCCGAGTCGCCGGCAGAGGCGAAACCCTCCGTTACCGTTATCGATGGTACGGCTGTGCGCGGGATTCTTGGCCGGACTGTCCAAGGCGCTGATGGCAAGGACATGGGTCGTATTGTCGACATCGTCGTCGATCCAGTAGGGCAGGTGCGTGCCGCCATTATCGATTTTGGCGGTTTTCTTGGGGTTGGCAGCCGCAAGATTGCAGTGAGCTGGGGCGCTTTGCATTTTGCCGGTGCGGTGAAGAAGGGCGACAATATAGAGCTCGAATTGACCCGAGATCAGTTGAAGGCCGCACCCGAATACCGGGAGGGCAATCCGGTTGTAGTAATCGGCTCAACTGGCGCCTTGGAGCCGCTGGATCTACCACCCTAACTACACCGGAGAAGTGACCTGTTTGCGCGAGCAACGCAGCGTATCGACACATCGACCTCCGGCCGCGACAGAGAGCCGACCGCTCGATCAACGAACACGCCTCAGCGCGGCGGACCTTCGGTTCGCAGCACGCGTGGCCTCGATTGGTTTGTGTTCTTTCTTGCCGATGTGCAGACCGGTTTTGGCCCCTTCATCGCAGTCTATTTGACAACGGAGAAGTGGACCCAGGTTGAGATCGGCCTGATCCTGTCCGTGAGCGGGTTGACTTCTTTGCTTGGCCAGATGCCGGGAGGAGCACTGGTCGACTGGGCGCGGTCCGAACGATTGGTCGCCGGTTTGGCTGTAGCAGCGATCGGTGTGAGCGCTTTGGCCTATGCGGTGTGGCCGATCTTTCCGATCGTTCTATGTGCTGCGCTGCTCCAGGCGGTCAGCAGTTGCGTGTTGGGCCCGGCGATTGCTGCCATCAGCCTCGGCCTTGTTGGTCGATCAGCCATCAGCCGGCGATTGGGACGTAATGCGCGGTTCGCCTCCATCGGTACTGGAGTCGCGGCGGCTGGGATGGGTACATTTGGATATTTGTTGTCGAGCCGAGCCGTATTCCTTGTGACGGCTGCTCTGACGATTCCAACAATATTGGCGCTTGCGTGCATACGAGCGGACGATATCAACCCCGACCGGTGCCATGGTGCCATCCCGAGAAAAGATGACACAGGCCCGGCGACAACCAGCATTGTGATGCTTGCACGCAACCGGCCGCTGCTCGAGTTTGCGCTGGTTGTCATGTTGTTTCACTTCGCCAACGCGGCGATGCTGCCGCTGATAGGAAGCTTCATGACAACGCAATCCGCTGCCTGGGCGCCTGCGCTGATCGCGGCCTGTATGATTGTGCCGCAGATCGTAGTCGCAGTGATGTCTCCGTGGGTTGGCAGACGGGCCCAAACTTGGGGACGCCGCCCGCTCTTACTCATTGCGACCGGCGCGCTCGTCTGTCGCGGAATACTGTTTGCATTTGTGCGCGATCCGCATTTGCTCGTCGTAATCCAGGTGCTTGATGGCGTGGCGGCCGCGGTCCTCGGTGTTCTGGTGCCTTTGGTAGTCGTGGACGTCACGTATGGATCCGGCCACTTCAATCTGGCGCAAGGAGTTGTCGGCACCGCGACCGGGATGGGTGCCTCGGTCAGCGTGCTTTTCGCTGGTTATTTCAGTGATCGTTTCGGCAACGAAGTCGCATTTTTGTCGCTCGCGGTCAGTGCGGCGATTGCGCTCGCTTTGGTGTGGCTGACGATGCCCGAAACCCGGCCGCAGCTCGATCGTGCTCAGGAGTGATCATGTCCGTTACGCCGGCATTTTTGGGAAATCTGTTCGAGATCTTTCGCGTAACGCCGGGGGCATGAGCTGCGGCGGCGCGCGGCGGGATTATTCTTCGTGGCGAAAGCAGATAACGGTTGGCACCACCTTCGCGTTACGCTGGCGGCAAATCGCTGGGGCTTAGCTCCACCGGGCGTGGTCCGCCTTTCAGCGGAAGAGGTTGGTCCTCGATCATCGCCTTGACCACTACGCTGCGAGCGGTCCCAGCGTCGATAGCATGCTGGGCAATCAGGTCACGGCATTCCGCGACGATGAGGTCAGCGTCCTGCATCATCTTCAGTTGTTTGAAGCGATCGGCGCGGTGCAACCCCATGCTTTCGCCGACGACCTCGAGGATATTGATGATTCGGAATGGCCAATCGCGCTCATGGGCGCACAATTCGCGATGATCGGAATGATACACAGCGACCAACGCATCAACGCCAGCGTGGCGCGCGGCCTGAAGCTCGTTGAGCTGCAGCTCGCGCTTGTAGGCAGGAAGGACGCCGACAGTGACGCTCTGCAGGCCAACCGCAGGCTGCTTCAGGTCAACCAGGATCACCCCGGGGATAGCGCCCAGGATATCTGCTGCCGCTTCCATGACCCCGGCCACGCCGGGATGCCGGTGCAGTGCGGCTCGCATTTCCACCCGTTGGTGCAGATGCGGTGTCAATAAGTCGAGCCGATCTCTCAGGAACCGGATGAACGGAGTCATCTCGAACGGCCGGGAACCGTGTAGTTTCTCGAAAGTCGGCAATGTCGTCTCGGTAAACTGCACGTAACAGCTGGGACACCAAGAGACAACCTGACCGGACTTCGACTGGGACAACTTCTCGATCGTGTTCGACCCTAAACGGCCGGACATTTCGACGTCACCCGCGCGCAGCTGCATGATACCGCAGCAGTGACTCGGCCCGCCCATGACACGATAGCTGATGCCGAGTGCATCCATGATATCAAGCGCGAGCAGCGCGATGTGCGGTGTCTTGAGCACATTGCAGCCAGTGTAGAATATGAAGTCGGGCGTCTCGTTCGGCGTGGACACCGAGATGGCCTTTTGCCCGAGCCGCTCCAGCGCCTCACCATCGAGCTGAAGGCGGGAAAGCACGGTCACATCCTGGCTCATGCCACGGAAATTATGCACGCCCTTGCGGCGTCGATCCGACAATTCATTCTTGGCCTTCGCAATGGCAATACGCGCCATCGCAAGAAGGAACCGAGGATTGACGCCATAGTCACACGCCTTGATACATTCACCACTGAGCATGCACGACGATGCCCATTTAACGGAGGCTTCGGGACCATCGCCGGTACGCGCAATATCGAGAATGCCACCTACGATGTCCTGCGGGTTCACATCGGCAATGCCAGCAGGCTGAACGCTTGGACACGCCTCAACACACTTGCCGCACTTTGTGCAGGCGCCGAGCATGTATTCGACGCGACCGTTTAGAGCCGTTTCGAAAGAGACATCAATCATCGGCCGCAGTCCTCCGGCCGTCACATTAATTATAAAAAGGCTAATCGAAACCTCGCATGGTGTAAACGGCAAGCCGGTAACCAGTACGAAAAGTTCATCGAGCCCTTCCCGCGTTGCAAACCTTTATTTGTACTGAATGCTGCGACGTTAGAGCGATAGAAATTCAAAACGGCTGGATTGACCAAAGGACAGGTCGTCGCGAAAAACAGAGAGGGATTTAGATCGGCGCGTTCCGTCTAGGGCCCGTCAAGTCACCGTGCTTTACACGACATGATGCTCCACATCTTGGCCATACGCTCGGATTGAATGCCGTTGGCAATCTTCTTGGCATCGTCGATGTTGCCCTTGTAGATTGCCGGTATGATCTCTTCCTCACGCGTCGTCTTGAGCCGATCCCAGATTGTCTTGAAATCTGCCGCCACCTGCAAGTTTCAGGGCAAGTGCTCCTCGCCTCTGACGATCCGGCATGTAAGATCCTCGGTGCACTACCAGGCGCTCCGTATGCACGACAGCAATCGTCAGTACCGCCATTGCCGTTGCCTGATGCATAAGCGCGAGGGCAAGCGGCGTCTCAAAGATCAATGTCAGTATGCCAAGCACTGCCTGGATGGTGACCGCCGCCGCTAGTATTAAAACTCTAATCAACGCCCTACTTCGGCCTAGCGTCCGCGTAATGTCGACAGCGTGGATGATCGCAAAGAGCCATAACGCATAGGCCATCAGGCGATGTTCGACCTGTACGGTCAGGACATTCTCAAACAGGTTACGCCACACCGGCTGTAGGGTAAGCATCGCCTCGGTGCTTGGTATCAGCGAGCCATCGATCAACGGCCAGGTCGGGAAAATCGGCCCGCCCCGCAAACCGGCTAGTAACGCACCGAAGGAGATCTGAATCAAGATAAGCACAATGAGCACAACCGCACACGCGCGCAGTCGCTTGGGCGCATTGACCATTGCTCGTGGATCGTGTGCTACAGCAGTCCACACCACAGCAGTGTAGATCAGACAGGCGAGCACGAGGTGCGTCGCCAAACGGTATTCCGAGACTTCAACCCTGTCAGCGAGACCGGACGCCACCATCCACCAGCCGACCGCGCCTTGCAGCGCGCCGAGCGCGAAGATGGCCAGCAATCGCTTTCGAAGGCCCCGCCCGATCCATCCGCGCCACAAGAAAAACAATAACGGCAAAAGGAATATTACGCCGATCAGCCGCCCCAACAGCCGGTGCGTCCATTCCCACCAAAAGATTGCCCTAAACTCGGAAAGTGTCATCCCGCTGTTGAGTACCTTGAATTGCGGGATCGCTTTGTATTTGTCGAACTCTGTCTTCCATTCGCTGTCGGAAAGCGGAGGCAACGTGCCTATCACCGGCTGCCATTCGGTAATTGAAAGTCCAGACTCGGTAAGGCGAGTCGCTCCCCCGAGCAGTACCATAGCGAAGATCAACATTGCCACCGCATAAAGCCATATGCGGATCGCGTAACGGCCGCTATCAGAGCCGACAGAAGCTATCATTGTTTTGGTCTACTTCGTGAGACACGACGCATCACACAGAGTGCGTAACCATTTGGCAATCCCTGCATCTAGTCAATTCCGGACCAACCTTATTTTTTTGCCGTTTCACCAATGTCGTGACAAATAGCGCATTTCTTAAACGTAGTAGCTCCAGCTGTAAGATCCTGTGCGAATGAAAATCCAGTCGATCCGACAATCAAAGCGGTGGTTAGTAGGAGCTTCTTCATTGCCATGATGGATCCTTTCGGAGTGAGATAGTGTTTTGTAAAAGTGAATTATTCGGTGCTCTGTAGATGAGCACGTTTGCGTCAGTTGTGATGTGAGCCAAGCGCCTTGTGCAGGCGCGCGTCATG
>Ga0182033_10000690_pt1 | contig 16194 bp, 32 predicted proteins | sample tim00Cox0000000H_FD_125968 | JGI IMG/M metagenome (GOLD analysis project Ga0182033, IMG submission 125968) | Lab enrichment of tropical soil microbial communities from Luquillo Experimental Forest, Puerto Rico - timezero.00C.oxic.00.000.00H | ecosystem: Environmental > Terrestrial > Soil >...
CGATGATGGCCCGCGCCCGTCGGCGCGATGATCCATTCGCGGTCTGGGGCGATGGCCAGCAGGCACGCGACTTCGTGCATGTCGACGACATCGTCGGCGCCATCCTCGCGCTCATCAAGCACGAGGTCGATGGGCCGGTCAACATCGGCACGGGGATTGGAACCTCGATGGACGAGCTCGCCCGGCTGGCCATGCGCACGGCCGGTTACGAGGCGCCCATCGAACATCTGTTCGACAAGCCGGCGGGAGTTCGCTACCGAGTGGCCGACACCACCGTGTTGCACCGCTACTACGAGCCGAAGGTCACCCTGGCCGAGGGTGTCCGGAGGGCGCTCTCATGAGACTGCGACTGCGCGATGCCTATGCGCCGGCCGAGCTCGCAGCGCTGTATCCGACTCCGCACGACCACCGACGCTGGCCCGATCACATCCTGCGGGTCGACCTGACGATCCAAGTCGCCCGCTTCATCTACAACGGGGGGCCGGTCGCCGACCTGTCCTGCGGCGATGGTGCGATTGCGCGCGCTCTGGCCATTCGACCCATACTCGGTGATCTGGCCCCGGGCTATGGTCTGCACGGACCACTCGAGGACACGATCAGGGAGATATCTCACGTCAGCCTCTACGTGTGCTGCGAGACGCTCGAGCATCTGGATGATCCGGACGAGGTGCTGCGGCTGATCCGCCGCAAAGCCGACCGTCTCGTGCTCTCCACGCCGATCGGCGAGACGATCGGCCACAACCCCGAGCACTACTGGGGCTGGGACGAGGATGGTATTCGGCAGATGCTCGAATCGACCGGCTTCCATCCCATCGTGCAGACGGCACTCACCATGCCGGCCTATGACGTCGCCTACCAGATCTGGGGCTGTCGATGACCGAAGAAGAGTGGGGCGAGGCAGCGGATGAGCTCCTCGGCCGTGAGCGCTACTACGGCATGGACGGCGAGCCGCTCACCTGGCGTCAGTGGAGCGAGAGGCGCATGGAGAACCCGGACGCGCGTCGCGTGGCCCTCACCAAGATCGGTAATTACGAGGTGTCCACGGTGCTGCTCGGCATTGACCACCGGTTCAGCCGGTCCGGGCCCCCGATCATTTTCGAGACGATGATCTTCGACCAGGCCGGCATCACCGACGACAGCCTTGGCAACGAGGTGTTCTGCGACCGCTACACCAACAAGGTCGCCGCTCTCGCCGGCCACGACCAGGCGTGCGAGCGCGCCCGGCGAAGGGACTTCGAATGAGCAATGCTTATGCTCAATGCCCGAGCGTCGGGCACGACACGCGGTTCGGCCACAGCACCCGGCGCTCACCCCTTCGAGCCAGAGGACCTGTGCGATGCCGATGACTGACCCATTGGCCATCCCGATTATCGTCAACTGCCGCGACCGCGTGACTCCGTTGCGCGAGCTCGTGGGCTGGCTCGAGAGTGCCGGCCACACCCGGATCATCTTCCTCGACAACCAGTCGACCTATGGCCCGCTGCTCGAGTATTACCGGCAGACGCCGCACACGGTCCGGCGTCTGCCGCACAACTTCGGCGCGCGCTCGCTGTGGCTGTCCTGTCAAGAGGAGCTCGGCGACTGGTACGTCTACACCGACCCCGACGTGCTGCCCGTCGAGGACTGCCCCTCCGATCTCGTGGCCGAGCTCCGCGACATCCTCGACGAGTTCCCACGGGTTCCCAAGGCCGGGCCCTCCCTCTGTATCGATGATCTGCCGGCCTCGTTCGATCCCGAGATCATCAACTGGGAGCGGGCGCTCACCTCACCGCTGCGCCGGCTGCATCGGCGCAAGGGCGACCCGGTCTTCCTCTCGAAGATTGACACCACCTTTGCATTGCATCGGCCGCACGTGCAGTTCACCTATTCGGCGATCCGCACGGGCCCGCCCTACCAGATGCGCCACACATCTTGGTACACCGAGGGCCAGCCGCTCTCGGTCGAGGACAACTTCTACCTGTCAAGAGCAACGAAAGGGCCGCTCGGCACATCATGGGGAAGACGAGCCTGACCGACACCAACATCTACGTCGTCTATCGCAAGGCCGACCTTGTGGCGCTGTGGAAGAACCATCCCAACATGAAGGACGGGATGTGCAGCCGGTGTGGCGAGACCGTGATCTATCTGGAGTCCGAGCTCGAGCCCGGCATGGTGTTGGTCTGCTTCCGGTGCGCCCGATGAGCGAGATCGTCCGCTATACCCAATGCCCGGGCTGCGCCAAGATCTTCCCGGTCTACACCCACTCTCGGCGCAAGTGGTGCACCGAGGCCTGCCGCAAGCGCACGCTCTACTCCACGCCCTGCATCGAGTGCGGTGCGCCCACCAACGGATCTGATGGCCCCGGTGCCCACAAGCGCTGTCGCGATTGCAGCCAGGTCAGGGTCATCGGCATCACCAAGGACAAGGCGGCGGCGCGCCAGCAGATGGTCGAGGACCTGTGGGCAGCCGGCTGGACGGGACGGGAGATCTGTGCGGCGATGGGTGTCCCATATCGCGCCACGGCCATTGCCCAATGGCGCTCCCGCGGGGCCAACCTGCCTCACCGCTCCCCGCCGGAACTCGTGGCGCGCCTGACCGAGCTCGGGAGGGTGAATCTTGCCAAGGCTCGAGCCGCGAGGAGGGCAGCATGAAGAACTGGTGGACGCAGATGGTCGGACGTCTGACCGTCTGGTATTGGCAGATCCGCAAGAAGATCACGGGAGCGAAGGTGGACATCTCACAGATCAATGACCAGCTCTGGGCCGGCGGCGCGGTGACCACCGTGCAGGACGTGGCCCAGATGGTGGCCTCGGGCATCACCGCCGACATCGATTGCCGCCAGGAGTTCAACGACCAGAGCCTGATCTCGGGCTACAGCCTCCTGCCGCCCACGCCGGCGAGCCTGAAGGACCATTCGACCATCGCCTACCTGTGGGACGGCGTCGCTGACGACGGTCAGCCCAAGCCCGTCGAGTGGTTCGAGAAGGCGTGGGTCTTCGCCCAGCCGATCCTCGACGGCAAGGGCACGGTGCTCTGCCACTGCGCCGCTGGCGTCAACCGCGGACCGTCCATGGCCTCGTTCCTGCTCATGGCGTACTGGCACATGACCCCCGACGAAGCCAAGGCCCTGCTCATCCAGAAGCGCCCGGTCGCCCAGGTGGCCTACCTGAACGATGCGACCCACGCCGTGCAGCAGCTTGGGCTCGAGCCCAAGGCGCAGTGATGGGCGAGCCGATTACCGACCGGACCATCCAGCTCATCGGCTGTACCGATGCTCAGGTGTGGGCGAAGACGTGGCTGTTCGTGCTCGAGAGCAACCCAGACATCGCCACCGACGAGGGCACGATGATCAGCTGGTTCGCCAACGCGATCATGGCTGGCCACGATGGCGCGGTACGCGACGACCGGACGTTCATCGTCGAGAAGCTCGAGCACGTCGGCCTTGACGAAGATCAATGGGTGGACGTGGGCAAGATCAAAGCCACCGATGCTGGCGCGGCGTTCCATGCCTTGGTGATCCGCAATCCCACGCACCGCATCGAGGCGACGACCTACCGCATAAGCGAGGAGGCGCTGATCCTGAACGTTTCGATCAACCTGGAGGCCGTCGATGGCTGACTCGCCTGTGAGCCAAAGCGGGGCACGACCGTTGGGCGTCCAGAGGATGTGCGAGATACTGACGATGGTGTACACTGATGTTCATGGAGAACATCAACCTACCCATCCCGAAGGAACTGCTCGACGCCATCGACAAGGCTCGCGGCGACGTGCCACGAACGGTCTGGATTCGTCGCGCGATCGAGCAACGACTAGGCAAGGAGGCCAAGTAATGCCGATGACCAACGACACGCTCATGGGGCGCGGACGCGCCCTCATGGAGCGATTCACCGATGACCTATCCCGCTCGTTCGGAGGGCCACCCGTAGCGAAGGCGCGGCGTGAGCGACTGAACCGCAACCGCGTTGCGAAGCTGGTCCGGCGTGGCGCGGGCGGCTCGTTCGAGGTGATGCTAGTGGACGACGAGGGCCGCGACACCGGCTACATCGCGAAGGTGACCGTGACCTACTCGCGCTACGACCAAGACGCCGCCAATGCCTGACCTGGGCCAATCCGAAACGTCAAGCCCGCAGCACTGGCACGAGCAGGAATGGCGCGACCTGATCTGCCCAATCTGCCATCGCACGACCTACGGGCCGGAAGGCAACACATTCTGCGGCTGGCACGTCGGGACCCTGGGAAACGTGCTGATGGAGTCGCTACTGACCGCGAAGGGACCGGAACGTTGTGAGCCAATCCGAAACGTCGAAGCACGGGCCGAACTGGGAGCGGGCAGGGGTTGCGTTCGGCACCGGGACGACTCGTGACTCAGAGCCCACACACTCATGCGCCGGATGCGGCTACCCGCTTCACGGCGACCCCGCCGAGATGGTCTACTGCGCCGTCTGCCTGAACCGCCGCGTTCACATTCGACAGGGGTGGACGCCCGATGCCTGAGCATTTGGGCCAGAGCGAGCGTCGAGGCAGCGTCACCGAGTTCGTCGCGGACGACCACGATGTTGCGGCCAGCATCACCTACGACTGGTGGCGCACCCCATCAGGGGCACGACTTGAGCACGGGCGGCGCTACCTGATGCAACTGGTCAACGGCAAGGAAACCGTCATCAGCGAGGCTCAGGCTGACGCCACGAGTCGGGGGCGAAGCGAAACGTGAGGGTGGCAGTTGCACCCTGTGACGTGCATTCGGTCTACGAGTACCGCACGCTGTTCCCGGCGCGAGCTCTCGCCCAAGCGGGAGACATCGAGCTCGTTGAGGCGGAGGAGCCCACGGTCAACCAAGCCATCCGCCGGCACGGTCCCGATGAGGCGGTGGGCATCGTCAACCTCCCCGAATGCGACGTCTTCGTGCTAACCCGTGTGCTTGCTGGCCCGATCGCCGACTCGATCGAGTTCATCCGGCGCGAGGGCATCGCCGTGGTGGTCGACGTGGACGACGATTTCCGGCACACCCCCCCCGGCATGGGCGGCTGGGAAAAAATCCAGCCCAGCCGCAATCCGTCCTACAACTGGCGTCACTTGGTCGAGGCCTGCGCTCGAGCCGATCTGGTGACGTGCTCGACGCCGCCGCTCACCGCCTACGCGCCGCACGGCCGTGTCCAGGTGCTCCGCAACTGCGTGCCCACCCGCTACCTCGATATCACGGCCCAGCGCGACGGCAAGACCGTGGGGTGGTCGGGGTCGAACTCCATGCACCCGGGCGACCTCCATGTCACTCGAGGCGGTGTCGCCAAGGCCCTCCGGGAGGCCGAGGCTGACTTCATGGTGGTGGGCGAGCGCCAGGGCGTGAAGGAAGCCCTCGGGCTCGAGCGAGACGTCTTCGCCACGGGCCTGGTCTCGCACCCCACCTACGTGCGCAAGCTTGCCGAGCTGGATGTCGGCATCGCCCCACTGGCTGACAACCGCTACACCCGGGCTAAGTCCGCGCTCAAGCTCCTGCAGTATTCGGCGCTGGGCGTCCCGTGGGTAGCCTCGCCGGCGCCCGAGTACGAGCGTCTCTACGAGGAGATGCTCTCAGAGGGCTCTCAGGAGCCCGCTGGCGCCCTCGCCGGCCCTCGGGCAAGGGAATGGTGCCGTGAGGTGCTCAAAGCCCTCAGAATGGCCGAGGAGGCCCCACACAGGCTCTACGGAGCCATGCAGTTCGTGGCCGCTCACCACACGATCGAACGTAACGCTTGGAAGTGGGCCGAGGCCTGGGCAAAGGCGATCGAGTACCGCCGGCAGTGAGCAGTTGGAAAAAATCGCTCGCCTGGTGGCTTGCCCTCGTCGCCATCGCCGCCGTCAGCGCCGGCGTCGTGGGCGCGATCTTCGCCCTGACCCGATGAAGCGCCTCTGCAAAAAATGCCGGCAGCTCGTCCCGTCCGAGCTGTACGAGCGCCACAGGCAGGCCCACCACAATGCGGAGAAGCCGCGGCAGGCTACCGCCGAGTGGTGGCGGATCCGCCGGCGGGTGCTCAAGGTCAAGGGCGCCCATTGCCGGCGCTGCGGCCGCACCCAAACGGAGCTGACGCGAGCTCGCGTCTCGCTTCACATCCACCACCTCGACGGGAACCCGGCCAACAACTCCATGCGCAACCTCGAGCCCCGGTGCTCCGACTGCCACCCGCGCGGCGGGGACCAGCCGTACTGAAGGCCAAGAAAGAAGGAAAGAGATGTCGAAGGAAAGTAGGATCGCCCAAAGGAGGACCGATGAAATTCGGCACGGCCATCGTTGACCCACCTTGGCCGTACCGCGTTCCCAAGGTTTCGGCGAACGGCTCGCGTAGTAAGCAGACTGGCTATTCGGGGCATGTCTATAAGCCCCTCGACATTGACGACCTAGCCGCCCTTCCCGTCGGGGACTGGGTAGCCGACATCGTGCTGCTGTGGACGACGGGGCCAATGATGCCCGCGGCAGCCCGCCTTATCGAGGCTTGGGGTTTTGAATGGGTCACGTTGACGTACTGGGTAAAGACGAGCCCGCAGGGATATCCGCAGGAATCATTTGACGGCCGTGTGAGTTTTAAACGGCACATGGGTGTTGGCTACTGGTTCCGGGGGGACGTTGAACCGGTTGTCGTTGGCAAGCGCAAGGGCACCCCGTCGTATCGGACGGGTCGCCGAGCGGCATTCCTACGCCCGGCGATGTCTCATTCGGCCAAGCCGGACTATCTGCACGAATTGGCCGAGACGATGTTCCCCGGTCCTTATCTTGAACTGTTTGCCCGTCGTCCACGTCCGGGCTGGACATGTCTTGGCGACGGCATCGACGGGCGCGATATCAGAGAGGTGATGTGTTGATTTGCCCCATTTGTCATGGAACTGGTGAGGTTCCGGCTCGGTCTACCTATGTCATGCCAAGCGAGCGCCCGCATGTGCCCAGCGAATGGCTCGTCAATGGCTGGCGTCTCCATTTGGCGCAGGGGGGTAAGGGTCCCAAGGATGTAGTCATCTCCGTGGCCAGCCCGGGCGGTAACTTGGTGCGTCTTAGTCTGACTTCGCTCGGGGCTATTACGAGCTTGTGGTATCGCAACGAGGATCGCCTTTACCCAAATGGTTCCGGCGGTCGGATGGTGCTCAGCTTTGTCGTCCGCGCCTGCCAGTCGGGTATCGAATCCCCCCCCGCGCACTTCCGGCTTCCCAAGCCGGTAGTCGTTTGGTTGGACCCAATGATGGCCTGACTAGGAGCCGAGCAGGGGTTGTCCGATAAGCCGGGCCCGCAAAAGTTTGGGCTTGAGCTTGCAGCCTCCCCGGGGTGGCCGCTCGTGCCGGTGGATGCTTGGCCCCTGATTTCTACTAAACCCACCCTTCCAGGGTTGTTGTACCGACTTTAGGGTCGGTTTAACGGTCGGTTTAGCCACGGCTCCGGAACTTGCGAATTTCTGGCCGAGTGCCATAATTTAGTTATGGTCCTTGCGATTCTGCAAGACCCTCAAAAGCCCAACGGAGGACGGGCGAGTCCTCCAGAGAGAAAGGAAAGACATGCCAGCACGTAGCACGTGGCGTGGCGCCGTGAACATCCACTTCGCGGACACGCCCATCCCCATCCCCGTCCCGGTGGCCATATACACCGCGGTCAAGAGCCGGCGCGGGGAGTCGTTCAAGATGCTCGACCCGGTGAACAAGATGCCGGTGAGCCAGAGGCTCCACGCCATCGACGACACCATCGTCGAGCGCTCGGCCACCCTGAAGGGTGTCGAGGCCGGCCCCGGAAACTGGGTCGCAGTCGAGGGCGATGCGCTCTCGCTGATCGAGGGCGTCGGCCGGTCCACCAAGGTAGAGGTCGAGCGGTTCGCAGACGTGGACTCGATCGACTTCGGCCGCACGATCGAGCACTACGTCATCACCCCGGACGAGAAGGTCTCGGGCTCTGACTCCTCAGCGGTGCAGGTGCTCTGGAACGGACTGCGTGCCAGCCGGCGCGCAGCCATCATCACCAACTGGGCACCGCGCGCCAATTCCAAGCCGTCCATTCTCGCCATCACCGCGACGGAGAACGGCCTGGAGGGTCACCTGCTCGCGTATGAGCGCGAGTACCAGACCGACGTGCCATCGTTCACGCCAGACGTGCGCGAGAAGATCGGCGAGATGTTCGAGCGGGCCATCCGCAACTACAACCTCGACGACTTCGACCCCTCGGCCTACGTCGACACCCACGCGGAGCGCCGGCAGCAGGCGATCGACCTCGCCCTGTCCGGAGCTCCTCTCGGTGAGGCGCTCGCCACATCCGTCCAGGCCGCGACCGAGTCGCCCGACCTGATGGCGGCGCTCGAGGCGAGCCTCGCCGCTGCCGCCGGTCCAGCTGAGCCGGCCAAGCCGAAGCGCACCCGCGCCAAGAAGGTCACCGAGGAGGTGGAGGCGTGATCACCGAACCCACCACGGCCACGGTCGAGCTGACCAAGCTCGAACTCAACATCCTCGTCGAGAACCACAAGCACCACGCCCGCGACCTGCGCGGCACGGCCCTCATGTTCGAAGACGAGGACGACCCGGATCGGGACCTGGAGTTCGCGGCCAGGATGCGGCAGTTCGCCATCCTGCGCGACACCCGGGCGATGCACCTCGAGCGCATCGCCGCCGGCCTCGATGACCACCCCAGCATTTTGGTCTAACACAGAAAGGAGAGACATGCCGAACTGGGCCCACAACACACTGACGGTCACCGGCCCGCGCGAGCAGCTTGAGGCCTTCGTCGAGAAGGCCAAGGTGTCCCATGCCAATGCGGTGTCGGACTACGAGAACTGGCCTAAGTACGACGAGGACTCGAAGCCAGCGACGCTGGAGGAGTACGAGATCCAGCTGGCGGAGAAGCAGCCGCTGACGTTCGCGGCGTTCGTCCCTGAGCCGCCGGAGAACCGGATCGGCGAGAACTGGTACCACTGGCGCATCACGAACTGGGGCACGAAGTGGGACGCCTCATTCGGCGAGCCGTTCATCGGTCTGAGCACAGGCGAGGGCTCCGACATCGAGAAGTCGGTCGAGGCCAAGGGCGCCACGGTGACCAAGGACACGCTCGTCTACAAGTTCGACACCGCATGGTCGCCTCCGACCCCGGTTGTCGTGGCGATGGGCGAGCAGCACCCGGAGCTCGAGTTCGTGCTCCGGTTCGGAGAGCCCGGCGGTGGGTACGCCGGTGAGGTCAGCGTCGAGGGCAGTGAGGTCATCGAGACGGTGCTCGAGCTCGACGAGGTGCTGGCGCCCGAAGAGATGTGGTTCTGATGGCATCTCCTGTCGATCGCGTCGAGCTGGCCAGACGGCGCTCCGATCTGGTCCGGCTGCTCAGGAAGGGATCGCAGCGCGTCCAGGCCGACTTCACCGATCCGGACGATGACTGGATCTTCACGATGTTCGGGATGAACCGCCGAGGCGAGGCGGAGATCGTGGCCGCGGACGCCGCCTTCTTCTCCAGCGACGAGACGAAGGACAACCTCGTGGCCGCGCTGTCTCAGATCACCCGGGAGCGCGAGTACGTCGCATTGGCCACGCTGGTGTCGACGTGGCGGGTCGAGTACGAGAAGGGCAGCGAGGGCTACGACGACCCGTTCCGGGTCATGCCTTCGCAGCATCCAGACCGCAGGGAGGCGCTGATGATCGTTGCTGTCGATCGCTACGGCGATGAGGTCTACATGGCCGACATCGTGCGCCACGACGGTGCGCCGCCGACTCTCGAACCGTGGGAGCGGCTGCCGGGCGATCAGCACACCGGCCGGTTCATCGAGCCGCTCCGCACCGCACTCAGACCCCAAGGCTAAAGCCGCGACCTGAGCAGGGCGCCGCCTGAAAAACGGCGCCCTCCTGAGGCCCGACAGAAAGGAAAGAGAGATATGCCAGGCCAGTGGTACATGCCACTCGACCCCGAATGCCCAGACAACCCGGTCAAGAAGTTCTTGGCCGACCCCATGTCATCCATCGCGCCCGTCGAGGACTTCATCCCCGACCTCGAGGCGCGGCACCGAGCCAAGTGCGAGCGCTGCCAAGCCTTTGGCGCCGCCAACGTCGACATCGACTACTGATGCGACTCTGGCGAACCAACCTGCGCTTCCGCTACGAGGGCGACGAGAAGGAGATCACGCTCGAGCTCACCAAGGAGGAGGCCTACGCGGTCGCAGAAGCACTGCAACTGCAGCCGCTGGCCCATCCCGAGCGTCGCGACGCCGGCCGCACCCTCCAAGAGTTCCTTGAGGACTCGGAGAACACGGAGGCGGTATTGATCAAGCCGAGGACGGCAGAAAGGAGTGAGACAGATGAATGACCCCGATCGCCTATACAAGATCATCCGGTTCCGGCGCGACGGCCCCAACCAGGTGCTCGAGCGCGGCCTGACCCTTGACGAGGCCCAGGCGCACTGCGAGCGCGAGGACACACACGGCGAGGGCTGGTTCGACGGCTATGACCTCGATGTGCTCACCGACGAGGACCGGGCCGAGCGCGAGCAGGACGAGATGCGCTGGCGCGATGCCATCCGCAAGTTAGGAGCTCTGGGGATATGAGGCCCGAACTTCTCCCCATGCTCCTGCACGAGACCAAGGAGTACCCGACCGGCGTCCAACATGGATGGGTGATGGAGCCCAAGCTAGATGGCTGGAGGTTCCTGTTCGAGAAGACTGCTGGCGGGGAGATTCGCTCCTACGCCGGCCGCAATGGATCCAACCGCACCGGGCAGCCGGCAGCGATCGAGCGCGAGCTCGCGACCTTCCTGCCGCCCGGCACGATCGTCGACGCCGAGGTCGTGGTGCGGGGCAACGGCGGCGTCTCCACCGATGTTGCCACCGTGCTCGCCCATCCCCGCGCCGGCAAGCTGACCGCATACGTCTTCGACGTCATCCAGCTCGCCGGCCAAGACATGCGAGGGATGATCCTCGAGGACCGGCGCGAACGCCTGCTCGACATGCTGCACGGCAACCAGTCGCCCGACGTCCAGGCCATGCCCTACGTGGACCCCAGCCGCGAGTTCTACCGCGACTGGCTCGAGCTCGGCTTCGAGGGCGTCGTCTTCAAGCGCCTCGACAGCCGCTATCGCTCCGGCATCCGCAGCCACGACTGGCTCAAGCTCAAGCCTCAGCAGACGCTCGAGGCCCGCGTGGTCGGATTCAAGCCCGGTGAGTCGTCCTTTGCCGGCATGGTGGGAGCGGTCGAGTTCGAGATTCTCGAGAGCGGTGTGCGCAGCCGCGCCTCGGGCATGACGATGCACGTGCGCCAGGACATGACCGACCACCCCGAGCGCTGGCTCGGCAGCGTGATCGAGGTTCGCCATCACGGTATTTCAAAGGACGGCAAGCCCCGTCACCCCCAGTTCATGCGCATCAGGCCGGACCGGGACGACCCCGAGCCGGCGCCACCATCCCAACCACCAAGGAGGACCGTGACCACCGAAGGGAAACCGCGGCTGCGGAACTACAAGCAGATGCTCGACGACAAGCTCCTGCGTTCGATCGGCGAGCTGGAACGGCAGGACGGCGAGGCCTACGCCAAGGTCATCAACAAGGACGGCGATCTCGACGCTGAGCTCGCCGAGGCGCGCCGCGTGGCCAGGGAGCGCGACCTCGCCTGATTTCAGGCCTGCGCCCGTTTGACCTTCTTGGCCGACGTGCAATAATAGAGGTATGAGCCGGTGCTGGGGGATGGTGCCCGGAGAGATTCCGGGACGGCGTTTGGTTAGTTGACCGCCATGAAACAAACCCGGCACCGACTCGACAGGTTTTCAAACCAGAAAGGACTCCCATGGCTTTCACAGCCAAGCTCCCCGGCCGCTGTAAGCGGTGCCGGGGACCCATCCAAGCGGGTGAGCAGATCGAGGGCGAGCGGGGCAAGGGCTATTCGCATGTCGTCTGCCCCGCCAATCCCAAGCCGGCGATGTTCTCCATGCCGGCGCCCGGTTCTCGCAAGGCCAGCCCGGGTCAGCTAGAACTGCTCGAGAACCTGCTCGAAGAGCGCACACCGCCGGCCGCGGTGGCCGAGCACCTCCCCGAGGACCTCACGGACCTCGCCTCCAACCAGGCGAGCGTGCTGATCGACGAGCTCCTCGCCTCGCCCAAGGGCCCGCAGCCCGACGTGCCCGGACCCAGCGAGGTCCCCGCTGGCCGCTACGCGCTCGAGGACGGTCCGGCGCTGCAACTTGTGAAGGTTTTCCGGTCTGGCGATCGCGTCCGCGTGTTCGACGACGACAATCGCGAGCACGAGTACAACGCGGGCGCGGTCCTGCGCCGCATCGTGCGCATCGGAGCCGCCGAGGCCGCCACGCGCTACGGCCAGCTTCGCGGGCGCTGCTGGCGCTGCGGACACAGGCTGGAGGACAAGGTGTCCGTCGAGCTCGCGATGGGCCCGGTGTGCGGCGCGCGCATCTATCCCAGCGTCGTGTGGAAGATCAAAGTCAAGGCTGCGCGCGACGAGATTCGCGAGCGCGGCGAAGATCCAGATGCGCCGGCCGAGCATTCCGCGGTTGGCCAGGAGGTGACGATATGAGCGACCGACCCACTCCCGTTCGCAAGATGCTGGCCCGCAAGTTCAACATCGGGGACATCGTCCTCGTCGGCGATCCCGAGCTCGACCAGTACGGGACAGTCGAGGGCATCGGCTTCGGTCCCGGCGATCCGGTCTACTACGTGCGACTGCACGACACCGACGAGATGCGCGAGGCCCGCGAGAGCGAGATCGAGGAGGTCTAGAGGCACAGCACGCGAGGAGGGCGGCGTCCCAACGTGAGGGGAAGTACCAGCGCCAGAGCCTCCGCAAACACCAGGCAGTTCTGTTTGAACGTTTGGACACGGGCGTGAGGCGAAAGTGGTGGCGCTCCAGGTTGTGATCCTGGCCATACCGGGTTCGAGTCCCGGCGCGCCCTCTGATGAAGTCAACGACGGAAAGGAAAGAGATGGCAACGACAGGAACGAGCGCCATCGAGAACAACGGCGTAGTGCCCGACGTGATCGATGAGCAGCAGATCATTGACTCCCTGCGGGGAGCAATAGCAGCACGGACGGCCTACCGCGACGAACTCGTTGCCGAGGCCACGAGGATTGGGCTGGAGATCCGGCGCTACGAGCGCGCCTTGGCACCCCTGCTCAACGAGGACAAGCCGCGCAAGGATCGCCCAGCGTCGGCGCCCAAGCGGACCAAGGGCATCAAGGTCGGCACCGGTTCGATCGGTGAAGAGCGTGTGAAAGAGATCGAGGATGCGATCCTTGACTACGCCTCAGACCACGACGAGTTCCGGCAGGTCGACGTGCGCGGCCGTGTCGGGTACTCCTCGAGCGTCATGTCCCAAGGCTTCGAAGCGCTGCGCCAGACCGGCGTCATCCGCTTCGCACGCCGCGAGGGCTCGCAGAAGTTCTTCCGCCTGACGACCGAGGGCTTGGCGAAGGTGAAGCACAGTGAGTAGTCGACGGAACGACAATCAACCGAGCAACATCGACCTCAGCCTGTTCGGCGAGTTCAACGACCGCGATCTGCTCGGCATCATCGACGACCTGGCCGACGACGACGGATGGGCGCGCACGATCGACATCCGCATCCAGATCGGCGAGCGCATCGAGAAGGGCTACCGCTCCGGCGTGGGCCCGAAGCTCGGATGGTTCGTTCGCTACGGCTGGGTGGAGCGCAACATCATCACCGCCCGCAGGCCCGGCAACGAGCGCGAGTGGCGCCTGACCGCGATCGGGCGGGCACTGCTCGAGAACCCGAAGTTCCAGGCCGCCTTCGAGCGGACATTCAAGAGCCTCAATCCAGCCCAGCGGCTGATGCTGACCAAGGAGCTCGCCGAGGCCGCGGACGCCGGCGCGCAGGAGGTCCGCACCGCCCTGCGTCGGCAGTGGGCAAGGAGCTTGGGTCGATGAGCTATCCATTCATTGATCCCGACGACATGCCAACCCGCGCCCAGGCCGAGGCCGACGAGCGCGGCTGGGATTACACCGAGTGCCCGGACTGCGGCGAGATCGCCATCGACCCGGACGGCCACTGCAACCTCTGCGGCTACGACGAGGATTTACGCCCCGGCGCGATGCCGACATGACCGAGCCGAAGGCGTACCGCATCCAGATGACTCGCCAGCACGACGACGTGCAGGAGATGGACGACGGCGTCCGGTTCAAGGTGCTCCGCGCGAGCGTCGGCGGCAACGAGCAGGTCGGGTTTTACCTGACGTTCCGCGGCGACCCGAACAAGGTCGTGGAGATGCTTGAGATGATGACCGAGGCCGCGAAGCAGATGCTCCCGGCCGGCCGCTACAAGGACGAGCGATGAACGACGACGAGTTCGCCTAGGCGTAAGATCGGCGCGTGGATGAGGAAGCCTCGCGTCTCACCCGTATGGCCGATGATCTCATCGAACGCCTCGAGGCCCATCCTGACGCGAGCGGCAACGAGCGCGCGGTGCTGTTCCTCACGGAAGGCGATCATGGCGGCATCGCGCTCTCGGGCTACCCCAACGACGGTGCCGCGATGGGCGAACTCCTCGCCCACGTCTCGGCCGTTTTCGCGGCCAACGGACGGCACGTGATGTTCCTCCCGGTTGCCGGCGAGGGGTGATCCGGGCCTTCCGGGGTTTCGCAATCCCGGCCTGACGTGGGATAATTGGTTCCCGCGGGAAGTTCTCCCGCACTCGACCACGCCGAGCGCGAGTTCGGCAGAGAGAGAGTCAGCGATGATTCGCACAGAACGTGACTACGAGCCACGGCGCCCGGACGGTTCCTACATCGTCGGGCCCACTACTTGGTTCGGCTTCGGTGACGGGTATTCCGGCGCCGTCTCCGTTCCCCACGCTCTCCTCGTGAAGATGGGCGTATCGCGATGACCGAGCATCCCGACAAGAAGCACATGCGGGAGCTCGGCCTCACCATCCCCGAGTCGATCGTCACTCTCCGCGTCGCGGAGGACGGCGATAGGCAGATGTGGGTGGCCGAGGAGCCCGAGATGGTGCTTCGGCTTGCCGCTCACGGCGACCAGATGATCACCCTGACCCGCGTGCGCGGCATGGAGAGTTCGCCCTTCTCCACACGCGCCAGCAACATCATGAACGTGGAGGCCTACCGATGACGACGCAGACCGAACCCCAGTTCCAGCCCGGCCACCGCGTCTTCTCCCACTACACCATGCGGTGGGGCACGATCGAGCGGATCGGCCACCGCGGAACCGACGCCGATGGCGTCGAGTACACGACTTGGTACGACGTGCGCAGCGACGACGGTGGGCGTGATCTGCTGGACGATCACGACGGCCACTGGGAGTTCGCCCGCATCGTGCCGCCCCGCATCGCCAAGCGCTACGGCTACGGCGACGACCCGAAGGGAGCGCAGTCATGAGGACCGCAACCGCACCGCTGTCGGCTCGGCTCGAGCACCTGGCGAGCGAGTTCGCCGATCACGCGTGGAAGTTCCGCGAGCATCCCGGCTCGGCGTTCGTCCAGGACCACGCGTACTCGCTCAACGAGTTTGCCCGCCAGGCCGCAGACCAAGAGCTCGTGGACGGCTCGTCGATGACTGCCGCACAGCAGGTGCGCATTGCCCGCCTGCTCGGTTCAGGCCACGTCCGTCAGCTCACCTTCGGCTATCACCCCTTCGACCTGGCTGAGGGCTGGATCACCGTATCCATCGAGTACGAGAACGGCACGCACATCTTCGCCGGCATCTCACCTGAAGGAGATATGCACACCTAGCAGCCTAGCCCTGCTCGAAGCGCCGGCACCTCTCAGCCGGCGCTTCGACAAGGGCGGACACACGGATCCACCCTCGACAGACGGCCACTGCCGTCAGAAGGAACACCCATGTCAACCACCACCACCAAGACGCGCCGACGCGCGGCCAAGCGGACGGTCCTGCCACGCAAGCGCACCGGCAACATCTACGGGAACACGGACGCCGTGTTCGACTACTGGCTCGAGCGCCTGCAGACGTCCGAGCGCGAGCTCGACGAGCTCGGCCGGCGCCACGAATGGATCGAGAAGAACTCGATGAGCTATCGCGGCGACGAGCTCCGCCACTACGGCCACTGGACGCTCGCCGAGGGTATCCGCGACGGCCGCGGCCGCACCCGCATGGTCCTCGTCAATGGTGACCGCTATTTCGGGGGCGGCTCGTTCGGCAACAGCACCGCCATGCGGACCGTCCAAGCCGGCCACACCGCCCGCCGGACCGGCGAGGGATTCCCGACGCTGAACGTGCCGTTCTCGGCACTGCGCGTGGCCGGGATCGAG
>Ga0182033_10000694_pt1 | contig 16128 bp, 15 predicted proteins | sample tim00Cox0000000H_FD_125968 | JGI IMG/M metagenome (GOLD analysis project Ga0182033, IMG submission 125968) | Lab enrichment of tropical soil microbial communities from Luquillo Experimental Forest, Puerto Rico - timezero.00C.oxic.00.000.00H | ecosystem: Environmental > Terrestrial > Soil >...
CGCAGCAGGCTATCGAAATACCCGCATTGGACCGGCGTTTTCTGTGTTGCGAGGTCGGCGGGCTCGGTTAATGGATTAGATCACTACAGAAATTGTTGGTGCTATTTCGTAAACTGCGGCTAGTTTATCCATGAAAAAGCAACCAGTGGTGAGACCGGCTGCTAGAATCAAGCGATGTTGATCGATGAATTTGTACGGTACAGCAAGGTACTCCATCGCCTGACCGCCGATTTCGTGCGCGCGGTCCCCGAGGACAAGTGGGACTTCACGCCCGACCCGCCCGGAAAGTCTGGCCGCGAACCGATACCACATCGGATTGGCGATGGCTTCGGGCCATTTTGCAAGCAACTGCGGCACGTCGTCTGCGTGCGCGGCGTCTACAATGCCGCGCTGGCGACGGGGAAAGTGGATTGGCCGCGAAAGCACGAGCACTATGGCGGCCCACTGACTCGTGAGGCTCTTGTGGCCGCCCTTGACGACAAGCAGCGTCAGCTCCTGGCCACCCTGGAAACCGTCGACATCAACGCGTCGATCGATTGGGGTGGAACCCCTTTCACCTTTGCCCTTTTCACTTGGGAGTTCGTGCAACACGAGGCGATCCATCACGGTCAGTGGAGCATCTATGCCTCGCTGGCGGGGTTCGACACGCCGCTCAGCTGGCGCGTATCATGGGGCTTGTGATCGACAGGATTCGATCCTTCGTACTACAACTGATGCCGATGTTGATGGGGAAACGCCGGCGGCGTCCGAAGCAGACATCGATGTGGGCAGCGACGCAGCGAGGGGTCATGAGGACAATTGGCGAAACATCGCCATTACACTCACAAACCCCCAGAACCTGCAGTCACTTGGCGGGGTTATGTCGGCATTACTGGCCAATCGTGATGCCCGCACCAAGGTTAACTCTTTCCGAATCTGCATGTTGAAGGTGCGTGCACAGATTGGACCAGTAATGTCGAAAATTACCGGCCAAACTGTTTGATCCTAAGGCACTTACGTGCAAATCAAGGTGCAAACCGACCGGTAATTTTTGTGCAACTCGGAAATAATCGCTCAAGTGACCTGCCAATACTCATGTTCCCGGTAATAATCGACTAGGCAGCAGGGAAAACGAATTCGCGCTAATTCACGCCTTCGGGACAACGAGAAACAGACACGAACGCCGGATCGGCTGCAAGAACGGGTGCGTCAGGATAGGGCCGAAGGCATGCCCGTGTCGGCAACCTCGAAACGCGCCGTGCAAGGGCAGGGAAGCCTGACAGAGGGATATTCGAGAAAGTGCCCGGTTCTGGCGTTTGGTGGATTTGCTTTGTGGATGCTCAGGGACGGTATCGGCGCGAGAAAGTGGGCACCTGGGGCAACGCAGACAAACTTCTCACGAAGCGAAGGAATGAGGCCCTTCAAGGAAAGAAACTGCCGGAGACTCTGCGGCAGCGTGTCGTGCCCTTCAGTGAAATCGGTGATGATGCGCTTGCGTACTCGCGGGGGCACAAGCGTAGCCACCGGGACCATGAATCGCGCATGAAAAGGCTCAAGGAATGGTTCGGTGGCCGCGAGGCGGACTCGCTCAGCGGGCAAGAAATGGAGAAGCACCTTTCGGACGTTGCCGTCGAAGAGAAGTGGGCACCGTCCACGTTCAACCACACTTGCCCGAATTCGAGTTAGCCATCTCCAGCGGAGTCCGGAAGTCCGGAAGGCAGCATGTACTCGCTGACATGGGAGATGGTAGACTGGAATGGCCGGATGTTGCATATCCCCACCAGCAAGAACGGGGAACCGCTGCGCGTTCCATTGAATCAGGCGGCCCTGACCGCGCTCAAAACGGTTTATCATCGCGGGAGCAAGACGGGTCCGGTGTTCGCGTCTGGCAGGACGGGTGAGCCGTTGGCCAACTCGCGGCATTGGTTTAAGAAGGCTGTCGCTGCGGCTGGAATCAGGGATTTTGTCTGGCACGATTTGCGGCATTGCTTTGCAAGCAGGCTTCGGATGAAAGGCGCGAAGCTCGAAGACATCGCGGAATTGCTCGCCCACAAAGGCTTGACCATGACGAAACGGTGCGCGCACCTAGGACCGAATCGTTGCATGAAGTGGCTGCGTTGCTGGATTCGGATAGCACCACAGTAGCACCGGTGACAAAAACGGGAACCGCGGCTTCCACAAGTTTTGTGAATTGAACAGTTTAGGGGCGTAGCTCAGTGGTAGAGCAGCGGCCTTTTAAGCCGAAGGTCGTGGGTTCGATCCCCACCGCCCCTACCAAAACTTCTTTTTCTTCAACGAGATAAAAATCCTCGGGGGCAATAAGGGGGCACTAGGCCACTTGTGAGGCCGACACGACGCGAACGACAAGCCACGTGATTCCATACCGTTAGCCGCGCTTGAGCACTGTCCGGATGGTGGGAAACATGCCCACCGCCCAATTCCACTTCGCTCAAACCGACATCCGAAGTTTGTTGGAAAGAATTCCGAAGAGCGCCGCTCAATAATCGCGAACGGTGGCCGAGCCAAATCGAGCGAGGTTGGACGAGTCCCAGCCGCCGCCCAGTGCTTTGATTAGTAACACGCTTGCATCCATGCGGCGAGGCTGGATATCGATGGCGTTCCGTTCGTTGGCGAGCTCGGTCGTCGCGGCAGTAATCGCTTGGAGGTACGTGTCGACACCACCTTTATAACGATTTGTGAAAAGTTGAAGGGAGTCTTTGGCAGACGCGACGGCTTCCTGTTGCTGCTTTTCTTCGTTTTCGAGAATGGGCAATGCAGCGAATCTGATACGAGTGACAGACTGAAAGAATATCCATGTCGCGGCCGGTGGAACCGCAGCTGCGAGCAGGACGAAGGCTGATACGATGACCGGCAATGCGCCCGTCATTTTCAGGTCGCCAAAATAACTGCCTGCCACACGCGCTGCAACGAATCCGAATACCGCCCCCGCAAAAATGCCTGCCGCAGCCATGATTGCGCCTTCGCTGACCACGGAGCGCAGCAGGTTTTCCGGCGGAGAGCCGAGCGCGAGGATGGCAAACTCGCGCGTGTGCGCGCTAACGGAAAAGCCCAGCACGCCCGCGACTCCAACTACCGCGATCGCCAGCGCGACGGCCGCAAAAACTCTGAAGACGAGCGAGTTCAAGCGGTCGGGCGCGAGAACTTTCGCGCGGAGGTCTTCAAGGGTGGAGGAGTCCAAGCAGAGAACTGCCAATACCCGCTGGCGTGACCGTAAGGTTTGTTACGGTTCCCCTCCCATTCCCGCCTACTCCATAGGTGCCAGTCGTATGATTACTCTCTAGTAGTAAGCCGCTCAAAACGAGTATTCCCGCTGAATTTGAACTCTTATTAGAAGATCGGCTGGGCACTCGAGATATTTGCGAATCACCCCCCAAGAATTCTTAAACGGCATCTACCTGCCCTTCAACGCCTAGTCCCGTTCACTTTCAGCCACAATTATCTCCAAAGGAGGCTTGCTTCCGGCAACCCCTGTCGCTACAGTACAAGCATTTTCAAGGGTTCTTACGCAGCCACGCCCATGGATGCTCAAACTTCGACGTTTGACCTGGTGATGCGCTTCAAGAGGGGGGATCAAGCTGCCTTCAGCCTGCTGTTTTGGAAGTACCAACGGCGGCTGGCTGTTCTTGTGCGCTACAAGATGGGCGAGGAATTGCGCAGCCACCTCGAAGTTGACGACATTCTGCAAGAAGTGTTTCTGGCTGCCGCGCAGGGACTGGACCGCTTCAATTACCAAACTCCGGGAAGCTTTATGGTATGGCTATCGCGGATCGCGGATCACGCGATCGTGGATGCGGCGCGTCACGAAAACCGGAAGAAGCGTCGTCCGGGGGAATTGCTGCCGTTCAGGTCGGAAAGCAATCCGGACGGGCCGGAACCGCCGGATCTGCGCACTCCCAGCCAGGTGTTCGCGCAACAGGAGAACATGCAGGTTCTGTTGCGAAAACTGGACGCTCTGCCAGCCGAATATCGGGAAGCGATTCTGCTGGCGAAATTCGAGGGATTAACCACTGGCGAAATCTCGGACCGATTGGGAAAGTCCAGGGAAACTGTGGCGCTCACCTTGCACCGGGCGCTGAAGCGATTCCGCGAATTGAGCTAACATCGCAAAGCAATGAACGACGATAAAGCTTCGCCAAATCGCGAAAAACAGGAAGGCGGCGCCCGGGAAAGCGCCATCGCCGTGGCGCTGGCTGAATTTCTCGACCGCACCACGCGGGAAGAATTTGTCGACGTGGAGGCCTTCTGCCGTGAACGTCCCGGCCTGGAAGAGGACCTGCGGCCACTGTTGCAGGCGCTGTCAGAAATGGACCCCAAAACGGAGACGGGTAGCGAGCAGCAAGACCCGCTTCCGGAAAGGCTTTCCGGGCACAAGATCCTTGGGGAAATTGGCGCCGGAGGGATGGGGCGCGTTCTTTTGGCACAAGATGAAGGGCTAAACCGGAAAATAGCCGTCAAGGTTTTGAGTGCGCGTCTGCGGCAAGAAACCTCCATCCGAACGCGTTTCATGGAGGAAGCAAGAGCGCTGGCGCAAATCAGCCATCCCAGCATCGTGACGATCTATAGTCTCGGCTCATCGGAAGAAATTCCTCATTTTGTGATGGAGTACGTCGACGGTGTTGATTTGTTCACGGCCACGCGAGCCCTAACCATCGAACAGCGCGCGGGATTGATGCGGAAGGTGGTGATGGCGGTTGACGTTCTCCATCAGCATCACATTATCCACCGGGACCTGAAGCCGGCGAACATCCTGGTGGGAGCCGATCTGCAGCCGAAGCTGCTAGATTTTGGTTTGGCGCGGCACGTGCAGTCCCGCGATCACCTCACGCTCTTTGGCGAGATGCTTGGCACGCCGAGTTACTTTTCGCCGGAACAGACCACATTCGCAAGGGAACTGGATGCGCGGAGCGATATTTTCTCGCTCGGCACGATTCTGTACGAAGTTCTCACGGGTGTCTTGCCTTTTCCGGTGCAGCCTTTCGCGCGCCAGATGGATAGTATTCGCAAAGAAGACCCGAGACTTCCGCGGCGGATTAATTCCGATATCCCGGGCGATCTGCAAGACATTTGCTTGAAGGCCCTGGAGAAGAAACCGGAGAATCGATACAGGTCAGCGCGGGAGATGGCGGACGATCTGGAGCGTTTTCTGGCCGGCGAGAAGGTCCATGCGAGCCCTACGACGTATGGCAGTGTGGTTTCCGCAAGGATCCAGGAGCACTTGGGCGAGATCGAGGGGTGGCGTCACGACGAAATGCTCTCAGATGCGGAGTACGAGGGGTTTCGCAAGCAGTATGGACGCCTGGTGGAGCGCGAAGACGCCTGGATTTTGCAGGCGCGCAGGCTGACCTTTCCGCAAGTGAGCCTTTATCTTGGCGCATGGATCTTGATTGCCGGCGCAGCCCTGCTGTTCTTGTTTCACTTCGTGCGCCTCTCGGGAACGCCGCGAGTGCTGGTCGCTGCTTCGGTGACGGTCCTGACGTGGTCGGAAGGACTGGCGCTTTGGAGAAAAAACCAACTGCGGAACGGCATTGCTCATTTGCTGGCTGTGTGCCTGCTCGTGCCCATCGCACTGCTCGTGGCCATGGGCGAATATCACATTAGGGCGATTCCGGCTGCAAAGCCGGATTGGGAATTACTGCACAACATTTCCGGATCTTTCAAGGAAATCACGAACTTGCAACTGTGGTGGGCCATTGCGCTCGCGATGCCGGTCTACGTCTGGCTACGGCGGTACACAAGATCGTCAGTATTTTCTCTCGTGGCTTCGGTGATGGGCGTGATGTTGTGCGTCGTGACACTAGCCCGAATGGGGTTGATTGACTGGCTGAACCATGAACACAGCAAGTTGTATTTTCGGCTGATTCCTATTGCCATTCTGTTTCTCGCGTGCGGATACGTGCTGGAGCGTCTAAGCCTGTCCAATGACTCGCGCTATTTTTATCCCGTGGGGGTGGCCTTTACATTTGTGGCGATGAGCGGGCTCGCCTCCGACTACCAACCCTTTCAGGATGCGCTCAAGCGTGTTTTGCCGTGGACGCGCGGAGATATCGAGTACCTGTTTATGGTGAATGCAGGCCTTTACTTTGTGCTGCAAATGGTCTTTGGACACTTTTCTTTGTCTCAATTGCGTGCCGTCGCCAAAGCCTTCCGGTTCGTGATTCCGGGACACATCTTGACTTCCTTGCTATCGCTGGGAATCCGTGCGAGTGACCGCTGGAATAGTTCGGTCGAGGACCTTTCTCTAAGACACGAGGCACGCACCTTCGAGATTTTGCTTCCGTTGCTTGCATGCATATTCATCTACGCGAGCATTCCCAAGCAGATGAAGAACTATTTTGTGATGGGAACTCTGTTCCTGGGCATTGGCATCGTGCGGCTGCAGCAGGATATCTTCCAGGACCAGGCGCGATGGTCCCTCGTGCTTCTCGTTGTAGGATTGCTGCTGATGCTCGCGGCCACGCGGTACTCCTCCATCAAAATGAGATTTGCCCGCCTCCTGCGCCGCTCTCTGTAACCGAAAAAGTCTCGTGGCTTGGTGCAATTCCTGCCTGCGTTTGACGCTATTCCATATTGAAGGCAGATGATAGCCCCGGACCGATTGCCGGCCCTTGGGCAAGCCAGGCTAAAGCAGGGAAGGAGTAGTTCATCGCAATGACACTGACATTATTTAAGTGGTATGGAATCCTCCGCCACTACCATCACTGGACTGTGTTGCAGTCATTTAGGTGGGCACTATGGCTGCAGAAGTCCCGTCGGACGCGGGCCGGTGCGCTCTATCTCGCTATTGCGCTGGCCATTGGAAGCCTGGGGATGAGTGGATGCGACGGAGAAGATGGCTTTGCGTTGTCCCTCCAGCCTTCTTATACCCCGGTTGACTTGGAATTGGATCAGGCGTTGGCAGGCGCGTGGTCAACCACGGAGGGCGATGTAACCTTCAGTTTCGAGCAAGGCGAGCGCATGGAATACAAGGTCGTGGTGAAGGAGAGAGATGGAGAAAAGGAAACGTCCGCGGAATTCGAGGCTCATTTAATGCGGATAGGGGCGTTTTGGTTCCTGGATTTCCTTCCGAACGGCGCGCCCGGAGGGAGCGAGTTTTACCAGATGCATTTATTCCGCGCTCATTCGATTGCACGGGTAGAGATCTCTCAGGATGCTCTGCGCATGGCTTTTTTTGACGCGACTTGGTTGCAGAAGAAAATTGATGAGAAGAGCCTCGATATTTCCTATCAGAAGACCGATGGCATGCTGCTCCTGACCGGCACTACCGAGGAGGTGCAGGATCTGTTGTTCCGGCACGGGAGTGACGACGGAGCTTTTCCTGAACCGATTACGATGGCCAGGCAGGGGATGGAGCAATGAATGCCGGGACCGAGCAATTGCATGGCTGGAAGGAGATCGCGTGTTACTTGAAGCGCTCAGTGCGCTGCGTTCAGCGATGGGAACGCAATGAGAAGTTGCCGGTACTGCGCCATGGACACGCTCACGGGGTAAGCGTCGATGCGTTTCGCGATGAATTGGAAGCCTGGTGGGAGAATGAACAGCGCAGTTCGAAAGAATCCGAGGAAACGAGTCGGATCTCGGCAGAAATTCAAGCAACAAAGGACAAAGTAGTAGACGCTAAGGGGTGGGTTCTAGACGCAGGCGCCCTTGGTGACGACGGAAGTTACTGGGGCCTGACCGAATTTAAGCTTACGCCCCGCGACATTGCTATGTTCGCTCTTCTTCTGAGGCTGCTGGAAAGCAGGTACTCAGCGGAGATTTCAGAGCAGGAACTAGAAGCGATAAAAGCGAGGTATGGGCTGCTCGGTGTGAAAGATAGCGGGAACGGACAGCGACACGTCGAACTTGCCGACGCCCTGCCGCCCATCTCTACTGAGGGTGCCCTCCCAGTCACGACAAAGAGCGAAATTCGGCGACAGCTGGCAACCGGAAGGGCCTTGGCAGGTGTTGTCGCTTGCGCTTCGGGGCGAACCTCGCGAAAAATGCGCTCACCTTATGGGAAACCACCGGTCACCAGCCCAAACCGAGGAGTGGAGCCGCGATGAGTCAATTTGCCAGTGCCTCCCAATGCAGCACAAAGCGATCCCGTGGCTCCACTCCTGCCTGGGCAGCTTGCCTGCTACCTGCCGCCGGAGGCGGCCAGGGCAGGCTCCGAGGCCGAACGGCGGCTGGCATGAAATTTTCCCGGGGAGCGAAGAGGCGACAAAGTGTTTTTCACTGAGGCACTCTTGAAGTTGGCCGTGGTAGCGGGATGGCCCGCCGGAAACGGCATCGCTCCGGAGCTCCTCTGGCTGCGCCCGGCTGCCGGACGCGGGCAGGTCTCTCTTCGGGGAGCGGCTTTCCGGAAAAGGAGATCTTCGATGAGACAGGCAGTGCTGGTTCTATTGAGCTTGGCCGGGCTGCTGGCGATGTCGGGCTGCTCGGTGAAGAAATTCGCCATCAACAAGCTGGGCGATTCACTGGCAAACAGCGGGACAACGTTCGCCTCCGACAACGATCCCGAATTCGTGGGCCAGGCGGTGCCGTTCAGCCTAAAACTCATCGAAGGGTTGCTGGCGGAGAGCCCCAGGCATCGCGGGCTGCTCTTTGCTGCCGCCAGCGGATTCACACAGTACTCCTACGCGTATGTGCAAGAGCCTTCGGAAGAAATGGAGAGCGAGGATTTGGGGAAATCAACCGCGCTGAGGACGCGCTCGCGGAATCTTTATCTGCGGGCGCGAGATTACGGCTTGCGGGGACTCGACGCGAAACATTCCGGATTCTCGCGGGCACTGCGCGGGGAGCCCAAATCGGCTGTGCGCGCGGCAAAGAAGCGGGACGTTCCACTGCTTTATTGGACCGCGGTTTCGTGGGGCGCCGCCATTTCGCTATCGAAGGACCACCCGGAACTGGTGGCCGAGCAGCCGCAAGTGGAAGCGCTGATCGACAGAGCTTACGAGCTCGATCCTGACTACAACCGCGGGGTAATCGAGCAATTCCTGATCAGCTACGAGGCGGCGCGCCAAGGAGCACAAGGAGATTTTGCGGCACGTTCGAAAGCCCACTTTGAACGCGCGGTAGCACTGACCGACGGACAACTGGCTTCGCCGTATGTGGCCTACGCGGAGACGGTCACGATTCAGAAACAGGAACAGACTGAGTTTGAATCCATGCTGAAGCGGGCGCTGGCCGTGGATCCTGACACTCGCCCGGAGTGGCGGGTCAGTAATCTGATTATGCAGCGACGCGCCCGCTGGCTGCTGAGCCGTGAAGACGAATTGTTTCTGCGCGGCCAAAGTGGAGAAACGTCTTCTACAAACCCAGTGAGCAATAAAAATAAGGGGGGCTTCCAATGAAGAGGCGCGAAGGAGAAAGAAAGTTAGGGTTGGCGTGGTTGTTGACGACTGTGCTCGCGCTTCTCACGGCGGTTGGTGCGAAAGCGCAAACACGCGTGCGACTCGCAACGCTTCTGCCGCGAGGATCCTCCCACTACCAAATTCTCGTGGGCATGGGGCAGCAGTGGCGAACCCTCTCGGGCGGCGGCATCACGTTAACGATTTACCCGGACGGAACAATGGGCGGTGAAGAGGACACTGTGCGGCGCATGCGCGTGGGAGAGATGCAGGCCGCCACGCTCTCAGTGAGCGGACTTTCGGAAATCGATCCCTCCATTGGTGCTTTGCAGAAGATACCCATGCTGTACCGCTCGCTCGAAGAGTTGGAGTACGTCCGCGCCAAAATGCAGCCGGAGTTGGAGCAGCGCCTCGAGCAAAAGGGATTCGTCGTTCTGTTCTGGGCTGATGCCGGATGGGTCCACATCTTCAGCCGCCAACCGGCGATGCGGCCTGACGACTTCAAGAAGACGAAGGTGTTTGTAGGAGTTAGCGACCAGGAAGAGATTGCAATGGTTAAGGGGCTGGGATTTCAAGCAGTGCCTCTAGCCTGGACGGACGTCCTCACCAGTCTGCAGACGGGGCTGGTGGATTCGGTGCCCACTGCACCGTTTCTGGCGCTCGCAGGTCAATACGATCTTGTCGCCCATCACATGCTGGAACTGAACTGGGTGCCCCTGGTCGGCGCGACCGTTATGACGAAGAAGACTTGGGAGCGAATCTCCCCAGACAAACGCGAAGAACTGTTGAAAGCGTCGTCCGAAGCGGGGAGACAGATGCAATCACGTAGCCGGATCGAGAGCAATGAGGCTGTCGAAGCCATGAAGAGACGGGGATTGCATGTGCATGCCGTTTCTCCGGAGCTGGAAAGCGAATGGCGGCACTTCGCCGAAGGGATTTATCCGAAGATGCGGGGCACGATGGTTCCCGCCGACATGTTCGATGACGTGCGCCGCCTGGTGAGCGAATATCGCGCGGCGGGAGGAGCAAAGCAGCCGTGAGCAGTCTGGCTCTAAACCTTCGGAGTCTCTCGGGAACCGTGTTCCGAGAATCCAAACGCTGGATGGGACAGGCGGGCCGGAAGGCACAAGACGCAGAAAGTCTGGCAGTTTGTGGAGCGCTCGGAATAATGGTACTCCTCCCGCTGGCCGAAGCCGGACTGCGCCGCACGCTCCATGTTTCGATCTCGGCGTCCACAACGATTATTCAACACATGGTACTGGTTGTCGGGATGCTAGGTGGAGCGATTGCGGCGCGCGAGAGGAGGTTACTGACACTCTCCACATGGGGCGAAACCGCACTGCACGGGCGCGTGAAGGAGATAGTGCGAGTTTTCACCAGCGGCGTCGCTGCCACCGTGTGCGTGTTCTTGTGCCTCGCAGCTTTTCAATTTGTGAGGACGGAATTCGGGACAGGCAAGGTTCTTGGCTTTGGAGTTCCGTTTTGGGCGGTGGAGTTTATTCTGCCTTTGGGATTCGCTGCGATCGCCGCGCGGATTCTGTTGGGCTCGTCGGAAAAATGGGGATTCCGCGCAGCTTCCGCCGCGTGTGTCGTTTTGTTCGCCGGAACGGTGGCACTGTGGCCGAGTGAAATTCACATTTTCGTTCCGCTGGCAATGGGTGTTCTCTTGGTTGCCTCGGTTCTGGGCGTGCCGGCCTTTGTGTCACTGGGTGGAGCCGCTTTGATCCTATTCTGGGGCGCGGATCAACCGATCGCTTCAATTCCCATTGCGCATTACGCGTTGGTCACAAATCCATCCCTCCCGACGCTGCCTCTATTCACTCTTGCTGGATATCTTCTGGCGGAGGGAGAGGCCCCGAAGAGGCTGGTTCGAGTTTTCTATGCGCTGTTCGGACAATTTCGCGGAGGCCCTGCAATTGTTACGGTCCTAGTGTGCGCTTTCTTCACGTCTTTTACAGGTGCTTCCGGCGTAACCATTCTTGCGCTAGGAGGTTTGTTGATGCCCGTGCTTGCCGGGGCAAGGTACAAGGACAAGGATGCCCTCGGGCTGCTGACGGGCGCCGGCTCGCTCGGCCTGTTGCTTCCGCCGTGCCTTCCCCTCATCGTCTACGCCATTGTCGCGCGCGTGCCGATCGAGAGGATGTTCCTCGCTGGCATTGGCCCCGCCTTCGTCATGATGATTTCGACTGCCCTTTGGGGCATTCGCCAAGGTCCAAAACAAGACAGCGCGCAGCAGAAGTTTGACTGGTCAGAAGCACGAAAAGCGGTGTGGGACTCCAAATGGGAGCTGCTGATGCCTGTCGTCGCGTCTGCTGCTTTGTTCGGGGGGCTGGCCACGCCGGTTGAGGCGGCAGCAATAACGACGCTTTACGCCTTCTTCGTCGTCGCGGTCATCCACAAGGACTTGAAAATCGCGAGGGACGTTCCCAGAGTGATGTCCGAATGCGGTTTGCTTATCGGAGGAGTGCTCCTGATTCTGGGAGTGTCGTTGGGCTTCACCAATTATCTTGTGGATGCGGAGATTCCTGCTCGCGCCGTGGAATGGACGACGCGCACGATTCATTCACCGTTTCTCTTCTTGCTTCTGATGAATCTCTTCTTGCTTGTTGTCGGCTGCCTCATGGAAATTTATCCCGCAATCGTGGTGGAAGTTCCGCTGCTGGTTCCGCTAGGCGCTGCATTCGGGATCGATCCAGTCCGGCTGGGGATTATTTTCCTGGCCAACATGGAATTGGGCTACTTGACACCTCCGGTGGGGCTGAATCTGTTGATGTCCTCCTATCGTTTTAAGAAACCTGTGCCGGAGGTGTTCCGTGCCGTTTTGCCCGTTGTTGTGGTCCTCTCGGTCGGCGTGCTGCTGATTACGTATATTCCGGCACTGACGACCGCGTTACCACAATGGCTCGCACGGTGAGGAAGGAAACCCCATGGTCATCAGCAGAATCATGGGTCCGTCCTTGCTGCTGCGAGGTTGATTGGAGAAAGGATAATACGCTACTGTTCGCTTTCTCGGTTCCCTTATGAATGGTGATTCAATATCTGCGTCCGATCTTCCCAGCATACAGGCGTTGTACGACTGCTCCCGATTCCTCGATGCCTATGAAAAAACGCAGGGCTATTGGAATCCCTCGACGAACCTGTCGAGGCTGTCCACCGAACAGCTGATCCTCGGCGGGCGCCTTGCCATTCGCCTGGGGGGAGGGCGGCTACGCGGATGGCTTTTCTAATGCTGCCTACAAACGCGAACCTCACGATCCAAGAGTGCGGTACTTCACTCATCGCCTGCGTCTCCGAGATCGTGGTTTTTGGGACGAGCTTCGAAGCATGGAGGATGCACCGCTCCTTCGTGCGGCCGACACGGAACCGCAAGCATCATGGCTCGCCAATCAAGCAGTGACTTGGGCGACGCTCCGAGACTTTACAAAGGCGGAAGACTGCCTGAATCGTGCGCGGTCGTACTCATCCTGTGAGGGATGGGTTGAATCGTGCCAATCCAGCGTTCTGGGTATGGCCGACCGTTGGGAAGACGCATTGCGGGCGGCGGAACGCTCCTGCGAACTCACCAAGCTGCTCCTTACGCTGTCCAAAGCCTCGGTCTCAGCCTGCTGAACTTGGGCCGTGGGGATGAAGCTGCCAGCCGGGTCACTGAAAGAACTGCGGATTGCCAGTCGTACGAGATTGTTCATTTCGCCTGTTGGCTTCAGTGCGCTTGTGCGGACCGCCGCGAAGGAGAAGAACGTCTGCAGATTCTTGCCCGCGCCAGAGAACTTGCAGATCGACTCCCAGGGCTTGCACCGCTGGCCGACAGGGATACACGAAGGCTGTTCGCTCATATCCACCTGGATATCGCGAGTCTCCGGAGCGACCACCAGGAAATGGAAAGGTGGGCCGAGAGGCTGCGTTTTCCCTATTACCGCACAATTCTTCAAAATCTGCGGAAAAATTCCGGCGGCCGGCGCATCCGCTTGCCTCATTAACCGCTCTTGCAGAAGTACCAAACTTGCTTGCCAACGAGCATCGCCTCGGTCCTTGCGTCCCAAAACGTGGTCATTGATCCGGGCGAGATGGCCGCGGAGATTACCTTTGGTGGGACTCTCAGTTGGGCAGCGGCCGAATGGCTTGAGAAGCGCGGGTTCGCGGCGCGCTTCTTTACCGTGACACCCGAAACAGCCCACAGTCTGATCCACAACAGGATCGCTTTCGTCTTGTCCCTTGAGTCAGACGAAAGCTCTCATGCTGTCGCTGTAATCGGATTGGATGCTGTGCAAGAAGATTCGGCCTTTTGTGGTGAAGCGCAGTGCCTAGAGTTTGGGCAACAGCTCCCCTATCGTCTTGAGCACGTCCCCCATCGGTGGTTGTCCCGTGAAGAATAAGTCCGCATCGGCTTTGTAGGTCCGTTCCAATGCCTTTAGACCTTCTGAGTCGGGCTGGAAAGTAGGGGCTTTTGCAAATGAGTCTGATTCCGGCAGTGCCTGCCCTCGAAACGTCTCCTGAGAAAACTTGCGGACTTCTGCCACACATTCGCGATAAGCGCTGCTGCCAGCAAATTCCTTGACTTCCGGTCGCTTACACATTTCGTGAAGATCGTAATAGTGACGAGCCTTCCCGGGCGTCTTGAAATTTTCTGTATAGGCGGCATGGGCCGCGAATAACTTCTCGACGAAAGTCCTTCGAAGGCTCTGCACCTCAATCTTAAACGCGCTAAGGTCAGCGGCTAGCTGCGTGTGTCCGTGTGCTGCGGCGTACTCCGCTACCATAGACTGTATCTGACGGACCTCGGCCCCCGCTGTATTTCCTCGATAACCCGCTTCCAATATCACTGTTTTGCTCGACCCTGGGAGATCTGTTGCCACACTCGAATACGTGTGACTGGTTGTTCTGTGTATACCAGTCTCAGAATTAATCACCTTTGTTTCGATGAAACCACCAGTCTGCTCGATCGTTGCCGCGCATTTCTTGAGACATGTGTGTCTTGCAGTTTTTCCAGAATTGGTTTCTTCTTTCAACAAGAGGTCGATATCCTCGGAGAAACGCTGGAGCAATTGCCATCCTTTCGAGAGGCTTGTGTCACCCTTGAGCACAAACTGGCCACCGTGAGTTTCAGTAAGCGCCCGCAGAGCCCTCGTCAGGTAGTAGTCTTTTTCGACGATTGCAGCGGGTATTCTTTTCCACGGTGCGGCTGATTTTAGGAGGTCAGCAAAATCAGGCAGCTCGCTTGCGTATTTCTTCACTGAATTCGCCACTCTTTGGCGCTCGGGAGGGCCTCGCTCACTCCGAGGCGGAATGTTGTCATTGGATTGAGAGACTTTCGTAGCTTTGTAAGGGCTCTTCGGTCCGCCCCGACGTCGGTCCCGATAGCTCCCAGGAGTGCCCTGACTCTTGGAGGTTCATTGAGGGAACGTCGAGCGAGTCGGTTGAAAGAAAATCTCTTTGCCGCAAACAAATCTCTAATCTTCTTTGCTGCCTCGGCAGGTGTGGAATCTGGAATGCGCCGAAGGTCACGCAGCGCGTCTAAGACAGCGCGTTCAGTATCTGAGAGACCGCTCACAGTCACGCCAGGTCTTAGACGGAGTCTCGCATCCGAACCCGTCCTGAGCGAGTAGATTTTTTCAGGTACATCAAGTGTGAGCGTCGGAGAAACTTGAGTCGTTAGACCTAGGCCGTTATAGGCGGGCAATCCGCTCGGTCTCCAGTCAATCCCTTTGTCCTTCAATAGCGCTGCAGCAACACTTATCGGATCGGGAGAAAGTTCCCCAAAGCGAGTCTTTCGAGGAGAATAGTACACACCCTTGCGAACGCGACGAATCGTGCCTTCTCTGACTAGCCTGCTAAGTGCAGCGGCCACGGCCATCAGCGGCAAAGTTTTGAAGTTTGCGTAGGTCCAGAGTTCGCCTGGACCGCCATCTTCGATGCCCTTCCGAACGATGCTGGCTACCGAATTTTCTGACCTCTTTCTCATGCCCCAACAATACGCGTCACTGTGACAATTGTCAAGTGTTTTCATCGTAAAACTTGACATAAAACAGCTAAGGTCTTTGTTATCAGTAACAACAATTCGCCAGCCACAGGCATAGGCCAGCGGTATCAACCACGTAATTCTTGGTGTCTTGCGAAATCGGGCGCTGAGTTCGTTGCAGTTTCTCCCGGCGCTACGTGGATGGCTTGAGGGAGGCTGTGGGCAAACGCGGCAGCGCGGCTGCTTGGGCATAGCCGCAATAGAAGACTCACAGTGCTCTAAACCAAGTGGTGTGAATAGGCTTAGGCTATGTCTCACCAGACCTTCAACACTTGGGGCTGACTGATGCGCGCCGTGCAGTTGCGGCGGAGTAGCTGTCCCTCCATGCTTCTCAAGATACTGACAAGCTTTGATGATATCGTTGGCCAGCGTGTCCATCACCGTATGGTTCAGATGGGGACGCACTACGATGCGCAAACTGTTAATTTCCTGGGCATCCGGCGGCATCGCGTAGGCGGAAAGCACCCAGCCACGTTCGCGCACTTTGTTCGACACATCGAATTCGTTGAAGTTCTTGAATTTTTTGTTGAGCGTGAGGGCGACAACGGGAATGCGCTGCGTTTCGTTCATAATGACAAAGTAGCCCGAGTCGACCAATCGTTGGCGCAGATAAATGGCGTTGTCGAGCGTGTGGCGCATGATCCTCGTGTAGCCTTCGCGTCCGAGCCGTAGCATCATGTAGGCCTGTACCGCGATCGTCGCCGTACCGCGACTGAAGTTCAGCGTGGCAGTCGGCATCTCACCGCCGAGGTAGTTAACGTAGAAGACCAGGTCTTCGTTGAA
>Ga0182033_10000717_pt1 | contig 15918 bp, 13 predicted proteins | sample tim00Cox0000000H_FD_125968 | JGI IMG/M metagenome (GOLD analysis project Ga0182033, IMG submission 125968) | Lab enrichment of tropical soil microbial communities from Luquillo Experimental Forest, Puerto Rico - timezero.00C.oxic.00.000.00H | ecosystem: Environmental > Terrestrial > Soil >...
AAGCGCCCCCAGAATGAACGCCATTAGCAGCGTGGCAACCAGCGCCTCGACGAGCGTAAAGCCCGCGTTTCGCGGCGAGCGGGAGATCGGCGTCACTTCTTGCTTCCTTCTCCGCGGCGCAGGCGTACCGTGTCGAGGCGCAGGATCTGCCCGCTCGGCGACTGCACCCGCAGCACCACGGCTTGCGGTACCCAGGGTGTGGCTTGGCGCGGATCGACGAAATCGGCGACGAAGGGTAAGAGGTCGAGACGCCGACGGTGGCCGGCGATGTCGCCCGAGGAATTGCCGAGCGTAAGCTGCTCCCGATCCGGCAGGCCGGTCAGAATGGCGCGCGCGGTTGTCGCCAGCGCGAGTCGCTGGTCGAGCGCGCGCGTTGCGCGGATGTTGCTCGCAACGAGCGAGCCGATCGCAGTCAGCGAGACCGCGAGCACGGCCAGCGCGACCACCACTTCGATCAGTGTGAATCCCGCCGAACCGCCGCGCGATTGAAACTTAATTAATCGGGACAACCTCTACTCCTCCGGTGAGCCAATTGACGCGCACTTGATAGCCAAGGTCCTTCGCGCGTCAGCGCAATCGTGCCGCCGCAGGACATGCCGGACGGTAAATGGCGGATGGTCGCGCCGGCCGGGCGGTTGTTGCACCGGGTGGCGAGCACCGCCTCGACTGTGACGTCCGCCGGAAGGCGCACGGCGCGGCCGCTCGCTCCGAATGCCGGCGCAAGCGTCGCCGCGGCAAGCTGAAGGGCCGATTGCCAGCCCGCTGCGCGAAAGCCGTCGCGCCGCAGGCGACGCTGAGAGCTGGCAGGGCGGGGCGAAAAAGAGATCGGCGTCCCGCTCTCCTGGATAGCAGCAAGACCATATCCTTGGGGCGTGGTATGATTCCTTTTGCACGGCACTCGGGTCGTCCGCAGACCTTAATTAATCCAGTCCACGAACTAATGACTACCTGCTGCCGAGCGGGCGAATTACCGATGCCGCGACGGCAGCGAGCGGTAGCGCGATGATGCTGCCGGCGGCGAAGATCACGGCGAACCGCAGCCCGAGCTGATCGTGCAGCGGTCCGATGCCGAACGCGGCAACCCCGTAGCCGAGCTGATAGAATGCGATCAGTTCGCCGGCCATGACTGCGGAGAGGCGGGGAAATTCGTTGCCGCCGAAGCTGATGCTCAGCGGCAGAAATGCCGAGCAGGCGAGGCCGGCGAGGCCGAATGCGACGATGCCGTCGGTTTCACCTTGGACGCGGGCGGCAATCTGAAACGTGACGATGAGCAGGAGAGGAAGCGCGAGATAGATCCAGCGGGCAGGGACCCAGCGGGATATGGCTGCGATCACGACGCGTCCAACCGTTACCATCACCCAGAACGCGGTCAGCGCGAACGACGCGTCGCGCGGCGACGCGCCGCGCTCGCTGCTCAGATAGAGCATCGACCAGTTGCCGTTGAGCGTCTCGAGCATGCCATAGAGGAATACCGCGGCGGCGTAGAGCCAAAATCGCGGTGGCAGGTTGCTCCAACTGCCCGGACTAGACGTATCTTCGGCGCTCGCGGAAACCCGCAGCGGCTGTGTCAGGGCGATGCCTAACAACAATGCCATCACGCAGGCTACTACAATCGGCAACAACCACCAGGCACCCAGTGCAACGACGATCGCCACAAACACCGGCGCCAGAGCGGTCCCCAACCCAAGTAGTGCGTTGAGTGCGAGCACCGCGCCGTCGGTGCGCTCCGGAAAAAATGCTTCGGCGTACGTGTTGAGCGCCATCACGGTCGCGCCAAAGCCGAAGCCGAGCGCCGCCGTGGCGATCAGCAGCACCGCAAACGCGCTGTCGGGCGTGTCGAGCAGAAGCCGGCTCAGCGCCAACAACGACATGGAGACGATATCGCCGACAAATCCCGCCAGCAGCACGCGGCGTAAGCCCGACCGCCGTGCCAACTTCGGGGCAAGCGCTGCGGCGGAGATGGCAAGTGCCACCTGCGGTATGAACATCGTGCCGTAGCGTGTGCTGTCGAAACCGAATCCGTCAGGACTCGTGAACACCGAACTGGCGGCAGGAAACGTCACCAGCGCCAGTCCTTGCACGACCGCGGCGCCATAAACCACGCCGATCTCGATGCGAGTTGCCATGGCGAATATCCCCAGCGCACCGTCCTGGCCGACCTAAGGTCGGGGGTCACGAGTGGCCGATTGTTATCGCAGCCGCTGCAGCAGGTGGTCGCCCACGCGGATGGAATTGGCGATCGCGGTAAGCGATGGATTGACCGCGCCGATGCTGACGAAAAAGCTCGTGTCGACGACGTACAGGTTGTCGAGCTCGTGGGCCTTGCAGTTTACGTCCAGTACAGAGGTCCTGGGGTCGCGGCCGAAACGGCAGGTGCCTGCCTGATGCGCGCAGCCGGCGATCGGAATGTCGATCTTCATGTAGATGTCGCGCGAGATGAGCCGGTCCGGGTGCATGCCGAGATGGCTCAGCATCGACTTGAGCTTGTCATAAAGGCGCTGCTTCGGGACCTGGTTGTTCGGCGCGTAGCTCAGCGTCACATTGCCGGACTTGTCGACTGTGACGCGGTTTTCCGGATCGGGCAGATCTTCGGTGGTGAGCCAGAAATCCACCGCGTGACGGGCGAGTTCGCCGAGCAGTCCCAGCGGCACCAGCGCGGTTTCAAACGGCTTCTCTCCCCGGTACATCGGCCCGAGTGACTTGCCGGTCATCTGGATGTTGCCCATCGGGTATTCGAACCCGTCCGTGCCGAAATAAAAGTCGTTCAATGCAAGCGTCTTCTGAAAGATTGTCGGGTTGGGCTCGCGGGAGATCGCGACCGCGGCCTGGCTGTTGTGGAACATGTAGTTGCGCCCGACCTGGTCGGAGCCGTTGGCCAGCCCATTCGGATGCTTGTCGTTGGCCGACATCAGCAAAAGTTTGGCGGAGTTGGCCGCTCCGCACGACACAACCACGATGTCGCCGCGGAAGGTGTCCTGCTCTCCCGCCACCTCGCCGACCACCTGCGTGATCGCAGTGCCGGTGCCGTTGGTGTCGAGCTTGAGCGCCTTGGCATTGCGCATGAGCGTCACGTTGGAAAACTCGAGCGCCGGCCGTACCGCCGAGATTTCCGCGTCCGCCTTGGCGTGCACGAGGCAGGGAAAGCCGTCGCAGGTCTGACAGCGGATGCAGGCGCTGTACGCCATGTTGCCCTCGTTGAGCAGGATCGCACAGGGCGCGTGAAACGGGTGATAACCGGCCGCTATCAAATCGGTAAAAAGGTGCTGCATGCGTGGTTCGTGCGAGACCGGCGGGCATGGATAGGGCGCGCTGGCAGGCGGTTCGGTGGGGTCCTGCCCGCGCAATCCATGCACGTGGTACATCTGCTCCGCGCGCGTGTAATACGGCTCGAGCTCGTCGTAGCTGATCGGCCAGGCCGGCGACACGCCGTCATGGTGGCGCAACTCGCCGAAGTCCTCGCGACGCAGGCGGAAAAGAGCCGCTCCGAACATCTTTGTCGCGCCGCCGACGAAGTAATGCACTTGCGGCTGAAACGCTCGGCCGTGCCGGTCGTACCATGTATCCGGCGAGACGTAGCGGTTCTGCACGAATACTGCTTCTGCGTCCCAGTTCTGGGCTTCGCGCTTGAGCCAGTCGCCCCGCTCGAGAATGAGGATGCTCCTTCCCGAAGGCGCCAACTGTCTGGCGAGTGTGCCGCCGCCGGCGCCGCTGCCGATAATGATGACGTCGAAATGCTTATCCATTCGGCTAGAGACCGACGCTGCTCTGCATGATGCCGCCGTCCGCGAATATGGTCGTCGCGGTAACGTAGCTCGCGCCGTCTCCGGCAAGGAAACCGACCACGCTCGCGATCTCTTCCGGTCGCGCCATGCGCCGCACCGGTATCGCGGCATCGAGCTGCGCAAGCTTTGTCGGATCGTTCATGGTACTGAGATTGATCGGCGTCGCCACCGCGCCAGGCCCGACTCCGACGACCAGAATATTGTGACGCGCGAGCTCGACTCCGGCGGTGCGCGTGAGCATGCGCATGCCGCCTTTGGCCAGACAGTAGGCGGTGTTGCCGGGCATCGGCCAGTCCTCGTGCACCGACGTGATGTTGATGATGCGACCACCGCCCCCTTGCTTGATCATCTGCTTGGCGGCGATTTGCGTACCAAAGAACGCACTCTTGAGGTTGACCGTCAACACCTCGTCGTACTGGGCTTCGCTGGTATCGAGCACCGAGGTGCGCGTTTCGATCCCGGCGTTGTTCACCATGATGTCGAGGCGGCCGAACTTGCTGACCGCCGCGTCCACGAGCTTTTGCAGGTCGGCGACCTTGCTTACGTCGGCTTTCACGCCAATGGCTTGGCTGCCGAGCTTGCCAATCTGTTGCTCGAGCGTCTGGGTCGCCTCCGGATGAAACAAGTAATCGATCACAACGCGTGCGCCCTGCCGCGCCAGTTCGAGAACGATCGCCTGACCGATCCCGCTGTTGCCGCCGGTCACGATGGCTGTCTTGTTGTTCAAGGACATCACGCCTCCATTAGCGCCTGGTTCGGAACGCTTCGTTTCAGGTATGGCGCGGTGGCGAAGCCGGTTCGCCCCTCGCCGGGGGAGAGATGAGAGCGGACCGCTCGGTGGTCTGAGTGATCAGATTTGCCACAAGACCGGTCCAGCCGGTCTGGTGCGAAGCGCCGCAGCCGCGGCCATTGTCGCCATGAAAGTACTCGTGGAACAGGATGTAATCCTTGAAGTGGGGGTCGGTTTGGAACTTCTCATATGGGCCGAAGACCGGCCGTCGGCCATCGGCGCCGCGCCGAAACAGCTTGATCAGACGGTGACACAGTTCGTCGGCGATTTGGTCGAGCGTGAGCATGACGCCTGATCCGGTCGGACACTCGATCTTCAGCCCGTCACCATAGAACTGGTAGAAGCGGCGCAGGTTCTCGATGAGCAGGTAGTTGATCGGCATCCAGATGGGGCCGCGCCAATTCGAGTTGCCGCCGAAGAGTCCGCTCTCCGACTCTCCCGGCTCGTAATTCACGCGATAGTGCATCCCGTTGTATTCAAAGTCGTAGGGCTGCGCGAGATAGGTGCGTGAGATGGCACGCACGCCGTATGGCGATAGGAACTCGCTCTCGTCGAGCATGCGGCGCAACAGCTTGGTCATGCGGAAGACTCGCACCAACGCGATCAGGTGGCGTCCCTCCGCCCCGCGCTCGTACCAGCGCGAGACGAGCTGTACCAGCTCCGGCCGGCGCTCGCGATAAAGCTCGAACTTGCGCCACAGTTCGGGGCAGTCGTCGATGACCTCCTGCTCCACGACCCCGACCGCGAACAGCGGGATCAATCCGACCAAGGAGCGCAAGCGCAGGGGGATTTTGCTTCCTGACGGCATCGAAAGCACGTCATAGAAGAAATTATCGTCGTCGTTCCAGAGACCGATGCCGGTCTTGCCGATGTCGGTCATTGCGCCGGCGATGTGCAGGAAATGGTCCAGGAACTTGATCGCCATCTCTTCATAGACCGGGTCGCGGCGGCTGAGCTCCATGGTGATGCGCAGCATGTTGAGGCAAAACATCGCCATCCAGGCGGTGCCGTCGGATTGCTCGATCGTGCCGCCGGTGGGCAACGGGCGCGAGCGGTCGAACACCCCGATATTGTCGAGGCCGAGAAAGCCGCCTTGGAAGATGTTTAGTCCCTGCGGGTCCTTGCGATTTACCCACCAGGTGAAATTCAAGAGCAGCTTGAGGAAGATCCGCTCCAGGAAATCGAGGTCGCCGCTGCCGCCGTGCTGATTGCGGTCGTTCTCGAATACGCGCATGGCGGCCCAGGCATGCACCGGCGGATTGACGTCGCCGAACGCCCATTCGTACGCCGGTAATTGTCCGTTCGGGTGCTGCAGCCTGACTTCGCAAAGCAAAAGGAGTTGCTGCTTAGCGAAGTCGGGATCAATCCACGAAAGCGTGACGCAGTGAAAGGCGAGATCCCAGGCGGCGAACCAGGGATATTCCCACTTGTCGGGCATCGAGATGATGTCGCCCGCCCGGAAGTGCATCCAGTCGCTGTTGCGCCCGTGTTTGCGGCCTTCCGGCGGCGGCGGTTGCAGGGGATCGCCGTCCAGCCATTCCCGAACGTTGAAGTCGTAAAACTGCTTGTTCCAAAGCATGCCGGCCCAGGCCTGGCGCTGAATCCGACGCACGTCCTCGTCGGTGATCGTTCTCTGCAGCGAGGAATAAAACGCATCGGCCTCGGCGATGCGTTGGCTGAATACGTCATCGAAGCCTAGAAAGGCATCGCCGTGTTGATCGCCGGCCCGCAGCCGCACGCGAATGGTCGCGGCACCGCCGGCCGGAATCGTTCGCAGGTAAAATCCCGCGGCCTTGGTGCCTGGGCCTACCGCGTTTACCGCGTCGGTGCGGTCGTGCACGACGTATTCGTGAAACGCGTCCTTGAAATAGCCGTGCGCGGGACCGACCCCGAACAGCCGCGCGAAATTGGTTTCGTTCTCGCAGAACAGCAGGCGATCCGCGCCCTCGAATGCGATGCTGTAGGCGCCGAGCTCATCATGGGACGCGAGCAGCAGGCCTTGCCCCAGGTCCTGCAGCGCCGGTTTCTTTATCCCTGGCGACCAGCTCCAGGTGTTGCGAAACCAGACCTGTGGCAATACGTGGATGCCCGCCTGATCGGGGCCGCGATTGTGGATCGTGACCCGCATGAGCACGTCATCCACATCGGCCTTGGCATATTCGACTTCGACGTCGAAGTAGCGATCGTCGTCAAAGATGCCCGTGTCGATCAGCTCGAATTCCATCGCCGTCGGCGAAGCGTGGCGGCGCGCGTTCTCGTCGATCAGCCATTGGTAAGGGTAGGCGGCCTGCGGCAGCTTGTAGAGCATGCGCGAATAGGCGTGGCTGGGAACGGCGTCGAGGTAATAGTACAGCTCCTTGACGTCCTCGCCGTGATTGCCTTGTCCGTTGGTCAGGCCGAACAGCCGCTCCTTGAGAATGGGATCGCGGCCGTTCCAAAGCGCGAGCGATAGACAGAGAAGCTGGCGGCTGTCGGAGAAGCCGGCGAGGCCGTCCTCGCCCCAGCGATAAGCGCGGCTGCGTGCCTGGTCATGGGTCAAATAATCCCATGCCGTGCCACCTGGGCTGTAATCCTCGCGTACCGTCCCCCATTGCCGCTCGCTGAGATAAGGGCCCCAGAGGCGCCAATTCTTCTCGCCGTTGCGACTCTCTTCGATGCGTTGCTGCTCGGCGTTGGCGGTTTGTGGCATGGCGAGTTGGTCGGCTCCGCGCGTTATTGCTTTTCCGTAGCTTGTGTGAGCAAACGCCACGCATCCAGCGTGCAGGCAACGGACCACGCCTGTGCGGGCGCGCCGCGCGGATGGTGCGGTGGATCGCCGTCGAAAATCTCGCCGACCGTGCCCACGCCCTGGTCTTCCAGCGCATCGCTGATCCCCCGCAACACGGCGAGTGATGCGTGGGCATCGCCCGTGACACGGTAAGCGGCGAGACAGAACGGGCCGAGCAGCCAGCCCCAGACCGGCCCTTGGTGATAGCCGCCGTCGCGCTCGCGCACGCCGCCCCCGTAATGGGCATGATACGCGGCGCTGCCGGGCGCCAGCGAGCGCAACCCGAATGCGGTGAGCAGATGATGCCGGCAGACCCGCACCACGTTTGCCTGGTCGTCGGGGGAGAGCGGGCTATGCGGCAGGCTGACAGCAAAGATCTGATTCGGCCGGATGCTGGCATCGTTTCCGTTCAACCCATCGATCACGTCGTACAGACCCTCGCCGTCGGCGCGGAGAAAGCGGGCAAAGTTTCGCCCGACCGCATCTGCCGGCGCGCTGAATCGGTCCGGCTCGCCCAGCCGTGCCGCGAACGCACTCATGATACGCAGCGCATTGTACCAGAGCGCATTGATCTCGACCGGCTTGCCGATCCGCGGCGTGACCACCCAATCGCCGACCTTCGCGTCCATCCACGTGAGCTGAACGCCGGGAACGCCCGCTCTGAGCAGACCGTCTGCGGTGTCGACCCCGATGCCGTAGCGGGTTCCCTTCTCATGCCATTCGATGATATCCGCTAAGACCGGAAACGCTTCGCGCAGTGCGGCAACGTCGCCGGTCGCGTCGATGTAGGCGCGCCAAGCCTCGAAGAACCAGAGCGATGCGTCCGCCGTGTTGTATTGCGGCACGTCGCCTGCGCCGGGAAACACGTTGGGCAGCATTCCCTGGCTGACGAAGCTCTCGAACGTGCGCAGGATTGTGCGCGCGATCTCCGGCCGTCCGGTCGCCAACGTCAGGCCCGAGAGGCTGATCATGGTGTCGCGGCCCCAGTCGCCGAACCAGGGATAGCCGGCGATGACCGATTTGCCCTCCGGGACATCTGCGAGCGGTCGCGCAAAGACAAACGCATCAGCCGCAAGAGTAAGTCGGGCGATCCAGCCCGGCACTGCTCGCGTTCGAGAGCTCGGAAATGCGCTTGAGAGGATCGCTCGATCATGGTCGAGGCGCCGGGTCAGCGCCGCCGCCACATCGGTCGACGGCTCGGCTTCGAGGCTGGCAACGACACCGCGCCACTCTCCGGGAACGAGCGGCAGCGTCACCTCGCCGGCGCAGAGATGATTGTCGATCGAGTCGAGGCCGCGCTCGGCCTCGATGGGAAGGTCGAAATCCCGATACCAGTCGTGCTTTGGCGCGATCGCGGCGCTAGGCGCGCAAATCGTCAGGTCAAATGCGCCTGGCTCGGTGATGCGGAGCCGGTCCCGATCGACGCTGATCTCGGGCGCGAATCCGCCAACCGACATCGTGCCGTGATGATCGCGGCCGTTGACCAGCAGCGTGATCTGCAGGGAGAGCTCGGTATCCGGCGACTCGCGGGAAGGCTGCAAGCGCCAGGCGGCGTAAGTCGTGTGGGCGCCGGGCTCCATCCAAATACGCGCTTCGATCTCCTTGTCCTCGATCGCGTAGGTCCACACCGGCACGGAATGATCGAGGTGAAAGCTCGCGATCCGCACGTGTCCGGCCGGTGCGATCACGCCGCTCTTCCAGCGATTCGTGAACAGCGGCCAGGATTGGGTGCCGGCGATCAGAGTGGCATCGGCCTTGGCGAGCAACAGCCGCCGCCCGAGCGGTGAGTCGACCGGCGCGATCAGCAGCCCGTGATAGCGCCGTGTCAGACTGCCGGCGATGGTACCGCCGGCGTAGCCGCCGAGGCCGTTCGCGAGCCACCATTCGCGGCGCTCCGCTTGGACGAGATCGCCGCAGATCGCGCGTGGGAAGCGGATCGGAGAGGGCGTGGGAGCGGACGTGCCGCAGGCGCGCGGCGCCACGTCGGCTTGGGGTTGCTGCCGCGGCACGCGGGTACTCGCTTGCAAACTCGTTTCCGACATTACGACAACGACGCGAAGGCGACGGCTATTGCGCTTTCAAGGAAAAAGCATCGTCTAATGGCTGCATCTTGGCCTCGGTCGCAATATAGAGAAAACCGCCGGCCAGCCCGAAATTTTTCAGGAAGGGCCAGAAATTCTGGCTCCAGCCGTCGCTGTTGAACGGGAAGCTCCAGAAGTTGTGGAACAGTACGGCGGTGACGATCACATAGAAAATGAAGAGCAGGGCCGCTTGCCGCCGATAGTAGCCGAGGAGGATGCAAATCGGGCCGAGCGCTTCGAGCATGCCGCCGAGCACCAGCAACGCTGCCGCTGGTGCCGGGGGCAGCGGAATCAATCCGTGCGCCGCCTGATCTATTGCTGACTGATGATTGAAAATCTTGTCGAGCGCGCTGAATGGGAAAATCAGCACCAGACAAAGCCTCGCGATGAAGGCGAGAAATTCCTCCTGCCGGGTCATTGGTTTGCTCCGCTGCGGAAAACCTTGTGATGCTGTCGCGTGCTATTCCTCGACCAACCGCAGCACGTGGCCGGTCGGGTCGCGTACCATGACGGCGCGCTTGAATCCGAGTTGAGCCTGCGTGTCCTGCGGGATCGGCACCACGTCAGGCGTGATGAATTGCGCGCCCGCCTTGCGCAATTTCTCGGTCAGCGCCGCGATCTCCCTGGCGACCAGCGTCGTCTGCCAGTGCCAGAGATCATTGGCTTTGGTGTCCGTGGGCAGCGGCCTGCCGCCGGGCGGCGTCTTGTAGTCGAGGAACTCGACGTGCGGCGGTGCCGAAGCCGGCAGCATGGCTGTCACCAAACAGGTATCGTTGAACAAGCCGTCGAGCACTTCTTGGGTCGTGCCCGTGTTCAATGTGACCGTGCCGACCTTCAATCCCAGCAGGTCGCGATAGAACGCGACGCCGGCCTCGGTGCCGGAAACGGTCATGGCGGTGTGATCGAGCCCGAGGAACAGCTTGTTGCTCGACTTGTGCCAGGATGCATTGCCTTTGCCCGAGGGGAAATAGATCAGTTCCAAATCGTGACGCTCGGGGTCGTGGAATTTGATCGCCTTGATGCCTGCTGCACCCGGGTTCGACGGCGGGATTGTGATCGGGTACGCGGAAATCTGCTGGACGTTGTTGTCCTGTAGAATCTTGTAAGCGGCGTCCATGTCGCTAACGACGATCGCCATGTGCTGGAACCATTGGTCATTGCTGTAGGAGGGCACCGGGATCGGGCGTCCAGTGGGCGGCGAGACGTACTGGGTGAGCTCGACAAGCTGGTCGCCTAAGCGCAAATGGACGATGCGCATGCTGGCGTTGAACACGCCTTGCAATGTGCCGTATGCAGGGCCGACCAAGCGAAAATCGGCGATCTTCTCGAATTGCAGGACGCGCGTGAAAAAGGCTGCTTCGCGATCGACATCAGCGACCGTGAAGCCGATCGTTTGCACGCGCTGGACGGCAGCCCCGCGCTCCTGGGCGTGCGCGAGGGGCGCGGACCATCCCACCAGCAGCGCGATTAGAGCCGCGGCGAATAAAGCCCCGCTCAAGCCTGTGATCAGTCGGGTTGCGGCGCACGGAATATGGGGCGCGCGCGTTGACAGGCGCGCAAAGGATACCAACGACATAAGACGCTCTCGCGCTGCGCCCGACCACAGTTAATAGGCGATCATTGTAGGATGCAGGCGGAGAAAGGGCAGCCCAAAAAGTAGCGGCGGCACTCGCCGCAATGGTGCTTTGCGTAGGCTGGGTTGGGCGCGGAGCGCGATACCCCACCGCTTGTCGGAGGACGATCGGTGGGTTTCGCCTCGCTCAACCCACCCCTACGGTTTGCGCAGGCGTGCGTGCCTCGCAGCGCCGTATTCGCGCAGCAAAAACACGGAGCCCGACGGCACTACCGTCGGGATCCGCGTATCTCTTGCTTGGTTTAGCTCAGCAGGCTTGCAGCCGCGATCACGATCCCGGTGACGAATGCGGCCATGCAGGAAAACAACAAGATGTCGTTCAGGAGTCTGGTCATGGTAACCTCCCCCGTGCGGAATCCCCCTCCGCGGCTATAGGGCACCTTAGTACCGTGGCCGAAACGTGGCAGCGGAACGTCCCGAATGGCCGGGAATCTTGCCGGTTTCGGCGCGAGAATGGCTTTAAAACGGGGCTGATTAACGAGAAGCTACCAAGATACCCCCGATATACACATTTCCGCACCATTTTTTTCCAATTGGTTAGTCGAATGTTACCGGCCGAGATTTCGCATCGAGAGGGAAGACACCATGGTGGTCGAATTCAGAGGAGCGCCGCCCCATGATCTCGGGACCGCGGAATTGGCCACGGTCCAACCTGCGGACGGTCATATCGATGTCGAGCTGCACATCCTGGACGACTGGCACCGTCCGACTGCCTCGATCGTACGCGTGCAGATGGCCGCGCAGGTGGCCCGTTCGCTGGCGGAACGCCTGAGCGCTGCCGCGGCGGAGATCGAGGCGCGCGCCGCCCGCTCCGCGTGACGTGTCCCTGTGACCTGCGACGCGGCATCGAATAAGGAGCCTGCGCCATGGCAAACATTCCGGAAAAGTATCTCGATCTGCTGCAGCGGAAGAAGGCGTTCGCGGCGCTCGCCACGGTGATGCCCGATGGATCGCCACAGGTGACGCCGGTCTGGTTCGATTACACGGACGGCCTCGTTCGGGTGAACACCGCGCGCGGCAGGGTCAAGGCGCGCAACTTGAAAGCAGGCGCCGCCGTGGCGCTGGCGATCACCGATCCGGACAATCCATATCGTTATGTTCAAGTTCGCGGGCGCGTGCGACGCGTCACCGAACAAGGCGCTGTTGCTCACATCGATTCGCTCGCCAAGAAATATCTCGGCCAGGACAAGTATACGAATGCTGCGCCCGGCGAGGTCCGCCTGCTCTGCGAGATCGAGCCGAGTTCCGCGTCCGGCATGGGTTAAGCAGGGGCCCGGCCAGAGCGAGTGCCGCCGCTGCCGTTCACCGGCCGCATTTTCCGTGAAAATCGATGCACAGCGGTCTGGTTTCGCCGAGGGAGTGCCGATTCATGGCGAAGGTCATCTTTACCGCCAACATCCAGCGCCACGTCGCCTGCCCGGAGGCGCACGCCGCCGGCGGCACCGTTCGCGAGGTTTTGGAGAACGTTTTCGCGGGAAATTCTGAGGCGCGCAGCTACGTCCTCGATGACCAGTCGGCTTTGCGCAAGCACATGGCGATTTTCGTCGACGGGCAGATGATCCGCGATCGCGCGCGTCTCGCCGATCCCGTCACCGAGACCAGCACGATCTACGTTTTCCAAGCGCTGTCAGGAGGGTAGTTGATGACGGATAAGCTCCTCGTTTCCACCCGCAAAGGTCTGTTCACGATCTCGCGCACGCGCGGGCAATGGGAGATCGCGGCCGTCGACTTTCTCGGTGACAATGTCTCGATCACGCTCACCGATCAGCGCGACGGGCGCACTTACGCTGCGCTCGATCACGGTCATTTCGGCGTGAAGCTCCATTGCTCGACGGGGACAGGTTGGGAAGAGATTGCCGCTCCGGTCTATCCGCCCAAGCCGGAGGGATACGAGGAGTACGACATGTGGGGCCGCCCGTTGAATTGGACCACGACGCGCATCTGGGCGCTCGCGTCGGGCGGGCCCGACGAGCCCGGCGTGATCTGGTGTGGGACGCTGCCCGGCGGCCTGTTCCGCTCGAGCGATCGCGGTCAGACTTGGGAGATGATGCGCGCGCTTTGGGAGCATCCCAAGCGCAAGCAGTGGATGGGCGGGGGCACCGATCTGCCCGGCATCCATTCGATCTGCGTCGACCCGCGCGATTCGAAGCGCGTGTGGATCGCGGTTTCCACCGGCGGCATCTGGTTCACGGAGGATTGCGGTGCGAGCTGGAGCCAGAGGGGCAAGGGCATGCGCGCCGAATACGTGCCGCCGGAGCTAACCCATGACCCGATCGCCCAGGACGTTCACTGCCTTGTGCAATGTCCGGCGGCGCCGCACCGGATGTGGGTGCAGCACCATAACGGCATCTTCGTCTCGTCGGATGAGGGCGGGACCTTCACGGAAATCACCGGCGTCGAGCCGTCGACCTTCGGGTTTGCCGTCGTCGTGCATCCGAGCGATCCCGACACCGCATGGTTCGTCCCCGAGATCAAAGATGAGAAGCGCATCCCCCGCGACGGTCGGCTGGTCGTGACCCGCACCCGTGACGGCGGCAAGAGCTTCGAGGCGTTGAGCAAAGGATTGCCGCAGTCACACGCCTATGACGTGGTCTACCGCCATGCTTTGGCGCTCGACCGAACCGGCAACCGACTCGCATTCGGATCGACCACGGGAGGCTTCTGGGTGAGCGAGGACCAGGGCGACAGCTGGGCCTGCGTGACGCACACGCTGCCGCCGATCCATGCGGTGCGTTTCGTGTGACGTGTTGAACGTGCGCTGGCTCGACGACGACGCGGCAATGAAATCGGCGAAATGAACGATCCTCAAACCGCGGCCTTTATCGGCCGCTCCATCCCGCGCCGCGAGGATTGGCGCCTGCTGACGGGACGCGGACAATTCATCGCCGGCCTCGAGCTGCCGCGCATGCTGCATGTGGCCTTTGTGCGCAGTCCGCTCGCCCACGCACGCATCAGGGCGGTCGATCTCACCCGCGCGGCCGCGCTGCCGGGCGTGGTCTATGTGCTGAGCGGTGCCGAACTTGTCCAGCTGCTCCCCCCCGTGCCCGATACGCAGCTGCCTCTGCCGCGCAAATGGTCAAGCTTTGTGCAGCATAAATTCATCAACCCGCAGCAGCCGCTGCTCGCCTATGATAAGGTCCGTCACGTCGGCGAAGCGGTTGCCGTGGTCGTCGCCGAGAGTCGCTACATCGCCGAAGACGCCGCGCAACTGGTCGATCTCGACCTCGAGCCGCTCCCGCCGGTGCTCGATCCCCATGCCGCGCTGCGTCCAGACGCGCCGATTGTCCACGAACGGTTCGGCACCAACCTGATCGGCGCCTTCACCATCGGCAAAGGCGACGTCGATGGCGCGCTCGCGCACGCCCCGCATCGGCTCGCGCGCCGCTTTCATCACCACCGCTACGCCGCGATGCCGATGGAATGCCGCGGCGTGGTCGGCCTCTACGATGCACGCACCGATGCGGTGACGATCTGGTCGGCCACCCAGGTCGTCCATTGGGTGCGCCGCGAGGCGGCCCTGGTGCTGAAGCTGCCCGAGGCGCGCGTGCGGTGTCTCGCATTGGATGTCGGCGGCGGATTCGGCGTCAAGGGGCACGTGTATCCGGAAGACCTGCTGATTCCGTTCCTCGCGCGCAAGCTCAACCGCGCGGTGCAATGGATCGAGGACCGGCGCGAGCATCTGACATGCTCGTGCCATTCGCGCGACCAGATCCACGAGTTGGAGGTGGGTTTCGACGCGGATGGCCGCATCCTCGCGCTGCGCGACCGCTTCGTCGTCGATTGCGGCGCATGGAATCCGATCGGTGCGGGGGTCGTCTACAACACCGCGGTGCACCTGCCCGGGCCGTACAAGATCGATGCGCTCGCGATCGAGGCGAGCATCGCCGCCACCAACAAGGCACCCAACGCGCCTTATCGTGGTGCCGGTCGGCCGGAAGCCGCGTTCGCGATGGAACGCGTCATCGATCTCGTCGCCGGAGAGCTCAAGCTTGAGCCTGCGGAGGTGCGCCTGCGCAATATGGTACGCGCCGAGGAGATGCCGTATCGGCCGGGCATTCCGTATCGCGATGGCGAGCCCATCGTCTATGACGGCGGCGATTATCCCGCGGCGCTGGAGAAGGCGCTCGCTGCCGTTGGCGGCGTTGCCGCGTTTCGCGAGCGCCAGCGCGCGGCGCGAGACACAGGACGATATCTTGGTCTGGGCGTGGGCTGCTATGTCGAGGGCACCGGCGTAGGGCCGTTCGAAAGCGCGACTGTCCGCGTCGACCCTTCCGGAAAAATCTACGTCTCGTCCGGCGCCTGCCCGCAAGGCCAAGGCATGGAGACGATCTTCGCCCAGGTGGTGGCGGATGCCTGGCGCGTTAAGCTGGACGACGTGGTCCTCTCGCTCGCCGATACCGCCGGCATCGCCATCGGTTTCGGCACCATCGCCAGCCGCACCACGGTCACACTATCCGCGGCGATTCACGGCGCCAGCGAACGCCTGCGCACAAAAGTCTTCGCGATCGCCGCGAACGTGCTGGAATGCGCGGCGGTGGACCTCGAACTGCGCGACGGCGGCGTCGGCATCGTCGGTGTCCCGGGCGCCGAACTCTCGCTCGCCAAGGTGGCCCAGGCGGCGCGTCCGGGATGGGATCACGGACGCCCTGCCGGCGTGGACGCCGGACTCGAGGAGACCTACTACTTCGAGCCGCCGACGGTGACCTGGTCCTATGCGGTGCACGCCGCAGTGATCGACGTCGACATCGAGCTGGGGAGCGTGCGCATCGAGCATTACGCCGTGGTGCACGATTGCGGCGTAGTGGTCAATCCGATGCTGGTGGAAGGGCAAATCGTCGGCGGCACCGTGCAGGGCATCGGCGGCG
>Ga0182033_10000720_pt1 | contig 15901 bp, 15 predicted proteins | sample tim00Cox0000000H_FD_125968 | JGI IMG/M metagenome (GOLD analysis project Ga0182033, IMG submission 125968) | Lab enrichment of tropical soil microbial communities from Luquillo Experimental Forest, Puerto Rico - timezero.00C.oxic.00.000.00H | ecosystem: Environmental > Terrestrial > Soil >...
ATTACCGGCCAAACTGTTTGATCCTAAGGCACTTACGTGCCAATCAAGGTGCAAACAGATTTGGACCGGTAATTTGAGTGCCACTCTGAAATTCACTTGCGGGAAACTTAGCTTTTTAACCTACGGTTTGCCTGTGATCCACTCGGAACCGCGCCCGTGTTGACCACCGGGTGAGTCGCGAATTCATGGCCCACCACCACGTTTCCCAGATCAACACACTATCGCTGAAACGGCGAGGCAGTCCCTGCTGTCTCAAGTGTCTGTTCCTACGCGCGAATGAGCCTCTTTCTTCGGGACGCATGATCGGCCAACCGGAAGCAAACGAAGCAGATTTCATTTTTCAGGTTGCCCGTCACCTGGCCGAAATCGATACGAATAGTTTGGCGACATGATTGACTCAAGGTGGGCGCCGTCGTAGCCTCCCCCTTGAGAAACCATCAAGGGGAGACCACTTCCTTGAAACAAGGCTGGTCAGCACTGCCCCGGCCGTTTCTGGCCACACTATCGCTCATATTTGCGATTGTCGCGATCTCCTATGGGTCGCTGTGGATGTATGCCGTGCGGAACCCAGGCCCGCTCGTCGAGCTGGGCTTCAATACGACGCATCACCCGCCCTATGACGAGAGAACGCATTCGCTTTCAGTGGATGATGTCGCCGAAGGAAGCCCGGCAGCTCAAGCTGGACTTCGCGTGGGCGACCGGATCACGGGAGTGAACGGGCGAGCGCTGACCGGCGAGCTCGGATTCGACACATCCTACATCCGTGGCCGACCGGGCGACGGGGTGACGTTGACCGTTGAGCGACCCGGCGAGCCCCGGCAACTGGTTTTGCATGGAGTTTTCCGGGCAAGGAGAGCGCAAAACCGGGTTGGCGAGGGCCTGGCCAAGTCTTCGGCTCTGGAAGTCATCGGATCCTTTCCTGTACCTTTCCTTGTAGTGGGATTCGCGGTCCTGTTCTTGAGGTTGGAAGAGCCAACCGCATGGCTGCTTGCGTTGCTGTTCTGTGCCTTCGTCGGCGCGCCCGATCTGGTCATTCCTTCCGGCGTTTCTCCAGTGCTTTGGGCATTTGCGTTGGCATTTCGCGCGATATTTTGTGGGATGCTGGGCCCCCTCTTCTATCTGTTTTTCGCGGAGTTTCCGGCGCACTCGCCTCTGGACCGGCGATTTCCTTGGTTGAAGTGGGCAGGGCTGTCCGTCGGAGCGATGGTTGCGCTTCCGGGCTTGCGCACCGGTCATGCAAGCCTTCCGCGGGTCGTGACGGAACTCATAGGAACGAGCAATGCGGACCGCGTCCTCTCAGGCATTGTGTATAGCTTAATTGCGTTGGGCATTCTCGCACTGGCACAAAACTCGTTTAAGGCCGAGGTTCCATTGGAGGCACGGCGCAAATCGCGAGTAATTCTGTGGGGAACGATTGCAGGAGTTTTGCCGATCGTTCTCGAGCGAGTAGTGGTGGACTTCACCGGATATCATCCCACGTTTTGGTTCGATACCGTGCTGGTGCTGATTTTGCTCGTGTATCCGCTGTCGTTCGCATATGCGGTGGTGAAGCACCGCGTTATGGAGATTCCAGTATTGCTGCGGCGCAGCGCTCGCTACGTACTGGTGCAGCGGGGTTTCGTAGTGTTGCTGTTCATCGTGGCTGTAGGCGCTATGGCGATGTTCACCCGCTTGTTTTCTCGGTTTTTTGAGGCTGAGTCGAATGTGGGCATGATGTTAAGCGGAGGATTGGGAATTGCGCTGGTGTGGATTTCCGCTCCGTTGCTCAAGCGCGGAACGGAACGCATCGACCGCGCCTTCTTCCGGAGCGCTTACGACACCCGAGTGATCCTGCAGGAGTTGGCCGAAAAGACACGGACAGTGACAGACCGCCACGAGCTCGCGAGATTGCTGGAACTTCACATTGAGGGAGCACTGCATCCAAAATCGCTGGCGTGTTATCTCGAGGCCGGTGACGGAAACCTGGTCGCCAAACGCGAACAAGCGTATCCGGACGAGCATTCAGCCGCGGCCGTTCGGCCGCGCCCAAGGTTCCCTTTTCGGTTTGGCGCTCGCTTCGTCTTGCGAGACGTGGACTCCATTCCAGCGACGCAGCCATTGCTCGGCGAACTCGCGCGTGGCGGGAAAGCCTGGGACGTTCCGCCACCAGTTCTCGATGAGGCGGCTGACTCGACAGAACTCGCTCCGGAATGCCTGGTGCCTATTCTTGGGCGCGATAGTGCGTTGATGGGCGTACTGGTTCTTGGTCAGCGGCGTTCCGAGGAGCCGTATTCCCGAGAAGACAAAAACCTGCTCGATTCCGTGGCCAGCCAGGCGGGTATAGCGCTCGATAATATACGTCTCGCCGAAAAGATGGCCGAGCGAATGGAGGCCGAACGCCGCGTGGAGCGCGAGATGGAGATCGCGAGGGAGGTGCAAGCGCGTCTCTTCCCTCAAAAATCGCCGGTGATGAAGACGCTTGAATTCATGGGCGGGTGTATCCCCGCTCGCGCCGTGGGCGGAGACTATTACGATTTTCTGGAACTACGTGGCGGCCGCCTAGCCCTGGTGCTGGCTGATATTGCCGGCAAAGGAGTATCGGGCGCCCTGCTCATGGCCAACTTACAAGCCAGCTTGCGTAGTCAATGCGCAATGGACGTAGACGATTTGAGGCATGTGCTGGCTTCCGTCAACCGCTCGTTTTGCGAAAATACAGGTACGGCAAGTTACGCAACCTTATTTTTTGCCGACTATGAGGATTCAACCCGCAGACTGCGCTATGCGAATTGCGGACATCTTCCTCCACTTCTGTTGGGCGCTAGCGGAAGCCTGGGAGACCGAACCTCTCAGGCACGAACCGTGCAGAGGTTGGACGCTACTTGCACGGTAGTGGGACTGTTTGAACAATGGGAATGCGAAATTGCTGAGGTGGCGCTGGCTGCCGGCGATACGTTGGTACTCTATACGGATGGAATCACCGAAGCCAGGAACGCCGACGGGGAAGAATTCGGCGAATCCCGGCTAGTCGATATCCTTCAGAGCTCCTGCCATCTTCCGGTGGGCTCACTTCTCCAAGTAATCGTCGGAGCAGTCCGGCAATTTACCGCCGGGGAACAACAGGATGACATCACATTGGTAATTGCGCGGTCTATTGTATAGCTCCATAGAGTCTCGTCGGATGTGAGCGACTCTGTGGCGAGGGGAACAAACCCTGAGCTGAGAAGGTGCCCGCTTGTACTGGTAGGAGCCAGCCTTGTGGCCACATTCCGAGCCGAATCGTCGGCAACTCTTCCATAAATCCGCTAACGCAACAATATCCCTTCGTTCGAAGATAGACTCGCCGCAGGCGTTTTACACTCAATCGGCAGCGGCTCGGAGAGCTCTCGACATCCACGCCATCGATCAATCGCCAAAAGCAATTCACGGCGGTTGGTTTCAGGATTGCCGTGATCCGCCCAATGTCCCGATGCCAGTCTCCGTTTTTTAGTGTAATCGCCTAATTACAATGATTGGCACAGGTATTTGCGAGGTTCTGTCTGACGCGGATCGAATGGCGGGGAGTCGAATGGCACTTAACGAAAGGAATCACAGATGAGAACCACGCAAATCGTGAGGGTGGCAGTGCTGCATTTGCGCTGCACCTGGTGTGGGCGGAGCAGGCGGGAAATCGGCCAGCCAATGAAAATCGAGAGGAGCAGTCCAATATGACGAACGAAAAAGTGATCATGCTGATCGAAGCAAAAATTCAGCCGCAGCGCCGCACGGAGCTTGTCGAGGCCGCACGCCAATACCTGCCGTTGGTGCGGGCGGAGCCGGGTGTGGAAGCGTTTTACATCACCGCGCGAAAAGACGATCCCAATACATTTATTTTCTACGAGATTTACAGGTCGCAAGCAGCACAGGATTTCCATCTGCAGCAGGACTTCACTAAGAAATTCCTGGCGACGCTAAAGAGCGCGCAGGTCGGAGACCGCGTGCGGACAAATCTCGTCGAGCTGGCCCCAGAAGGACAGACGCACTCCAATTAGGGAGATCTTTACTGGCTGGGGGTTTTGAGTGTAAACGCCTGATACCGTTGGTTGACGTTAACTACCAAGTTGCAGAGCGGCGAGTGGCGAGAGAGGGAGATTCGAAAAACGAAACGCAAAAATCGAAACTCGCAGACAAAGACAGTGAGCACCTCCTGCGCCCAAGGCAAAATCTAAGCGCTGAATAGTTGCCTCGCCTATGTTTTCGCGCATCCGGCATCACTGTTTGTGTCGGTTTTTCAAACGCCACGAATTGCCTGCTGTCTTGAAGGTCTCAGGGAGGCGTTTCAAGAGCAGACGATTTACTTCGAGCGCGATCACCCGCGGTGGAAGCTCGCCAGCGAAAGCCATTAGCTTCGTGGCCAGACCCGGAAGAACGACTCTGCGTCCGCGCATCATTCCACGATATCCCGCAATGGCAACGGCGGGCGCGCTCATTTGCGGGATGAGTCTGTAAAGGGCGGTTCCGCTCGCACCAGCCGTTTCTTCGAAAGATGACTTCGTTACGCCGGGGCATAGAGCGGTCACCGTTACACCGGTACCTTCAAGTTCTCGAGCCAGACCCTTTGAAAGCGACAAGACGTAGGATTTTGTCGCGTAATACACCGACATACGTGGGCCACCGGGCTGATAGCCCACCACGGATGCGAGATTCAGGATCTTTCCGCCCTTTCGCGCGAGCATTCCTGGGAGCGCCAACCTCGTTAGAGTTGTCAGTGCCACGATGTTCAACATCAGCATTCGCTGCAATGCATCAAGTGACTTGTCCTGAAATTCACCATAGACTCCGACGCCGGCATTATTGATCAGAATGTCGACGGTTTTGTTCGCAACCGATATTTCTGACCACACCTGTTCCGCAGCACCCGGTTTTGACAAATCCGTCGCAAACGCGCTGACGGGAATGTCATATGCCGCCTGGAGTTGTCGAGCCACTCCCTGTAACTTCTCTCGATCCCGTGCGACGATAATCAGAGGATGATGATTTGCCCCCAAGACGCGCGCTAGCTCAAGCCCGATCCCAGAGGAAGCGCCAGTAACGAGCGCTGTTTCGCTTCGCCCGTTCCGTCCTCCCATCATAACCACCTCCTTTGAACATTCCGGACCGCGCCCTCGCGAATTCTGTCCCGCTGTTCAGGGCTTCTATAATAGATGTATATGCATCTGTATTGGTACAAAAAAACGTGATGAATCAAGCGAATGCTAACAAGAGGCGATCCAATTCCTTGTGGAGCCGAGACTTGAGGCGGCGTGGCTGTCAAGTTTCATAGAGATCCCCAGCGAGATATTTCAGTCCGCTATCCACCGCGACGGTGGTGACTGTCTTCCCACGCCCGATTTCCCGCGCCAGTTGCAAAGCCGCGACGACGTTCAGTCCGGATGAAGTCCCTGCGAAAATGCCTTCCTCCCTGGCCAGTCGGCGGGCCATGGCGCGCGCCTCTTGCTCATCGACCGTGCGCACTTCGTCGTACTGGCCGTCCTTAAGATGCGGAGGACGAAAACCCGCTGCGATCCCTTCGACCCGATGCGGTCCGCCTTTGCCGGTAGTAAGGACTGGAGACGAGCTTGGTTCCAGCGCCACGATTTTCGTCTGTGCCCCTCGCGCTTTCAACGCACGAGACACGCCCATCAGCATACCCGCCGTTCCGACACCAGCGCAGAACACCGCGATATCCGGGCCGATCTGGTCGAACAGTTCGTTGCCAATCCCCATATAGCCCTGGATCGCATCCGCATTATTGAACTGATCCGTATAGTACGAGTTTGGCTCCTCGCCAAGCTTCTTTGCCGCATCGATCATCGCGCGAAATAGCTCCGGCGTGAGCTTTCCATTTTCCGCTGGAATGATCCGAAGGTCGGCTCCGAAAACTCTCATGGTCTGCAGCTTTTCACGCGCGAACCCGTCGGAGGACACGGCCACAAACGCATAGCCTTTAACTACGCACACGAGCGCGAGCGAGCTTCCCGTGCTGCCTCCCGTGTACTCGACTACGCGCATTCCGGGTCTAAGCCTCCCGCTCCCTTCAGCGCCCTCGATCATCGCCAGGGCCATGCGATCTTTGTATGATCCGGTCGGATTGTAGTACTCGAGCTTGACCACTACATCGGCCATGTCCCGTGTAACAACCTTTCGCAATTTCACGGCTGGCGTATTGCCGATCGCCTCCAACACGGAAGTCCGTACGGTCAACGGACTTGCCATAGAACTGCTCGTCGCCTTCACGCGAATTCTCCCTTCCGTTCCTATCGTTTCAATCCTTCTGAGCACGGGGATGATGGGTTTGCGTCGATGGGGTCCGTTTCAGACGTCCTCGCTCCTGTGTTGATGGTTCGACGCCAGACTTAAGATCCTACAGCGAAATTGATCATGAGCGGCACCGAAGCTATGCCGCTTCGGCGTGGTTCCACGGGAAGGACGATCTAACACCGACAACCAGGCAACCGTCACCTCGAGCCCACGCGAACTGCTACACTCTTACTCTGAAATGCGCGTAAATTCCCGCGGTAAAGGCCGAGGCGTGCTCATCGTAGGTCTGTCTCTCGGTTTCCTGTGCTTCTGGTCTCTTCTCGCTGCCGGCGGCGTCTCGGATTGGCAGGTCCTTGCCCCGGGCATGAATCTAAAATATGTGACCGCAAAGCAGCCGAGTTCCATCGGAGACTCGCGCATTATCATCCTACGCATGGATCCGGAGCAATGGCAGTTGGAAGCCGTGGGTGCCAGTGAGACAGGCAATTCCACGGGACATACAGCTCGCGCCTGGTCACAGATCCGCAACTTCTCCGCTGCCATTAACGCGGGAATGTTTGCGGCAGACTACAAGACTCACCTCGGCTACATGGGCTCGAGTGCGCATGTCAATAACAGCCGCCCGAACGACTATCAATCCGTTGCTGCGTTCGAACCTCGCAATTCGCAGTCCCTTCCCCGCTTTCATATTTTTGACCTCGACGCTCCCGGGATCCATTTCCAGGACATCCTGAAGGACTATTCTTCCATACTCCAGAATTTGCGCCTGGTGAAGCGCCCTGGTTTGAATCGATGGAGCCAGCAGGAACGCAAGTGGAGTGAAGCCGCCCTGGGCGAGGACGATGCAGGCCGCATTCTATTTATTTATTCCCGCTCTCCATTTACTATGCACGATCTCAGCAACGAACTCTTGGCGGCGGGCATTGGTTTGGTTGCCGCCCAGCATCTCGAGGGCGGTCCGGAAGCTCAGCTCTACTTGCATGTAGGAACTCTTGAGCTGGAAATGTATGGCAGTTATGAGACTGCATTCAGAGAGAATGATACGAATTCCGCGGCATGGCCGGTTCCCAACATCCTCGGCGTCCGGTCGCGAACGTCCGGCCGTCAGGGTACATCCTGAGTCGCCAGGCATCAGCGTTGCTCCGTGCCAGTCCAGTGCGCGGTGTGCCGCATCCAAGCCCACCGCGTCAGGCAATTTTGTTCGCCATGCCTCGCGAAGCCCTGAGCCGATACAGGACGTGGCGACGAAGAGGGTGGCCTTGGGGAAGATTCGGGTGGTCGAAATCATCCGCTGGGTCATGAGTCATACCAAGCTTTTCCATCACTCGGCGGGACCGCGCATTTGCCGGCACAGTGAACGAAACCACCGCCTCAAGCCCCAGCCCTTCGAAAGCGTACCGAATCACCTCGCGTGCCCCTTCCGTTGCGAGTCCCTTACCCCAATGGATGGGCGATAGTCGCCACCCCACTTCGACACAGGGTGTGAAACTGGTCTGGAACGAAGGTATGGCAAGACCAATGAAGCCGATGAAGGACCGATCTCGGCGCAATTCCGCTGCGAATAGACCGAAACCGTGCGTGTCGATGTGCTTCTCGATCCTGTCGAGAAGCACATCACTCTCCGGTCTAGAGAGTGTGGCGGGCATGAACTCCATCACCCGCGGGTCCGCGTTCATCTCGGCGAACGGCAGACGATCCGCGGCGTGCCAATGCCTCAAGACTAGCCTGTCTGTTTGTAGTACGGTCATATTCATTCTTGAATGCTAATGCAATTGCGGAGAACTCTCTGCTTATGCCATCAGCCTCTCTCAATCCTAGCGCGCCAACTGATTTGCTTCCGTTTTGCACATCATTCATCCCAATCGCGGCACGCCTCCCACGCCGGCTTAACCGAACAAGAATCTGCGTGTCGCAAGGAGTGCGAGTCAGAGACGCTGTCGCCTCTCTGACTCGGCTAGGTGGATGTGGCAGCCGGTCCTTCGGCAGCTTCGGGGGCAACTCTGGAACGAACGGAGCTAGACTAGAGGTCTGGGCTCGCATGATGAGACGAGTCGTTATCATTGGCCCTGGAGCCTCGGGCAAGTCGACGCTCGCCCTGCAGCTTGGTGAGATTACCGGGCTGCCAGTCGTAGAGCTGGATCAGGTCTTCTGGCGACCCGGCCTTGTGCACACACCGAGGGATGAATGGGTGGCAGTTCAACAGCGACTTGTGGAGAAGAACGAATGGATTCTAGACGGTGACCTGGGACCCTATGATGCCGTCGAAGTCCGACTTCGAGCCGCGGATACCGTTCTTTTCTTGGACTTCTCGCTCGTCCGATGCGCGTGGCGAGCAGCCCGCCGATCGCGCGAGCGCCTCGATTTCTGGCTCTGGCTGTTACGTTATCGACGCCGCGGCCGCCCGTTCCTCCTGGAAGCTATTGGTGACAACGCAGGTAAGGCGGAGTGCCACGTACTTCGCAACCCCGCAGCAGTCAGGCGATTTGTCGCAAACGCAATTCGCAACATCGCATAAAGGCCGAGACAAGACGTTCTGAGGGTCCGCCAGATCGGAAGGCGCCGTCAAAGATGAACCTCACTTTTCTGGGAACCGCAGCCGCGAATGCCTTCCCAGAGGCCTTTTGCAAGTGCGCAAACTGCGCACGGGCGCGGGCACTGGGTGGGCCGAGCTTGCGAAAACGGTCCGCGGCCTTGATTAACAACGATTTATTGATTGATCTCGGGCCGGACATCATGGCGGCTTCGCACATGCATGGCTGTTCTTTGGGCGAAGTGCGATATTGTCTGCAAACCCATCCGCACGCCGATCATCTGGACTTGTCGCAGCTCCTGTCTCGGAGCCCGGGCTATGGCGTGGTTGGCGCGCCTGTTCTGAATTTTTACGCGTCACGCGAAACTTTAGAACGAGCCGCAGAGACCTTTGCGAGAGACCTTGCGGGATACAGCTTCTTGTCGCCGGAAGCGGAGAAAAATCTCAACTGTAAGATCCACCAGATTCCGCCCTTGGAGCCTTTCCTGGTTGGCCCGTATTCGGTTATTGCCTTTCCCGCCAATCACGCGCCGGGGATGGGTGCCATGTTGTATGCAATCGAAGCCGACGGACGCGCCGTATTCTACGGCACGGATACGGCACTGCTACCAGAACAGACCTGGCAGGGTTTCCGGGAACACAAGATTTCCTTCGATGTCGTAGTCCTGGATCACACCTACGGCCCCGAACAGTCTGGCAGTGACCATCTCAGCGCTCGTCAAGTAATAGAACACGTAGACCGCATGCGCTCGGAAGGTCTGTTGCGATCCAGCGCTCGCGTGCTGGCCACACATATCGCCCATGAAGGCAATCCCGCACACCCCGACCTCGCCGCCTTTGCAAAGAAGCATGGGTATGACGTCGCATATGACGGGCTTGTTGTGACGGTCTAAGCGTGCCTTACGATTCCCGGCGGAGCCTCTTGATTGCAGCGCAAGCTCGAAATTACCGGGCAGAACGATAACAGAGGTGGGTCCTCAGCATTCCTCAGCGGGACTCGTGCTCCACCAGCAGTTTGCCGCATAATGGAATCGGATGTCTCCAAGCGGCGGCGAGATCACACACGTCAGTGACACGGCCCTCATGGTGGCCGCCTGTCGCGCGCATGAAACGGAGTTAGAGGACGCCTTCGTGCACGATCCTTTCGCGGCCCGGCTCGCCGGAGAGCGCGGATTCGCCATCCTCGCCGGGTTGCCACACTCGAATGTTGTGCGCCTCGGGCTCGCCGTTCGCACCCGTTTCGTCGATGAGTTGCTGTTGGAAGCTCTCGCAATCTGCCCTATCGCAACCGTGCTAAGCATAGGCTGCGGTCTGGACACCCGCCCGTGGCGCCTCGACCTGCCGTCAGATCTGCGCTGGATCGAAATCGACTTTAGCGACGTGCTCGATTACAAAGATCGGCTGATGTCCCGCGAGACGCCGCGGTGCCGCCGTGAGCGCCTCACGCTCGACGTAAACGATCCGGCGCAGCGGAGCGCCATGTACGAGGCTGCCGGCTCAGCCCCGGCGCTAATGATCACTGAAGGCTTGCTACTGTATCTGCCGGCCGCGACCGTGGAAGCGCTGGCCACCGAAGCGCGTAGCCACAGCAGTGTCGTCCACTGGATCAGCGATATTACGACCAGCGCCTTCAGCAGGGTGCTTGGAGGAGGATCTGACACCACCGAGCCGATCCGTCATGTACAGGCGTCGGATGCTTTGAAAGGCGAACAGATTCTCGAGGTTGTACGACGCAACGGCTGGACGACTTCGGCATTGCGAAGCTATATCACCGATGTTGGATTCGTGTTGGAACGCATAAGACGGGCGATGGGAGGCGTTGCACCGCCTCCGCTGCCGTTTCCACCGAACGATCCGACCGGAGTGCACCGTTTCGGATGCGGGTAGCTGCCAGCGCCAATACACCCAAAACCTGCGCCTCAAGAACGCAGCCTTACGGCGCATTCGGTAAGACATACTCGCGCATAGTATCTTCGCCAATGCGCACGGCTCAAATCAACCTATCCACCTCCGGGCAGTTTTGGATTGCCTCGCTTCCGGCGATGCGGTTGGCGAGCGAACCTCCCGAGTGTTCCCCCAATTTCAACATTCGCAGGCTAACAAGCCTGATCGTTCTAGGCTTCCAAGTTGCGAGAAACGGCGGAGGTGTTGTCGGAGCGAATCATGGAACGACGAGCCGGGTTTTCCTTGTCTTGACCTCAGTAAACGGCGCCGATAAGCTTAATGTTTCTCGTTTTGCGTGAAGACACCATGGAGCAGATTCACGTCACATTGCCGGATGGCAGCGTCAAGGATGTCCCGAAGGGCACGACGCCCGCGGACATCGCGCGCAGCATTTCCCCGCGCCTCGCCGACGCGGCCCTTGTCGCTCGCGTGGCGCAGCCTAACGACGGCGAAGGCGAACTGATCGATTTGCGCCGTCCGCTCGAAGGCGACGTAAAGCTGCAAATCCTCACGGAAAAGGACCCTGACGCGCTTTTTGTTTTTCGCCATTCCGCGGCTCACTTGCTGGCCGCCGCGGTCATGGAGCTTTATCCGAACGTGAAGCTCGGCATCGGCCCGCCCATCGACACCGGCTTTTTTTATGAATTCTTGCGCGAAGAGCCTTTCACGCAAGAAGACCTCGCGAATATCGAAAAAAAGATGCACGAGCTTGCCGCGCAGGACGTGCCGAACGAACGCAAGCTGATTCCCAAGCCCGAGGCACTCGACCTTTACAAAAAGTCCAATCAGATTTTCAAGTGCGAACTGGTGGAAGAAAAAGCGGCCGAGCCCATGGTTTCTTTTTACTCGACCGGCAAGTTCATCGATTTCTGCCGCGGGCCGCACATCCCTTCAACCAAGCGCATTCAAGCCTTCAAACTGATGAACGTGGCGGGCGCGTATTGGAAGGGACAAGAGGGCAATCCCCAGCTCCAGCGCATTTACGCGGTGGCCTTCTTCACGCAAAAAGAGCTCGACGAATACTTGCATCGCCTGGAAGAAGCCAAGCGCCGCGATCACCGCAAGCTCGGCGTCGAACTGGACCTCTTCAGCATTGAGGAGGAAGCCGGCCCAGGCCTTATTTTCTGGCATGCCAAGGGCGGCTTGATTCGAAAAATTGTGGAAGACTGGCTGCGCGAAGAGCTGCTCAAGCGCGGCTACGATTTGGTATTTACGCCGCACATCATGCGCCTCGACCTCTGGAAAACCAGCGGCCACACCGGCTACTACCGGGACAGCATGTTCGGCCCGATCGAGGTGGAAAAAGCCGATTACCAGCTCAAACCCATGAACTGCCCGGGCCACATCTTGATTTACAAGTCCAGGCTGCACAGCTATCGGGATCTGCCCGTGCGGCTTGCCGAGCTCGGCACCGTCTACCGCTACGAGCGCAGCGGCGTGCTCCACGGATTGATGCGCGTCCGCGGCTTTACGCAGGACGACGCGCACATCTTCTGCATGCCATCACAAATTGAGAGCGAGGTGGAAGCCTGCGTCGATTTCGCGTTCGCGGTAATGAAAAACTTTGGCTTCGACAAGTTTGAAGTCGAGCTTTCCGACTGGGACGCCAGGCATCCCGAGAATTATGCGGGGAAGTCCGAAGACTGGCACCGCGCGACCGCCGCGCTTGCCGCCACCATGACGCGGTTGAACATTCGGTACAAAACCATCCCGGGCGAAGCCGCCTTCTACGGCCCGAAAATCGACGTGAAGCTCATTGACGCCATCGGCCGTCCCTGGCAGCTCACCACCGTGCAGTTCGATTTCAATCTGCCGGCGCGCTTTGGCCTGCAATACGTCGCTGAAGACGGCGCCAAGCACCAGCCGCTCATGGTGCACCGTGCTCTGCTCGGTTCGGTGGAACGCTTCTTTGGCATTCTCATCGAGCACTATGCGGGAGCGTTTCCGCTCTGGCTCGCGCCGGTGCAAGTGGAAATCTGCCCCGTCAGCGAAAAAGTGGCGGATTACGCCAAGCACGTCGCCGAAACTCTGAAGCGCCACAATTTGCGCGCGCACCTCGACGACCGCAGCGAAAAGCTGCCAGCCAAAATCCGCGACGCGCAGCTCCAGAAAATTCCCTACATGCTGGTGGTCGGAGCGAAGGAAGCCGAAGCCGGCACCGTCTCGGTCCGCCATCGCGCCAAAGGCGACCTTGGCCCCAAGCCGCTCGCCGAAGTCGTCGAGACGCTCCAGCGCGCCGTGGACACCCGCGCGACAAGCTAATTGCCCTTGGAATCGCCTCGGCTTTCCTCCATGCAAAACTCGCACACGATCCTCGATGAGGAAGCCTTTTCGCAAGGAGTGCGCCTGCTAACGGAGCGCGACGAACATTTAGCGGGAGTGGTGAAAACCTATGGCCGGCCGCCGCTGTGGGTCCGCGAGCCGGGATTTCCCACGCTCGTCTACATCATTCTCGAGCAACAGGTTTCCTTGGCATCTGCCAAAGCGGCTTTCGATCGGCTCAAAGCGGAAATCCATCCCCTGACTCCCAAGGGATTCTTGAAGCTCAGTGACGCCGAATTGCTGCGCATCGGTTTCAGCCGGCAGAAAACGCTTTACACCCGGCTTCTTGCCGAATCGCTCGTCCGCCGGCACTTCGACCTCCGCTACCTTCAGGATTTGCCGGACGACTCGGCGCACAAGATGCTCGTCGCTTTCAAAGGCATCGGCCGCTGGACCGCCGACATTTACCTCTTGAGCGCGCTCCGCCGACCGGACATCTGGCCCACTGGCGACCTCGCCCTCGCCACCGCCGTCCAGGAAGTGAAGCACCTCCGCAAACGCCCTTCGCCCGAAAAACTCGAGGCCCTTAGTGCGCCTTGGCGGCCCTGGCGGGCCGTTGCCGCCCGACTCTTCTGGCACGCCTACCTCTCGAAACGCGGACTTAAGTCCTCTACGGTGAGCTTGTAGTCTCAGGTGTAAAAGTGTGTGCCGTTTAGGACGCGCACGGCAAAATCCCCCTTCTGAGCAGTTCGAAACTGTGCTAAGTTCCGTCGCACACTAGGTAGGAGTCTGGCGATGCCCGACAACGTGCCCCAATTCGGAGTCGCCGAGTACCCCTCGGCCCCGGGAACCGACATTTGCAAGTCCTGCAATCAGCCAGCGGTGGGAAGCTATTACCGGGTTAACGGCGCAGTCGCCTGCGAACGCTGCAAAGAGCAACTCGAAGCGCAGCTCCCGAAGGATGGTCATGCGGCGTTTGTGCGCGGACTCATGTTTGGAGTGGGTGGCGCAATCCTGGGATTGCTCCTCTATTCCGCTTTCGGAATCATTACCGGCCTCGAAATTGGCTACATTTCGCTGGCGGTCGGCTACATCGTCGGCAAAGCCATGCGCATGGGTTCCCGAGGGATCGGCGGCCGACGCTATCAGGTTGTCGCCGTGATTCTAACTTATGCGGCGGTTTCGATGTCGGCGATTCCGATCGGGATTTCGCAATACGCCAAAGAGAAAAAGGCACAGCCTCAAGCCCACGTTCCAAAGCCTCCATCCGCAGATCACGAATCGGTGAACCCGGGACTCGCTCCGACTCCTGCCCCGCAACCGGAAAAGCCCAAGATGGGCTTGGGCGCTGCATTGGCTGGGCTGGCTGTGCTTGGCTTGGCTTCGCCGTTTCTTGAACTACAAGATCCCTTCCACGGAGTGATTGGTCTGGTCATTTTGCTGGTGGGAATCCGCATCGCGTGGCAGCTGACGGCAAACCCTAAAATCGAGATTCTTGGACCTTTTGTCTCCAAGAATCCCGTGGCGCCTGCCGCCACGCCCTGACGTATTCTTTCGGAAAGACCATGCCCAAAGATTTCCTAGAGCCCATTCGCAATTGCCACAATTGCGGCGCAAGCTTGCCTCTAGGCGCCCTGGCCTGCGAACAGTGCCATTCTTTGATTCACAGCGAGGAACTGATACGCATCTCGGAACGCGCAAAAGCTCTCGAAGCGGACGAACCGCTTTCCGCCAAGCAAGAATGGCTCAAAGCGCTCCCACTGCTCCCGGCCAACTCAACGCAGGCCACTTGGATCCGCGACCAAGTCCAGAAACTCGAGCTTTCCGCAAGGACAGCTCCGCCTCCCGAGCAGCGTCATGGCTGGGCCCGGAAGCTCGGGCCGCTCGCTCCCATCGCCGTTGTTCTGGCGAAGAGCAAGACGCTTCTCCTGGCGATTTTCAAGCTGAAGTTCATTTTCAGCCTGTTTGCTTTTATGGGCGTTTATTGGGCGCTGTACGGAGCCGGCTTTGGCGTTGGCTTTGCTGTTCTCATCCTTGTGCACGAGATGGGCCACTACGTGGATATCCGTCGACGCGGGTTACCTGCGGATATGCCGGTTTTTCTTCCCGGGTTGGGTGCGTTTGTTCGCTGGAAGGCTCTGGGAGTTACGCGTCAAACCCGCGCCGCCGTCAGCCTGGCTGGGCCATTGGCTGGGCTTCTCGGCGCCGCAGTTTGCGCCTTGCTCTGGTACCGCACAGGCAACGGACTTTGGGCAGCCCTCGCACGCACCACGGCAGGGCTCAACATTCTGAATCTCACTCCGGTATGGGTCCTCGACGGCGCTCAGGCCGTGGCTGCCTTGGGCAGGTCCGAGCGGTTTGTGCTCCTTGCAGCTTGCCTTGTGTGCTGGCTGTTTCTCGGCGAAGGAATTTTCGTCCTGGTGGCCGCGGGCACGGTCTATCGCCTTTTCACCAAGGATCTGCCGCCCCAGCCCAGCCCCCCGATTACCGCGTACTTTGTGGGAGTTTTGGCATGCCTTGCCGCGGTTTTGTGGATGACCCCAGGGCAAGTCCTGGGAAGATGATCACTCCGTCGCCTGGAAGGCGACGGCTGAGGAATATGCAAAAAAAAGGGCCGCATCCCCCTGTCGCTAAAAGCGACACTCCCCTGCGGTAGAGCCTATGGATCCTCAGAAGCTTTCCGACTATCAGTCGAGCTATGACCGCATCGCCGAAGAATATGCCAACCGGATTTCGGGCGAACTCGATCACAAACCGCTCGACCGCATGCTCCTTGACGAATTCGCAGCGCGCGTCAAAGGTGCCGGACGCGTCTGCGATCTGGGCTGCGGCCCGGGCCATGTGGCGCGCTACCTGCATGACCGAGGCGTCGATATCTTTGGCATGGATCTTTCTCCGGGTATGCTCGAA
>Ga0182033_10000723_pt1 | contig 15848 bp, 16 predicted proteins | sample tim00Cox0000000H_FD_125968 | JGI IMG/M metagenome (GOLD analysis project Ga0182033, IMG submission 125968) | Lab enrichment of tropical soil microbial communities from Luquillo Experimental Forest, Puerto Rico - timezero.00C.oxic.00.000.00H | ecosystem: Environmental > Terrestrial > Soil >...
CGCATTTGAAAACCTCCGCTACAGCATGATCCCGAAAAGTGGATACCGGTTTTCGGAAAAGATCGTGCTTAAACAAGAACTAAAGCGAAATGTCATCCGAAATGTCATCCGACTAAGTCATTTCGCTTTATCGAACGATGACTGTATGACAGCGGCCCGTGTTATGAAAAGCTTCGCTGATGACCAATGATTGCGCCTGACCTCGAAAGTGCCATAGCGCGGCTGCGGGATATGGTCTACGCGGCACGCACGGTCGTGCCCTTCACGGGAGCAGGGATCTCGACCGAGTGCGGTATCCCCGACTTTCGGTCGCCAGGCGGACTGTGGACCAAGAACCGGCCGATCCCGTTCGAAGAGTTCATGTCGAACCAGGAGGCGCGCAATCAATCATGGCGGCGCCGCTTCGCCATGGAAGAGAAATTCGCAGGCGCAAAACCAGGCCGTGGCCACCGGGCCCTGGCGAACCTCTATCGGGCAGGCAAGGTCCCGGCCGTGGTCACGCAAAATATCGATAATCTGCACCAAGCCTCGGGAATACCGCCCGAACACGTGATTGAGCTGCATGGCAATACGACCTTTGCTGCGTGCCTCGACTGCAACGCACGGTACGAATTGGTCTGGGTGCGCCGGCGTATGGATGCCGCTAACGGCTGTGCTCCGGATTGCCCTACATGCGGCGGTTACATCAAGACCGCGACCATCTCGTTCGGCCAAGCGATGCCGGATACCGCAGTGCGGCGTGCCCAGGACTTGGCGCAAGCTTGCGATCTTCTCGTGTCGATAGGCTCATCGCTTGTGGTTTGGCCGGCGGCCGGGCTTCCGCTGCTGGCGAAACGGAGCGGCGCAAAACTCGTGATCATCAATCGCGAAGCGACGGATTTCGACGAAATTGCAGATCTTGTCGTGCGCGATGACATCGGAACGGTGCTGGAACCGTTCGTGGCGGCGCAATCCGCCGCGTAAGATGCACATTGTACACAGGGAATGACACTTTTGGCACAGTGTTGCATTTTTGTCCTTTCGCGTCGGAACGCCGGTGTTATCTTCGATTCCGAAGAAGATTCGTGAAGCGCCCGTCGGGCGCCAGCACAGAAGCGGCGGCGGCCACGCGTCATGGCGTCGGACGGGATCGAACAAAAATCTCTCAGACCGGGTCTCGAGCCCGAGTCGTCACCCATAGATGAAACCTCCTCCGCAGGGGCCATCGAGGTCTTGGGCGTTATCAAGTGGTTCGATGTCGCCAAAGGCTATGGCTTCATCGTTCCGGACAACGGCATGCCTGACGTGCTTCTGCACGTGACTTGCCTGCGTCGTGATGGTTACCAGACGGCTTATGAGGGGGCGCGAGTGGTCTGCGAAGCGCTTGCCGGGCCGAAAGGCCTTCAGGCGTTCCGGATCATCACAATGGACGAATCCACGGCGGTTCATCCCGCCCAGATGCCGGCGCCGCGCACCCATGTTACGGTCGCGCCAACAAGCGGTCTCGAACGAGCACAGGTCAAATGGTTCAACCGGCTTCGCGGATTCGGCTTCCTTACGCGAGGGGAGGGGACGCCCGACATTTTCGTGCACATGGAAACGTTGCGGCGCTTCGGCATGACCGAATTGCGCCCAGGCCAATTCGTCCTGGTTCGATATGGACCAGGACCGAAAGGGCTGATGGCGGCGGAGGTGCGGCCGGAGTGCGGGCCGCTCGGGCCCGCATCGCATTAGATCCAGCCGGCCTTTTCTTCCGCATAGCATTCACCCATTCGCTTCGATTGCTGGCCGCGTTAGTCGTCGTTGGCTGGGCTTTCGCCACAGCCGTGCCGGTGGCGCGAGCGGGCGGGCAAGACACCATCGAAATCGTGACGCGAACCGGCGTGCACGCCTTCTCGGTCGAGCTTGCGACCAATACCGCTGAGCGCGCGCTCGGCTTGATGTACCGCAAGGAGCTGCCCGAGGGCCGCGGTATGCTGTTCGATTTCCAGGAGGACCAGCCGGTCCAATTCTGGATGCACAACACCTATATTCCGCTCGACATGATTTTCATCGCCAGCGACGGGCGCGTCGTACGGGTTGCGCAAGACGCCAAGCCTATGTCGGACGATCTGATCCCATCCGGGCGCCCGGTGCGGGCTGTGCTTGAGGTCATCGCCGGCACCGCGCGCAAATATGGCATTGCCGCCGGCGACCGCGTCACCGGGTCGTTTTTCGGCGGGGGGGTTGGGCGGTAGAGAACATATTCTTGCTGCCCGATGGCGAAACGGGTATCCGGTTCGGCGACAGGCGGGGTATAGCGCAGCCTGGTAGCGCGGCAGTTTTGGGTACTGCAGGTCGCAGGTTCAAATCCTGCTGCCCCGACCAACAAAACCCCTGCAAATAAAGGCTTTTTGCGTTGTGCCGCCGCTCAAGGCGTTGCACGAAAACCGAACAAATAACAGCAAAATCCCCGGAATTGAGTCGGAAAGTCCCGGAAAAAGTCCCGGAATAATTTTCGGCGTTCGCACATCGTTCGCGCGAGGCGTCGACTTTCCATGCTTGCCACGCTTGGCGACGATATAGCGGAGGAGGAAACGAACATGCCCGAACCGGTTTTTGTGCGGCTGTCGGACGAAGAGATCGAGGAATGCGAGCGCATGGTTCGCGAAATGCGCGAGCACTACACCACCGGCGAAAAAATGCAGATCATGCCGTGGAGCCGCGATCAATTGAGTATCGACGAATTGCGCGAATGGCTCGAGAGTCGCAAAGAGGCGGGCAGCAAGATCGACATCGCAACGTGCGAAATCAGCTGGTGGTACGCCGAAACATTGGACCCCTACGGCATTTGGCAGGAATTAGACGAATTTGACGAGGAGTACAGTTGTGTCGGCCGCGAGCGTTTCGCGCGCTCGCCCGAGAGCAACGGTTGGGTATCGATCGGCGATCTGCCGAAGGAAAAAATCCGCGCGTTTCACATGCGCACCAGCCTCGAATATCGCAGGCGCCACGAAGCAAAGGAAGCCGCTGAAAAGGAGGGGATCACGGTGACCTTTTGCACGGTGTGCGGCCAGGATCTGTTCGATGGAGAACACCGGGGCGATCTCGAGCGACGGTGCCGTGAACTGAGCGAGAAGATCGGCCGCAAGCGGGAGAAACCGGGTTCAAAATGAACGCGGTTATCGAGCCGCTCCGCCAAACTGGAAAGGGGAAAGGTGTAAACCATGGGAGTAGACGTGATCGGTCTAGACGGCGGATATTTCGGCAATAATTGGGCGTGGTGGAATCCACTTGTCGCCTACTGCAAGGAGATTGCACCGGACATCGTTTCGCGGTGTAAACGCTGGCACAGCAACGACGGCGACGGTCTGAATGGCGCGGATAGCGTAGCTCTGGCAGATGCCCTCCAGAACGAGATCGATAGCGGTCGCTGCGCCAAATACGCCGCCATCATCCCACGGCATTCCGTCGCAGTGCCGTACCTGGAGAACAACACCTGGCGCGCGGGCAAAGGGAGCGAACGGCCCTTCTCGGTCACGAACGTGCAGGAGTTCGTCACCTTCCTGCGCGCCTCCGGTGGCTTTGTAATCTGGTAATCGCCGCCAAGAAGGCTGATGAACTCGCGCCGCCTCATTCAATCACCTCGTCGGCGCGAGTAAGCACTGACTGCGGAATGGTGAGGCCCAGTACTTTGGCAGTCTTGAGATTGACTGCAAGCTCATACTTTGTGGGCGCTTGTACGGGAAGATCGGCTGGCTTCGCGCCCTTGAGAATGCGATCGACATAGACGGCGGCGCGCGAAGAAATTTCCGACGAATCCGGTCCGTAAGAGGCAAGGCCTCCGCCCGCGGTGTAATTGCGCAACCCGTAAACGCTCGGCATGCGATACCGGATTGCCAGCGCAGTAATCTGCTCGAGGTGACGGGCTGCTGTACCCAGCGTCAGGATTAGACCGCCGTTCGGCTCATTCGCAAACGTCGCAACTGCGCGTTCGATCTCGCCAGCGTCGCGAGGATCGATTGCGCTCAGATCCACGCCGACCGCCGGTGCCGTGGATTGGACCGCAGCGAACTGACCGATCCCAGCGGCCAGTGTGGGATCACGGAGGACTGCCGCCCTCGTCACGTTGGGTGCGATCTCTTTAAGCAGTTCGACCCATTTTCCCGCCAAGCTGTATTCAAATGCGATAAATCCAGTCGTATTGCCGCCCGGTCGTGCCAGACTGGCGACCAATCCTGCGCCAACCGGGTCGACGACATTGGCGAACACAATCGGCACGCTACGCGTGACTTGCTGCAGCGACGCAACATTTGCGCTGCCGCTGGCAAGAATAACGTCCGGAGCAGACTGGACTAATTCCGCCGCATATCGCCTAGAGAGATCGGAATCGGTTCTGGCCCATCGGGTGTCAATCCGCAGATTGCTGCCCTCGGACCAACCGAGTTTTTGCAAGGCTTGCGTGAACGCTATGACGCGCGCCTGACCTTCCGGCTCGTCAGCGCGGTAGTTCATCAGCACGCCGATGCGGCGCACAGTGCTGGACTGCTGCGCGCGCGTCGCGAGCGGCACCGCAGCCGCTGCACCGCTTATGACTGCAATGAACTCGCGCCGCTTCATTCGATCACCTCGTCGGCGGTGGAGAGCAGTGTCGGTGGGATAGTCACACCAAGCGCCTTCGCGGTCTTGAGATTAATCACCAATTCAAATTTGGTCGGCTGCTCGACAGGCAGTTGAGCGGGCTTCGCACCCTTGAAAATCTTGTCGATGAAAATCGCTGCACCACGAAACTTCGCATCGAAGTTCGTGCCATACGACAAGAGTCCACCGGCCTCGATGAATTCGCGGCGACCATAGATCGCCGGCAAGCGATACCGTGCAGCCAGTCCGACTATCCGGCTTCGAGCGTCTAAATATGTGACAAACTCAGCAACAAACACCACGTCCACTTTCGCTTCGCTCATCGCGGCGAACGCCTGTTCCAAACTGTCAGGAGCGGTCGCTAGATAGAACGGAGCGTTGAAGAAGGTGGTTTCCATGCCCAAGGCGGAAGCCGCCGCTCGCACCTCGCGAAATGCAATTTGATCCGGGGCGATCTGTTTATCACCAAGATGCCCTATACGCCGTGCGTCTGGTCTGATTTCGTGCAGCAATTCCACCTTCTTGCTCGCGAGATCGGTGGTTACAATACTATTACCCGTTATGTTGCCGCCTGGATGCGCTAGGCTGGTTACGAGGCCGGTCGCGACGGGGTCACCCGCGGTTGCCATAACGATCGGAATGTCGGCAGTCGCATTCTTGGCGGCCAAAGCCGCCGCAGTGATCTCGGTCACGATCACGTCTACTTTCGCGCGCACCAGCTCGGTTGCTAGGATCGGCAAGCGATCATTTCCAGCAGCGTAGCGCCGCTCAATTCGCAGATTTTGCCCTTCCCGGTAACCAAGAGCCACCAAGGCGTCCTCAAGAGCTTTGTGGTTGGGAGTTGGTCCCGAGGCTGGGGTGAGAAAGCCAAGGCGGTGAACTCGGACGGAGTCTTGTGAGCGGGCAGCGACTGGCAATGTGAACACTGCCCCGATTGTGGTGATGAACTCGCGCCGCCTCACTCGATCACCTCGTCGGCTTGCACCAGGAATGTTTGCGGGATGGTTAGTCCAAGAGTCTTTGCGGTCCTCAGGTTGATGAAAAGCTCGACTTTGCTGGATTCCTGAACCGGCAGATCGGACGGTTTCTCGCCTTTGAGAACACGGCCGGTATAGGCACCGACAAGACGCATTGGTTCGGTGTAGCTGGCGCCATAGCTCAAGAGGCCGCCAGCCGCAGCGAAATCGCGATATTGATAGATGGCCGGTATTCCCTGATGCATAGCCATTGCAGCCAATTGCGTACTGCGAGTGTTGAAGAAGGGATCGGTCCCAATAAAGAGCGCCCTGATGTGCAAGTCGCCGATGGTCTGAAAGGCTGCATCGAGATCACTGTCCGACGCAGCGTGAAGAAGACGAAGCTGAAGCCCCATTGAACCGGCCGCCACTTCCAGTTCCTTGGACAAAGATACGGTGTTGGGATTGGTCGGATTGACAAGTGCGGCAACGCTCGTCGTCGGAACTAGCTGATGCAGAAGCTCCAGTCGTTTTGGACCAAGCTCGGCATTCTGCAAAGCCACACCCGTGAAGTTGCCGCCAGGGCGACTGAGGCTCGCGACAAGTCCCAGCGCGACCGGATCACCGCCAACTTCAAATACGGTCGGTATTATCGTTGTTGTGCCCTTTACGGCGAGCGCGACAGGCGTCGTGATTGCCGCAATCACGTTGACTTGCTGGCGCACCAGTTCGTCGGCCAAAGCCGGTAGGCGATCATAGTGGCCCTCGGCCCAGCGATATTTGATCGTGACGTTCTTGCCGTCCGTATAGCCTACTTCCATCAAGCCTCGGTTGAAGGCGGCAATACGCGAAGCATAGGCTTGCGGCGAAGTGCTGCTGATTAGCCCGACCACTGGTCTGGGGCCTTGCTGGGCAAGCGAACGGATTGGCTGGATTGCAATTCCAGCCCCGACAGTCGCAATGAAATCGCGCCGCCGCATGGTCGCCCTTGCATTCACGACGCGGCATCGTAGCGGCTCAGGCCAGGAGAACGGAAGTAGCTGGATAGAGCCGCAAATGTCCGCTTTGGGTCAAAAGCAGACATTGCAGCACGTCCGCACAATGTCCGCTTTACCCCCAAAAGCAGACATCGGTTGAGCGCGACTGACATCTCCGCTTTGCGCCACAAGCAGACAATCCGCTATCTCTTGACTAAGCAGGCGGAGGCTTCAATCTCCGCTGCGACTAGCCGACTGGACTAAGTCGAATTATCTTCAGTCGAGCAGCAAAGGAAGAGTGGAGTGAAGGGTAGCGACGTGCGATTAAATTACGTCAGTCACCGTCTGTTGTTCAATCCACACCGGCACCCGCGAGAAAACCGAACCTTGCGGAGACTCGTTCAAATTCGCTCGCGCGGCCTCGGATCAGGCCCGTCCTAATCAAACCGGCGAAGGGTCATTTATGGGTTGAGAAAAAACGTTTCCATCGTTCCTTTGCCCTTGACTACGGTGAAGCCTCGGCGTTCGAAGTTGAAGAGGTCGCCCAGCAGAGAACGCGTCGTGGCCAAGACCTGAATGCGTCCGGGCAGCGAATGGGATTCCATGCGGCTCGCGGTATTGACCGTGTCGCCCCAGATATCGTAGGCGAATTTATGCGTGCCGATGACGCCGGCGACGATCGGGCCGCTGTGGACGCCGATGCGCGCTTGCAGGTTTACGGCGGTTGCCGCCGCGATGTCGTTCACCGATTCGAGCATCCGCGTCGCAAGGGTGGCAATGCGAACGGCGTGATCGGGTTGCGCATCGGGAATCCCCGCCGCAACCATGTAGGCGTCGCCGATGGTCTTGATTTTTTTCCACGCCGTACTCCGCGGCCAACTTGTCGAACTCTGCAAATATCCTGCCGAGAAAATCGATGACCCGGTCCGCCGGCATGTCCTGACTGATCGTCGTAAAGCCGACCAGATCGCAAAACAGGATCGTCGCCGCCGAAATCCGATCGGCGATGATAGTCTCGCCGTTGCGTAGGCGACTGACGATGGCTTGCGGCAAGATGTTCAGGAGCAAGGCTTCGGAGCGTTGTTTCTCCTGCTCCAGGTCGGCGATGAACTTCTTCTCCCGGTCGTGCAGCCATTTTTTCTCAAGCGACGCCCTGACACGCGCCTCCAGCAAGACCGGATTGACCGGCTTGGACAAGTAGTCCTCGGCCCCGGCCTCGATGCAACGCACCACGCTGTCCAGCTCGTCGAGCGCGGAAATCACAATCACTGGAACGTCGTTGGTCTGCTCCGCCGCCTTGAGACGGCGCAGCACCTCGAAGCCGCTCATTTCCGGCAGAATGAGATCGAGCAAAATCAGGTCGAATTGCTGGCTGGTGGCAAGGTCCAACGCGGCCGCCCCGTCCGCGGCGGTGATCACCTGGTGGCCGTTCTGGGTCAGCCGGCGCTCGAGCACGTCGCGATTGGACGCATTGTCGTCGACCACGAGAATCGAACTCGATCGTATCGCCTCCGACAGTGTGCGGTTCGCTGGCAGCGGGGCGACCGCGCGCAATACCTCCGCGACGATAGTGGCATGGCCGCCATCGCCCAAGTCGTCGCGGCGCCCGCGGGCGAGCGCAACCATGGCGTCGATCTGGCCAAGAAGCTGATCGGCGTGGTCTTGGAGCTTCGCTAGGTCCGCTCGCAGCGACTGCTCGCCGCGTTCATCCATGTCCTCGATCAAAAGCTCGCTGTAGCCTTTGATGGCATTGAGTGGAGTTCGCAGATCGTGGCGCAAGCGGCGATGGAACGCTTCCGACGTCTCGCCCTGCGGTGAGTCCGCAAAGGAATCCTTGACGATGCTGGTCACAAACGAGTTCAACTGCTCGCTCGCGCTGCGCATCCGGTCGAGATCGGGCAGCAGCGTATCGAGCTGCAATCGGCGCGCGCTTTCGATAATGATGTCGAGAAATTCGGTAATCGCCGTCGCCGGCGCCTGCACCTCCTGGCGCAGGAAGGCGGTCAGAGCGCGGCTGAGACGTTCGTTCGTTGCGGTCGTCGACAAGGTTCGCCCCTACCGGCCACGGGGAAAAGGCTAGTTTTTCGGTGCGCCAAGGAGCCTTTCGATCTTGCCGATGAGGCGCTCGATTTCCACCGGCTTGGTATCGTAATCGTCGCAGCCGGCCGCGATGGCCTTTTCGCGGTCGCCGCTCATGGCGTGTGCGGTCAATCCGATGATCGGCACCCTGCTGGTAGTATCGTCCGCTTTGACGCGACGCGTCGCCTCCCATCCGTCCAAGACCGGCAGACTCATGTCCATCAGGATAATGTCGGGCCGTTCGCTGGCCGCAAGATCGACGCCTTCTTGTCCGTTCACCGCGAAAATCACCTCAAAGCCGCGGCGCGTGAGCCGCCGTGACAGCATATCGCGGTTCATTTCGTTATCCTCGACCAGCAGAATTTTCGTCATCGCAGTACCTCGCGCCCTGGCCTGTCGTTGTCTTATGCGTTGGCGCCTGCGGGGAGCATGCGCGGCGGCCGCCGGCGGACGGCTTCGCCGACGGCAGCGGCGATATCCAATCGCGACACGGTCCCCTTGGCGATGATCTTTTGCGCTTGCTGCAGCAGACGCTCGCGCTCGACCGCGGTAAGCCGTTTTGCGGTGATGACGATCACCGGGATGTCCCGCCAGTCGGCGCGCGCAGCAAGCGCATCTAGAACCTCGAAACCGTCCATCTCCGGCATCATCAGGTCGAGCAGAATCATGGCCGGCGCCGGATGCGCGTCGAGCCAAGTCAACGCCTGCCTGCCGTCCACCGCTTCCGCCACCGCCAGGTTCATCTTTTCGACGCTCTGCCGGATCAGCTCGCGCGCATCGGCATCATCCTCGACGAGCAGGACCGGACCTTCGCGCCGAAGCAAGCCATGCAGCAGCGCGCTCAATTGCGCGCGATCGACAGGCTTAGTCAGCACCTCGACGGCACCCAGCGACAGTCCGATGCCGCGGTCGGAAAGCACCGTGACCATGATCACCGGAATATCGCGGAGTTGGGCGTCGGCTTTGAGCGCGGTCAAAACATCCCAGCCGTCCGGCTTGGGCATCAAAACGTCAAGCGTGATCGCATCCGGCAGCACCATACGCGCAAGATTGAGCGCTTCGGTGCCGCTCGTGGCATGAATGAGGCGGTATCCGGCGCCTTTCAGATTAGCCGTCAGCAGGTCGCGGGCGGCCGGATCGTCATCGACGACGAGCACCGTGGTGGCATTATCCATCTCCCCTGCGATTTGCGGGGCGTCGATGGATTTGAATTGCGGCTGGGTCGCGGGACGGTCCGGCAAAGTGATGGTGAAGGTCGAACCTTCGCCGGGCTTGCTCGCGACAGTGACGTCGCCGCCCAAGAGTTGGCAAAAGTTCCGTGTGATCACTAATCCCAGTCCGGTGCCGCCGTATTTTTCGGATGTCGTGATCTCCGCCTGGCTGAACGCCTGGAACAGCCGGCCGAGCTGTTCTTCGGTCATGCCGATGCCGGTGTCGGAAATGGCAAAGCGTACGGCGGTCCGGCCATTTTGGATACGTTCCGCTACCAGTGTGACGCGACCGTTCTCCGTGAACTTGTTGGCGTTGCTAAGGATATTGAGCAAGCATTGTTTGAGCCTGGTGCGGTCGGTGCGCATGCTGCCAAGGTTATCCGCCAAGCGGTACTCGACTGCATTACGGTTCTTTTCCGCAAGCGGGACGATGATCGTACGCACCTCTTCGAGCAGCGGAACGATCTCGACGTCTTCGAGGAAAATATCTATACGGCCCGCCTCGATCTTCGACAGATCGAGGATGTCATTGATGAGACCGAGCAGATGCCGGCCCGCCCCCTCGATCTTTTTCAGGTCGGGAACAAGCTTGTCCCGTCCGAGATCGACCACATCTTCCTGAAGGATTTCGCTGTAACCGATGATAGGGTTGAGCGGCGTGCGCAGCTCGTGGCTCATATTGGCGAGGAATTGGGATTTGTGTTGGCTTGCAGATTCGAGCTGCCGCCCCTTGTCATGGATTTCTTGGAACAGTCTCGCGTTTTGGATCGCAAGTGTTGACTGCGCCGCAAAGGTCTTGATGAGCTCGATCGTATTTTGCGCGAACGCGCCTGGCGTCTTGCGGCGCACCACCAGCAGCCCCACGATATCCTCGCCACGGAAGAGCGGTGCCGTCAATCGCGCGCGGTAACCAGCGCGCAGGGTGATCTCGTTGAGTGCGGTAGGAGGTTCGTTCCTCAAGTCGGCGACCTGATTCGGCTCGTGCTGCGCGATGTCTCGCGCCACGTTTGGGTCGTCTGAGCCCGAAGTGCCGGCTCATCAGCGCGTCGATCAAATCTTGATCCATGCCGCAGGTCGCGCGCAGCTGGAATTGCCGGCTGGCGTCGTCGAACACATAGATCGCACCGGCTTCGGTGCCGGAGAGTTGCACCGCCTTGGCGACAATGGTCGAGAGCACGGTTTCAAGATCGAGTGTCGAATTGACCGCTTGGCTCACTTCGCCGAGCGCGCGCAGCTCTCCGACCGAGCGACCAAGCTGATCGGTGCGCTGGTGAAGTTCGTTGAGCAGACGGGTATTCTCGATGGCGATGACGGTCTGATCGGCGAATTGCTTGACTAGGTCGATCTCATTGTCGGAAAACGGCTGGACTTTATCGCGGTAGAGGACGATCGCGCCCGCCACCGCATCGTCCTTCAGCACGGGAAGCGCAAGCATCGTTCGGCCGCCGCCAAGGTCAACAAGGTCTATAAGTGGCTGATCGACCCCCTCGGCATAAGCCGGGTCCTGGATAAGATCCCTAATGTGCACAAGCGTCTTGGTCCGTATCAATCGCCCCATGGGCGAAATCGGATGGGGCGCACGGAAGATCGATCCCCGCCTGCGCTCCGACAGGGCTTTCGGGAGCTGATGCATGGAGACAGGTCGAAAGCCGTCATCCTCTAGCAGCCAGAGCGTACCAAATTTGGCTTTGCAGAGACGCGTCGCGTTCTCCAGGATCGATCGGAATACGGGTTCCAGATCGCCCGGCGAGCTGCCCATGATCCGCAGAACCTCGGAGGTTGCCGTCTGCTGCTCCAGCGATTCGCCCAGCTCATGGAATAGCCGCGCGTTCTGGATCGCCAGCACCGACTGGGCCGAGAAAGTCTTGAGCAGCTCGATGACAGTTGTGGGGAAGTCGCCCGGCGCCTTGCGGCGCACCACCAGCGCGCCAACGACGTCACCGGAAACGCATGAGCGGCACCAATAGCCGCGCGCGGTAGCCTGCGCGCAGGATGATGTCGTTGACCGGGTTGGACGGCAAATCGTGCAAATCGGAGTGCTGGCTCGGCTCCTGCGTCTTCGCCAACAGACCGACGGCCTCCGAAATCTCGGCATGCATGTTGCGTACGGCCGCGATCAACTCCTCGCTCATGCCATAGGTCGCGCGCAGCCGGAATTCCCGGCTGGCGTCGTCGAATACGTAGATTGCGCCGGCCTCCGTGCCGGAAAGCTGGGTCGCCTTGGCGACGATCGTGGTGAGCACGGTTTCAAGATCAAGCGTGGAGGTCACCGCCCGGGTGACCTCGCCAAGCGCTCGCAATTCGCTGACCGATCTGCCAAGCTCGGCGACAGTGCGCGCGGCTGCCTCCTTCTGCTCGGCTTCGAGTTTTTCCAATCGCACGAGGTTGTCGCGAAAGGTGCGCGCTGCCCGCGCCGCGTCGCCTACCTCGTCGCCGCGGCCGGTATAGGGAATATCCAACCCTCTCGAACCGTCCGCCAGTTGCAGCAAAACCCCGGCGATGCGTCTGATCGGCTTGCCGATCGAAAGAACGCCGAAAATTGCCGCACCCATCAGAATGACGACGACAAATAATCCGGCCCCGATGCTGATTTGCCCGGCCTTCGTCATCAGCGCCGCCGCCGCGGTCGCGTGTTGAGAGGCCAGCGCCCTGGCATCGGATGTTACCCTCTCGATCAAGTCGTTGATCTCGATCCCAATCTTGTTGATCTGATCAAGCGGCTTAGCGATCTCGCCGTAGTCTTTTTTATCGCCGTCAGCTCGGCGGCGGCGGCGGCGTAGTCTTTCGCCAACTTGACGAGGCTCTCGAGCCGCTCGCAATTTTCCGCGTTGCCGCACAATTGTATCGCAGCCTGGATATGACTGACAGCATTGCCCATGCTCTCGCGCAATCCAGCGAGCGCCTGATCGGCTTCCCGCTCGGCAATCGACAAGCGTATTTCACGTGTGCCGACCTGCATTCGCTGCAAAGCGACGCTGGCGCTTAGGAGGTCAGCGATGACGAACTGTTCGTCGCGCGCCAGCTCGGTTTGCCGCGCGACTGAGGTATTGCTCAGCTGCTGGTTGACAATCATGCCGGCCACGAGCACGACGCCGATGCCAACCGTAACGGCGAGCTTGGTACCAATGGGGATGTTCATTCGGGCCATCCTGATTGTAATAATACAGCTCGTTCTTACATCAGCAAAAACAACTATTCATGCGTTTTGGTGCAGCGGTCGGTGACGCTTTCCGGCATCGGGTTGGGCTTGGAGTGCCCGGTCGTAGCGCTCTGCCTACACATGGTGTCCGCTCGTCGCGTCAATAGGCTGCGCGGAATACGGACGCGATTACCAGCCTTGCGGACGCCGCCTTCGAGTACGTAGCGCGCGCCGAGTTCGCGACCGACCTGGCGCACGTCGACCGATTTGCCCTTGTAACTGAACGACGAATTGCGCGCGATGACCAACAGCCGCCGCTCAACGCGCTCGCTGGGCATTCTGTCTCTCGGACGTCGGGTCCGCCCCCACAACTTGTTGAGGCAGTGTATGGTTGGCAGTTCGCAGTGTCTATCAGCGCTATTGTTTCCCGCAAATACGCATTAATCCGCGTTGCGCCGTAACCCTCTCGCGCTCAGTGCAGCATCGACGTCAAATAGCGGCTGATCGGAATGGTACCGTTCCCAGCCATGTCCGCTTTGGGTCAAAAGCAGACATTGGGGAAGGTTCGACTGATGTCCGCTTTACCCCCAAAAGCGGACATTCGTCAGGGCAATCGGGATGTCCGCTTTGTACCAAAAGCGGACATTCTGCGGTGCAACGTAGCCGCTGCTATTCGATCACCTCGTCGGCGCGGGCAAGCAGCGACTGCGGCACGGTGAGCCCGAGTGCCTTCGCGGTCTTGAGATTAATGACCAGTTCATACTTGGTGGGCGCCTGCACAGGGAGATCGCCCGGCTTCTCCCCTTTGAGGATGCGATCGACATAGCCGGCCGCGCGCCGGAGCTGGTCGGCACGATCTGGTCCATAGAAGATCAAGCCACCATTCGCGACGCTGACGCGGTCTTGGTAGATGGCCGGCAGCTCATAGCGGGCGATGAGTTTTAAGATCAGATCACGATGACCCGTGTTCATCACGCCGCCTGTCATAATCGCACCGCCATTGGGGCTATGGGCAAAGGCCTCTACGGCGCTGGCAATTTCGTCGCTGCTGCGAGCGGTGACCGGCGTTACTTGCAGCCCGACTGAGGTCGCCATGGCCTGAATAACACCGAACTGGGCGATCCCGCCAGGGTTGGTATCGTCGCGAAAAACAGCTACCCGGCTCACGTGCGGCGCGATCTCCCTGAGGAGATCTAGGTATTTTCCGGCCATAGTGAATTCGAAGATCATGAAGCCAGTTATGTTGCCCCCTGGCCGGGCCAAGCTGTCAACGATGCCAGCACCGACCGGATCGGCCACGAGCGCAAACACGATGGGTATCGTGCGCGTGAGTTGCTTGACTGCCGTCGTCGCTGGGGTGCCAGAGGCGAGGATGATATCCGGCGTCAGCGCAAGCAATTCCGCCGCGTAGGCGCGAGCGGCCTCGGCGCCTTGATGCCATCGATAATCGATCCGTGCATTGCGGCCGATGATCCAGCCCGCTTCGGCCAATCCTTGAGAGAATGCTCCGACCAATGCCGGCGCTTCTGGATCGTCCGCTCCGATATTCATTAGCACGCCGATGCGCCGCATATGTTCGCCCTGCTGCGCAAGCGCCCCGAGCGGCCAAGCGGCCGCTGAACCAACAATTCCTTTGATGAAGCTGCGTCGTCGCATTTGCCTTCCTCAAGGCTTAGGACCACGCCAATTGCATCGATGATTACAGCAAGGATTTGCGACTGGCGAAATGGGGTTCAGGGGTCAGTTTGCATGGCAGCAATGGTGAGCCGCCCATGTCCGCTTTGGGTCAATAACGGACATCGAGGTCTGTTGAAGCAATGTCTGCTTTACCCCCGAAAGCAGACATTGGTTGAGCGTGTTGGGATGTCCGCTTTGTGCCAATAGCGGACATTCTGCGATGCGGCAAAGAACGTCGTTATTCGATCACCTCGTCTGCGAGTTGCAGGAAGGGCTCGGGGATGCGGAGCCCAAGCGATTTTGCGGTCTTGAGGTTGACGACAAGCTCAAACCTGACTGGCGCCTGCGCGGGGAGTGCGGCAGGGTTCTCGCCCTTCAAGATACGATCAACATACGAGGCTGCCCGTCGAAAAATATCAGCGATATCGGGCCCATACGACATCAGACCCCCTTCCGAAACGAATTGCCGAAGGTAGTACATCGCGGGGACGTGGTGTGTTTCCGCCAGTCTTATGATGACGTCACGCTGAACACTATTGAACGGGTCTGCGGCTGCGATCAAAGCGCTACCAGGATTTTGACCGAGGTTGACGATAGTCGTTTCGATCTCTGCGGTACTGCGAACCGCCGTCGCCATCACTTCGACCGTGTTCGACCCTGACTCGCGTTCGAACGACCGAAGAAAAACATCATAATATGGCGCTGTATCTGGATTAAACATCAACGCGATCCGAGACACATCGGGTATCGCGTCCTTGAGCATGTTCGACCATTTTCCGATCATAGGAAAATCAATTAAACTAAAGCCGGTAATGTTGCCGCCCGGACGTGCCAAGCTTGAAATGAATCCTTGACCGACTGGATCATTGAGCGCCGCAAAAACGATCGGAATGGAGCTTGTTGCCTGCCTCAGCGCTGCAACGACCGGCGTGCTGCTGCCGACGATTACGTCCGGTGCCAAGCTTACCACTTCCGCGACGTACTTTTTGATGAGGTCTGGATCGCTTGAGGCAAAACGATAATCGATCTGAATATTTCGGGGCTCAGACCACCCTAGGTCTCGAAGACCCTGTTGCAATGCTTTGACCCGCGATTTGGCTTCCGGATCATTTTCCACAAGCCCCACCAATACACTGACCCGCCGAACGTGGTTTTGCTGGGCGTGCCCACTGAGTGGCCATGCCGTCGCACTACCCAGGAGCGCGATGAA
>Ga0182033_10000726_pt1 | contig 15836 bp, 15 predicted proteins | sample tim00Cox0000000H_FD_125968 | JGI IMG/M metagenome (GOLD analysis project Ga0182033, IMG submission 125968) | Lab enrichment of tropical soil microbial communities from Luquillo Experimental Forest, Puerto Rico - timezero.00C.oxic.00.000.00H | ecosystem: Environmental > Terrestrial > Soil >...
CTCATTACTATTTTAGGCCTTTCGACCCACCAATGCCATGGAGAGGATCACCAATACCACGGAGAGGATGCGTGATTGTACGCGTCCGACTTTCAGGGGCGGTCCGGTGTCCGCTTTGGGTCATTAGTGGACATTGCGTGATTTGCGCGCGGTGCGCTCCCTTTCCTTGGCGGCCCGCAGCTTTTGCCGGTCCCGTGCCTACTGCACCGGGACATTTGCCTCAACGGCGGCTGCTCGACCGCGGCCCAGCCAATTGCCTAAGCTGTCCTGTAGATGTAGACGACCGGCGTCGTGAACAATGTCAGCAGCTGCGACACCAACAGGCCGCCGACGATCGCATAACCGAGCGGCTGGCGGATTTCCGAGCCGATACCGGTGCCGAGCATCAACGGGACGCCGCCGAGCAATGCGCACATCGTCGTCATCAAGATCGGGCGAAAGCGCAGGCGGCATGCCTCGTGGATCGCCTTCTCGGTGCTGAGCCCGCGCTCGCGCTGGCCGACCAGCGCAAAGTCGACCAGCATGATGCCGTTCTTCTTGACGATGCCGATCAGCAGAATGATCCCGATAATGCCAATCACGTCGAGCGGCATGGCGAACAGCATCAAGGTCAACAATGCGCCGAGCCCGGCCGAGGGCAAGGTCGAGATGATCGTGATCGGGTGTATCGTGCTCTCGTAGAGCATGCCGAGAATGATGTAGACCGCGACCAGTGCGGCGAGGATCAGGATCGGTGTGCTGCTTAGCGAAGTCTGAAAGGCTTGCGCGCTGCCCTGGAAGCCCGTCGCGATCGAAGCCGGCAGGTGCAGCTCTTTCGCGACCTGCTGGATTGCCGTCACGGCCGCGCCGATAGAGACGTTCGGCGGAAGGTTGAAGCTCAACGTTACCGATGGGAATTGGCCCTGATGGTTGATCGCAATCGGTGCAACCGTCGAGGTCATCTTAGCGAACGCGCTGAGCGGCACTTCCTTGCCGCTGGACGATGTCGCATAAATCCGCGTCAGCGCGTTGGGTCCGAGCTGCAAATCGGGTTCGACTTCGAGAATCACGAAATATTGGTTTAGCCTCGTATAAATGCGCGCCGCGACCCGCTGGCCGAACGCATCGTAAAGAATCGAATCAACGACCGATGGATTGATACCCAGCTGCTGCGCGAGCTGGCGGTCGACCTCGACTTTCAGGAGCCGCCCAGTGCTTTGCTGGTCGCTCGCGACGTCGGTCAGCTGCGGCAATGTTTGGAGCTTCTTTAAAAGGATAGGCGCCCAGTGGTCGAGTTCGTCGCTGTCAACATCGACGAGCGTATATTGATACTGGGTCTTGGAAACCCGCGCGCCAATCGTGATGTCTTGCGCGGCCTGCATGTACAAGGTGATGCCCCAGACTGCCTGCAGCGCTTTGTTCAAGCGCGCGATCACCTGGTCGACACCGACCCTCTGACTGGGTGGCTTTAGCGTGATGAACACACGCCCGTCATTCTCGGTCACGGTCGGCCCGCCTGGGCCGATATAGGCATTAGCCGCGGCAACCGCGGGGTCCTTCGTTACCACCGCCAGAACTGCCCGCATGCGATCTTTCATCGCCTCCGGCGAGATGTTTTCCGCGCCCTCGGCAATGCCCTGAATAAGGCCGGTGTCTTCCTGCGGGAAGAAGCTTTTGGGGATCACGACGAACAGAACGAGCGTCGCGACAATCGTCGCAATCATGACCAGCAAGGTGACAAAGCGGTGGCGCAGTGCGACGACCAGCGCGCGATCGTAAGCTGCGGCCAGCCAATCAAAGAAATGCTCAAGCGTGCGCGAGATGAGGCCCGGTCGCGTTCCGCTCTCCGCCGTCAAGAGGCGGGCGCACATCATAGGGGTCAAAGTCAGCGAGACAACGACAGAGACGAGAATCGCCATAGCGACGGTGACGGCAAACTCGCGGAACAACAAGCCGACAATGCCGCTCATCAGAAACAACGGTATGAACACCGCGATCAGCGAGATCGAGATTGACATGATCGTAAAACCGATCTCGCCAGACCCTTGCAAAGCGGCCTGCATCGGGTGCTTCCCCTCCTCGATGTGCCGCACGATGTTCTCGATCATGACGATCGCATCGTCGACGACAAAGCCGACGGCGATGATCAGTGCCATCAGCGACAGATTATCGAGGGTGTAGCCGAGCACATACAGAATCATGAAGGTGCCAACCAGCGACATCGGCACCGATATCGCTGGGATCGCGGTCGCCCAAAGCTTGCGCAGAAAGAGAAGAATGACGCCGACGACCAACCCTATCGTCAGTACCAGTGTGTTTTGGACGTCGGCGACGCTGGCGCGAATCGTCTGCGTGCGGTCCGACACGACATGAATCTTGAGCGATGGCGGCAGTGAAGCTTCGAGCTGCGGCAGCGCCTTCTTGATTGCGTCGACAGTGGCGATGACATTGGCTCCCGATTGGCGCTGGACCGCGATGATGATGGCCGGCTCGGTGTTCATCCAGCCCGCCAGGTTCACATCTTGCGGCGCGACGATGGCTCGGCCGACATCGCGCACGCGAATCGGTCCGTTCATGCCGATCACATCGGGGTTGGGGTTGACCGTGGTCGTCGTCGTGACGAACGGACTGGGGCGGTTGGCGAGGATATAGTTGTTGAACCCCTCCGCCGTCATCAACTGATCGTTGGTTTGCAGCGCGAAAGCCTGATTGGCGCCATACAATGTGCCTTTCGGCTGGTCGACCGTGGCCGTGGCCAGTGCCGTTCGCACCGCTTCAAGATCAAGGCCCATTGCAGCTAGCAACGCCGGGTTCACCTGCACCCGGATCGCCGGATTCTGCTGGCCGCCGATACTGACGAGTCCAACGCCCGGCATTTGCGAAATTTTCTGAGCCAGAATGCTGTTCGCGTAATCGCTGACCGTCGTGAGCGGCAGCGTCTCCGAGGTCAATGCCAGCATCAGCACCGGCGTATCTGCCGGATTGGTGAGCCGATAGATCGGCGGAGTTGGCATCGGCGGGGAGGAATCCGGCTGCCGCATTGATCGCCGCCTGCACGGCCTGCGACGCAAAATCGACGCTGGTGCTGCGAGCGAATTGCAATGTAATCGTGGAGCTTTCATTGCCGCTGCTCGACGTCATTTGCGTCAGCCCGGGTATTTGGCCGAATTGCCGTTCGAGCGGCGTCGTGACGGTGCTGGCAACGGTTTGCGCATCAGCCCCCGGAAGTTGCGCGGTGACCATGACCGTCGGCGTGTCGATATTTGGCAACGCGGCCACCGGCAACAGCTCGTAGCTGATCAGGCCGAGTAGCAAGATCGCTGCCATCAGCAGCGCCGTGGCGATTGGCTTGCGGATGAATGTCGCCGAGATGTTCACGGCAACAGGCCTGCACTTGCCGGAGTGGGGTTTGGCACCGCGGCCGTGCCGTTCGCATTGGCGAGCGACACCACGGTACCGGGCGTCAGCCGGTATTGGCCGCGCACGACAACGGTTTCCCCGACGCTCAAGCCTTTGTCGATCAGCGCCTCGCCATTGAGTGTTTCGCGCACCGAGACCGGGTGCATCGCCACCTTGTGATCCGAGTCCACGACAAAGACGTACTGCCCCGCCGGCCCCTGCTGGATGGCATCGAGTGGAACCGTCAGACCATCCTCCTGCACTTTCGTCACGACCCGGACATTGACGAACATGCCGGGCCATAGTTTGCGATCAGTATTGGGGAAGATTGCCTTCAGCGTTATCGTTCCAGAGGTCGTATTGGCCTGGTTGTCAATCGCTGCGAGCGTGCCGGTGTCGAGCTCGGTCTTGCCGTCCACGCTCAATGCGATCGCCTTGACCGCACCCTTCGCGAGCGCCTCCTGTACCTCCGGGATGTCAGCCGCAGTCAAGGTGAACATCACGCTGATCGGCTGAACCTGGTTGATCACGACCAAAGCATTCGGCTCGGTCGGCGACCCCCTTGATGAGCTCGAGTGAATAATGTTGCCGACATCGAGCAGCCGAATTCCGGCGACCCCGTCGAACGGCGCCACCAGTTTCGTGTAGCTGAGCTGGGTCTTAGCATACTCGATCGCCGCCTGATCCGCTTTGATCGTGGCCGCTTCCTGAGCGACTTTCGCTTGTTGCGTATCGGCGAGTTGCTGGGGTGCAGCTCCTTCTTTTGCCAACGGGACATACCGGCCGAGATCGATCCGCCCATTTTCGAGATGAGCCTCGTCGCGGGTGAAATTGGCCTGCGCCTGATCGAGCTGCGCCTGATAGGTGCTCGGATCGAGCTGGGCCAGGAGCTGGCCTTTTTTGATATACTGCCCGTCCTTGAAATCGATACTGATGATCGTTTCCGTGACCATGCTGCGGACCGTCGCCGAGTTCAGCGCCGCGACGTTCCCGATCCCGGTCAGCACAATCGGGAAATTTTGTTTTTGGACCGTGGCGGCGATAACCGGAACGGGAGGCGGGGCCTCGGCGACCGCAGCGGCGGGATTGTGCGCAAAAAAATGCTGCCACGCCAGGTAACCCCCGGCGGCGACCGCGGCTATTAGAAGCCCGACAAGCAGAGGGGCGCGTCGTCTGCTCTCAGCGGTCGGCTTCTCGGAAGAGACGGATGGCGCGACCATAGAATCTCCACTGTCGGCAAGCGCCCTCAGGAGACCCTCCGCGTGAATTGTAAACCGAGAGGCCATGCCGAGGCCACGGCCTCACGAGTTCCGTTTCGGCCACGATCTGAGCGCTGCAGTGCGCCGATTCCAAGCTGCATATGTCGCCTTTGAGTCATCAGCAGATATTGACGCGCGTCCAGCCGATGTCCGCTATTCCGCCAAATGCAGACATCGCTCAGCGCGATCGCCATGTCCGCTTTGCGCCAAAAGCGGACTAATGAAGTTCAACTCGCTGTCCAGGTTCGGCGGTGGCGTCAGAAGTACCGAACAAAGTTTGTCGACGTCGCGGTTCGATTCATCCGGCTTTCAAGTGCATGGCGTGTGCCTTGCGCCCGCCTCGCTCAATCGAGATCGGGGCTTCGTCGCGAGCAACGAGATACGCGGCTAATTCAAGACACCGTTTGGTGAGCATTGCCGCGCCTTCCTTGAGCTCCTTCGAGTCCCGCACGATCTCAACATTGTGCTCCATGTCTTCGTGCGACCAGCCGCGCGAATGCGCGATATAGGGAAACTGAGGAAATATGAAGCCGAGCTCCGCGAAGAAGCCCAGCATGTGGCCGGCCACCGCCTGAATATTGTCCTGTCCGCCGATGATTATGAATCCGGCAACCTTGTTGCGAATGAGCACCTGATTACGGATCGTCATTGCGTTCTGCACGCAATTCAGTCGTTCGGCCATCTTGAAATAAAGGGATGAGGCTGCCCCCCACCGTATCGGCGTTGCGACGATGATCGCATCAGCCCAGTGCACCAAGGCCTCATAGACCTGGTCCATCTGATCGCCGGCATCCATTTGGGTGATCGAACAGGGCCAAGTGCAGGCGTGCGCCGACTTCGAGTAGTAGCCCTCGCAGTTACGGAACTTAAGATTGTTCAAGCTGATCAATTGCGTCTCAGCCTCGAGCACGCGACCCTCAGTCAAGGCGTGCTCAAGTAGATGATCTGAGCCAGAGAAGCGCGGATTGCGGGCGTCCATTGCCGTTGTGGAAATACCGACAAGCCGCAATGGTCCGGGCGCGCGCTCGATCTTGCGTGCCAGTGGATGCGGCGCATGCGGTTTCTTATGCCGCTTACTCGCTGAGCTGAGATCTACTAAGACGCGGCCGCCCTCGACCTTAACTGCATAGGCGGGAACACGGTCTTCCTCAAAACCAGGTTCGCCTCTGCCGTTGCACCGGTGAAATTTCCAGTTGTGCCAGGGGCAGACGATATACTCGCCATCGAGCCGACCTTTACCCAGTGGTCCGCCCGCGTGGTTGCACGTATTTGAAATAACGCCAAACTTTCCATCTTTGTAGGAAACTGCGAACTCTCGGTTCATCGCAGTGACACGCTTAAGGGAGATTGCCGAAAGCTCATCGGCCCCGCCGATATCAACCCAGTTCTCCATGACGCTTGATCCTTGGTTCTAAAAATCGCGGCAGACCACGTGGACTTTATGCCCTCGCCGCATGACGAACAGCTCGCTTGTTTGAAAAGCGCGCCTGCAAAGTCAGTGCTGGCCTGATCGTGAATAATATAGCGGAAATGGGACCCAATGAGATGGCAACAGGTGGCGACGTGCCGTGTCCCCCAAAGCGCAGCTAACGCCACCAGCCAGTGAATGTCCCCTTTGGGTCAAAAGTACACGCTCAGCTAAATTTTTCAGGTGGATTTTCGCGCGCGGTTGAGACGTTTTCACATCTCAAATTGTAGTTACCGATTTAGCCGCCAAAGCTACTTCACCGGAGTTAGAACAGGTGCATCTCTGTCTTTGAGCAAGACTACCAAGAACTTGGCTGGCATGGTCTTGCTCGCGTTGCGACCAACGGTGTGAATATCGTTGGGGCCTTCGTAAAACGTCTGTCCGGCCGTAAGGGTTACGGGCTTTTCGCCGTTCACGCCCATGACGATGCTGCCTTCCAGCACATAGACAAGAGCGTGCGCGTTGTGGCGGTGGACCGGGTCAGAGCCATCGGGAGGATATTCGACCGTTATCATCAGAAGTTCTTTACCCGGAATATCTGACAACGGTTTTGACATCAGCGAAGTGACCTTTGCGTCCTGTGCAATCAGCGGGCTGCACACGAGGAAGAGGCTGCACACGAGGAACAACACGAGTATAATTTTCTTCATCGCTGGCTTGCTCCTTTCTCTTATGAGCTGCGGGTTGATACCCTGAATAACTCGCTGCCCGCCAAAATCGTTAGCGATCAGGCTGCTGCTCGTGAGCGGCGGAGCCATTCGTCGAAGCCGACGCGGCCGAGGCGCGCCTCGCCTAACGGCACCAGCGAGTGCTCCTCGACCCGGCCGCCGAAGTATCGGGCCTCAGGATCGCTCACGACCTTACGCGGGTCGCTGACCGCCTTCAGATAGCGGGCGACAATTTCGTTGAACGGCGCTCTTTCCGGGCCGGCGATCTCGACGATGCCATTGTGCGGCGCCGCGAGCGCCACGTCCGCAACGATGGCGGCAACGTCTTCGGCCGCGATGGGCTGGAAGAGGCCCGGCGAAATCCTCACTATGTTTCCATCCGCACCTGAAGCCACGATGCCGCGGAGGAATTCCAGGAACTGGGTCGAGCGAATGATGGTGTAGGGTATGCCTGAGGTCTTGATCAGATTCTCCTGGGCGACCTTGGCGCGAAAATAGCCATTGTCGGATCGGTCGATTCCGATGATGGAAAGCGCGACATGGTGTCGGACGCCGCCCGCTGCGGCCTCCGCTGCGAGAAGGTTGCGGCCGGAAGTATCGAAGAATTCCAGCACTGCCTTGTCTTCAAATGAGGGCGAATTGGCGACGTCGACTACCACCTGCGTTCCGGCCATGGCCTCCCTTAGCCCGTCACCAGTAATCGTGTTGACACCTGTGTTCGGAGCAGCCGCGAGTGCCTCGTGACCTTTCTGCTTCAAGTTCGCGACGACCTTGGATCCGATCAACCCGGTTCCGCCAATGACGACAATCTTCATGACATCACCTCTCTCGCTAGTCCGTGTCGAAAACAACGACACCATCGTGTCGCCTCTTGTGACTGCCGCCCCCAATTCTCGGACCGGCTCGCTTGGGAGCAGGTCACCCCGCAATAAGGCGAGCAGTTCAGTTCGCGGCGATGGCCAATCGCGCTTGAGTTTTCAGAGCGTTCTGCGGCATGGGTTTCGCCGCTGTCCCCAACACAGTGCTTCCGAGCAGAAGCTGGCGCCGGTCAATTGTCGGCCGCTTGTTGGTTACGCTTTGGTCCCTGAGACCATTGCACTCTTTCCCGGAACGGGCTTCGCGAGCAATTGATAGTTTGTGCGGGTGACCTTGGAATTTGATCTAGCGCAAAAATCGAAAACCGAGACCGCCGATAGTCAACATGTCGCATGTCCACGACACGTCCACTTTGTGCCAAAAGCGGACATTAATCGGCGACAGTGTCCGCTTTGTGCCAGAAGCAGACATTGCGCTTCAGTCGATCACCTCGTCGGCGCGGGCAAGGAGCGTCGGCGGGATGTCGAGACCAAGGGCCCTCGCGGTCTTGAGGTTAATGGTCAGCTCGTATTTGGTTGGCGCTTGGACCGGCAGGTCAGCAGGTTTCTCGCCCTTGAGAATGCGATTGACATAACTGGCGGCGCGCCGGTAGGAGTCGACTATGTTAGGCCCGTAAGCGATCAGGCCGCCGCTAGCTCTGCTGCGCGCGGGCCGTGAGCGGCATGGCGGTAGAAACAGCAATGCCTGCGATGAAATCGCCTCGTCGCATCGTCGTCCTCAAGGCTTAGGACCGCGCCAACTGCATCGATGATTACAGCAGGGATTTGATACCGGCGAAATGGGGTTAAGGGTCAGTTTTGCACGGCAGCAATACTGGCCCGCCCATGTCCGCTTCTGGTCATCAGCAGATATTGACGCGCGTCCAGCCGAAGTCCGCGAACAGTCGAACTCAGGCGGGTGAACGAGGCGCTTTCGGAACGCGTGCCTCCTGGCTCGCGTGAGCACTGTATCAACCAGCCGCTTGCAGAATCAGATTCGCAATCGTTTCAGGCTGGGATATCAGCGAACGTGACTCGCCTTCACCTCGATCGTCTTGGCGCCCATTCGCTTTGCCATAAAGCGCTCAAGATCAGGATTGATGGTGCGATCCTCCGTGGACACGGCGTACCAGCTCGGCTTTGACCGCCATGCCGCGTGGGTAGTTTTGCCGGTGAGCAGTTCTTTATGGAACGGCCACTGCACCGCGAAGAGCGCCTTTGCCTTCGCCTCCGGCAAGTCGCCGGCGAAATCACGTAGGAAAGCCTCCTCGCTGAGGCGGCCTTCGTCGCCATCAAATACTATGCCGGCGGCAGCCGGCGGCGCGGGAAACGTCTTGGCCAAGGCTGTATAATCTTCACCGGCATCCGGCGCGCGCGCAGCCACATAGACAAGCGCCGAGACATTCTGATGCACACCGGCGTCGGTGACGATCATTCCTGAAAATGAGTGTCCGGCTAGAACCGTCGGTCCGTTCTGTCGTCCGAGCACGCGCAGCGCTGCATCGACTGCTTCGGGAAGCGTCGTCAGCGGGTTTTGCACAGAGGTCACGTTGAGCCCCTTAATCTGTAATCGCGGAATCACTTCGGACCAGCTCGAGCCATCGGCAAAAAGACCGTGCACCAGCACCACATTTTTTGCCTTGGGCGGTGTCTGCGCGAAAGCGGTAGGTGACCGAAGCGAACCTGCTGCCGCTGCAGCCGTCAAACTCACGAAGGTACGCCTGTCCATGTCACTGCCTCCTCAGTGGTTGCCGCGTGTTTCCGCGTTACCAGCGGGTATTTGTCCTGCGCGTAAACGACCGCACCTTTCATGACGCTGAGCGCTACCGCAACAACCACAATCGTAGAAAGAGATCACTATTCTGGCGCGCGATGCAGTAGGACCGGGTCGGCGGCGAAGTTAGATTCAGCGCTTGCCAAGTAAGAGTGCAGCGCCGCCACCACCTGAGCGCCTTCGCCGACTGCCGCAGCCACGCGCTTGACCGATTTTGCGCGCACGTCGCCGATGGCGAAGACGCCGCGGCGGGTGGTTTCCAGCGCATGGCGTTCGGCTCCGGCCTCCGGTCCGGTGAGAACGAAACCCTTCGCGTCGAGAGCGATGCCGGAACCGGCAAGCCAATCCGTATTCGGGTTGGCGCCGATGAACAGGAACAAATGGTTGATCGCGCGTCGCACTTCCCGGCCGGACGCGCGCTGCCGCCAGCGCACCGCATTCAGCACGCCATCGCGGCCTTCAAGAGCGCTGATTGTGGCACCGGCTACAAGTTCAATATTCGCCAAGCTGCGGATGCGGTCCACCAGATAACGTGACATCGTTTCTGCAATGTTGGAGCGGCGGACCAGCATGTAAACCTTGGCGGCTTGGCTCGCCAAATAAACGGCGGCTTGGCCAGCCGAGTTGCCAGCGCCGACCAGCGCGACTTCCTGATTGGCGCACAGCTTGGCTTCGAGCTGCGACGCCCAATAGTGAACGCTTGTCGCTTCGAACGCATCGAGGTCCTCGACATCGAGCCGCCAGTAGCGCGCGCCGGTGGCGAGCACTACGGAGCGCGCTTTGACCTGTTCGCCAATTTGCAGCTCGAGGATAAAGGGGCCGACAGCGCCGTCGGCGATAAGACTTGTCGCCTCGTCGGGGATCGCCATCTCGGCTCCGAATTTCTGCGCTTGATTGTAAGCGCGCGCCATCAGCGCCATACCGCTGATCCCGGTCGGAAAGCCGAGGTAGTTCTCGATCCGCGCCGATGCCCCGGCCTGACCTCCAAATGAACGGCAATCGAGAACCACAACCGAAAGCCCTTCCGACGCCGCGTAGACAGCCGTGGCGAGACCGGCCGGTCCGGCACCGACAACGGCGACGTCGTAAAGACGTTCGGGATCAATCGGCCGCACCAAACCAAGACAGCGCGCCAGTTCGCCCTCACCGGGATTGCGCAGCAGTTGTCCGCTAGGACACAGCACGATCGGCAACTGTCCCGGATCGATGTGAAAACGTTCAATCAGTATCTTAGCGGGCGCGTCCGCCTCGGGATTGAGCAGTTGATGAGGATGGCCGTTGCGTCTGAGAAATCCTTGCAGCCGAAGCACATCACCGTTCTCTGCACGACCAAGGATAATCGGTCCGCCGATCCCAGCTTCTAGGATAGCGACGCGCCGCAAGATCAAAGCGCGCATGATGCGCTCGCCAAGTTCGGCTTCCGCAATCATCAGCGCGCGCAGCCGCTCCGGCGGGATGATGAGCGCCTCTAGCGGCTCCTGCGCAATCGCGTCCACGAGCGCTGGACGGCCCGACAATAGCGCCAGTTCCCCCAGAAAGTTTCCACGGCCGTGGACGACCAGCGTTTTGCGATTGTCGAATTGGTCGCGCTCGGTGACCGCGACCCTGCCCGCGAGGACGACCATGAGGCCAGGAGCCACCTGGCCGACGGTCCAGAGCGATTCACCGGCAGCAAAGGAGCGCAGGTTGCCGAACCGACGTACCCGCTCGATTTCGAGCGCATCGAGCGTGGGATAAACCTGGTCGTGCCGCTGTTCGCGAATGGACTGCGATTGCGCCATAATGCTTTGCCGTACACGTAGAGCGCTCTAAGAGTCTGAGCTGGCCTTCAATATAATATCGGAACGACCTGATAAGATCCCGATTTCAACCAGTCGGCGCTCAGGCAACGCGACCTGATTGCGGCCGCGGCGGTTTGCGCCACCGCTACTCAGCAGCATTGCGAAAAATAGCTTCCAGCGCGGCGTCTAGGTAGCGCCCCATCTCGGTCACGCGGTCGTCGCCGTAGTTTCTCCGGCTCCGACCTTCGCAACCGTCCCAATCCATCAACACGACGACGGCGCAGACTATGACGACTGCGCCATGCGCCGGTAAGACGACCTCGGTAGCGCGATCAGGCTGCGCGCTGCGACGATGTCACAGCTTTAGCGGCGGCGCGGATCACGTCGATCACGAGGTCGGGCTTGGAAAGCATCGGGACATGGCTGCTATCAGCCTCGTAGACGGTAGCCCCCATGCGTTTCGCCACGAAGCGTTCCAACTCGGGGTGAACGGTGCGGTCTTTGGCGGCGACGATGTACCAGCTCGGCTTCGACCGCCAGGCGGCGCCTTCGACTTTTTGGTTGAACAGGTCGGGCACAGGCGCGGCTTGGGTCGCCCGCACAACCTTCTGCTCCGCCTCAGGCAGATCACCCGCGAAACACCCGATACCGTCAGGCTTTAGCCAGATGCGTCCATCAGCGACTTCGATGTGAGAAAATACGTCCGTGACGGGGAATTTCTGCTGCTGGCTTTGCGAGGTTTCGGTCTCATCGGGCGCGAGGGCGGCGATGTAGACCAGGGCGGCGACTCGCTTGTCCGTTCCGGCATGGGTGATCAGAGTGCCACCGTAAGAGTGGCCGACGAGGACTACGGGACCGCTGACCCGCCCGAAGCAGCGGGTGACGCACTCGACGTCGCTTTTCAGGGAGTCCAAGCCGTGCTGGGAGCACATCACTTCGTGCCCATCCGCCTGCAGTGTGGGGATCAGCTTCTGGAAGCATGAGCCATCGGCCCAAAGTCCGTGGGCGAACACGATGCTTGGTTTGGTCTGCGTTGACATGGTCCATTCCTTATTTTACATGCATACACATATTAATTGAGGCAGAGCATAGGCCTATTGGGATACGGCGCGCAACAGCCTTGCTTTGAAAACGGATTACAAAATGACGGAGACGACGCGTGCGGACTTGCTGGCCCAGTGCGCCTGTTTTGACCTGAGAAGAGCGACGCGGGCGGTTTCCCGTCTGTATGACGATCGTTTTCGCACCTGTGGTTTGAATATTACGCAGTACTCGATGCTGCGTATGATCGAATTCGGGCAACAGATTTCAGTATCTAGCCTCAGCCGCAATATGGTCATGGATCAAACCAGCATCACGCGCGCGCTCGCGCCACTGCAGCGGGATCGGCTCATCCGCAGTCGTGCCGGAAGCGATAAGCGAACGCGGATCGTCTCGCTCACAAAGAAAGGGGCAAAATTGATCGCTAAGGCAAAGCCCCACTGGGACGAAGCGCAGAAAACCTTCTTAAACCTGATCGGCGATCAACGTTGGACGGTGATGCGCGACCTCCTGAGGGATACGACGCGTGCGGTTCGTCACAGGCCTGACGCCGCGAGTTAATGAGGCCGGATGGGTCGAGACAAGGAGCGTGAATCATGACGGAATCAGTCGCGCCCATGCACGTTATCGAGGAAACATCTGCTTACTGGAGGGTTCTGTTTGATTATCCGCTCGTGTTGACACCGCCAAGAGACACCCTGTTCATCACCGCAAATTTCGGTGCCTGACTTCAGAGCTCAATTTGCTGAGCGGGCGATGCCCGGCTTCGATGATGCAATTTGGCTGCTAACGAAAGCGGCCCCAACCACGATGGTGAAAGATCGTGGCCGGAGCCTAACCATCACGACAAGGGGGGTCCTCTGTGATGGCTATAGAAATGGTACCGCTAAGCGAGTCTTGCGGCAATTGCCTCGCAGTGCTCTGCACGCCACAAAAACGCTACATCGATGAGCGCGCTCCCCTGATGTCCGCTCGTTGGAATACCGTGTTGAGCCAGGGTTGAAATTATCTTGGCCCTGTGGCCGGTGGCGAGATTTTTTTGGAAAAACTCAGACGAATAGAATACGAACTTTGGTGCCCGTGGAGGGAATCGAACCCCCACTCCTTGCGGAACACGATTTTGAGTCGTGCGCGTCTACCAGTTCCGCCACACGGGCCCAGCGCTTGATCCGGAAAAGCTCGTCCCCGATGCGATCCGGGAAAACCAGATTTTGCCGTAGGATCATGCGCCAAGAAGTACGCCAAGAAAGACGCCGACAAGCACCCTCTATATAGTCGCGTGCGCACGGCGTCTATCGGCACCGCAGAATCGCCGTTGCCTCGAGACGCCCTTGCTTCGACACACAGGACTGGCAAAGTGCCGCCGCTGCGTTTCCCTGCCAGCGCGCCAGAGTGAGCGACGATGAAGACAAACTGGACTGACCGGCTCGCCGCCGAGCCCGCCGCCACGGCGGCGGGCGCCGCCTTTGTCGTCAGCCTGGCGACACTCGCCGGCGGGTGGTTGTTCGAATATGTGCTCAAGCTCGCGCCCTGCCCGCTCTGTCTCATGCAGCGCATCCCCTATCACGTCATCATTCCGCTTTCGCTGTTGCTGACGATCGCTGCTCTGGCGCGCGCGCCGCGCAAACTCTTGATCGTCGGCTTTGCCGCGATAGCGATTGCCGCCTGCTGCAACGTCGTGCTCGGCATCTATCACGCCGGGGTGGAATGGCACTGGTGGGCCGGACCGCCCGATTGCTCCGGTCCGCTGACCGATCTGCGCACCGGCGGCTCGCTTCTCGACCAGCTCCACGGCGTGCAGGTCGTGCGCTGCGACGAGGCTGCGTGGCGTTTCCTCGGGATTTCCCTCGCCGGCTACAACGTGCTGATTTCGCTCGCGCTCGCATTCATCGCCAGCTTCGGCCTGTTGGCAACACGCGGCGCGCACGAGGTCGCGCGCAGCGCTAACGCTTGAGCGCGAATTTCATCTCCATAAATTGGCTCGTACCAGCAATGCCCCAAGCCTCTGGTGCGCCTTCCGGTATTCGACTAGGCTTCCATTGAGGGGTTTCTTCCACGCGGGGGTTCAGCGACCTTTTGCTTGGAGGCAAACATGGGCCTGTTGGACAACCTCAATCTCGGCGGTGTGCTGAGAGGGGTCCTGGGCGAGGCTGAAGCGGCTGCGCTGCCCGCTGTCCTCAATACGGTGCTGGCCCAGACGCAATATCACGATCTCAATGGCCTGGTCGCCGCGCTGCAGAAGGGCGGCCTGAATACGCAAGTACAGTCCTGGCTCGGGCCGGGCGCCAATCTTCCTATCAGCGAAGATCAGCTCAAGGCCATTCTCGGCAACGCCCAGGTTCAGGAATTCGCGCGGCAACTCGGCCTGCCGGTCGATGCGACGCTCAAACTGTTGGCGCAATACCTGCCCGACATCGTCGACAAAGCCAGCCCGAACGGCACGCTGCAATCGAAGTAATCGGCTGTCCGTGCAGGACAGCCACAATTGTGCATTGGCCAACCGGAGCATGATCCCGAAAAATGGGTACCGGTTTTCGGAAAAGATCATGCTCAATAACAGCTAAGGAGACGAAGATGAAAGTGATTGCACTCGTGTTCGCTTCATTTTTTGTTGTGACCGCGGCGTTCGCCGACGACAGCTGCAAGGTCCAGGCAACCGGCAAAAGTCTTCATGGCGCGGCGCTGACCAGCTTCGCCAAGAAGTGTTGCAAGGACCAGGCAGCGGCGCAGAAGCTGCATGGCGCGGCGGAGACGAGCTTCACCAAGAAATGCGTGTCCGACGCAACCGCGTCGTAATTTCGATCTTTCCGTTTAACCGATCAGTGGGACAGCCTCGCACGTCCCGCAAAGGAGACTGTCATGAACAGCCGTTTTTGGACTGCGGCAGGAGTGGCTGCTGCGATCGTGGCGAGCGCCGCGCTGGCGCCGGCGCAGGCCAAGACCTTGAAGGAATGCGCCGCGCAATGGGACCAGATGAAGGCGGCGAACCAAACCGGCGGAATGAAATACCGCGATTTCACCAAGCAGTGCATGTCGGGCGCCGCGCCGGCGCCCGCTGCCGGAGCGGCCACGCCCACCGCGACGGGAAAGACCGGCCGCCAAGCCATGATCGCCCGCGAGCGCGCCTGTGGCGCCGATTGGAAGGCCGACAAGGCGGCGGGTAGAATCCCGGCTGGTCAGAAGTGGCCGCAATACTGGAGCGAGTGCGACAAGCGCAAGAAAGCGCAAGGGATGTGACGGCATGGGCGCGACTCCGTAGCTCGTCTTACTGAGGTACCGTCGGACGGCCTCGAAGGATGCGGGGCAAAATCTCGTTGTACTCGCCGTCTTGACGCTGTCGGCGCCACGACGCTAAATCCAACTCAGTCACGGCGTCATGGCCGGATTTATTGCGGCCATCGACGTCTGGCGACTCAAAGCATGATCCCGAAAAGTGGGTACCGTTTTCGGATAAGATCATGCGCAAGGAACTAGCATGATCCCGAAAAGTGGATACCGGTTTTCGGATAAGATCATGCGCAAAACATCAAGCTAAAGCGAAATGGCGCTACATTCGGCTTTAGCGGGCGGTTAGCTCAGCGGAAGAGCACTTCCTTGACATGGAAGGGGTCAG
>Ga0182033_10000730_pt1 | contig 15815 bp, 15 predicted proteins | sample tim00Cox0000000H_FD_125968 | JGI IMG/M metagenome (GOLD analysis project Ga0182033, IMG submission 125968) | Lab enrichment of tropical soil microbial communities from Luquillo Experimental Forest, Puerto Rico - timezero.00C.oxic.00.000.00H | ecosystem: Environmental > Terrestrial > Soil >...
CCTAGTGTCCCGATTCCGAAGTTCGCACGCGCTCGCGGCAGTCTCGATGCGAACTTCGGAATCAAAGGGACACTAGCAACGTTATGATTCTAGTGCCGCTTTTGAACCCGAAGTTCGCAAACAACCTTGCCGCCCGACCGTGCGAACTTCGGGTCCGCGGCACTGGCGCCGGCTTGCGAGAGTCGCTGGGAGCGCCCGGGCAGCCTGATATATCACACATCTATCACACCCCCGGCGCCGCTTCAATCGAAAGGCCGCCGCCAGATATCGGGGTCCCGCCGACAATCCGCGCCACCGCCGGGTCCTTGCCGGCCAGTTCCGGTTTGCCGGCAAATACGATCTCGCCCCGCTCGATCACGTAGAGCCGGTCGGCGAAATCCGGCACGTGGTGGATGTTGGATTCGGCGATGAAGATCGCGTGCCCGAAGGCGCGGATATTGGCAATCCCCTCGATGATCGCGGGCACGACGACCGGAGAGAGGCCCTCGGTCGGCTCATCGAGCAATAGCAATTTCGGTCCCAGCGCCAACGCGCGCGCAATCGACACCATCTTGCGCTCGCCGCCGGACAGCGCGTGAGCGCCGCGCGCACGGTAGCGCTCGAGCTGCGGAAACACGCGGTAAGCCTCGGCGATCCGCGCCTCAGCTGCGCGTGCATGCGGATGCGTCCAGGTCGGGAGCGCGATGTTTTCCGCCACCGTGAGCTCGCCGAACACCTCGCTTTCCTCCGGCGCAAAGCCAACGCCGAGCCGGGCTATCCGGTACGGGCGCAGCCCGACGAGGTCTACGCCGCCGAAAGTGATCGAGCCGGCGGCGGCCTTGCGAAAACCCATGATGGTCCGCAGGCTCGTGGTCTTGCCGGCGCCGTTGCGGCCGACCAGGCAGACGAGCTCGCCCGCCTTGACCTCGAAGGAAATGCCGCGCAGCACGCGGCTGCCTTCAACGTCCACGGTCAGATCTCGCACACTCAGCATCGGTGTCCCCTGCGCTTGCCGATCACGCTCTCGATCAGGCGCGGGTCCGCGAAGAATTTCGTCGGCGGCAGGTCCGCCAGTACCCGCCCTTCGGCGAGCGCGATGATCCGCTGCGAGTAGGCGGCGACCAGATCCATGTCATGCTCGACCAGGAGGATGCTCTGCACGCCGGCGCGTTTCGCCGCCGCGATCAGGGTGCGCATGATGCCGTGCTTCTCGGCGGTGGAGACGCCGGAGGTCGGCTCGTCGAGCAGGATGACGCGCGGATCGAGCGCGAAGGCCGAGGCCACGTCGAGCAATTTCTTTTCCCCCTGCGACAACGTCGCGGCAGGCGCGCCCAGCCGATGTCGCAGGTCGAAAATCTCCGCTACTTCCGTCACCCGCATGCCGATCGCCTGGTCCGAGGTCAGGCGCGCGAACAGCCGCCAGCGCTTTCGTTGTTGCGATACCACGGCGGCGGCGATGGTTTCCCCCACCGTCAGGGTCGGAAAAATCTGGATGAGCTGGAACGAACGCACGAGGCCACGCTCGGCGAGCCGCACCGGGCCGATCCCGGCAATGCTTTCGCCCATGAACAGCACCTCGCCCGCGGTCGGCGTGAGGAGGCCGGTCAGCAGGTTCACCAAGGTGGTCTTGCCGGCGCCGTTCGGTCCGACAACCGAGACGAGCTCGTCCGCCTGGATCGCAATGCTGACCTCGCTCAGCGCGCGCAAGGGGCCGAAGTATCTGCCGACGCCTTTGGTCTCCAGCAGCGCCGTCATGCCGGCTCCTTCGCAAGCCACCGGCGCAGATCGTCGGCCAGCCCGGCCAGCCCGCCGGGAAATCCGATGACGATGACTGCGAGAACGGCGCCAAGGACGAGACGCCAGTACTGGGTCAGCGACTGCAATTGGTCCTGCAGCAAGGTGAACGCGAACGCGCCGACGATCGGGCCGAAAAAATTGGAGAAGCCGCCGAGCACGGCCATGAACACCAACTGGCCCGACTGCGTCCAGTACACCAGCTCGGGGTCGGCAAGCCCGATGCGGAACCCCAGGATCGCCCCGCCGGCAGCGCCGTATGCGGCCGAGATCACGAATGCGGCGAGGCGAAACCGGTGCACGTGGACACCAAGATATTCCGCCTTGCGGGCGTTGTCGCGCACGGCCTTGAGATGCAGCCCGAATGGCGAATGCACGATGCGCCACATCACGAATCCCGCGATGACGAGAAGCACGAGGCAGTAGTAGTAGAACGGCCCGGCTAGAAACTCGATCTTGTTGTATTGCGCGAATTCGAGGCCGAGGATGTTCATGCGCGGAACGTGCATACCGCTGTCGCCGCCCGTGAGGTGATAGAACTTGAACAGAAACGAATAGAACAGCATGCCGAAGGCGAGCGTCAGCATGCCGAAGAAGATGCCGACGTAGCGCACGCAGAGAAGTCCGATCGGGACGGCGGCGAGCGCGGCAACCAGCATGACCGCGACCAGCACCGCATCGAACGACTTGATGCCAAGCATGCCGGCAAGCACCGCGGCACCGTAGGCGCCGAAGCCGAGAAACATGGCATGGCCGAACGAGAGCAGGCCGGTGTAGCCGAACAGCAGGTTGAAGCCGAGCAGCGCGATGGCGTAGCCGAAGAAAGGAATCGTCAGGCTCGCGTAATAGGATGGCGCGCAGAGAGGCAGCAGCGCCAATGCGACGGTCCCAGTCGATGCAATGATCGCAGTCGCCCCCCGCATCATGTCACTGGCCTCCCGAACAGGCCGGCCGGCCGCAGCAGCAGCACCGCGATCACGATGAGGTAAATCGCCAGCACCTCGGCCTCGGGATAGAGCACGATGGCATAGGCGCGAATAAGCCCCACGATCAGCGCGCCGACGAGGGCGCCGCGCATCGAGCCGAGCCCGCCGATCACCACGACGGCGAACGCCTCGATGACGAAATCGATCGCCATGTCGAGCGAAGCCGCCGCGGTCGGTACCACCAGCGCGCCGGCGGTGGTGCCGAGCACCACGCCGACGGTGAACACCACGGCATAGACTCGCCGCACGTCGACGCCGAGCGCTTCCGCCATGGCGCGGTTCTCGGCGGTGGCGCGCAGGATGCGGCCGTAATTGGTGCGTTGCAGAAAGGCCCCGAGGCCGGCCGCGGTGGCAATCGCGGCGGCGATCACCAAGAGATTATAGACGGGCACGCTGAACTCGCGTGCGTTGATCACGCCGTAAATGAGATAGGCGCTGTCGAGGGAGCGCGGATTCGATCCCCACACGAAGCGGAAGACGTCCTGAAACATCAGCACCAGCGCAAACGTGAGCAGCAGTTGGAAGCTCTCGTCGCGGCTGTAGACGCTGCGCAGCAGGCGCTCGATCGGCGGGCCAATGAAGCCGAGCGCAATTCCGGCGACCACGAGCCCGGGCATGATCAGCCAGGGGGAGAGTCCGGCGGCCATGGCGTAACCGATGAACGTGATGCCGAAATAGGCGCCGAGCGCATAGAACGAGCCGCAGGCAAGATTGACGATCTTCTGCACGCCGAAAACGAGTTGCAGCCCGGCGGCCACCAAAAACAAGACGGCGGCGTGAAACACGCCGCCGATCAGAATATTGGCGAAAGCGACCATCTATGCCTGCACTGCAGTCCGCAGAGGTCGATCCATTCGCTCCGAAGCCGGCCCGCGCCGAGATCAGACCTTGAATTGCGCGGTCTTGATCCAATCCCAGAAATTGGCGCCGGGCGGCTTCTGCAGACCGGTCGCGTACATGGTCTCGAAGCTGCCGAGCGTAACGAAATCGTACTTGTTCTTGTGAGTGGTTAGGCCTTGGACGAAGGTCTGTTCGGCGATGTGGTCCTTGCGCCAGGATCCCTTGCCACCGAGGCTTTCCACCGACAGCCCGGTCAAGGCATCAATCACGTCGTCCTGCGAGGGCCAGCTGCCGCTCTTGGCCTTCGCGGCCTTCTCCACCGCCGCCTTGTACGAGGCGATGGCGAAATAGGCGCGGTCGGCTTCCCACTCGGGATAGTCCTTGTAGTTCTTTTCGTACCAGGCCACGAACTCCTTGGCCAAGGGCGATGCATTCGGGTTGTCGAAGTAGAACGTGTTATGGCCGAACAGTACGCCCTCGGGCGTGAATTCCTTCTTCATCAACGTGTGCTGCCATCCCGCCGCGGGGAACACCAGCTTGGTATCCTTGGTCAGCTCGGCCGCATGCGCCTGTTTCATGAACACCGGCAGATCGGCGAATAACAGCGAGGAAAAGATTAGATCCGGCTTGGCCGCTTTGAGCGCGGCAACGTGGCTGGTCAGATCCATCGTGCCGACTTTGGGCCATTGCTCGGTGACTACCTTGTGCTCGATGTTGAAGCGCTTGAGCATGGCGACGAACGCCGCCATGTTGTTGCGGCCGTAGGAATAGTCCGGGTTGATTCCGGCCACGGTCACGAACTTGCCCTTCCAATATTTGATGGCAAGCAGCGAGGACATGATCGCCTCGCACTCGTTGTCGGTGCTGCGGAACAGATAACGCGGATTGGGGATCTTTTCGTCGACGCCGTCCTGGGTGGTGCCGTCCCAGTAAATCGTGAGCGCCCTCGCCTCCTCCACCACCGGCCCGAGCGCCAGGCCAGCTCCGGTCGAGATGATCCCCTGCACGCAGTCCACCTTCTCCTGCTGCACGAGCTTGCCGAAGCGCTCGATGGTGTCCTTGGGTGAGGACTCCTCTTCGATCACGAGCTCGATCTTGCGGCCGGCGATACTGCCCGAGGCGTTGAAGCGCTCGACGGCCCATTGGGTCGCTCGAATGCCATTCTCTCCGGGCGCTGCAGCGATGCCCGAGCGTGGCGCGAGAATACCGATGCGCACCGGCTTGTTCTGCGCAATCGCGGGCGCAAACATCTCCCCCGAGGCGGCCAGCGCACCGGCCGCGACCGCGGACTTGAGCAGGCTTCGCCGTGATATGGACATGAGTCCCTCCCTGAACGATTGATCGTTGCACTCACGGATTGCTGCGGACGAAGGCGTCGATCTCCTCGCCGGTCAGCTTCCAGTCATTGTCGAGATTGGCGACCACCATTTTCATGAACGGCTGCGAGAGCCGGATCGCGCGCTCCTTGTCGCCCAGACGATCGAACAGGATCGCCAGCGCGAGCTGCTGCGGGCTGTCGCCCTCGTAGCTCCATTCGAAACCGAACCGGGTGAAGCGCTTGACCTCGTAGTGCTCGTCGAGCTGCTTGCCATCGGCCGTCACCACCAGCCCGTCGATCGTGCGTTTGCCCTCGTACACGCTCATCACTCACGCCGACACGGTTGCGCGGGTGAACCTTTCCACATAGTCCATCAGCTTGTCACTGGCGCGCGCTGCCGCACCAGCATCGCCGTTGGCGACCGCGCGTGCCTGGTTGGCGTGCAGACGCGCACAGAGCGGCAGATCGGCCGCCTCGCGATAATGCATGTACCAAAAGCGGCGCGACAGGCCCTGCATCAGCTTCATCGAGCGCGCGGCATAATCGTTGTGCGCGGCCTCGATCATCAGCCCATTCAACTCGCGATCAAGGCGCATGAAGGCGATGTCGTCGTTGCGCTTGGCGGCCTGGTCCATGGCGCGGGCGATGTCTTGCAGCCGCGCGCGCTGCGCCGGCGTGGCCCGCTCCGCGCCGGTTCGACTCAAGAGTCGCTCAAGCTCGCGGCGGACCTCGAGCACGAGCAGCTGGTTGCGCGGATTGATGTCGGACACCAGGATGCCCTTGCGCGGCAGAATGGTGATCAGTCCCTCCCGGGCGAGCCGCTGCAGCGCCTCGCGGATCGGGGTGCGCCCGAACTTGGTGGTCGCCGAAAGTAGCTGCTCCGAGAGGATATCGCCCGGCTTAAGCCGAAGCGTGACGATCTGCTCCTCGATCACCCGGTAGGCCTGCTCGGTGAGGCTTTGTGCCGGCCGGGCATTCGCCGCATGACGCAGCTGGCCAAGACGCGCCGTCCGCTGCAACACCGCCTGCCTGATCCGTGCGGCATGAGAGACCGCCATCCCATACCCCGTTCGATAGCTGATATATGTGTCGTATATTAGAGATGGCGGTCAAGGGAACGCAAGCGGAGCAATCATGCTGATTGGCGATGCCATTCTCCCGCTTGTGCTCTTCACCGCGCTCGTGCTCTGCGCCGCGCTCGGCGCGCTTGCCGCGAGCGGCCATTTTCCGCACGAGCACCGCGCGCCAGCGTTGCGCCGCGGTTTCGGCCGCGTGCTCCTGATTGGCGCGTGTGCGCTTGCGGCGCTCTCGCTCGCAGTTGGCGGGGTTCAAGCCTGGCGCATTCTCCCCTGGCCGGCGGCGGTGATTGCCGCCGGGACGGCGATCCTGGGGGCGCCGCTGCTGTTGCGGCCGCTGCCGGACCGTTTCGTCAACGGCCGCGCCGCGCTGCTTGCCTTCTCCGGCCTGTCGATCCTGTTCGCTCTCGCGCTCGCCCTACTGTGAACGGAGCAGACCGGAGGCCAGGGCAGAGGGAGGACAAAGCGCACGACCGCTCCCGCCGTCCAAGGGTGTGATGAACGCGCGGCGCCACGAAGGTTCTGCAGGGATGGCCTCCAACTCGAGGGAGCGATGGATCAACGGGTCCGCAGCACTGCCAGCCAGTCCCACGCCGCCTTGATTCCATCAAGACGCGCCTCTAAGAGCTTGTGCGGGCACGCAAACCATGATCGTCCTGATCGACAATTACGACAGCTTCACCTTCAACCTGTTCCACTATCTCGGCGGGCTGGGGGCGGAGGTCCGCGTCTTTCGCAATAACAAAATCGCAGTCGAACGGGTCATCGCGATGGACCCGGACGCGGTGGTGCTCTCGCCGGGACCCTGCACCCCCAACGAGGCCGGCATCTGCCTCGATCTCATCAGCAAAGCCGGCTCCGGCATTCCAATGCTCGGCGTGTGTCTCGGGCACCAGGCGATCGGACAAGCTTTCGGCGGCAGCGTGGTGCGCGCGCCGGTGCCGGTGCACGGCAAGCTGTCCGAGATCCGCCATAAGGGTGAGAGCGTGTTTCGCGGCATCAACGGCCCGTTCAAAGCGACGCGCTATCACTCGCTGGTGGTCGGCCGCGCAGACCTGCCCCACGAACTTGCGGTGACGGCGGAAACCGACGACGGCCTGATCATGGGACTTGCGCACCGCACCCTCCCCGTGCACGGCGTTCAATTTCATCCGGAGAGCATCGCCTCCGAGCACGGCCATCTGATGCTGCGCAATTTTCTGGAGACGGCCGCCGCCTGGAATGCGTCGAGCGGCCGCCTTTCGGCGGACCTGCGCGCGGCGCGCCGCGTGTGAGCTAAGGGGCGAGCGTGACTGACGCCTTCAAGGCACTGATCGCCAAGGCTGCGACCGGCGCGGCGCTCAGCCGCGAGGAGGCGGCGCAGGGCTTCGACACGATGATGTCGGGCGAGGCGACGCCGTCGCAGATGGGCGCGCTCCTGATGGCGCTGCGCGTGCGCGGCGAGACCGTCGACGAGATCACCGGCGCGGTCACCGCGATGCGGGAAAAGATGCTGCGGGTCAAAGCGCCGACGGACGCGATCGACGTGGTCGGCACCGGCGGCGACGCGTCCGGCTCCTTCAACATCTCGACCTGCGCCGCCTTGATCGTGGCGGGCGCCGGCGTGCCCGTCGCCAAACACGGCAATCGCGCGCTCTCCTCGCGCTCGGGCGCCGCCGACGTGCTCGGCGCGCTCGGCGTCAATATCGATCTGACGCCGGAAGGGGTCGCGCGCTGCATCAAGCAAGCCGGCATCGGCTTCATGTTCGCGCCGGCGCATCACCCCGCGATGAAGAATGTCGGGCCGACCCGCGTCGAGCTCGGCACGCGCACGATCTTCAACCTGCTCGGCCCGCTCTCCAATCCCGCCGGCGTGAAGCGCCAGATGGTTGGCGTGTTCTCGCGCCAATGGATCGAGCCGCTGGCGCAGGTGCTCAAGAATCTCGGTTCGCAGGCAGCCTGGGTGGTGCACGGGTCGGACGGCCTCGACGAGATCACGACGGCAGGGCCGACCTACGTCGCCGCGCTCGAGAACGGCGCGGTGCGCAGCTTCGAGATCGCGCCGGAGGACGTGGGCTTGCAGCGGGTCAAGCCGGAAGCGCTGCGCGGCGGCGAAGCCAAGGACAACGCCGGCGCGCTGATGGACGTGCTCAAGGGCAAGAAAGGCGCGTTCCGCGACGTCGCGCTCATCAACGCCGCGGCCGGCCTCATGGTCGCCGGCCGCGCCAAGGATTTGAAGCAGGCCGTCGCCTTGGCCGCGAAATCGCTCGACTCCGGCGAAGCGGAAGGCTGCCTCGACCGCCTGATCGCCGTCTCGAATGCGTGAGCGCCAATGGCCGACGTGCTGGCAAAAATCGAAGCTTACAAACGCGACGAGATTGCGGCGGCGAAACGCGCCTGTCCGCTGGCCGAACTCGAGGCACAGGCCAAGGTGACCCCGCCGGTGCGCGGCTTCGTCAAGGCGATCGAGCGCCGGCTGGCGAGCGGAAGCTACGCGCTGATCGCCGAGATCAAGAAGGCTTCCCCCTCGAAAGGCCTGATCCGCGCGGACTTCGATCCGCCGGCGCTTGCACACGCTTACGAGCATGGCGGCGCCGCGTGCCTTTCCGTGCTCACCGATACGCCCTCATTTAAAGGAAGCCACGAGCACCTAATTGCAGCGCGCGCTGCAACCGCGCTGCCGGTGTTGCGCAAGGATTTCATGTACGACGTCTATCAGGTCGCTCAGGCGCGTGCCTGGGGCGCCGACTGCATCCTCATCATCATGGCGGCCGTCGACGACACGCTGGCGCGGGATCTCGAAGACGCCGCACAGGCCTTCGGCATGGATGCCTTGCTCGAAGTGCACGACGAGCGCGAGCTGGAACACGCGCTCAAGCGCCGTTCCCGGCTGATCGGCATCAACAACCGCGATCTCAAGACTTTCGAGACGACGCTGGCCACCAGCAAGCGGCTCGCGCCAAGAATTCCGCGCGACCGCATCACGGTCGGCGAGAGCGGAATTTTTTCGCCGCCCGATCTCGACGAGCTTGCCGAGGCCGGGATCTCGACGTTCCTGGTCGGGGAAAGCCTGATGCGGCAAGGCGACGTCGAAGCCGCGACGCGCGCGCTCCTTGGCGGCAGCGCGCGCCGCGCTGCCCGCCGTTTGGGCGCCGCGGAGTAAGCCGGTGGCGCAGCCTGCCAAGCTCACCCATCTCAACGCGCGTGGCGAAGCGCGCATGGTCGACGTGTCGCCCAAGGCGGTGACGGAGCGGGTCGCCGTTGCCGAGGGTCGCGTGACCATGGCGGCGAAGACCCTCGACCTAGTGCTCAAGGGCAATGCCGCCAAAGGCGACGTGATCGGTGTCGCCCGTGTCGCGGGCATCATGGCGGCCAAGCGAACCCACGAGCTGATCCCGCTCTGTCATCCCCTCCCCGTCGCGCAAATCGCCGTCGAGATCGAGCCGGAGCGCAAGCCGCCCGGCCTCAAGGTCCGCGCGACCGTCAAGGTCGCCGGCCGCACCGGCGTCGAGATGGAGGCGCTCACCGCCGTGTCGGTCGCCTGTCTCACCGTCTACGACATGGTCAAGGCGGTCGAGCGCGGCATGCGCATCGAAAGCATTCGCCTCATCGAGAAGCGCGGCGGCAAATCGGGAACCTACCAAGCCAAGGAGTGAGCCGTGGCGTTGATGCCGGTTGCGGAGGCGCTCGGCCGGGTGCTCGCAGGCGCGCAGCCGCTGCCCGCGCAGGCGATGCCGCTCGCCGAGGCGCACGGGCGCGTCCTGGCGGAAGACCTCGCCGCGCTGCGCACGCAGCCGCCCGCCGACGTCTCCGCCATGGATGGTTACGCCGTGCGCGTTGCCGACGTGGCCAAGATGCCGACGAAACTTAAGGTCGTCGGCGAAGTCGCGGCCGGGCATCCCTTCGAGGGTGCGGTGGGCGCAGGCGAAGCCGCGCGCATCTTCACCGGCGGCGTGCTGCCGCCGGGAGCCGACACCATCGTCATCCAGGAGCACACCGCACGCGAAGGCGACGCCGTGGTCGTCGCCGCGTCAGCGGCCAAGGGCAAGCACGTGCGCGTCGCCGGGCTCGATTTTGCGCGCGGCGCGGTGCTGCTGAAGAAGGGCCGCCGGCTGAGCGACCGCGATCTCGCGCTCGCCGCGGCGATGAATCATCCTACGGTGCCGGTGCATCGCCCGGCGAAAGTGGCCGTGCTTGCCACCGGCGATGAATTGGTCATGCCGGGCTCGCTGGCGGGCATCGGCGAGATCGTCTATTCCAACGGCTATGCGACCATGGCTCTCGCGCGCCGGGAGGGCTGCGCGATCATCGATCTCGGCATCGTCCCCGACCGCCTCGCCGAGACCGCCGCCGCGGTGCGCCGCGCCCGCGAGCTCGACGCCGATATTCTGGTGACCTCGGGCGGCGCGTCGGTCGGCGACCACGATTTGGTGCGCAACGCGCTCGCGACTGAGGGGCTGGAACTGTCGTTCTGGAAGGTGGCGCTGCGCCCCGGCCGGCCATTGATGCACGGGCGGCTCGGCGCGATGCACGTGCTCGGCCTGCCGGGCAATCCGGTTTCGGCCTATGTCTGCGGGGTGCTGTTTCTGGTGCCGCTGATCCGACGGTTGGCGGGGCGGCGCGACATCGAGCCGCTACTGGAGCCGGCGCTGCTGGGCTGCGATCTCGGTGAAAACGACGAGCGCGCCGATTACCTGCGCGCGACGCTGGCGCCCGGCCGCGACGGGCTCCCGGTCGCGACCCCCACGCCGGTTCAGGACAGTTCCATGCTGCGCCTGCTCGCCGATGCCGACTGCCTGCTGATTCGGGAACCTCACGCGCCGGCGGCGAAAGCCGGCAGCCGCTGCACAGTGCTACGGCTCGAAATTTGACGGTGGCGCTGCCGTCTTCACTTGAAATTAAACAGTTGCAGAACACATGTGGAACGGATACAAACCGTTCACGATTTGTTTTGGTGAGTCCTCTGGACTACCAGATCGGGGGAATTACGAGATGCTGACCCGAAAGCAATTCGAGCTGCTGCGCTTCATCCACGAGCGGCTGAAAGAGGCCGGCGTGCCGCCCTCTTTCGACGAAATGAAGGACGCGCTCGACCTGCGCTCCAAGTCCGGAATCCATCGCCTCATCACCGCGCTCGAGGAGCGCGGCTTCATCCGCCGCCTGCCGAATCGCGCGCGGGCGATCGAGGTGATCAAGCTTCCCGACTCGGTAGCGCATGGTATGGCGCGCACGCGCGGATTCACACCGAGCGTGATCGAAGGCAATCTCGGAAGGGTGCGAAGCAACGCCGACGACGAAGGCGGCCGCCCGGTGGCGGTGCCGGTGATGGGCCGCATCGCGGCGGGCACGCCGATCGAGGCGATCCAGACCCGCAGCCACACCATCAACATGCCGCCCGATCTGCTTTCGACCGGCGAGCACTTCGCGCTCGAAGTGCGCGGCGACAGCATGATCGAGGCCGGCATCCTCGACGGCGACGTCGCGCTGATTAAGAAGACCGATGCCGCCGATACCGGCGACATCGTGGTGGCGCTGGTCGATGAAGAGGAAGCAACCCTCAAGCGCTTTCGCCGGCGCGGCGCCTCGATCGCGCTCGAGCCTGCCAACGCCACCTACGAGGTGAAGATCCTGCCGCCCAACCGCGTGCGCATCCAGGGCAAACTGGTCGGCCTGTTCCGGCGGTATTGAATCCTTTCAGCCCCTCATCTTGAGGAGCGAGCGTAGCGAGCGTCCCGAAGGGGTGAGGTCGGCCCCATGCTTCAAGACGCCTCCCCATAGCGCATCGAAGACGCGCGTAAACGCGCTTTAGGCGCGGCTCCTCAGCATGAGGCCCGTGTTCGCGGCTTCCTCCGACACGTCATGGGTTCTTGCGGGCTCAATCGCCAGCTTCCAGATCCTCCGAATTGGGTGTCGCGTCACGCGGCTGCACTCGCGGTGCAGTCGTGCGGCTCTCGCCGGACGCCTCGCCGCTTTGCCCGAGCGTGCGTGCCCAGGGGCGCTCGTAGCCGGCGGGCCGCGATGACGTGATCTCGAACCCCTGGCCCACGCGGCGAAGCGACATGGCCCCCGAGCGGCGCCAGACGGACCGGTCGATCACCACTGCTCGGCAATCCGCCGGCGCATCGCGCGCGCTCACGACCAGCGCCGCGCGGCGGCAATCCTCCGGGAACGCATCGATCGCCTTTACGAAGGCAACCAGCACTCCGTCGCGCAGCCGGCCGATGCAACCGGATGCATCGCACCTGACGCCGTTCGCGAGGCTATCGTCTTTGACGGTGCGGGCGTCGGCATCCGCGGCGAGCCATTCGCGCAGCGCGAAGCTGTCGCTGCCGGATTTGATCATGCCCAGGCGTCCGTCGGCGCCGCGCACGGCAAAGGCCGTTCCATCGGCGGAGACTAGTACGTCCGGCTGCGGCGCACGCAGCATCAAAACGATGGCTGCGCAGATCAGAAAGGCGCCGATGAATCGCAAGGGCGTCCGCAACAGTCCGAGCACCACAAGCCCCGCCGTGCAGATCAGCAAGGGCCCGGCGCCGAACGCCGCCACCCGGCCCAGCGCTCCCGGTAGGCCGCTGACCCACTGGGCGATGGCGATCATCCAATCGATGCCGTAACCCATCATGAGCCAGCACGGCGCGTCGAGCCCGAGCGGCATCGCCAGTAATCCGAGAATGCCCGCCGGCATGACCGCGACCGAAACGACCGGCATCGCCAGCAGATTCGCGATCACGCCGTAAGGAGACACGCGATGGAAGTGATAGGCGATGTAGGGGATGGTCGCGGTGCCGGCGAGCAGCGAGACCAGAACCATGCCGATGGTCTCGCGGACGCCCCAGAGCGCGACGCGCGCGGCGAGCGGCGTATCGCCGCCCTTGCTCATCCAGGACAGGCTGCCTTGATAGCCGGCGATCAGCGCCAAGGTCGCCGCGAACGACATCTGGAAGCTCGGATGGACCACCGCCTCGGGCGCGAGCAGAAGCACGGCCAACGCCGCGACCGTGAGCGTGCGGAAGGTCAGCGTTTGCCGGTCGACCATCACGCCGACCAGCACGATCGCAATCATGATGAAGGAGCGTTGGGTCGCGACCTCCGCGCCGGACAGCAGCAGATAGAACGCGGCGACCGCCAACGCGACCAATGCCGCCCACTTCTTGATCGGGTGGCGGCTGGCGAAGTCGCCCATAAGGGCGAACAGCGCTCGGAATACGAAGAACACGATGCCCGCGACCACAGCCATGTGGTAGCCCGAAATCGAGAGCACGTGCGCGAGGCTCGACGTATACATGGCCTCGTTCGCCGAGGCTGAAATCGCGTCGCGTTTGCCCGTGATGAGCGCCGAGGCGATCGCGCCTTGGTCCCCCGGCAGCACCGCACGGATGCGCTTGTTGATGGCGTCGCGCATCCCGTCGAGGACGCTGGCATAGCGCAGCCAGAGCGTCGGCGCCCGCGGTGGCTCGGCGATACGGATGCTACCGACCGCGAAGCCGGAGGCGCCGATGCGCTGAAAATACATGTCGCGGGCGAAGTCGTAGCCGCCCGGACGCAGCGGCTCGAGCGGCGGGGAAAGCCGCGCCGCAAACTCGACGAAGCTGCCGACCGCAGGCGCCGTGCCTTTTCGTACCGACACGCGCACGCGTTCGAGCTGCTCGTTGAGGCGCGGTCCGCTGATGCGCTCAACGCGCACCACGATACGGTCGGAGCGCTCGCGCTCTTCGCGGGCTTCGACGAAGCCACCGATCTCGACATTCCATGCCGGCACGGCGAGCACGGGATGGGCGATGAGCGCGCGCTTGCCGGTGGCGGTGGCAAATCCCGCGGCCAGGGCCGCTGCACCGATAGCGGCCGGAAACGCCATCGGCCGATGCCGGACGAGAATCGCGATCGTCATTGTCGCGGCCAGCAGCACGGCCGCCGCCCATGGCGCCGGCTCGCGGTCGCTGCTGAAATAGATGACGACACCGGACCCGAAGCTGATCGCGAGCCACGGCACCAAGCGCCCGGGCATGACCTCGGCCGCCGCCCATTCGCGGACCTGCCGCGCCACGCCGCGGAGAAGCCCGGAAAGCGCATCGGGCCAAATCCAAGCCGGCCGTCCGCCGGCCGCTGCCCAGGGCCGCCATGCCTCAGCACGTCCGCGCGATCCCGGTCGATCGATCATCGCGCGGCCCTTGGGCATCCCCCGCTACACCGCGGCGCAGTGTACACGAGCGGTGCGCGGTGAATACGGGCAGCTCGGCCGCCATCCACAACGCCCGACCCATCCACCGTCATGCCCGGCCGCGTGCCGGGCCCAGCGATGACGAGTCAACAGTTGGCGCTGGTATCAGCTCAGCGGCTTACCGGCCTGCACCTTGGACCAGGTATCGCGCAGGCCAACGGTGCGGTTGAAAACGAGCTTCTCAGCGCGCGCGTCCGGATCGAGGCAAAAATAGCCAAGGCGTTCGAACTGAACCACTTCGCCAACCTTCGTTGTGGCGAGTGCCGGCTCCAGTCGCGCCTCGCGCAGCACTTCAAGCGAATCCGGATTGAGATCCGCGGCGAAATCGGCGGCATTCGGGCTGGGAGATGTGAACAGCGGGTTGTAAAGCCGAACTTCCGCCGGCTTGGCGTCGGCGGCGCCCACCCAATGCAGCGTGGCCTGCACCTTGCGTCCGTCCGGGGCGTTGCCGCCTCGCGTCTTCCGATCATAGCTGCAGCGCAGCTCGATCATCTCGCCGGCCGCGTTCTTCACCGCCTCGTAGCACGTGATGAAATAGGCATAGCGCAGCCGGACCTCGCGCCCGGGGGCAAGCCGGTAGAATTTTTTCGGCGGGTTCTCCATGAAATCGTCGCGCTCGACGTAGAGCTCGCGGCCGAAGCGGATGGATCGGCTGCCCGCTGCCGGATCGTCAGGATGGTTGGCGGCCGTGAGCTCTTCGAACTCGCCTTCCGGATAATTCTCGATGACCACCTTGAGCGGACGCAGCACCGCCATGCGGCGCGGTGCGCTCTTGTTGAGCACTTCGCGCACCGAGAAATCGAACATCGCGAGATCGACCGTGCTGTTGGCCTTGGCGACGCCGACGCGTTTGACGAAATCGCGCAGTGCCTGGGGAGGCACGCCGCGGCGCCGCAGGCCCGCGAGCGTCGGCATGCGGGGGTCGTCCCAGCCGCTCACGTGGCCGCCGCGCACCAGCTCGGTCAGCACGCGCTTCGACAGTATCGTGTGGGTGAGATTGAGGCGCGCGAACTCATACTGATGCGGCCGCGACGGCACCGGCAGGTTTTCGAGAAACCAATCGTAGAGCGGCCGGTGGTCCTCGAATTCCAAAGTACACAGCGAGTGCGTGATGTGCTCGATCGCATCGGACTGGCCGTGCGCGAAGTCATAGCTCGGGTAGATGCACCACGCGGTGCCGGTGCGGGGGTGGCTGGCGTGCAGGATGCGGTAGAGCACGGGGTCGCGCAGATTGACGTTACCGGAAGCCATGTCGATCTTGGCGCGCAACACCCGCGCACCGTTCGGGAACTCGCCCGCCCGCATGCGGCGGAACAGATCCAGGTTCTCCTCCACGGACCTGTCGCGAAAGGGGCTGTTCTTGCCGGGCTCGGTCAGCGTGCCGCGGTTGATGCGGATCTCCTCCTGCGACTGGTCGTCGACATAGGCCAGCCCCGCCTGGATCATGCCCTCCGCCCACTCATAGAGGCGGTCGAAATAATCGGAGGCGTAGAACAGGTTGCCGCCCCAGTCGAAGCCGAGCCAGCGCACGTCGGCCTGGATGGAATCGATATATTCCTGCTCTTCCTTGGTCGGGTTGGTGTCGTCGAAGCGCAAATTGCACTGGCCGGCGAATTCCTGCGCGA
>Ga0182033_10000731_pt1 | contig 15815 bp, 14 predicted proteins | sample tim00Cox0000000H_FD_125968 | JGI IMG/M metagenome (GOLD analysis project Ga0182033, IMG submission 125968) | Lab enrichment of tropical soil microbial communities from Luquillo Experimental Forest, Puerto Rico - timezero.00C.oxic.00.000.00H | ecosystem: Environmental > Terrestrial > Soil >...
CAGACCGACCGCCGCAAGATGCCGCTCGACCCTCTCGGCCTCTTGCGCCGGAAGCAAACCGCGTCTGACCGAAAACGCCAAGGCGAGCACAATCCCGAGAGCGACCGCTTCGCCGTGCAGCAGCCGGCCGGAGAACCCGGCCGCCGCTTCGAGCGCATGACCGAAGGTGTGGCCCAGATTGAGCAGCGCCCGCTCGCCAAGCTCGCGCTCATCCCGCGCCACAATCGCCGCTTTCATACCGCAGCTCACCGCGATCGCGTGCTCGCGCGCGGGGCCGCCGGCGAACAGCTCTCGCCAATTGCCCTCCAGCCACGCGAAAAAATCCGCATCCGCGATCAATCCGTATTTGACGATCTCGGCATACCCGGCGCGGAATTCGCGTCGTGACAACGTGTCCAAAAGCGCGGTATCGGAGAGGACCAGCACCGGCTGGTGAAAGGCGCCGATCAGGTTCTTTCCATGGCGCGAGTCGATGGCAGTCTTGCCGCCGACCGCGGAATCAACCTGCGCAAGCAGCGTCGTCGGAACCTGCACATAATCAAGGCCACGGCGAACAATCGCAGCGGCAAAACCGGCGAGATCGCCGACCACCCCTCCACCGAGCGCTACGACCAGATCTCCGCGCTCCAAGCGCGCCGCGAGCAGCGCCTCGCAAACCTGCTCGAGCACGGTGAAGCTCTTCGATTTTTCACCGGCCGGCACCGTGATGCAGGTCGAGCCGATGCCGGCACCGGCGAGCGCAGATTCGGTTGCTGCGAGATGATGCCTTACGACCGTTTCATCGCTGATGATCGCCGCCTTGGCGCGGGGCCGCAGCGCGGCCATTCTCTGCCCCAGCGAGGTGAGCTGACCACGGCCGATCACGATTGAATAGCTGCGCCCGGCAAGCGCGACATCGACGACGGCCGGATCGTTGGTGCGCACCGGCGCTGTCATGATGCAGTATTCCCCTGCCCCGGCGCACGGGCGAGCGCAGCGGGCGCCCCCAGGTGAATGGCGAGCGCGGCCACAATCTCATCGACAATCTTCTCATGCGGGACGTCGCGCGACTGCACCGTCAGATCGGCCAGTGCGTAGAACGGATCGCGCGCCTGCATCAGCTTGCGCAGCGTCCCGGCCGGATCGTCGGTCTTCAACAGCGGCCGGTCATGGCGGCGCCGGATCCGCTTCATGAGCACGTCGAGCTCGGCTTTGAGCCAGATCGAGACGCCCTTCGAGACAATGGCAGTGCGGGTGTCAGGATTCATGAAGGCACCTCCGCCGGTCGAAAGTACCTGCGGCCCTCCCTCCAGCAAGCGGCTGATCACGCGCGCTTCGCCGGAACGGAATTCCGCCTCTCCTCGAATGGAAAAAATGTCTTCTATGCTCATTCCGGCGGCCTTCTCGATCTCAGCGTCGGCATCGACGCAGGTCAACCCCAGACGCAACGCGACGCGCCGGCCGATCGAGGACTTTCCCGACCCCATCATCCCGACCAGAACGATTGAGCGGCGACCCAGGGCCTCGGTGATGAACGCCTCGGACGCAGCAGCAGGCGAACGGGTCGTACGGACCACCATGGTTCCTGCAAGATCTCTTGGCGCAAATCGGGACCGCGGTGGTTTCTGTTGCAACACAACCACTTGCCGTCAAGTCTGGTTGCTCCCCTGCGCGAGCCGAAGGTTGCTGCGAACGGGAAGCCAAGCATCAGCCTCCGCGCCGTTATCCCCGGGGGAATGTTCCCAATACACGGGCAATGTCCTAGTTTCTCCATTCTTTCGATTGAGAATTGCCGAATGCCAAGCCTCTTTCGGTTTCTTGCCCTGATCGGCGTTGTCGGAGGATTGATCTACGGCGCAATGTTCGTGCTCGCAACCTGGTTCGATCCCCAGCCGCATGAGATCACGGTCTCGATCCCGCCTGACAGATTTGCCAAGCAACCTTGATTTGTCGCCGTGGCCCCGAAGGGCAAAATCCCAGATAAAGTGCTGATCGAGCTCTTCCTCGATATGGTCGCTGCGGAACGCGGCGGAGCCAGGAACACGTTGTCCGCCTATGCCTGCGACCTTTTCGATCTGTCGACAGTGTTGGCAACGACCCGGCGCAGCTTCACAGATGCCACCGCTGAAGATTTGCGCTCCTATCTGGCCTCGCTCACCGAGCGCGGCTTCGCTGCATCGTCCATGGCCCGGCGTCTTTCCGCGATCCGGGCGCTTTTTCGCTTCCTGCAATCGGAAGGGCGCCGCCGCGACGATCCGTCGGCCGTGATCGAAGGGCCGAAACGGGCGCGCGCGCTGCCGAAAGTGCTGAGCATTGGCGAGGTCGATCGCCTGCTCGCGCAGGCGCGTACGGAAATGAACCGCGGGGATCAATCCAAGCTCGGCCGGCTGCGGGCTGCGCGGCTGGCTTGTCTGATTGAGCTGCTCTACGCTACCGGATTGCGGGTCACCGAGCTTGTCACATTGCCGGCTTCCGCAGCCCGCTCCGATGCGCAATTCCTGTTCGTACGCGGAAAGGGCAACAAAGAACGCCTCGTGCCGCTCAATGAGCCTGCCAGGAATGCGATGCGCGATTACCTCGACCTGCTGGCGGAGGCAGGCAGACCCGCGAAAGCAAAATGGCTCTTCCCGTCCTCCGGCCGCGCCGGCCATGTCACCAGACAGCATTTTGCCCGTGAATTGAAGACGCTCGCGGCCGCCGCCGGCCTGCGCGCGAAGGACGTTGCACCTCATGTACTTCGTCACGCGTTTGCGAGCCACCTCCTGCACAATGGCGCAGACCTGCGCGTTGTGCAGACTCTCCTCGGACATGCCGACATCTCGACGACACAAATCTACACGCACGTGCTTGACGAGCGCCTCACAAGCCTGGTGCGCGATCTGCATCCGCTGGCAGAAGAATGACGATCCGATCAAAGCTGCATCGCAGCAAGTTACGTTGGGCGACGCCGCTTGCCGCAATGAGGCGCTTTAGCGCTGCCACGCTGCTCTCGGCGACATTGGCTGCCGCCGGATCATCCGTCGCGGCGCAGACCCAGCAAGAGCAGCGGTGGTGCGAGGGCGCGGACGCGGCTACGCCCACGCAGCGCATCGACGGTTGCTCGTCGGTGATCAAGGCGGACCACGACAAGGGCGAACAGCTTGCAGAAGCTTTCAACGCCCGCGGTGTCGCATACCGTCTCAAGGGCGAGGTTGATCGCGCCATCCAGGACTACGGCCAAGCCATCAAGCTCAATGGCAAGCTTGCCGCCGCCTACAATAACCGCGGCGTAGCCTATGACCATAAAGGCGACTACGACCGCGCCATCCAGGACTACGAGCAAGCCATCAAGCTCAAACCGTCTGCCGAACCCTATTTTAACCGCGGCAACGCTTATCTCGGCAAGGCGCAATATGACCATGCGATCGATGATTTCAATCAGGCCATACGGCTGAAGGCCGATTTCGCGCCGGCCTACGATAATCGTTGCTGGGCACGGGCCGTGGTTGGAATCCTCAAGCAGGCGCTCGCCGACTGCAACCAGGCGATGCGCTTGTCGCCCAACCATGCTGCGACGTTCAACAGCCGCGCTTTCATTTTTCTGAAAATGACGCAGTTCGATGCCGCCGTGTCCGACTACAACACGGCATTGCGGATCGATCCGAAGCTCGCGTTCGCGCTGTACGGGAGAGGACTGGCCAAATTGAAGAGCGAGGACCAGGCCGGCGAAGCCGACATCGCGGCAGCAAAATCTCTGCAGGCCGATATCGCGCAAGAATATCTGCGCTATGGCATTCGTGACGCGCGCTGAATGAGATGCGCAGCTATCTCGATTTTGAAAAGCCGGTAGCGGAAATCGAAGCCAAGATCGACGAGCTGCGCGCGCTTGAGACGGGTGACAGCGCGGCTGCCATCGGCGAGGAGATTGCCCGGCTTGAAGCAAAGGCTGCGCAGGCGCTTACGGAGCTCTATGCGGAGCTCACGCCCTGGCAAAAGACCCAGGTGGCACGCCATCCGGATCGGCCCCACTGTCTCGACTATGTTGCCGGTCTGATCACTGAATTCGTCTCGCTCGCAGGAGACCGCAAATTCGGCGACGACGATGCGATTGTCACGGGATTCGGCCGCTTCAGAGGCGAGAGCATTTGCGTCATTGGCCACGAAAAGGGCTCTTCTACGGACAGCCGGATCAAGCACAATTTCGGCATGGCGAGGCCGGAGGGCTATCGCAAGGCTGAGCGCCTGATGCAGATGGCCGACCGGTTCGGAATCCCCGTCCTGTCCCTGGTCGACACCGCCGGCGCCTATCCGGGCATCGGCGCCGAGGAACGCGGACAAGCCGAGGCGATCGCACGCTCGACCAGTGCCAGCCTCGAGCTGGGAGTACCGAATGTCGCGGTCATCATCGGCGAAGGCGGCTCCGGCGGAGCCATCGCCATTGCCACCGCCAACCGCATCCTGATGCTGGAGAATGCCATCTACAGCGTGATCTCGCCCGAGGGCGCCGCGTCGATCCTTTGGCGGGATACGTCGAAGGCGCAAGATGCGGCTACCGGGATGAAGATCACGGCCGAGGACATGATGCGCTTCGGAGTGATCGACCGGATCGTGATGGAGCCGGCGGGAGGTGCGCACCGTGATCCCGCAGCCGCAATCGCAGCGACGGGCGAGGCGATTGCCAACGCCCTTGAGGAGCTCGCGGGACTGGACCGCGAGACTGTGCGCCGCCAGCGGCGGGAGAAATTCCTGGCGATCGGACGCGACTTTACGTAGCATGATACCAGCTTCGCGTCCTGTTTTTGTGCAAATTGCGCGCAAGCCTTTGTTTTCCAAACACCTGTTTTTCAGAGGGCCCAAAAGTTCCTGCCCTTATCTTACCCAAGTCTTGGCCTAGCGTTCGCCCATAACCATGCCGGGGGGCGTGGACCGGCTGGCACTAGGTGCCGGCCTCACACCCATCGGCGCGTTCAATCCGCTATCCGCCCGGGGGGCCTTGCGGTCGCTCCTCGCGGGTGCGCGATTGAGCACGGCAAAGGCTTGGGGAAGCCTGTCGGCGGGGGGAGCTGGCGTTGAACGGTCGGCCTTTGTTGCGCTCGCTTCTTGCCTTCGCCGCCGTCGCGGCTGCCGTAGCGCTCGCGGGCTGCGATACAGACAATGCGCCCGGTGTGAACGGGCGGCATATGCAGCCGCTGTCCGACCGGCTGATTGCCGATCTCGACAACAAAAATATGGCAAAGGAGTCGCCGATCCTGGTTCGGATCTTCAAGGAAGAATCGGAGCTGGAAGTCTGGAAAGAGGACAGGACCGGCCGCTTTGCGCTGCTGCGGACCTACCCGATCTGCCGCTGGTCGGGCGAATTGGGCCCGAAGATCAAGCTGGGCGACCGACAGGCGCCCGAGGGCTTCTACACCATAACTCCCGGCCTGATGAATCCCAACTCCAACTATTATCTTGCGATCAATACGGGATTCCCGAACGCCTATGATCGGGCAAATGATCGGACCGGCCAGTTCCTGATGATCCATGGCGATTGCTCCTCTGCCGGCTGTTACGCCATGACCGATGAGCAGATCGCCGAGATTTACTCGCTCGCCCGCGAATCCTTCTTCGGCGGTCAGAAGTCGTTCCAAATTCAGGCTTTTCCGTTCCACATGACCGCGCTCAACATGGCGAGGCACCGCAACTCGCCGCACATGGCGTTCTGGAAAATGATCAAGGAGGGCTATGATCATTTCGAGGTTACGCGCAGGGAGCCGAAGGTCGACGTCTGCGAGAAGCGCTACGTCTTCAACGCCGAGACTCGGGGCAAATTCAGCCCCGCCGAACGCTGCCCCGCCTACAGGGTGCCGCAGGAGATCGCGTCGGCGGTGCGTGCGAAGGAGCGCCGCGACGACAGTCAGATCGCCGATCTCGTCAACCGCGGGACACCGGTGGTGCCGGCCAGAATGGGCGTGGACGGCGGCATGAACCCTACCTTTGTGTCGGCGGTGAGATCAAACGGCGGACCGGGCTCCACCATTCACACCGCGGCAGGCACCATTCCGGCCCACGTCAATCCCCCGGCCGGGTCCATGGCAGACACAACCGGAAACACTTTCAGCCTTGCTTCTGCCGAATCACGACCCTCCCAGGTGCAAGTCGCCTCGGCAGGGTCGAGTTCGGGCGGCATCAGCGGCTTCTTCAGCAACCTGTTCGGTTCAAAGCCGGCCCAGAGCGGCGATACGCGCGCCGCCGCGACCCCGCCGTCTGCGCCAGCCAAGCCTCAAGCGGGGAGCCCGGCACCTTCAAAGTCTGGGCAGACTGCGGCACTCGGGGGCGGCCGCGCGAAGCCCGATGTGCAGCCGGCAGACGGCAAGAGCGCGAAGGTTGCTGCAAAGCCGCAAACCTTGCCCGCGCGGCCGGAAGAGGCAGCCGAGCCGGAAGCAAAATCCGCAAGCACGCCGAGCCTGCTCAACGGCGCCGCGCCGACCGTTCCCACTGGCGGCTTCGAAAACCGCTTCGGTGCCTGGCATTAATCAGACGGCAGCCAGCAAAATCTGTGCGCTGCCATCCATCAAGCGAACCGCCCGTGACAATGCTTGTATTTCTTGCCTGACCCGCACGGGCAGGTCTGGTTGCGGCCGATCTTGCCCCAGCTGGTGGGATCGTTCGGCCTGCGCTCCGCAGCAACGCCGGCGGCGGTGATCCCATGACGCGCCAGCGTTTCTGCGCCTGCGCGCGCGAGCGCAAGCTCGTCCTCGCCGGTCGAGGGATCGATCTTGTGCGCCTCCATATAGGGTAAAGTTGCCGGCTCCTCGGGCGGAGCCGCCCTGATCTCGACGCGCATCAGCTGTGCGGTTACCGCCTCGCGCAGGCTGGTGCTCATCGCTTCGAACAGGTTGAAGGATTCCGCCTTGTACTTATTGAGCGGATCGCGCTGGCCGTAGCCGCGCAGCCCAATCACCTGGCGAAGATGATCGAGCATCATGAGGTGCTCGCGCCAGAGATGATCGAGCGTCTGCAACAGGATCGAGCGCTCGACATAGCGAATGACGTCGCTACCCCACTGCGCGACCTTCGCCGCCATGTGCTCGTCGGCGCGGCGCTCGATGCGCGAGAGCAGCTCCTCATCAGCGATGCCTTCCTCCTTCGCCCATTCGACAACCGGCAGATCCAGGTTGAGCACGCGCTTGAGCTCTTCCTGCAGCCCCTTGGTATCCCATTGCTCAGGGTAGGCCTTTTCCGGAACATGCTTGGCGACCAGGTCCTCAACGGCGGCATGGCGCATATCGGCCACAACCTCATTGACCGTCTCGTCGCGCATCCATTCTACCCGCTGCTCGAATATCACCTTGCGTTGGTCATTCATCACGTTGTCGTACTTGAGCAGGCTCTTGCGGATGTCGAAGTTGCGGGCCTCAACTTTCTGCTGAGCCTTCTCAAGCGCCTTGTTGATCCACGGGTGGACGATTGCCTCGTCCTCCTTGAGGCCAAGCCGCTGCAGCATGGTATCGAGCTTGTCCGTCCCGAAGATGCGCATGAGGTCGTCTTCGAGAGAGAGGAAGAACTTGGAATGGCCGGGATCGCCTTGCCGGCCGGAGCGGCCGCGCAGCTGGTTATCGATGCGCCGGCTTTCGTGCCGCTCGGTGCCGAGCACGTAAAGTCCCCCGGCCTTGAGCGCCTTTTCCTTGAGCCGCGCCACCTGCGCGCGGATCTCCTCGGCCCGCGGATCGCGTTCGCGCTGCCGCGCATCGTCGATATCGGCCAGCTCCTGCCGGATTCGCATCTCCGCGTTGCCGCCCAGCTGGATATCGGTGCCGCGGCCGGCCATGTTGGTGGCGATCGTAATCGCCCCCGGAACTCCGGCCTGTCCGATGATGTAGGCTTCCTGCTCGTGGTAGCGGGCATTGAGAATGGCAAACACCCTGGCCTTGGAAGCTCCGTCATCGCCGCTGTAGAGCGCTGAAAAGGCATTGGGGTCGGAAAAGTCGTGCTGTTCCCAGCCTCGCTTGCGCAGCATCTCGGCGAGCTGTTCCGACTTCTCGATCGAGGTTGTGCCGACCAGCACAGGCTGGCCGCGTTCCTTGCATTGGTCGATCAGGGCCAGGATGGCGCGATATTTTTCTGCCGCTGTGCGATAGACTTCGTCGTCGTCATCGAGGCGCACCATCGGCATGTTGGTCGGCACCTCGATGACTTCGAGATTGTAGATGTCGATGAACTCGTCCGCCTCGGTCATGGCGGTGCCGGTCATGCCGGCAAGCTTCTCATACATGCGGAAGTAGTTCTGAAAGGTAATGGAGGCGAGCGTCTGGTTCTCAGGCTGGATCGGCTGGTGCTCCTTCGCCTCCAACGCCTGATGCAGCCCTTCCGAGTAGCGTCTGCCCGGCATCATGCGGCCGGTGAACTCGTCGATGATCACCACCTCGCCGTTGCGCACGATGTAATCCTTGTCGCGCTGGAACAGCTTGTGCGCCCGCAAAGCCTGGTTGACGTGGTGAACCGTCGATACGTTCTCCACGTCGTAGAGGTGATCGCCCTTGAGCAGATTATCGCCGCGAAGCATCTGCTCCATCTTCTCCATGCCGGCTTCGGTCAGCGTGACGGTGCGCTGCTTCTCGTCGACCTCATAGTCCGACTTCTCAAGCCGCGGGATAAACGTGTCGATCGTGTTGTAGAAATCCGAACGGTCATCGAGCCCTCCCGAGATGATCAACGGGGTCCTCGCCTCGTCGATCAGGATGGAGTCGACCTCGTCCACGATGGCGAAGATGTGCCCGCGCTGGACCATATGCTCCAGCCGCTCCTTCATGTTGTCGCGCAGATAGTCGAAGCCGAGCTCGTTGTTGGTGCCGTAGGTGACGTCGGCGTCGTACGCCTGCTTGCGCTGCTCGTCGGTCAGGCCGTGGACGATAACCCCGACCCGAAGGCCGAGAAAATTGTAGATCTGGCCCATCCACTCGGCATCGCGCTTGGCGAGGTAGTCGTTGACGGTCACCACATGCACGCCGCGTCCGGCCAGCGCATTGAGATAGACGGCGAGCGTCGCTACCAACGTCTTGCCTTCGCCGGTTTTCATCTCGGCGATGCGCCCCTCGTGCAGGATCATGCCGCCCATGAGCTGCACATCGAAATGACGCTGACCCAATGTCCGCTTTGCCGCCTCGCGGCAGGTTGCAAATGCCGGCACCAAGACGTCATCCAACGCAGCGCCGTCGGCAACCTGCTTCTTGAACGCGTCAGTCCTTGCCCGCAGCTCCTCGTCCGAGAGCGCCTCCAGCTCCTTCTCAAGGGCGTTGATCTGCGCAACGCGAGGCAGATAGCTCTTGATGCGCCGTTCGTTGGAGGAACCAAACAGCTTGCGGGCGATAGCGCCAATCATGCGGTGAGTCCTTCGGGTGCGAGCAGGAGCGTCGCCGCTCTCCGGCAATTCCACGCCGAGCGCAATGCCATGGCAGAAACCGGCTTTCGAAGCAGTCGACCGTGCTTGCGCGCATCGGCGGCTGCGGGATGTGCCACGCGATCCTGTCGCTCGCGCGGCGCCACGCGAGCAGCGGCTAGCGACCGGATCGAGCGGGTTTGTCGAGAGATAGGAGGGGGTTGCGACCTTGTCAATTGGCGGCCCTGTGCCCCATACGCGCTCACGTTCTCGTCAAAATTGGGCTCTAGACGGTTGCCACGCGGGGCTCTTTGCGGCAACTGTCCGGCGCCGCCGACGATCGCTGCTGCTGCTCAAGGACCACGCCATGACTTTCCTCGATTTGCCGATTTGCTCCGCGCCACGCCGGCGCCCGATCGCGCTTGCCGCCGGCGGTTTGGCGCTATTGCTCGCAACGATCCTCTGTGGTTGTTCCAAAAACTCCTCCTCCGAGGTTGCCGTCGCGGGCTCCGATCCGGTCGTGGCGCGCGTCAACGGAGTGGAAATCAAGCAGAGCGACCTTGCGCTCGCCGAGGAGGACGTGGGCTCCGACATTCAGGCGGCTTCGCCGGAAGCCAAGCGGGAGCATCTGATCTCCTATCTCGCCGATATCATCATGGTCACCCAGGCTGCCGAGAAGAAGAACATTGTCGACAATCCGGACTTCAAGCGGCGGCTGGCGTTCCTGCGCAACAAGCTGTTGATGGGTTTTGAGCTGCAGGAAGAGACGAAGGCGGCCCTGAGCGATGAAGCCATGCGCCAGACCTATGACGATGCGGTGAAGTCCGCGGGGGGCCAGGAAGAAGTTCATGCCCGGCATATTCTGGTCGATAACGAGGACGAAGCGAAGGCAATCGTCGCTCAAATCAGGGCCGGCGGCGATTTCGCAACGATCGCAAAGGAAAAGTCGAAGGATCCGGGTGCCGCCGAGGGCGGCGACCTCGGCTATTTCACCAAAGATCAGATGGTGCCAGAGTTCGCCGAGGTTGCGTTCAAGATGTATCCCGGCCAGTTGTCCAATCCGGTGAAAACGCAGTTCGGATGGCATATCATCAAGGTCGAGGACAGGCGCGCCAAGCAGCCCCCGGAATTCGACAAGGTGAAGAGCCAGATTGAGGCTTTTCTCTCGCGCAAGGCGCAGACCGAGTTCATCACGAAACTTCGGCAAACCGCAAAGATCGAACGCCTGGACAAGCCGGCCGAGCAGAAGAACTAAGCCAGAGAGCCTGGCCTTGTCGATTTCCCCGCTCGCGCCGGCGCAGTTTCCGGAAATGCCCCCTGTCGCAGGCGTGAGATTCGCGACCGCTGCCGCCGGCATCCGCTATGCCGGTCGCACCGACGTTCTGCTCGCGCTGTTCCAGGAAGCGACCACGGTCGCGGGCGTGTTCACACGATCCAGGTGCCCGTCGGCTCCGGTTGATTGGTGCCGTGCCCACCTCAAGGGAGGTCACGCGGCCGCTCTGGTGGACAATTCCGGCAATGCCAACGCCTTCACCGGCAGGCACGGCCGCGACTCGACCCGAATCACCGCACAGCTCGTTGCCCGCGCGGCCGGATGCCGCGACTCACAGGTTTTTCTTGCCTCAACGGGTGTCATCGGGGAGCCGCTCGATGCAACCAGGTTCGGGACAGTCATGGGCGATCTGGTGACAAGCGCGGCACCTGGCGGCTGGCAGAACGCCGCAAAAGCCATCATGACAACCGACACCTTTCCGAAGGGTGCCGCCGCGATCGCGCGGTTCGGCGCCACCCCGGTGACGGTCTGCGGCATCGCCAAAGGCGCGGGCATGATCGCTCCCGATATGGCGACCATGCTCTCCTTCGTGTTCACCGATGCGCCGATTTCTCCCCGAATATTGCAAAACCTGCTCAAGCAGGGGGTGACCGACACATTCAACGCGGTGACGATCGACGGCGACACTTCGACCTCGGACACCTTGCTTGCGTTCGCAACAGGCGCCGCTGCCGCGCGCGAAATGCAGAAGATCACGGCGCTCTCCGATCCGCGGCTGCCGGCAATGCGCAAGGCGTTCGACGCGGTGCTCGGCAACCTTGCCGAGCAGGTTGCGCGCGACGGCGAAGGCGCAAGCAAGCTCTTAGAGATCATCGTTGAGGGCGCGGTGTCGAAGTCGTCGGCACGGAAGATTGCGCTCTCGATCGCCAACTCGCCACTGGTGAAGACGGCAATCGCGGGCGAGGACGCCAACTGGGGACGCGTCGTCATGGCTGTCGGCAAGGCCGGCGAGCCAGCGGACCGTGACCGGCTTTCGATCTGGTTCGGCGGTGTGCGGGTCGCCCACAAAGGTGAGCGCGATCCGGACTATGACGAGCGCGCCGTATCCAGCGTGATGAAGAAGCCGGAGATCCTGCTCAAAGTAGCGCTCGGGATCGGGCGAGGACGTGACCGGGTGCTCACGTGCGACCTGACCAAGGAATATGTCGCCATCAACGGCGACTATCGGTCCTGATGCATTAACCAGCAGGGCGAAACCCGAAGGGCATTGAACCGTCCTTAACCGTGGGCTTCTTGGCTCGATCCGTGGGGTCGCAAGCGTGAACCTCGTCCTCGTCGCCGCTTGCGCCCTGGTCAATCCGGATGTCCGCGTGCTCATTGCGCAGCGTCCGATCGGCAAGTCGATGGCCGGGCTGTGGGAATTTCCTGGCGGCAAGATCGAGCGCAACGAGCGGCCGGAGGACACCCTGATCCGTGAGCTGAGGGAGGAACTGGGAATTGTCGTAGATGCGGCCAGCCTTGCGCCGTTGACCTTCGCCAGTCACGCCTATCCCGATTTCCATCTGCTGATGCCGCTCTATGTCTGCCGGCGCTGGCAGGGGACCGTAACGACGCTGGAGGGCCAGACCATCGCCTGGGTGCGGCCGAACCGACTGCGCGGCTACCCGATGCCGCCTGCCGACGAGCCGCTGATCTCACACTTGATGCAGCTCCTATGAGCAAATCCGGGAGCGATGTTCCCGTGTGACTTCAGGCTCACCTCTCGGCGCGTTCTCCAGCTGAATGCTCCTTCACGCCAAGAGCGTCGGCGAGGCTGGCTTGCGCCGATCCAGGGGCGAGCGGTTTTTGCTGGCTGGAATGGGGGGCCCAGCCGGATAGCCAGATGATCTCGAATGTCGCGCGAATGCGGCGGTCGGGATCGGCAAACCGCTCGCCGTAGATCTCCATCATGCGCATCAGGGTTGCATGCCGGAGCGTGCGTCGGCTGCGCTCGATCATGGGATTTGTCGCTCCCATCGCGCGCAGATCGTGCATCAGAGCCATCGGCGATTCGTAGCGTACCGTGATCCGGTCAAGATCGGTGACCGGCAGCGCAAGGCCCGCGCGTTGCAGCAGCGAGCCCGCCGCCCGCACATCCACGAAGGGGATGACTCGCGGCGACACCCCGTCTTCCACCTCCGCCTCGGCAGCAGCGAAGGATTGTCGCAGCTCGCATAGACTGTCGCCGCCCACAAACGCCGCGAGCAGCAAGCCGTCTGGTTTGAGAGCGCGGCGGATCTGCGTAAGCGTGCCCGGCAGGTCGCCGACGAACTGAAGCGAGAGGGCGGATACGACGAGATCGAGCGAGGCGGCGCGAAACGGCAGCGCCTCCTCATCGGCGGCGACGGCGAGGCCGCCGGCCACAAGCTGGTCGCTTGCCCTTCGCAGATGCAAGCAGCCGCCGGATGCGTTGGCCGTCACGATGGTGCCGATGTGGCCGGCGCGGGCAAGCTCGCGGCGCACGGCACTCGTTGGGGTGCCGAGGTCAACCACCCATTCGAACCGCCGCTGCACGCAGGCCACGCGATCCGACAATTCCCGCGCCACGCGCTCCAGCAGGAAGGTGGACGGGCCTAAGCCCGCCGCACGCAGGCCCCGTGCGCGGACGAGGCGGCGGTCGAAAATAGCAGGCGAGGCTGTCGAGCTCATCTTCGGCTACTCTATCACGCCGATGCGGCGGCTTTGACTCCGCGCACGTTGAGCTTGCAGCCTGTCGGAGCTAGCTTGCCGCCATGCACGGGGAACTGGAAGCGAACGCCGCTTCGGCGAGGCGCCTTGGACGGCTGGCGCAGGCAATGCGGGCCGCACTCGATCTTGTCGCAGGCGTCGCCCTGCCGCAGCTTTGCGCCGCGTGTCGCGAGCCGGTCGAGGGGGCAGGCCTTTGCGCGAACTGCTGGTCCAAGCTTTCCTTTATCGCACCACCCTATTGCGAGCGGCTCGGCATTCCGTTCGCTTTCGAAGCAGGACCCGGCCTCCTGTCGATGGAAGCGATTGCCGATCCGCCTGCCTATGGCCGTGCGCGCGCCGCGGTACGCTACGATGAGATCGCCCGCACCCTTGTGCATGCATTGAAATACGGGGATCGGCTCGACCTCGCGCCAATCATGGGACGCTGGATGGCGAATGCCGGCCGGCCGCTGCTGGCCGACGCCGACGCCCTGGTGCCGGTGCCGTTGCACTGGCGCCGGCAGTGGGCGCGGCGCTTCAACCAGTCAGCGCTGCTCGCCGAGGTCATCGCCAACGCAAGCGGGTGCAAGGTCGCCCACGGGGCGCTCAAGCGGGTCAAATCTACGCATCAGCAGGTCGGGCTCGACAAATCGGCCCGCGCCCAGAACGTGCAAGGCGCCTTCCGGGTGCCCGCCGAAGGCCGGATCGAGGTCCTCGGTCGCAAGCTGGTGCTGGTCGATGATGTGCTGACTTCCGGCGCGACCGTCGACGTCTGTGCGCGCACGCTGTTGCGTGCCGGCGCAGCATCGGTCGATGTCGTCGTATTCGCCCGGGTTGTGGCCACAGAGCGTGTCCCCATATAAAGCATCAACCGAACAATGAGACGAATCGAGATTTACACGACCCGATACTGTCCGTATTGCATGGCCGCCAAGCGGCTGCTCTCGCAAAAGGACGTAAAATTCACCGAGATCGATGTGAGCGCGAATCAGAAAGAGCGAAGCAGAATGGCGGCGCGCGCGAACGGACGCATGACCGTCCCGCAGATTTTCATCGACTCGATTCATGTCGGTGGCTGCGACGAGCTCTATGCGCTCGAGCGGGCAGGAAGGCTCGATGCCCTGCTCGGCCCCGGCAATGCGGCGAAGGACAACTAGGAGCCGTGGAATGGGCGTTCGCTCGGATTTGAGCTTCACCGCGGGCCTGGTGCAGATGCGCTCGGGTCTGGCGCCGAAAGGCAATCTCGATGCGGCCGCGCGCCTGATCGTCGAGGCTTGCGAGCGCGGCGCGGATTATGTGCTCACGCCCGAGATGACGAATATCCTCGAGGTCAAGCGTGAGCGGCTGTTTGCTGCGATCATGCCCGAAGAGAGCGATGCCAGTCTCGCCGCTCTGCGCGAGCTTGCACGCAGGCTGCGGATATTCCTGCACATCGGCTCGTTGGCCATCAAGCTGTCGCCGGAGAAGGCCGCAAACCGTTCCTTTCTTATCGACCGCGACGGGGAGATCATCGCGCGCTACGACAAGATCCACATGTTCGACGTCGATCTCGCGGGCGGCGAAAGCTATCGTGAGTCGCGTAATTACCGGCCGGGCGACATGGCGGTCACCGCGGCTCTGCCCTGGGGCAGGCTGGGCCTGACTGTCTGCTACGATCTGCGCTTTCCCGCGCTCTATCGCGCGCTGGCGGAAGCCGGGAGCTCGTTTATTGCCATCCCCTCGGCGTTTACCAGGCAAACCGGCGAAGCGCATTGGCATGTTCTCAATCGCGCGCGCGCGATTGAGAACGGCTGCTTCGTCTTTGCGGCGGCACAGGGCGGAAGACATGAAAACGGGCGCGAAACCTTCGGCCACTCGCTCATTGTCGATCCCTGGGGGCGGATTATCGCCGAAGCCGCCGCCGAGCCGGGAGTCGTTCTTGCAACCATTGATCCTGCCCTGGTGACGGCGGCGCGCGCGAAGGTGCCTTCTCTCGAGCACGGGCGCCGGTTTGAAGTCGTCGGGCCCTCCGCGGCGCCGGCCCATCTGCACGTGGTCCGAGGGCCGGCATGATTCGGTATGCACTGGCCTGCCAATGCGGCCACACATTCGAGAGCTGGTTTGCGAGCTCCACGGCCTACGAAAAGCAGGTCAAGCGCGGACTTGTGTCCTGTCCGGCTTGCGGCTCGAGCAAGATCGGCAAGGCGATCATGACGCCGCGCCTTGCGGGCGCGAAAAAACGTGATGTCGGACCGACCCCGCCTGTGGCTGGCGATGCTCCTGTCACAACACCAGCGGAGGCAAACTCGGCCCCCGTTGCAATGTTGCCGCCGCATGAGCGCGAGCTTCGCAAGAAGCTTAAGGAATTGCGCGAGCATCTGACCCGCAACGCCGATTATGTCGGCGGCAAATTCCCCGAGGAAGCCCGCAAGATGCACTACGGGGAGCGCGATCGTCGCTCGATCTACGGCGAAGCCACTCCCGACCAGGCCAAGGAGCTGCACGAGGAAGGCATCGAGTTTCACCCGCTGCCGGTTTTGC
>Ga0182033_10000733_pt1 | contig 15808 bp, 14 predicted proteins | sample tim00Cox0000000H_FD_125968 | JGI IMG/M metagenome (GOLD analysis project Ga0182033, IMG submission 125968) | Lab enrichment of tropical soil microbial communities from Luquillo Experimental Forest, Puerto Rico - timezero.00C.oxic.00.000.00H | ecosystem: Environmental > Terrestrial > Soil >...
CGTCGCCGGCGCCGAGCTTTGCTGCTGCATTCGCGCGAAGGCTCGGGCGAACGCCGACCCGCCGACGTCAACGCCCTCGTCGAGGAAAGCCTCAATCTCGCCTATCACGGGGCGCGTGCCGAAAAGCCGGGCTTCAACATCGCGCTGGAGCGGATCCTTCGACTCTGCGGCCGGCGAGGTGGAGGCTTTTCCCAGAAGCTCAGCCGCGTCCTGCTGAACCTGATCGCGAACGGTTTCTATGCGGCCGCCAAGCGCCTGGCGCAGGAAGGCGGCAATGGCTTCGAGCCGACGATCACGGCTGCGACCAAAAGCCTCGACGACCACGGAGAAATCAGGATTCGCGACAATGGTATTGGCATTTCGCCCGAAGTCCGGGAAAAGATGTTCAACCCTTTCGTCACCACCAAGCCGGCGGGCGAGGGCATAGTCGCGATATCATCGTCAACCAACATTCCGGGTCTATAGAGGTCGACACAAGGCCGGGCAAATTCACCGAATTCACGATCGTCCTGCCGCGGACCGCAAAGTAGGGGGCGCGTGCTCGTGGTCGGGATGAGGTGTGACGCTGGGTACAGTCGCGGCTTTCGCTTGCGGGCAGGATGCACTGGGAGGACCGGCATGCCCATCGAGCCAAGGGTCGTGAAATCCAGGGCCGGCCGGTTTCAAGAAAATCGATTGCGCAAATTCATGAAGGCAGACACATGAGCCTTCTCATTCTCGTTGTCGATGACGAGCCAGACGTCGAGGTGCTGTTTCGCCAGCAGTTCCGGCGCGATCTGCGCGCCGGCCGCTTTGCGATGGAGTTTGCCCAGTCGGCGCCGGCGGCATTGCAGCTGATCGGCGACGCGCAAGCCGTCTCGCTGATCCTGATCCTCACCGACATCAATATGCCGGGGATGACCGGCCTCGAGCTTTTGCCCAAGGCCAAGGCTTTGCGGCCCAACGTCCCCGTCATCATGATCACCGCCTATGGCGACGCGGAGACCAAGCGCAAGGCGCTGGAGGGCGGCGCGGAATCGCTCCTGACCAAGCCGATCGACTTCCAGGCGCTCCGTAGCGAGATCGACACGCGGATCGAGCGGGCCGCCTGAGCGGCGCCGCCGCGAAGCCATCATTTCGGCGGCAATGCCGCGAAAATGTTTGTTAACCGGTCGATGACGATTTCGAACGGCCGGTATGCTATGCTGTTGCGGTTGCGCCCTGGCTTTGAGCCGGGTTCATCCGGAGGCCGGGGCCGGATTTGGGGAAGTCGGGTGTAGGTTCGATGTCGACGGCGTCTTGGTCCATTTCTTGGCCCGTTTCGGTCGGATTCCTGGCTGTCGCAGCGACGATTGCGATGGCGGCCGACCTGCCGGCCGCGCCGGAGCCCGCGCAGCCCACCGCGGCGCCTGCGGCGGTCGCAGTACCGGACTGGATCGTCACGGTCGGCGTCGAGGCGCGGGCGATCCCGGCGTGGCCGGGCGCCGCCGATACCAAGTTCGCCCTGACCGGGTTGCCGCTGTTCAGCATCCGCAAGGCCGGAACGTCGCCCGACTTTTTCGGTCCGCGCGACAGCTTCGGATTTCCCGTCGTCGATCTCGGCCAGATCAAGCTCGGACCGGCGTTCCAACTGATCTGGCAGCGTTCGGCTAGCGCCTATCGCGAGCTGAACGGCCTCGGCAATGTCGGCTATGCGCTGCAGACCGGCGGCTTCGTCGATTATTGGGCGGTGCCGTGGCTCAGACTGCATGGCGAGCTGCGCCAGGGCATCGGCGGCGAAACCGGCGTCACCGGCAACGTCTTTGTCGATGCGGTGGTGCCTGTCGACCAATGGCGGTTTTCCGCCGGCCCGCGAATGACTGTCCAATCGGCCGCCGCGGTCAGCCCCTATTTCAGCATCACCCCGCAGCAGTCGGCTAACTCGACGGTCTCCGGCCTGCCGATGCTCCCGGTCTATCACGCCGGCGGCGGCTTCTATTCCTACGGTGCCGGAACGCAGGCCGAGTATTTCTTCAATCCGACGTGGGCGGCACACACGTTCATCGAGTACGAGCGGCTCACCGGCGACGCCGCCAATTCGCCGCTGGTGACCCAGCGCGGCTCGCCGAATCAATTCACCTTGGGCGTCGGCACCACCTACTCCTTTTCCATGCCCCATTGTGGTGAGCTTACTCGATGGTGCTGATCACTGGCGCGAGCGGATTTGTCGGTGCCGCAGTCGCGCGGTGCCTGATCCACGCCGGATATAGCGTCCGCGCGCTCGTTCGCCCAACCAGCCCGCGCGGCAACGTCGCCGATCTGCCGATCGAGATCGCCGAAGGCGATCTGCTCGATGCGCCCTCGCTGCAACGGGCGATGCAAAAGGTGCGCTACGTGTTCCACGTCGCCGCCGATTATCGGCTGTGGGCGCGCGAGCCCGACGCGATCGTGCGCGCCAATGTCGAAGGCACTCGCGCCGTGATGCAGGCGGCGCTGCGCGCTGGCGTCGAGCGCATCGTCCATACCAGCAGCGTCGCTACGCTGAAGCCGCTGCCGGATGGGCAGCCGAGCGACGAGACGCATCCGCTCGAACCGGAAGCCGCCGTCGGCGCCTACAAATACAGTAAGGTCCTCGCCGAGCGCGCCGTCGAGACCATGGTCGAAAGGCAGAGCCTGCCCGCCGTCATCGTCAATCCGTCGACGCCGATCGGCGCGGGCGACATTCGCCCGACACCGACCGGCCGCCTCATCGTCGAGGCGGCGGCCGGGCGGATGCCGGCCTATATCGAGACCGGCCTGAATTTCGTCCATGTCGACGATGTCGCCGCCGGGCAGTTGGCGGCATTGCAGCGCGGCCGCATCGGCGAGCGCTACGTTCTCGGCGGCCAGAACGTGCTGTTGCGCGACATGCTGGTCGACATCGCCCGCCAAGTCGGGCGCCGGCCGCCGAAAGTGCGCCTGCCGCGCCGGCTGATGTTTCCGCTCGCCTACGGCGCCGAGGCCGTGGCGTACATCACCGGCCGCGAGCCGTTCCTGACCACGACCGGATTGCGCCTAGCCAAGGACCGCATGTTTTTTTCCTCGGCCAAGGCCGAGCGCGAGCTTGATTACCGGGCACGGCCTTATGCCGAAGCCGTCGCCGAAGCGATCGGCTGGTTTCGCGCGCGCGCCTATCTGCGCTGACCGCCGGCGGCGGCAGCGCGCGCGGCGAGGTCGGCATAGGACGTCAACCGAATATTGTTTGCGGCAATCGACGATTTCACCTGCGGCGAAGCGAGCGCGCTCAATTCGTCGGCGTAGCGATAACCCGGCGCCGCTCCAGCAAACGAATTTGCCGTGGCCGGATGGGTGTAAATCTCCGACAGTCCGTCGGGCAGATGGTGCAGCAACGCGGCCACGCGGCGTTCCGTCATCGTGCCCGACCAGGCCAGGCCGAACACTTGGTCGGCGGCTTGTAAATTTGTTGCGCGCACGCGCCGACGCAGCCGGGCGACGCTTGCGGCCATTATGATCGAGCGCGACGCCGGAAAATTCGGCTCGGAGCGTTTGAGCACGTCGACCGGCTCGCTTGGGACGCGGATCGCCGTGATCCCGTGGCACTGCCCGGCTTGCAAGATCAGATCGGCAATGGTCGGGTGCAGGTGCCAATGCTTGTGGCAGTCGACATGGTCGAGGCGTAGCCCGGTCGTGGCGAAGGCGTCGAACTGCGCGGCAATCTCCAACGCGACTTGCCGGCGTACATGCGGGGCTAAGAAAATTCGTACGCTTGCGGCAAGCATATCGTTGCGGAAAAAGCCTGCGCGATCCACCAGGTCCGGCAGCGCAGCCGTGGGCGTCACCGGGCGTCCTTCGATGAGGACTATGTGCAGACCGACCCGCAACGCCGGCAGCCGCTTCGCCCGCGCCACCGCGTCGGCGGCCGCGGGCGCACCGACCATCAGGCTGGCGGAGGTCAGGATGCCGTCGCGATGGGCGATTTCGACGGCTTCGTTGACTTCCGGCGCCAGGCCGAAATCGTCTGCCGTGACGATGAGATCTTTCAGCTTGCGATCCCTTACCGAACTTAAAGCACGCGCGTGAGATTACGGCGCGCGGCGATCCGGGTCCACAATCCGCGCAGCGGCGCGCACCTCGTAGCGCCGGCCGGCCCATTCGACCTCATGACCAAAAAAGCTGGCGACAAAGACCGCAAAGGACAGAAGGTCGCGCAGCGGCCCGCCCCAGAACAGCCGTCGGCGCCGGCGCAACACGCGGTCGACCATGAGCTGTAGCGCCAAGCGGCTCACCAGCGCGGCGACGATGACGATGCCGGGGACGATGCCCATCCCGCCCAGCACCGCGCCCATCAGCGCCAATGGCAGCGCGTGGGTGATCGCTAAGCCCGCATAGCCGGCCGGGTCGACGGCCCGGATCGTGCGCGCCCAGCGCAGCTCGTGGACGAAGAGCGTGCGCAAGCTTCGCTCGTTACACAGATGCATGACCGTGTAGGGCGGAATCGCAACGCTCAGGCCCGCGCCGCGGACCAGTGTGCCAAGCGCGTAGTCGTCGGACAGATAGTCGGCCACCGCCGCGAAGCCGCCGATGGCGGAAAGCGTGTCGCGGCGTATCGCGATGGTCGAGCCGAAGCACGGCCTGGCCAAGCCGAGCCTGAGCCCGACCAGCGCGTTCGGCACGAAGTCATAGTCGATCGCCGCGGCGGCAAACGTGGACCACAGGCCGGCCGCGCCGATGCCGCCGTACAACAGCGTCACAATGCCAACGCCGGGAGGCCCGAGGCTTGCCGCAATTGCTTTCAAGTAATCGCGCTCAACGACGATATCGCTGTCGGCAATGACGAGGACATCGTGACTTGCCTCATCCAACATGTTGATCAGGTTCGATACCTTGCGGTTAGCGCCGTGCTGCCGCGGACTGACCACCAACCTGACATCGAAGTCAGGAAACGCGGCGATCAGATCGCGAACGGTCGCGATTGCGGGGTCGCCGGGATCGGCGACCCCGCAAACGATTTGCACCGGGCCTGGGTAATCCTGCGTGCAGAGCCGGGACAGGTTGCCGGACAGCCTGGGCTCGGCGCCACGCAGCGGCTTGAGAATGGTAACGGCCGGATAACTTGTCGCAGGCATCATCGCCGCGCGGCCGAATTGACCGACAGTGAAGGCCGCGGCCAGGGCATAGGTACAGCCTAGAACCGCGGTAATTTCGCAAATTACCGATAGCCAATTCGCGATGTCCGCAAAGACGATTGCCACGCTCCAACCCGATAGCCAGCAAAAATGCCCGTAACGACCGCACGCCGCTTGGCTTGGCGCTTGGCAAGAAAGTGGACAGACCGAACATCGATGTGGAATATAGTGCTGTAAAATTTGCTGAATTGCCATGTTGGCCAAGGCTGGCGATTACCACATCGACGCGGTAATCTAGGGGGCTTGGTCAATGCTGGGAGTGCATTCGGAGCGACATCGAGGGGCGCTCCGGCATGTTAGGGGGGGCATGTGATCATTGTCGTTGGGCTGGCGTTTGAAGCACGCATTGCTGCCGGCCCGGGGGTGGATGTAATTTGCAGCGGTGACGGTCGCGACTTGCCCGGCAAGCTGACGGCGGCGATCGCCAATGCTCGCAAGCGCGAGCAAGGCCTTCCGGGCATCGTCAGTTTCGGCGTCGCTGGCGGACTGGCGCCGCAATTGCCGAGCGGCGCGTGCGTGGTCGGCACGCACGTCGTGTCGGGCTCGCGCCGCATGCCGACGCATCGCCGATGGTCCGAGAAGCTCGCGCAGACGATACCGGGCGCGATTCCCGGCGGGCTCGTCGGCGTGTCGGCGCCGGTCGCCCATCCGAGCGCCAAGCGCGAACTGTTCGACAAGACCGGCGCCATTGCGGTCGACATGGAGTCCCATATCGTCGCCTCCGTCGGTCTCGCCGAAGACGTGCCGTTCGCCGCCATCCGGGTTATCACGGATCCGGCTCAGCGCGCGCTGCCGCCTTCGGCGATCGCCGCGATGCGGCCGAACGGCACCACCGATTTCGCGGCGATGTTCCGCTCGGTGTTGCGGCGGCCGCGCGACCTGCCGGCGCTGCTGCAGACGGCGCTCGATGCGCGTGCCGCGCGCGCCTCGCTGGTGCGCGGGCGGTATTGGCTTGATCCGGCGCTGGCCTAGCCGGCGGCGCCTTGGCGGCGCGCGGCGCGTAGAATGAAGATCTTGGAATGAAGATCTTGGGCGCCATCGGCGGTCTCGTCGGCTTGAGCTTGCTAGTCGGCTTGACCGCCTATTACGGCTTCGCCTCGGTGGTCGATGCCCTGGTCAGCTCGCGATGGGGCACGCCGCTGGTCGTCGCCGCGCGCGCCATCGCGCTCGCCGGAGCGGGCGCGGGCTGGTATCTGCTCATACCGCGCGCGCAGCGGCTGTCCATTTTTGTCGGCTTGCGGTATATTCGCGACGCCATCAACACGCTGGTGCCGTTCGCCATGGTCGGCGGCGACATTATCGGCGCGCGGCTCTTATCGCATTTCGGCGTCGCCTTGAACCTCGCCATCGCCAGCGTTCTGGTCGACATCTTCCTCCAAGTCGTATGCCTGATGATCTTGCTGCTGGCCGGTCTTGCGATCGTACTGGATCTCTCCGGCAGCCACCATCTCACCAGCGTCGCGATCGTCATATTGGCGATCGCGGTGCCGGCGGTGATCGGGTTTTTCCTGACGCTGAATTTCGGCGCGTTCGAGTCGGTCGTCGGCTGGCTGGTGGCGCGGGGCGAAAAGCACCGGTGGGCGATCTTCGATCACGTGGTCGATCTCGGCGGCCGGCTGCAGCAAGTCTGGAACGGCCATCGCAACCTGCTGGTCTCGTTCCCGGTTCACCTGGTGACGGTTTTCTTCGGCGCCACCGAGGTGTGGCTGGCGCTCGCCTTCATGGACCACCCGGTGACGCCGCTCGAAGCGGTCGCGATCGAAGGCCTTGGCCAAGGAACCCGCGCCGCCGCCTTCGTCCTACCCGGCGGATTGGGCGTGCAGGACGGCACCTTGATCGCGGTCAGCGCGCTGTTCGGCATTCCGGCCGAGGTGGCGTTGGCGATGGCGCTTATCAAGCGGGTTCCCGACCTGGTTCTCGGTATTCCAAGCCTGCTGGCATGGCAGGTGCTGGAAGGGCGGCGGCTTTTGGTGCGGGTCAAATGATCGCGTGGTACGCTGGGTTCGGACCATGATGCGAACATTGTTTCTTCAAGCGCCGTCGTTCGACGGCTTCGACGGCGGTGCCGGCTCGCGCTACCAAGCGCGGCGCGAAGTGCGCTCGTTCTGGTATCCGACCTGGCTCGCGCAGCCCGCCGCCCTGGTCGAGAATTCGAAGCTGATCGATGCGCCGAGCCACGGCATCAAATTCGCGCAAGTGGCCGAGCACATCCGCGACTACGACCTCGTCGTGCTGCACACGTCGGCGCCGTCGTTCGCCTCCGACGTTGCGACCATCGATCGGCTGAAAGCCATCAAGACCGCGCTCAAAATCGGCATGGTCGGCGCCAAGGTCGCGGTCGATCCGGAGGGCAGCCTAAAGGCCTCTTCCGCGATCGACTTTGTCGGCCGCAACGAGTTCGACTTCACCGTCAAGGAAGTGGCGGAGGGGCGGCCGCTCGGCGAGATCGACGGGCTGTCCTACCGCAACGGCGCGGGCGTCATCGTGCACAACAACGAGCGCGCCATCCTGGAAAACATGGATCTGCTGCCGTTCGTCACGCCGGTCTACAAGCGCGATCTCGACATCAGCCATTATTTCAACGGCTATCTGCTGCATCCCTATATGTCGATCTATACCGGCCGCGGCTGCAAATCGCGCTGCACATTCTGCCTGTGGCCGCAGACCGTCGGCGGCCATCGCTACCGCAAGCGTTCGGTCGGCCATGTGGTCGAGGAGATCGCCTGGGCGAAGCAGGCGTTTCCGCAAGTCAAGGAGTTCTTCTTCGACGACGACACGTTCACCGACGATTGTCCGCGCGCCGAGGAGATCGCTAAAGAGCTCAACAACCTCGGCGTGACCTGGTCCTGCAACGCCAAGCCGAACGTGCCGTATGAGACCCTGAAGGTGCTGCGCGACAACGGCTTGCGGCTCCTGCTGGTCGGCTACGAATCCGGCAACCAGAAGATCCTGCACAACGTCAAGAAGGGCATTCTGGTCGACGTCGCCCGGCGCTTCACCAGGGACTGTCACGCGCTCGGCATCATGATCCATGGCACGTTCATCATGGGGCTGCCCGGCGAGACCAAGGAGACGATCGAGGAAACCATCCGCTATGCGCTCGACATCAACCCGCACACGATCCAGGTGTCGCTCGCGGCGCCATATCCGGGCACCTTCCTGCACGACCAAGCGCGCAAGAACGGGTGGCTCGACGAGGCGCACGCCGAGCTCGTCGACGATGACGGCGTGCAGATCGCGACCTTGCATTACCCGCACTTGAGCCACACCGAGATCTTCGGCTCGGTGGAGGAGCTGTACCGGCGCTTCTATTTCCGTTCCGGCAAGATTGCTGCAATCGTCGGTGAAATGGTCCGCAGCCCGCACATGATGAAGCGCCGGCTGCGCGAGGGCGTCGAGTTCTTCCACTTCCTGCGCGAACGGCGGGCGACGGCGCGATAGCCGGAAGCTAGCGCCGCAGCCCACTGTCAGGCGCCGGAGCGGGCGCCGCGGCGGCCGGCGCGGCTTGCGGCTTGCGCGCCGGCGCAGGCTTGGCGGCCGGTGTAGCGACCGCCGGATTGGGATTGACCGCCGGATCGAGCATGGTCATGGCCGAATCCGGCAGCCGCGTCCAATACACGTTCTTGCCGAGCAGCGAGAAGCCGACATAGCCGCGCACAGTGAGCGTCTGGCCGTCGGGCGAGACCGTCATCGTCGCCTTGTAAACTTTACCGTCGCGCGGATCGAGGATGGTACCGTCGACAAATTTCTCGGGATGTTCGGCGTCCTGCTTCATGCTGCGGACGATCTCGAGCCCGAGCCACGGATGATTGAGCCGGTCGTCCTTGCACTGGTCGCAGACGGCGTTCGGATCCTCGCCGGGCTTGAGGAACATTTTCGCGAGAATGCCCGAATAGACGCCGTCGCGGGCGCTGATCAAAAACCAGCCGGTCGGCTGCTTAGTGTCGTCGTCGACCGCCTGCCACAGGCCGGCCGCGGTCGGCGCCGCCGACGGCGCGCCGGTCTGCGACTGCGCGGCGACGGCGAGCGATATCAGCGCGGCGGTGGCGATCGACAATTTGGCTCGCATCGGCGGACTCCCAAAGTTGAATGACTAAATCGGCGGACCCGGAATGATCGTCGCCGCGGTCGGGTTGTTCGGGTTCTTAAGCAACGAAAGTGGTCATTTCATAGACACGTGCAAGTGCGGTTCCGCCCGGCAAATTGCGGCGGTCGGCGGGGCAAATTTAGCCGCCTGAGGCCGCGCCACTCAACCATATTTGCGCGACATCGTCCCGCGCCGGTTTCATGCCGGTTTCCTGGCACCTCCGCTTGTCGTTAACCCGCCCGTGCCGGTAGAATTCAGCCACCGCATAATAAGACGGCGCGCAAAACGGGGAACGGCATTGCGGATCAAATCGATCGAGCCGATTGCAGTCAACCTGCCGATGAAAAAGCCGGTCAAAATGGCCGGCGAGACGGTGACGCGCGCCGACAACGTCTTCGTCCGCATCGAAGCCGACACTGGCGCCGTCGGCTGGGGCGAGGCGGCCGCGGCGCCGACCATGACCGGCGAAACCGTCGCCAGCATGATGGCGGCCATCGGCCATATGGCGCCGCTCCTGCTCAAGCGCGCGGCCGACGATTTTGCCGGCGCCATGGCGGCGATGCACGCGCAGATGTACGGCAACACCGGCGCCAAGGCCGCGATCGAAATCGCGTTGCACGATCTGGTTGGCCGCGTCCGAGGCCAACCGCTGCACGCGCTCCTTGGCGAAAAGTGCCGCGACCGCATTCCGCTCCTGGCCGTCATCGGCTCCGGCAACACGGCCGGCGACCTGCGCGAGGCGCACGAGCGTCGCAGCGCGGGCTTCACGATCTTCAAGCTGAAAGTCGGCTTCGATACGCCCGAGGCCGACGCTGCGCGCACCCGCACGGTCTGCGAGGCGCTCGGCCGCGACGCGCTGATCTCGGTCGACGCCAATCAGGGCTTTGGCCCGGAGGAGGGCGAGCGTTACGTCCGCGCCGTCGGCGATTGCGGCTTGGGCCTCTTCGAGCAGCCGGTTCATTCTCACGATCTTGCCGGCATGGCCCGTGTCGCCGCGGCGAGCGGCGTTGCGATCGGCGCCGACGAAGGCATTCATTCGCTCGACGACATCGAGCGCCATCACGCCGCCAAGGCGGCGCGCGGGGTGAGCCTGAAGGCGATCAAGCTCGGCGGCGTGCGCGCGGTCGTCGCGGCAAGTCGCCTCTGCGAGCGCCTCGGCATGAACGTCAACATCTCCTGCAAGACCGGCGAATCGAGCGTAGCCTCGGCTGCGGCGCTCCATGTCGCCGCGGTCGCGCCGGTGCTGGCCTGGGGCTTGACCATCACCAGTCCGGGGCTTGCCGAAGACGTGGTCGCCGAACCGCTCGTCATCGACCGCGGACACATCGCCGTGCTGAACGGACCAGGCCTCGGCGTCACGGTCGACGAGCGCCGCGTGCGGCGCTGGCAGCAGGACTTTAGGAAGGTAGCCTAGCGAGATCGTTTCACGTTGAAAACGATCTCGCTCGAGGATGTTAGCAGTCGTAACGGTTACTCACTCGTGCCGGGCACTGTCAGACTCGGGCATTAAGCCTATTCGAGCTTCAATCCAAGCTTCTTCACCAGCGTCGCCCACTTGCCCTCTTCGCGGTGGATGTTGGCGCCGTAATCCTCCGGCGTACCGGTCACCAGTTCGCTGCCTTCCGTCAGTAGGCGCTGCTTTATCGCGTCCGATTTCAGGATGACCTGCAGTTCCTTGTTGAGCCGCTCGACGATCGGGCGCGGCGTGCCGGCTGGTGCAGCTAGGCCGTAATACTGCACGACCTCGAAGCCGGGCAGCCCGGACTCGGCCGAGGTCGGCACGTCGGGAAGTGCCGGCGAGCGGGCAGCAGAGGTTACCGCGAGCGCACGCAATTGCCCGGCCTGGACTTGGCTCACCGACGCCGGGATGGTGTTGACGCCGAGCGGCACATGGTTGCCGAGCAGGTCGGTGGTCAGCGGTCCCGTACCTTTGTAGGCGACAAGGGTGATGTCGACGCCGGCCAGCATGTTGAACAGCAACGCTGCGAAATAATTGAGCGTCGGCGCCGGCGGCGTGCCGATGGAATATTTGCCGGGCGCCGCTTTCGCCAAGTCGATCACTCCGGCCAGGGATGTCGCCGGAAACGACGGATGAGATTCGATGATCTCCGGCGTCGAGGCAACCGTGCCGATCGGCGCGAAATCCTTCTCCACGTCATAGCCGGCATTGGGGCTGAGGCTAATGCCCGTCAGCAGCATCACGATGGTGTAGCCGTCCGGCGCGGACTTTGCGGCATCGCGGGTGCCGATCATGCCGCCGGCGCCGCCGCGGTTCTCGATAACGACCTGCTGGCCGAGCGCAGCGGAGAGCTTTTGACCGACGAGGCGACCCATGGTGTCAACGCCGCCGCCGGCCGGGTAAGGCACGATCAGGGTGATTGGCCGGCTTGGATAGTCCTGCGCGATTGCCGGACAAAGCTGTGCACAGAGCGAAGCCGCGGCGATGACGGCACATGAAACAACGGCTGCTCGCATGATGTTCCCCACGGTGACTTACCTGCAATATCACCAATCTCCGCAAAAGCTGCGGCGTTGTTCGCGTGACCGCGCGGGCCGCCGCGTTTATTCGTCTTCTTCCTCGTCCTCGTCTAGGAACGTCTCGTCGTCGTCTTCGTCTCTGCCTTCCCGGCGTTCGCGCTCCTCTTCGATCTCGTTGTCGATGAAGGCGGCAAGGTCGTCGAAGGCGTCCTGGATCTCGGTCGCCGGGACGTTCTCTTCCAGAGCGGCTTGGACGCATTGCGACGCGAGCTTCTTCGCTACCGTATCGTTGCCCTGTGCGGGAAGCTCGTCCATCTCCTCGATCTGCTCCGAGACCCAGGTCTCGACGAATTCGACGGCGCGCGCGCTCATGTATAATCTCCCAGCTGTCAGCCGACGGCGAGTTTAAGCCACAAGCTTGCGGCAGGAACGCGACGAAGGGCAAGAGGACCGGGTGGTAAGGGGAGGGGAAGCGTGAAGGATCTCGGCATCGCCGTCGTCGGCTCCGGCCGCATCGGAACATTGCGGGCCCGGCTCGCGGCCAAGCACCCTGCGGTCCGCTTCCTTGCCGTCTCCGACAAGGAGGAGGCCAACGCCAAGAAGCTTGCCGATACGGCTGGCGCGCAGTTCTACTCCGCCAACAGCGACGCGGTGATCGCGCACCCCGACGTCAATGCGGTCTTCGTTTCGACGCCGGAAGGCGAGCACGCCGCGCCGATCGTCCGGGCGCTCGAATTGGGCAAGGCCGTGCTGGTGGAAAAGCCGATCGCACTGTCGCTCAATGACGCGGAAGCCGTCATCAATACGCTGAAACGCACCAAAGGAACCCTGCGCGTCGGCTATAGCCGCCGCTTCAAGGAGTGCTTTCTCCGCGCCAAGGAACAGATGGTGCGCGGCCGGCTCGGCCGCATCAGCGGCGGCCTGGCGCGGGTCTATAATTCGCGCGCGCAGACTTTCGCTATCCTCAAGCGCGATCCGCACGCCACGCCGGTGCTCGACGTGCTGACCTATTACGTCGACCTGATGTGCTGGTTCCTCGACGGCAATAAGCCGGTTGAGGTGGTGGCGCGCGGCCAATCGGGCATCTTCCGCGATGCCGGCTACAGCGCCCACGACGTCACCTGGGCGATCGTCACGTTTGCCGACGGCGCTGTAGTCAATTTCGGCATCAGCTACGCGCTGCCGGCGAATTATCCGACGCAGGGGCAGTCTGACCGCGTCGAGCTTCTCGGCACCGAAGGCACCATGATGATAGACGACGATCACATGGAGCATTTGCTGTTTTCGGAAAAAGGCATTCCGCATCCTTACGTGCCCGGCCATTCCATCAACCTCGCCTTCCTCGGCAGCAACACCGCGGGCGACTGGGCCATGGACGATTTCTGGGGACCGCTCGGCAACGAGACGCGGTCGTGGCTCGATTTTTTGTCCACCGGCCGCGGCGGCGGCGTGCACGCCACGCCCGAGCAGGCCATGATCAATCTCAAAACCACCTATGCCATCGAGCGCGCAGTCGAGACCGGGCAAGTCGTACGGCTGGATTAGGCTGTGCGCGCATGAACTCGGCGCGGCGAACGGGGCGCAACGTGCCAGGCTCATCCACGCGTCGCGCACGCTTTGGCGAGCTGAAAAAGCGGGCAGTCGTAAAAATTTTACAATTCGCTTACGCGACCTCCCCGGAACCTTCGCCTAAGATGCGATTTGGCAATGGCCGCGATCGGGGCCGCAACGGCTCCTCGGCTGACCGTTGGAGGTTTCCACGGCACGCATTCCAGCCATTCGCGCATTCGCGGACAAATGCATTTTGGCTCCCGTCATCCTTGCGGGCCTGCTCGCCGGCTTGGGCGGCATCGCGCTTGCGGAGCGGGACCAGTCCGCGTTGAAGATACCCAACGGCGGCCTCGCGTTTTCCGATTTCCGCGGATACGAAAACTGGAAGGATATTGCCGTCAGTCAGACCGAGCACGGCACGAAAGTAATCACGGGCAATGATCTGGCGATCAAAGCTTATCGCAGCGGCGTTCCGGGCAACGGCAAGCTTTTCCCCGACGGCTCCAAGTTCGCGAAGATCGAGTGGACTTTCAAGAAGAACGAGGAGTCGCCCTATTTCGTCAACATCCCCGGTACTTTGAAGTCGCTCTCGTTCATCGAAAAGGACCTCAAGCAATTCCCGAACATGCACGGCTCGGCGTATGCCCAGTGGACCAATGATGCCGACCGACACGTTGACGCCGAACGTCGAGGGTCCCGACGCTGGATTTGCGTGCCACAGCAAGGTCGCGGCAAAGGATTACATCTTCACGGCGTACCCGAAGCGATAACGGATAATTCGCCCTTCAGATCGTCTGCGCCGGCGCCGATACGCCGATACCTGGCCCTGGTATTGTCCCGCAGTCACGCGGGTCATCGGCTTGCTCATGGCCTTTGCCCATCTGTCTGCGTATCGAAGGAGACGGCGAGATGGCCAGCATGCGGCAGGAGACCGATAGCCTCGGTGTGGTCGAGGTGCCGGACGACAAGCTGTGGGGCGCGCAAACCCAGCGTTCGCTGCAATATTTCAGTATCGGCCACGATCTCATGCCGCGCGAAATGATCGCGGCCTATGCGACGCTCAAGAAAGCCGCCGCCATCGTCAACCGTGACGGCAAGCGGCTCGACGATCAGCATTTTAAATGGATCGTGCAGACCTGCGACGAGATCCTGGCCGGCAAGCACGACGACATGTTTCCGTTGCACGTCTGGATGACCGGCAGCGGCACCCAGTTCAACATGAACGTCAATGAAGTGATCGCCAATCGGGTCAGCCAGCTCGCCGACCTGCCGCTCGGCAGCCATGCGCCGGTTCATCCCAACGATCACGTCAACATGGCGCAATCGACGAACGACTCCTTTCCCTCCGCCATGTGTATCGCCGCGGCCGTCGGCACAAAGCGGCGCCTCGTTCCGGCGGTGACCGCGCTGCGCGATGCGATCGACGCCAAGGCCAAAGCGTGGCGCGACATCGTCAAGATCGGGCGCACCCATATGCAAGACGCGACGCCGCTGACCTTGGGGCAGGAGTGGTCGGGCTACGTCGGGATGCTGTCGGACAATCTGGAGTGGATCGAAGCGGCGCTGCCGGGCGTGTACCGCCTGGCGCTCGGCGGTACGGCGGTCGGCACCGGCATCAACGCGCCTCCCGGCTTTGCCGAAGCGGCGGCCGTCGAGGTCGCGAAGCTCACGGGTCTGCCGTTCGTCACTGCGCCGAACAAGTTCACGGCTCAAGGCGCCCACGATGCGCTGGTGCAGCTTTCCGGAACGCTGCGCACCTTGGCGGTCTCGCTCTACAAGATCGCCAACGACATCCGCTTGCTGTCGTGCGGGCCACGCGCGGGATTTGCCGAGCTGGAAATCCCCGAGAACGAGCCCGGCTCGTCGATCATGCCGGGCAAGGTCAACCCGACCCAGTGTGAGGCCCTCACCATGGTCGCCGTGCAAGTGATGGCGAACGACATCGCCGTGGGCTTTGGCGGCGCCGGCGGTTATCTGGAAATGAACGTCTATAAGCCGCTGATGATCCACAACATCATGCAGTCGATCACGCTGATAACCGACGGCTGCACCAATTTCCGCAAATTCCTGATCGAGGGCACCGAGCCGAACCTGAAGAAAATCGACGAATACGTCGCGCGCTCGCTGATGCTGGTGACGGCGCTGTCGCCGGTCATCGGCTATGACAAGGCGTCGAAGATCGCGCACTATGCCACGGACAACGACCTCACGCTGAAGGAGGCAGCGCTGAAGCTGGGGTTCATCAGCGAGGCCGAATTCGATCGCGTCGTCGATCCGAAGAATATGGTTTAGCTGAGATGACCGAAACAAAGAAATCCGAAATTTGCGACGGCATGCAGATCGACTGGGATGCGCCGATCGCCATGGACGATGGCGTCGTGCTGCGCGCCGACGTATTCCGGCCGATCGGTGAGGGCCGCTATCCGGTCATTCTCAGCTATGGCCCCTACGCGAAGGGGCTGGCCTTCCAGGAGGGCTACAAGGGCAACTGGGCGCGCCTGACCAAGGCGGCGCCGGAAGTGCTGCAAGGCTCGACCAACAAGTACCA
>Ga0182033_10000738_pt1 | contig 15791 bp, 15 predicted proteins | sample tim00Cox0000000H_FD_125968 | JGI IMG/M metagenome (GOLD analysis project Ga0182033, IMG submission 125968) | Lab enrichment of tropical soil microbial communities from Luquillo Experimental Forest, Puerto Rico - timezero.00C.oxic.00.000.00H | ecosystem: Environmental > Terrestrial > Soil >...
AAGCGGCAAGCGCAGCGATCGCTTCTCTCGCGCCGGTGAGCCTGAAGCTTGCCGAGGCGCTTCGGCAACGATGGTGAGCAGTTTGCCATGGCGGAGCGCATAAACTCGACCAGAGGCGCGTAGAGTAAGGCTCTCATTGTCGTGGCAGTCCCCGCGCGCCGGCTATCAGCCATTTGACCACGAACCTGAGCCGCGCAGATTAAGGGCAAAAATCGCTTTCGTTTCCGACCCTTGCAATCGCGATCTGAGTGTCGCCGTAACGCCGCCGGTCAATCTCGCGAAAGGATGGAGGCCAGGAGACGGCCACGTCGATGCTCTCCTCTAGCACGGCAATTGCTCCTTGTTCAGTCCACCCCCCATCAATCGCCTCCTCAAGTGCGCGTTCCGCAAGACCCTTGCCGTAAGGCGGATCGCAGAAGATGAGCTGGAACGGCTGAAGCGTGCCAGCCTCGCCGAGTTTGGTCGCGTCGCGGCGCCGGATCTTGGTGACCCCGGTCAGTCCGAGCGCTTCCACATTGCGCCTGATCGCAGCGCGTGCCGTTGGGCTCTCCTCGATGAACATGGCGCAGCGCGCACCGCGCGACAGAGCCTCTAACCCCAGCGCGCCCGAGCCAGCGAACAGGTCGAGCACGCGCGCCCCCTCGAAATCGAAGCGGGGAGGGCCGTGCTCGAGCACGTTGAACAAAGCCTGACGCACACGATCGGATGTTGGACGAGTGGCAAGTCCTTTGGGCGCCTCGATGCTTGCGCCCCTGAACTTGCCGGCAACGATGCGCATCAGGCCCTCAGCCCGAATTCGCGGGCGAGCTTCGGCCCGAGCTGATCGGCAAGCACGCGGCGCTTCACTTCTTCGACTTCGCCTTCGGCAAGATCGCCGAGCGCAAACGGTCCAAAGGAGAGGCGGATCAGGCGATTGACGCTGAGCCCTAGATGCTCGGCGAGCAGCTTCACCTCGCGGTTCTTGCCTTCGCGGAGACTAAGCGTGAGCCAGACATTGGAGCCCTGCTCGCGGTCGATACGCGCCTCGACTGGCCCGTATCTCACGCCGTCGATGGTGACGCCTGCGCGCAAGCCATGCAGCGCCTCTTCGCTCACCCGGCCATGCGCGCGCACGCGGTAGCGCCTGAGCCAACCAGTGCTCGGCAGCTCGAGATGCCGCGCGAGCCCACCGTCGGTGGTAAGCAGCAAGAGGCCCTCCGTGTTGATATCGAGGCGTCCGATTGAAACCACGCGCGGCAGATTTGGCGGTAGAGCATCGAACACGGTGCGCCGTCTTTGTGGATCCTTGTGGCTGGTGACGAGGCCGCGCGGCTTGTTATAGCGCCACAGCTGCGGCGCCCGGGGGGCTGGCAGGGGCTCGCCGTCGACCACGATCTGGTCGCCCGGCAAGACAACATGGGCCGGCGTGGTCAGCTTCTTGCCATTGACCGAGACGCGGCCCGCCGCAATCCAAGTTTCAGCATCGCGGCGCGAGCAGAGCCCGGCATGGGCCATCGCCTTGGCGATGCGCACCGGCTCCTGCTGCCGGGGCGGGGGCAGCCTTCGCCCGACTGACTTCTCGACCTTCCGCACCGCTTGACGCTCGCCTCTCTTCCCGCGCAGTTTGCGGCGCATGATAACAAAGCTTGCAGACGCTGGCGCAAGTTGCAAGGCGTCGCGACCGATGGAGCTTGCGCTCGCCGAGGCAAAGGCGGCGCGGGATCTCGGCGAGGTGCCGATCGGCGCTGTAATCGTGAGCGCCGCTGGCGAGGTGTTGGCGCAGACGGGGAACCGCACGCTCACTCTGCGCGATCCCACCGCGCATGCAGAGCTTCTGGCGATCCGCGCCGCGGCTGCCAAGCTCGGCTCGCGGCTCACCGCTTGCGACCTCTATGTCACGCTCGAACCTTGCGCCATGTGCGCGGCGGCCATCTCGTTCGCCCGCATTCGCCGCCTCTATTTCGGCGCGGCCGATCCGAAGGGCGGCGCGGTCGAGCACGGGCCCCGGTTCTTTCACCAGCCGACCTGCCATTACGCGCCGGAAGTGATCGGCGGCTTGGGCGAAACGCGCGCCGGGGCGCTGCTCAAGGATTTCTTCGCCGCCCGGCGCTAGAATCCGGACTGCGGCGTCCAATAGCGCATGCTGCGCGGATAATTCAGCTGTGGGAACGCGCGCTGAATCGCCTGAGTCTCGTAGTCGCCCTTTTTGTAGGGCACGAAGCCGAAATAGAAGCTGTACCCGCCAGGCCACCCAGGGCTGTAGTAGTAGGGATAGATCGGAGGGCGCCCACGCCGGAAGATTTGCGCCTGCTCAAGCAATGTCGCGCCACTGGCTGCTGCATGGCTCACGACGCCAGGCGCGGCCGCCGCGGACTTTGGGCCGTTAACGAGCAAAAGGCCCGAGAGCAAGGCGGCCGCCGTGGCGGCAACCCGGGCAAAGGTCCTGGTGCAGTCGACTAGATTTGGCATCAGCATCTCCGATGTTTGCCCGAACGGTAACGGCAGACTCTCGCCCGAGCAACGATCCGCCAGAAAAAATGGCGAAAAAGGCGTGGGAGTGCAACGGCTACGGCCCGCGTAGGCGGGACAAGACCAGCCGTGACGAGGCACTAGGCGGGGCTAGTTGGCTTGGACCTTCTTGTCGGCGCTGGTGTCGACCGACTTGATGCCGTGCAGAAGGTCGAGAGCGTAGTTGAGCTGGGTGTCCTTGCTCTTGTCCTCGGCGACATAGGAAGAGCTCCCGTCCTCCTCGTCGGCCATGGCCTCGTCATCGGGATTCTTGAGATGGCCGCGTAGGCTCGCCTCGCCGACCGCTGCCGCCATATCCTTGTTGAGGTCCTTGGGCAACTCCTCCTCGACCTTGACCTCCGGCTCGATACCCTTGGCCTGGATCGAGCGGCCTGACGGCGTGTAGTAGCGCGCCGTGGTGAGTCTCAGCGCGCCGCCGCCCGACAAGGGGATGATGGTCTGCACCGAGCCTTTGCCGAAAGAGCGCGTGCCGACCAGGATCGCCCGGTGGTGATCCTGAAGCGCGCCGGCAACGATCTCAGATGCCGAGGCCGAGCCGCCATTGATCAGCACCACCAGCCGCTTGCCGCCGGTGATGTCGCCCGGCCGCGCATTGGCGCGCTGCGTCTCCTCCTCGTTGCGTCCCTTGGTCAGCACGATGGCGCCCTGATCGAGGAAGGCATCGGACACCGAGATGGCCTGATCGAGCAGGCCGCCAGGGTCATTACGAAGATCGATGATGTAGCCCTTGAGCTTGGGGCCGATGGACTTCTTGAGATCGGCGACGGCCTTCTCCAAGTCCGCCGTGGTCTGCTCGTTGAAGCTCGTGATGTGGATGTAGCCGATGTCGCCATCGGCCTCGTATTTGACCGGCTTAATGCGAATCACGTCGCGAACCATCTTCACGTCGAAGGGGTTGTCCACGCCCTTGCGCACGATGGTGAGCGTGATCGGGGCATTGACCGGCCCACGCATCTTCTCGACGGCTTCCTCGAGCGTGAGGCCTTCGATCGGCTCCTTGTCGAGCGCAGTGATGAGATCGCCGCTGAGCAGCCCCGCCTTGGCCGCCGGTGTGTCCTCGATGGGAGAAACGACCTTGATCATGCCGTTCTCCATGGTGACCTCGATGCCAAGCCCGCCGAACTCGCCTTTGGTCTGCACCTGCATGTCGCGGAATTCCTTGGCGGTCAGGTAGGTCGAATGCGGGTCGAGCGCCATCAGCATGCCCCTGATCGCATCCTCGACCAGCTTCTGGTCGTCGGGCTTCTCGACATAGTCTGAGCGGACGCGCGACAGCACCTCGCCGAACAGATCGAGCTGGGAATAGAGCTCTGAATTTGAATCCGACGCCGGCTCGCTCCAAGCGAAGCCCGCCAACATGGAACCGGCAGCCAGCAAAGCTAGGGCGGCAAGCGCCCAAAGCCTATAGTCAGATTTGCGAATCACCAATGAACTCCTCGGGGGCGAGTGGGCGGCAGCCCAAAGGATAGTCGCCGATCAAGCGCAGGTGACAAGCTACTCCTCTTGGCCGAAATGCCAGTGCGACAAGCTGTCCATTACGCCATCCTACCTTAACTCGATGTAACTTGCCTTCTCTGCCAAAGCCCGCCAGCCGATGTCGCGGCGGCAGAAGCCTTCCGGCCAGTCGATCTCATCGACGGCAGCGTAAGCCCGCGATTGCGCCTCTTTGATGTCGTGGCCACGGGCGGTGACGCCGAGCACACGGCCTCCATCGGCGAGGATGCGTCCGCCGTCGCGTCTTGTGCCGGCATGGAAGATTTGCACATGAGGATCGGCGGCGGCACGCTCCAGCCCTTTGATCTCGGAGCCCTTTTGGTGTGCGCCGGGATAGCCTCGCGCCGCCATCACAACGCAGAGCGAAGCATCGTCATGCCAGTCGACCGCGAAATCCTTGAGATGGCCTTCGGCTGTGGCGAGGAGGGCAGGGAGCAGGTCTGACTTGAGCCGCATCATTAGCACCTGGGCCTCAGGGTCGCCGAAGCGCACGTTATATTCGATGAGCTTTGGGGCTCCCTCTTTGATCATCAGCCCGGCATAGAGCACACCCTTGAACGGCGTGCCACGCGCCTTCATAGCGCGGACGGTGGGTAGCACGATCTCATCCTTCACGCGGGCGCACAGCTTAGGCGTCATGACCGGCGCCGGCGAATAGGCGCCCATGCCTCCTGTGTTGGGGCCCCTATCGCCATCGAAGGCGCGCTTGTGGTCTTGCGCCGTGGCGAGCGGCAGAGCGGTCTCGCCATCGATGAGCGCGAAGAAGCTCGCCTCTTCGCCGTCGAGATATTCCTCGATCACAGCGCTCGCGCCGGCGGAACCGAATGCAGCGGAGAAGCAGGTATCGATGGCATTGTGGGCTTCCTCGCGCGTCGTGGCGACGGCGACGCCTTTACCCGCGGCAATTCCATCTGCCTTGACGACGATGGGGAGGGCCTGAGTCTTGACATAAGCTTTTGCGGAAGCCGCGTCGCCGAAACGTCGATAGGACGCGGTCGGGATGCCGTACTCGGCGCAAAGGTCCTTGGTGAAACCTTTGGAGCCTTCGAGCTGCGCGGCAGCCTTCGAGGGGCCGAATACTCCAATTCCGACGGCCTCAAGGTCATCGGTAAGCCCTGCCACCAGCGGCGCCTCAGGCCCGATCACGACAAGGTCGATGCCGCTCTCCTGGCAGAAGCCGATCACCGCCGCATGATCGGCAATATCGAGCGCAATGCACTCGGCGACCTCGGCGATGCCGGCATTGCCCGGAGCGCAATAGAGGCGATCGAGCGGCGGGCTCTGCGCAAGCTTCCAGGCAAGCGCGTGCTCCCTCCCGCCGCTCCCGATCAGAAGCACATTCATCTTGTCCACGCTCCGCTTGTGGCCCAAGGGTCGAGCTTGTATTGCAGACGCGTGATGGATTCCAATGGCTGATCGAATCGCGCAAACCGCGACGAATCTCGTCGAATATACCGTCTCAGAGCTTGCCTTTGCGCTCAAGCGCACGGTCGAGGACAATTTCGGCCTGGTCAAGCTGCGCGGTGAGATTTCCGGGTTCAAGGGCCGGCATGCGAGCGGGCATTGCTATTTCACGCTGAAGGACGAGCACGCCTGCATCGAGGCGGTGATCTGGAAGAGCACGTTCCAGCGGCTGAAGTGCAAGCCCGAGCAGGGGCTCGAGGTCATCGCCCGCGGCCGAGTTACTACCTATCCCGACAAGTCGAAATATCAAATCGTCATCGATGAGCTAGAGCCTGCCGGCGTCGGCGCGCTGATGGCGCTGCTCGAGCAGCGCAAGAAGATGCTCGCCGCCGAGGGGCTGTTCCATGAGCAGCGCAAGAAGAAGCTGCCTTACTTGCCGCGCATCGTCGGCGTGGTCACTTCGCCGACCGGCGCGGTGATCCGCGACATCCTGCATCGTTTGGCCGACCGCTGCCCCTGCCATGTGCTGGTGTGGCCGGTGAGGGTTCAGGGCGAGACCTGCGCAGCAGAGGTCGCGGGCGCCATTGCAGGTTTCAACGCGCTGATAATTGGAGCTGAGGTGCCGCGACCTGAACTCATCATTGTGGCCCGCGGCGGAGGCAGCCTTGAGGATCTGTGGGGCTTCAACGAGGAGATCGTTGCCCGCGCCGTGGCTGCAAGCGCGATCCCGCTTATATCTGCGGTGGGGCACGAGACCGACTGGACCATCATAGACCTCGTGGCTGATTGGCGGGCGCCGACGCCGACCGCTGCGGCAGAGCGCGCGGTGCCGGTCCGCGCCGAGCTTCTCGTCACGGTGACAGGCTTCGGCATGCGTGCCATAAGCAATTTGCGGCGCGCCCTCGAAGCGCGGCGGAGCCGCTTCCTTGCCGCTGCCCGCGGGCTTCCGCGCCGTGCCAAAATTCTGGAACTGCCGCGCCAGCGCCTCGACAGCGCAAGTGGAAGGCTGCCGCGCGCACTTCTTGCCAGTGCACGGGCGCATCGCGGCGCGCTTGAGCGTTGCGCAGCGCGGCTGAGGCCTCATATCGTGGCACGTGCAGCAACCTCAGGCCGCGAGCGGCTGATCCGGCTGGACCGCTCGAGAGAGAGAGCGGCCAGCGCGATGGTCGAGCGCGCGCGGCGAAAGCTCGATGAGCAGGCGAAGCTGCTCGGGACGCTCGGTTATCACAACGTGCTCGCACGCGGCTTCACGCTGGTGCGCGATGCCTCTGGCGCGATGCTGCGGCGAGCCTCGGAGGTGAAACCAGGTGCTGCTCTCGACATTGAGTTCGCCGATGGCCATATTGGGGCTCATGCGGATCCGCGCGGCCACAAGCCCGAGGCGCAAACGAAAGAGCCGCGCAAGCCGGACGACGGAAAGCAGGGGACACTCCTCTAAAGCGGGTTGGCCTTTTGTCTCGCCTTGAGGTTATGGTGATGAACAACAACGAGAAAACGCGAGCCACTCAGCTTTGATGAACCGCTTCGAACGCAATATCGGCTTCAAGGGCGAGGCCAAGCTCAAATATCTCGACGGCGAGGTGCAGGTGTTGAGCCCGGGCGACTTCGTACGCTGCGCCGTCACCGGCCGGACCATTCCGCTCGACGAGCTCCGTTATTGGAGCGTCGAGCTGCAAGAGGCCTATGCCGACGCGGGGAGCTCGCTCAAGCGCTACCGCGAAACGCATCCCATCCCTGCTCCGGCCGCCGAGTAAGCTTCTTCCTCTAGTTCCCCTTTGCGATTGCGTTCTGCAGAAGGCTCTTCACCGCCGCAGGATCGTCGAACTCGACCGCGATGGGGAAGGGGCGCGAGCGGAATTTGAGCTCGCCTTGCGGTGTGCCCTCCCCATCGGGAAGCCGCACCCAATCCTTCGCGGTGGTGACCAGCATCGCCCTATAGTCGCGCGCCTCTCTGAGCAGGCTCCGCGCCTGACGTGCGCTGTAGCGATAATGGTCAGGATAAGACCGCTCGTCGATCAGTCGCGTGCCGTGCGACTTGAGCGTGGCGAAAAACTTGTCAGGCCGCGCGATCCCGGCAAAGCCGATAACTGGCAGCACGCCGAGCCAGCGGGCATCTTGCAGCGGCACCATGCGGGCCTTGAGCACAGGCTTGGCAAGGCCTCTGAAGCTATCAGCGACTGGCATGGCCTTGTCGCCAGAGCCAATCACGATCAGCGCGTCGGCGCGGGCGATCTGCCAATTAAGCGGCGCCCTCAGAGGGCCCGCGGGAATCATGAGTCCGTTGCCGACACCTGACGCCGCATCGACCACGATGATCGAGAGGTCTTTGACCAGGCTCGGATTCTGAAACCCGTCATCCATGACGATAACGCTCGCATCGGTCGCCTCGATAGCCTTGGCGCCGGCGGGGCGGTCCGGCGAGATCATCGTGGACGCATGCTCGGCGAGGAGCAGAGGCTCATCGCCGGCCTCAGCCGCGCTCATCCCCTTGCAGACGAGCGTAGGCCCTTTGCTTGAGCCGCCATAGCCGCGGGTGAGGAAGCAGGGTTTTGCCCCGAGTCCCTTGAGGAGCGAAGCAACGGCAATGGCGGCCGGCGTCTTGCCGCCGCCGCCTGCGGTAAAATTGCCGATGCAGATCACGGGGAGGCGCGAGCGGTACGGTGTGATGCGCGCCGCGCGCGCCTCTGCAATTCTGCCACAGAGCACGCCAAGAGGCGCGAGCGCGGAGGCAACCAAGCCCTTGTCGCGATACCACCAGGATGGCGTCTCAAGACGCATGTTTCAGATTGGTCCGGGGCGGCAGATAAGGCTCGAGCTCGGCAAGCGTGCGCGGCAGCGCCCCGCTCATGGCGGCGATCGCTGCTTCCGCGCGTCTCGCCATTTCGCGGCGCGCGCTGTCATTCTTTAGCAGTGAAAGCGCTGCGTCGGCGAGGCTCGCAGCATCGCTCACCTCCTCGCAGCCGCCTGCCTTGAGCAACTCGGTATAGGAATCGCGGAAGTTCTGCCAGTTGGGGCCGGTGACGACCGCGGCGCCAAGTTTGATCGGCTCGATCGGGTTCTGGCCGCCGCGCTCCACCAACGATCCGCCGACGAAGGCGACGGGGGATAGCGCATAGAACAGGCCAAGCTCGCCAATTGTGTCGGCCACATAGATGTCGGTCGTTGCCTCCGGCAGTTGCCACTCAGATCTGAGCGCGACGGTGAGATCGGTGGCTCGCAGCGCCTCGGCGATCGACTTTCCGCGCTCGGGGTGGCGCGGAACGATGATGGTGAGCACCTTGGGTTCATCTTGCTTCATGTTCTTGTGCGCGGCGGCGACCAGATCCTCCTCGCCGGGATGAGTGCTGGCGGCAAGCCACACAGTACGGCCGGAGATTGCGGCGGCAAGCCGCCGTTTCCCAGGAAGATCGGCTGGCGGCGGCGGCGCATCTGCTTTCAGATTCCCTACGTCGAGCGTGCGAGCCACGCCAAGCTGGGCAAAGCGCTCGGCGAGGCTGTCGTTCTGCGCAAGCACGAGGTCGAAGGATGAGAACAGCGGCCTGCTGAGGCCAGGGCGCCTGCGCCAACGCTTGTATGAGTTCGATGACATGCGGCCATTGATGAGTAGAAGGGGGATGCCTTCACCTTTGGTCTCGAGCACGAGGTTAGGCCAGATCTCCGACTCGACCAGCACGGCGAGGTCAGGGCGCCAGTGGCGCAGGAAGCGCTGCACGTAGCCCTTGTTGTCGAGCGGCACATATTGGTGGACCACGTCCTTCGGCAGCCGCGAGCGCGCGAGCCGGGCCGAAGTCACCGTACCGGTGGTGAGCAGGATGCGCACCTCGGGCCGCTTTGCTGCGATGCTCTCGATCACAGGGAGCGCGGCATTGGCCTCGCCGACGCTCGAAGCATGGAACCAGGCGAGAAATCCTTTGGGACGAGGTGCGCTAGCGCGCCCATAGCGCTCCGAGCGTCGCGCGGGCTCCTCTTTGCCGCGCCGCGTGCGCCAGGCAAGGAGGAGCGGTGCGAACGGCGTGGCAAGCGACGTGAGCACCCTGTAAACTTTAAGGGACAACCCTGGCTTCACCGCTTCCTGCGTGTTTAAGGGATCGACCGCCCCGGCGAGACCATAGGCACGGGCGGTGACCTCGGCGAGGGCCCGCTCGATGACGAGCCGCCCGGCCTCAATTGACTCGACATCGTTGCGTGCCGCGACCCTCACCGGGTCGCCGATCACAATCGCCATCGTCGAGAAGGGAAGATTGACGGTCAAGCGGCTCCAGGTCGGCAGCGCAAGGAACCGCCTGGTGGCGATAGCGAAGGGAACCACCGGCCGGCCCGACAACGCGGCGAGCGTGGCAATGCCTTCGCCCGCCCTCCGCGCAGGGCCCGGAGGCACGTCGGCGGTCATTGCAACCGTCGCGCCGCTCGCCAGCGCGCGCAACGACTCGCGCAAGGCGGTGGCGCCGCCGCGGTTGCGCTTCCTCTTGCCGGCGCCAGCGCCCCTGATCAGGTCCATACCGAATTCCTGCAACACCGCGCCGATGATCTCGGCATCGCCATGGCGCGAGACCATGGCGCGCACGTCCGCAGGCCGCTTTGGCTTGAGCTTGGGCAGGAGCAGGAACTGCCCATGCCACATGGCGAGGATTTGCGGATGCTGGTCGAACAGCTTGGCGTCGGTGTCAGGAGGATCGCGCTTGATGGTGGCGGTCGCATAAACGAGGCGCACGTAAGCCACGGCGAGCGCACTGCCGATTGTTACGGCGGGCTTCGATGCTAGCAGCCGTTTCAACATACCGATCTAGCGAAGCTATTTGCCGGCCATCGCGACGGCCTCTTGCCCCTGATCTTCGGGAGAGAGCGCCGCATATCCTCCGACAATGCCGAACTGATTACGATGCAGCCTGGTATAAAGGCCGCCTTTGGCGACAAGCTCGTCGTGACGGCCGACTTCGATGATGCGGCCCTGGTCGAGGACGCAGATGAGATCGGCCTTTTTCACCGTCGAAAGGCGATGGGCGATCATCAGCACGGTGCGGCCGCGCATCAGCTCCTCGAGAGCAGCCTGCACCTTTGCCTCCGCTTCCGAATCGAGCGAACTGGTCGGCTCATCGAGCAGAAGGACTGGCGCATCTTTGTAGATCGCCCGGGCGATGGCGATGCGCTGCCGCTCGCCGCCGGAGAGCAGGCCGCCGGCTTCGCCGACGCGAGTATCGTAGCCCTTGGGTAGAGCCATGATGAAATCGTGGGCTGCGGCGGCTCTAGCGGCAGCAATCACTTGCGCTTCATCGACGGGCTTGGCGCCATAGGCGATGTTGGCGCGAATCGTGTCGTCGAACAGCACGGGGTCTTGCGTCACCAGCGCGATCGAATCGCGCAGCGAATCGATCTTGACTGTGGCGATGTCCTGCCCATCGATCATGACCTTGCCACGGTCGGGATCGAAGAATCTGAGCGCGAGATTGACGAGCGTGCTCTTGCCCGAGCCTGAAGGGCCGACCAGAGCCACGGTGCGGCCGGGCGGCACGGTCAGGCTCACGCTCCTAAGAACTGGATTCTCCTTCTCATAGGCGAATGATACGTTCGCGAACTCGATCTCGCCGCGCTCGAGCTTGAGCGGCTGGGCATCCGGGGCCTCCACCAAATGGATCTTGAGATCGACGATGCCGAACACGCGGCTCGCGGCGGCCATGCCCTCCTGGAGTTGCGTCTGCAACGTGGCCGCGCTCTTGAGCGGCGTGTAGATGAGCAGGGCCGCGGTCATGAAGCCCATGAAATGACCGAGGGTTAGATCGCCGCGCACGCCCTTAGTGCCGGCGAAATAGATGGCAAGCGCGAAGCCAAATCCGGTCAAAACCTCAATCGAGGGGCTCGACAAAGCGCGGGCGCGCGTTCCGCGCATGGTGAATTCGAGCGCGCGATTGATGGCAGTTGCGGCGCGAGCCTCCTCGCGATCCTCTTGCCGGTAGGCGCGCACGATGCGCATGCCGCGCAAAGTCTGGGTGATGAGCGCCGAGAGATCTCCGGTTTCTTGCAGCGATTTGGAGGTCGATTTCCGCATCTTGCGGCGCTGGCGCGATAGCACAAACCAGGCGACCGGCATGAAGATCAGGATCAGCACGGAAAACCGCGCATCCATGTAGAACATGGTGGCGACGAGAATGATCACCTTGAGATAGTTCTCGCCGAGCGTGACCATCGAGCGGCTGGCTGTGGCCCGGATCAGCGTAGCGTCGTTGAGAAAGCCAGAAAGCAGGCGCCCCGAATGGACGGTTTGGATGAAGCTCAGATCGGCGCGCGCGAGCTTGCCGAACATCTGAATGCGGAGGTCGGCAATGAACCGGTTGCCGAGATAGTTCACCGTGACGTCGCCGACATATTCGGCGATAGCCTTGATCACGGTGACCACCACGATGGTGGCGGTGATCCAATAGACCATCTCTTGATTCTTGGCGACGAACACGTCGTCGGCAGTCTTCTGGATGAGAAACGGAATGGCGCCGGTGGTCGCGGCAGTGAGGATCATGGCGAGCGAGGCGAGGAGAAGCAGAGGGAACCGCGGCCACAAATGCTCCCGCCAGATGCGCAACATGATCTCGCAGGTCGGATATTCGACCTGGAGCTCGTCGGCGGTCCGCGTAACGGTGCTGACGTTCCTGAACAGCTGGTCTTTCAATATTTTCCCCGATTTTGCCGTGCCCGACTTAAGAGCACTGCCGCCGTCTGACACTTTCTAGCACGTGGCTGCGCGAGCCTCTAAGACGAAAAACCCGCTTGCCTTATTTCGCTATTCAGCCCCCGCCTTGGCGTCGTGCTCGGGATCGAGCAGCCGGTGCAAATGCACGATGAAGTAGCGCATATGGGCGTCGTCCACCGTGCGGTGCGCGGCGTCCTTCCAGGCGTCGTAGGCTTGCGCGTAATTCGGGTAGATGCCGACGATGTCGAGCTTGTTGAGGTCGCTGAACTCGATTCTGTCGAGCATGGTGAGCTCCCCGCCGAACACGAGGTGAAGCAATTGTCGCGCGCCTTTCTTGGCGATGTCCTTTGCAGCCATGTTTGGTCATTCCCCTTTTTCACGCGAGGGCACTCTGCTTAATCGAGCGTCAGAGGTCTATACGGCGCGTGCGTTCGATCAGAAGCGGATGCAACTTCTTGCCGCTCGCGACCAGGCTCGGAAAGCGAGGGGCGGAAAGATTGTAGCGATGTCCTTCACCGCGGTGATCGGTGATCGCGCCTCCAGCCTCTTCGATCAGCACGGCGGCGGCGGCAAGGTCCCACTCGCTCTTGGTGGAGAGCGAGATGGTGGCGTCGGCCCTGCCGCAGGCGACGAGCGAAAGCCGGTAGGCGACTGAGTTCACCCATTTCGTCTTCACCTCTGGCCAAGGCTCTTTCCAGATCCTCTTCTTGAACAGGCCGCCGCTGGCGATCAGGAAAGCGCCGTCGAGCGTCGCCTTGTCGCTCACCTTGATCGGCTGATCGTTGACAAAGGCGCCGCGTCCCTTGATCGCATGGAAGAACTCGCCCGTCGCCGGGTTGAACACGATGCCCATCACCGGTACGCCGTTCTCGACCAGCGCGGCCGACACGGTCCATTCCGGCACCTGGCGCAGGAAGGCGCTCGTGCCGTCGATCGGATCGACCACCCACACGCGAGAGCACTTCAGCCGCTCGCGGTCGTCCTCGGTCTCCTCGGAGAGCCAGCCATAGCCGGGGCGCTGGTTGAGGAGGTCGAGCTTAAGCGCAGTATCGACGGCAAGGTCAGCCTCACTCACCTCGGTGCCGTCCATCTTGCGCTTCACCAGGATCGACCTGCGGAAATAAGTGAGCGCAAGCTCGCCGGCGTCGCGCACTGCCACTTTCAGGAGCGCAAAGTCCTCATCGAGAGAGATGGGCGCGAGGGGACGTTCGGCAGGCTTAATGGAGGTCATTGTTCTTGCGCAAGACTCTCTAAACTTTTCGGTACCCTCTTTAAACCATGTAGTGAGGTAAGCGCCGCATACCAGACATTAACAACGTCCGTTAAGCGGTTCGGAAAGCTTCTATGGCAGCATGGTCGCAATCAAGGCCGCCTCAAGGCAGCCGACAACGGGGGGGGAAGCTAACAGCAAGGCGTCACGCGGGCCTCGGGGGCGACACGCTCCGGGGCCCGCTCGTTTTTGTGCTTCATGTCAGTGCCGCCAGAGCCATATCGACCAGAATCGCAGCAAGTACCAGCGCACCAAAGTCGCGATTCGAGCGGAAGCGCTTCAGGCAATTCTCCGCGTTGTCGATGTCGAGCGTTGCGACCTGCCAAGCGAGCTGCGCGCCGGCAATCAGCATAACCAAAAGGAAGGCAGTGCCGGCGGCAGCCATGAGGCCTGCGGTGGTAATTGCGAGCCAGGCCGCGCCATAAAGCACAGCGAGCCAAGGCTTGGTGGCACGGCCGAATCTCAGCGCAGTCGATTTCAGCCCGATGAGATCGTCGTCCTCGCGATCCTGATGCGCGTAGATCGTGTCGTAGCCGATGGTCCAGCACACGGCGCCGGCATAGAGCACGACCGGCGTCCAATCGAGCCGCCCAAGTACCGCCGGCCAGCCGAGCAGCGCCCCCCAATTGAAGGCGAGCCCGAGCACAGCCTGCGGCCAATAGCTGAACCGTTTGACGAAAGGATAGAGCGCCACGATAGGCAGCACGCAAAGTCCGAGCAGAGTGGTGAGGCTGTTGAAGCTCAGCAACACCGCAAAGCCGATCAGGCTGAGCACGACCATGAAGATGAGCGCGGCTTTGGGCGTAACCTGGCCGCTCGGCAGCGGACGCGCACGCGTGCGCGCGACCTCCGCATCGATCTTGCGATCGACGATATCATTATAGGTGCAGCCCGCCGCGCGCATGACGATGGCGCCAATAGCAAACAGGAGAAGTAGCCACGGGTCCGGATAGGCGTCGTCAAGACTGCGCGAAGCAAGCGATACCGACCAGAGACAGGGGAGCGCGAGCAGGAAGAAGCCGATCGGCCGGTCGACGCGTGCGAGCCGAAGATAAGGGATGAGCGCCCGTGGCGCGTAGCGATCGACGATGCTGCCTACGCCTGCCTCGGCCATGACGCTCGCTTTGCCTTGGGGCAGGGGACGTGTCATGTGTTTGTGCGCCATCATGTGTTTGACGGTTGGCCCTTCACCCTCGGGCTCATATTTCACCATGCCCCATAAACTTCAGCGCCTATTCGTCAAGTCTCCGCTTAAGAATTCCGGCACGGTCGAACTCGAACAGGATCAGGTGCACTATCTCGGCAACGTGCTCAGGCTGCGCGGAGGCGAAAAACTCTTCGTGTTCAACGGCAGGGACGGCGAGTGGCGCGCCGAGCTTAGCGCCGTCCACAAGAAGAGGGCCGAACTCACCCTCGAGCAACAGACGCGGCCGCAAGAAGAAGGGCCTGATCTGCACTATCTGTTCGCGCCGCTCAAGCGCGCCCGCCTCGATTATATGGCGCAGAAGGTCACGGAGTTGGGTGTGAGCGCGCTCCGGCCGGTGATCACGCGACACACCGTGGCCGAGCGAGTCAAGCTCGACCGCATCCTCGCCAATGCCATCGAGGCTGCCGAGCAATGCGGCATCCTGCGCGTGCCCGAGGTGATGGAGCCGGCAAAGCTCGGCAAGGTGATTGACGGTTGGGACGAGCGGCGGCTCTTGATCTTTGCCGACGAGATGGCATCCCACGCCTCTCCCATCGAGGCACTTTCCAGCGCCGGCACACGTCCTCTCGCGGTGTTGATCGGACCTGAGGGCGGGTTCGAGCGCGACGAACGCGCCGCCCTTCTTGCGAGGTCCTTTGTGCTTCCCATTTCCCTCGGACCACGCGTGATGCGGGCCGATACTGCGGCGGTCGCCGCGCTAGCTCTTGTAAATGCGGCCCTTGGCGATTGGCGGTAGCTGAGGACACTTGTCAGGCCGCAAAAGAGAGCGCCATAAAGGCGGCCTTTTGCGCTCGGACGCTGAGACTCATTGTTCCGGGCAATCCTTCAAACCGAACGGAGCTCTCCACATGTCGACACGGGTGAGCGGGCCTGAAAGCCCCATCATCACCTCGCGGAACGAGCTCGCCGCTTATCTTGAGGCCGGCTGCAAACCGAAAAGCGATTGGCGCATCGGCACCGAGCACGAGAAGTTTGGCTTCTACCGGAAGAGCGTTGCGCCAGTCCCCTATGATGGCGACCGCGGCATTCGCGCGCTGCTCGAAGGACTGCGGGATTTCGGTTGGGACCCGGTCACCGAGAAGGGCAATATCATCGCGCTTCGGCGCAAGGATTGCCCGAGGGGCGGTGCCGTCAGCCTTGAGCCCGGAGGTCAGCTCGAGCTGTCAGGCGCGCCGCTCGAGACCATCCACCAAACCAGTGAGGAGATCCGCCAGCACCTCGCCGAGGTG
>Ga0182033_10000745_pt1 | contig 15739 bp, 10 predicted proteins | sample tim00Cox0000000H_FD_125968 | JGI IMG/M metagenome (GOLD analysis project Ga0182033, IMG submission 125968) | Lab enrichment of tropical soil microbial communities from Luquillo Experimental Forest, Puerto Rico - timezero.00C.oxic.00.000.00H | ecosystem: Environmental > Terrestrial > Soil >...
CTCGCATCCTCATTTTTTGCGGATATACTGCGGACACGGTCTAGGTCGGAGAAGATCCGACTGCTAGACGTGCCGCAATACATTGATCTATAGGCATATTTTGGTGGGCGCACAAGGACTCGAACCTTGGACCGCTGATTAAGAGTCTGGCGGCGCTCCCGCGCAACATTGTGAGTTGAGCGTGAGGCGCACGGAGCTAGCTCGGCTTGCTGACATCGTGCTGACACGATTAGGAGAGCCAACCGGCATTTATTTGTTTGAGCAAGTTTATGTGAGTATGAACAGCATGTTAGTGGTGGGCGCGACTGGGATCGAACCAGTGACCCCTGCGATGTCAACGCAGTGCTCGTACCGCTGAGCTACGCGCCCTTACCATCAGTAATGGAAGAGCTTCTATATGGTGACGCGCGGTCAACGCAACCCGCGGCCTTCCCTCACGCTGCAAGCAGGCGCTCCACCTGGTCGACCAAGTCGCGCAAGTGGAACGGCTTCGACAGGATCTTGGCGTCCTTCGGCGCATGATTGTCTGGATTGAGCGCAACCGCGGCAAAGCCGGTGATGAACATGATCTTGAGGTCAGGATCGATCTCGCTCGCCTTGCGCGCGAGTTCGATGCCGTCCATCTCCGGCATCACGATGTCGGTCAAAAGCAGAGTGAAGGGCTCCTCCTTCAGCCGCTCATAGGCTTCGAGCCCGTTGCCAAACGACACCACATCGTAGCCAGCCTTGGCCAAGGCCTTGACCAGGAAACGCCGCATGTCCTCGTCGTCCTCGGCAAGAAGTATGCGCTGAACGCTGCGCTCCCGCGGATCATTCGCCTCCATCCCGCTCCCCCTGAACTCTCGCCCTTTGGGCCTACACGAACTTGGTAAAAGACCAATTGCTTGGGCTCCCAAGGGCCGGAAGGTCTTGGCCCCCGAGCCGCCAGACCCCAAATCATCGCGTCTAATTGGCTCGGGCACAAGGCAGAACACGCCCTAGACAGGTTCAACTCTCGTTGGCAAAGTTTACGAGCGATTCCATGTCTTTCGGGGGTAGGCTGGATCAGAGCGGCAGCAAGGATTGGCGATGAGCCTAAGCGAGGCTGAGGCTATTGAGAGTGAGCTTTCACCACCCTTCACGGTGGCGCTTCCCGATCAGTTGAATGCGCCCCTCGTCTTCAACTCACCGCATAGTGGCCGCATCTATCCGAGCACGTTTCTTGCCGCCTCTAGGCTCGATTCTCTCGCCCTCCGGCGCTCGGAGGATGCCTTCGTCGAGGAGCTGTTTGCGTTCGTAACCGCACTCGGCGCACCTCTGCTCCACGCCCATTTCCCGCGCGCCTATCTCGACGTCAACCGCGAGCCTTACGAGCTTGATCCGATCCTGTTCCGCGACGGGCTGCCCCACTACGCCAATACCCAATCGGTGCGGGTGGTTGGCGGCCTCGGTACCATCGCCCGCATCGTGTCGGAGTCCGACGAGATCTACCGCGAGCCGCTCACGGTTGGCGCTGCGCTCGAACGCATCAACCGGCTTTACACGCCCTATCATGAGACACTGCGCGAGCTTCTGCTTGCGGCGCAAAACGAATTCGGCATCGCCGTGCTAATCGATTGCCATTCCATGCCGTCGAGTCCGATCGCTGACCAGGGCGGCGGGCGGCCTGACTTCGTGCTTGGCGACCGCTTCGGGACGTCTTGCAGCGGGGAGCTTACACAACTTGCCGCCGCCGAGCTCAAGGCGCTCGGTTACGCAGTCGCGCTCAACAAGCCCTATGCCGGGGGCTACATCACCGAGCATTATGGCCGACCACACAAAGGCCAGCACGCGCTCCAGATCGAGATCAACCGTGCGCTCTACATGGATGAATCGAGCTTCGAGAAATCGGCGAGATTTGACCGGCTGCTCGGCGATCTCGAAGGCATGGTGCATGCGCTGATCGCCGGCATTTCGAGCCTCGCCATCCCGCGCGCAGCCGCCGAATAGTCAACCCTAGAAATGATAAAAAAAGGGCCGTTCGATTGAACGAACGGCCCAAGTCTAGGGAGGAAACGCCCAAGGAGGGCAGCGGTATGACCTGGAGAGCCATGCCGCGTTGCAACAATATGTCATTGCGGCGCACAAAAAGCAAGGTTGTAATGACGCTCGGGCGGCATTTGCGAGACAGTGGTGCATAACTGTCACGATCGAGGAGCGCTGTGCCCGTTGGATCCCAGCAAAACCGCCCGTTTTTGCGGACTCCTTGACTCTCAAGAGGAAAGGCGTTCAAGGCTCTGAGCGTGTCAAAGCTCTTAGATTCCGATTTTCCGGCCTTTCTCGCCACCGCCCACGCTATCGCCGACAAGGCAGGAGCGGTCATTTTGCCGCATTTTCGAACAGCTTTAACGATTGACCATAAAGGAGGCGATTTTTTTGACCCCGTCACGGTGGCCGACCGTGCCGCCGAGACCGCCATTAGAGATGCTCTCGTCTGTGCGTATCCCAATCACGGCATTATCGGCGAGGAGTTCGACTCGACCCGGAGCGACGCAGACTATTGCTGGGTAGTCGATCCGATCGACGGCACCCGCTCCTTCATTCTCGGCGTGCCTCTATGGGGAACGCTCATCGGCTTGACGCGGGGCGGCGTTCCACTCCTCGGCATGATGGACCAGCCATTCACCCGGGAGCGTTTCTTCAGTAGCGAGAACGAAGCGTTGTACCGGCACAACGGTGCGACACGGACGATGTGTACCAGACCTTGCGCCTCTCTCGGCGCGGCCCTTCTCACTACGACGACGCCAGAGTACTTCATCGGCGACGATGCGCAGCGCTTTGAGGCCTTGAGCCAAGCCGTGCGCCTCAAGCGCTACGGTAGCGACTGCTACAACTACTGCATGCTCGCACTCGGCCAGATCGATCTCGTGGTCGAGGCTGGGCTCAACCCATACGACATCATTCCGCTTATCCCGATCGTCGAGCGCTCCGGCGGCGTGGTCACCACTTGGGAGGGAAACGATGCGAGAGGCGGCGGGCGCATCATTGCCGCTGGCGACCCGCGCCTGCATGGAGCCGCCGTGAAGATACTGTCACGCTAGCTTCCTCATCACGACGCCGGGAATGAAGGCATCGAACGCCGCCCAGAACTGCTCGCGAATTGAATCGCGTTCTTGCAGGATCTCGTGGCGCGAGCCCCTCATGACGATCTGCGATCCGGCTCTAAGTTTGACGGAAAGGTCCTCGATCGCCGGGCTCGACACGATCTGGTCGTCGCTAGCGGCAAGCATCAAGGACGGCACGCGAATACGAGGCGGAAACCGGTCGTTGTCGAGCTGCGCCATAGCATTGAGCGCAGCCTTAAGCCAGCCCATGGTCGGCACGCCGACGGCTAGGTGAGGCGCTGCTTCGAGTACCGACAGGTTCCGCAAATAGCGCTCGCGGTCCGAGGTCAGCGGGTTCCCCTCGAAATTCTGAATTGGCAAATATTTCCTGGCATCTCCAGGCACCGGACGCTTGCCCATGCCGAACAAAGTGAGCGTGTCAGCGATCTGGCGGCAGGCTTGGTGCGGAAGCGGCAGCCCTACGATCCTGATCATCGGAGCGGTGAGCACCATACGGGTGAACCAACACCCGCGCTTGGTCGCCGCCTTGAACAGCACCATCGCAGCCATGGAATGCGCCAGAGCGAAATAGGGCGTGGGGCAGTCCGGCAGCACCACAGCCTTCATGAACTGCGCAAGGTCTTCCTCGTACTCTGCGAAGTCGTTGATGTGGCCCTTCAGCGGATTGCGGGTCAGCCGGCTCGAGCCCCCCTGCCCACGCCAATCGAGCACCGCCACGGCAAAGCCTCTGCGGCGAAGCTCACCCACCACCTCGAAATATTTTTCGATGAACTCGGTTCGGCCCGGCAGGATGCAGACTGTGCCGCGTCGCTCCTTAAGCACCGACTGCCAGTTCGCAAAGCGAATGCGCAAGCCTTTGCGGATTTCGATGAAACCGGTCGACGCGCCGAGCGGGATCGGGTTCTTCGGTGTAGCGATGAGATCCATAGAGTCTAAGCCGCCCCTTTAGCGAGCGCATTCGAGCGCATTATAGTGCACGGGGCGACAAGGTTCGGACGTGAAAATGGCGCGCCAAAAGCTGGATTTGCGCCGCTGCGATCTTTCGTATTTTTCCTTTACATTCAGCGCGCTAACCCTCTTGACGAAGGCCAAGACCGTTCCCATATCTGTCGGCGGCGCAAGGCCAAGCGGCTTGTGCTTTTCACCTTCCCGGCTCGCAAAGAGCGGGCAACCACCATATCGCTTCTCAAGGAGGATGTGAGAATGAGACACTATGATCTTACCCCACTTTACCGTTCCACCATCGGCTTCGACCGGCTCGGCTCGTTGCTCGACACGCTCGCCTCGTTCGAGGGCGATGCCCCGAGCTACCCGCCTTACAATATCGAACGGGTTGGCGAGAACGAGTATCGCATCAGCATGGCCATCGCCGGCTTCGGCGAGAAGGACCTCTCAATTGAGGTCAAAGAAAACACCCTTTCAATTCGCGGCGAGAAGAAGACCGAGAGCGAGGACACGACCTTCCTCCATCGCGGCATCGCTTCGCGGAGCTTCGAACGTAGGTTCCAGCTTGCAGACCATGTCGTGGTCAAGGGCGCGAGCCTCGAGAACGGCTTGCTGCATGTCGATCTCGTGCGCGAGCTGCCAGACGCGATGAAGCCGCGCACCATTGCCATCAAGACCGACAAAGCCGAGACGCCGAAGGTCATTGACAGCAAAGCCGCCTAACTACGGCGTTAAGGGCACGCATTTTGCGCCCCATTTGGTGCGATTTGTGCTGACTTGCATGGGGGGCGCTTCCTTTACCAGGGGGGGCGCCCTTCCCGTGCGCAAGCGGCTATGAAATTCGGAGGATAGCCGGAACCCCGGCTGCCGCCCTGGGTTAGGCGGGAAGTAAGCCTGGGGTTCGTCCGAAGTAGCGCGCTAGCATCGGTTTATGGGAGGGGGATTACTGCTTGTGCGCGCATTGGAAATCTGTCATTTTGTGGGCGAATAGGACAGGCTTGCTGACCTTTGTCATGGAGGCTGCGGCGCAAGGCTCCAAGCATCCGTCTCCTACGGAGCGATCTTCGGTCCTGGGCCGCATTCGCTAAAAGCGAAGGCGCTAGCCGCCTAGAGAGCCGGTTCTTCGCTTTCAGCTCATCGACGCCTTTCAGTGGCGAAGGCCCGGCTGTGGCCAAAGCTTTTCTGGCCCCGCACTCGCTTGGGCCGCGAGGCGTGGCTGAGGTTTCAGTAAACGATGGCATCACGTGGCGTGTCTTCACGTTCTTCAACGTCGGCGTGGCCGTCTCCGCCACCGGCGCAAGGACTCTACGATCCGAAGCGCGAGCACGACGCGTGCGGGGTCGGCTTCGTTGCCGATTTGAGGGCGCGTCCGAACCACAAGATCATCGAGCACGGCCTCCAGATCCTTGAGAATCTCACCCATCGCGGCGCGGTGGGTGCTGACCCGCTTGCTGGCGACGGTGCCGGCATCTTGGTGCAAATCCCGCACGCATTCCTCAAAGAAGTCACCGCCCCCTTACGGATCAAACTGCCCGAGTCCGGTCATTATGCGATCGGCCATCTGTTCATGCCGCGAAACCGTGCCCAGCGCATCTACTGCGAATCTGTGGTCGCCCGCATCTGCGACGCCGAAGGGCTGAAGCTCATCGGCTGGCGCGACGTGCCGACCGACAACTCCTGCCTCTCGGCATCGGTGATCGAGACCGAGCCGACCCACCGGCAGGTGTTCATCGGCCGCGGGCGCGACATCGAGGACGAGTCTGAGTTCGAGCGCAGGCTCTACATCCTGCGCAAGGTGATCTCGAACACCATCAACGGCGAGACCGGCGGGCACGACATTGGCTTCTACACAGTGTCGCTGTCATGCCGCACGCTGGTCTACAAGGGCATGTTCCTTGCCTATCAGCTCGGCGCCTACTACCCCGACCTGCATCACCCGAGCTTCGCTTCGGCGCTCGCGCTCGTTCACCAGCGCTTCTCGACCAACACCTTCCCGTCGTGGAAGCTCGCCCACCCCTATCGGATGGTCGCCCATAACGGCGAAATCAATACGCTCCGCGGCAACCTCAACTGGATGGCGGCACGCCAGGCGAGCGTGTCCTCGCCCCTGTTCGGTCCTGACATCGCCAAGCTCTGGCCGATCTCCTATGAGGGCCAGTCCGACACCGCCTGCTTCGACAACGCTCTCGAGTTCCTGGTGCAGGGTGGGTACGGCCTAGCGCACGCGGCGATGATGCTGATTCCCGAGGCTTGGGCCGGCAATCCGCTCATGGATGCCAAGCGCCGCGCCTTCTACGAGTATCACGCCTGTCTCATGGAGCCGTGGGACGGTCCTGCCGCCATGGCCTTCACCGACGGGCGGCAGATCGGCGCCACACTCGACCGCAACGGGCTTAGGCCCGCGCGCTACCTCGTTACCAAGGACGGCCTCGTCATCATGGCGTCGGAGACCGGCGTGCTGCCGATCCCTGAGAGCGAGATCGTCGAGAAATGGCGGCTCCAGCCCGGCAAGATGCTGCTCATCGACCTCGAGAAGGGGCGCATCGTCTCCGACGACGAGATCAAGTCCGAGCTGGCTTCCGCGCATCCCTATCAGCAGTGGCTCGACCGCACTCAGATCCGAGTGCACGAGCTTCCCGGCGCGCCCTCGCCCACGCCGCGCACCAACGTGAGCCTGCTCGATCGCCAGCAGACGTTCGGTTACACGCAGGAGAGCATCAAGTTTCTGATGCTACCGATGGCCGAGTCAGGCCAAGAGGCAGTCGGCTCGATGGGCACCGACACGCCGATCTCGGCGCTGTCCAGCCGGCCGAAGCTGCTGCACACCTATTTCAAGCAGAACTTCGCGCAAGTGACGAACCCGCCGATCGACCCGATCCGCGAGGAGCTGGTCATGTCGCTCGTGACCTTCATCGGGCCGCGGCCGAACCTGCTCGACCTCGAAGGAACCTCGAAGCAGAAGCGGCTCGAGGCGGCGCATCCCATCCTCACCAACGACAATCTCGAGCGCATCCGCGGCATCGGCGATGTCGCCGACAACCAGTTCCGCACCGTGACGCTCGACATCACCTATGGCGTAGACCATGGGGCTGCCGGCATGGGCAAAGCGCTCGACAAGCTGTGCAAGCGCGCCGAGCAGGCGGTTCGCGCGGGTGAGAACATCATCATCCTGTCAGACCGGGCGACCGGTCTCGACCGCGTGCCGATCCCTTCGCTGCTCGCGACGAGCGCTGTGCATCATCATTTGATCCGCTGCGGCCTCAGGACCTCGGTGGGCCTCGTGGTCGAGACCGGAGAGGCGCACGAGGTGCATCAATTCTGCACGCTCGCGGGATACGGCGCCGAGGCAATCAATCCTTACCTCGCCTTCGAGACCATCGAGGCCATAGTGCCCGAGCTCGACGAGGAGGTGACCGTCGAGGAGGCCGTCAAACGCTACATCAAGGCAACCGACAAGGGCATCCTCAAGGTGATGTCCAAGATGGGCATCTCAACCTACCAGTCCTATTGCGGCGCGCAGATTTTTGACGCTGTGGGTCTCCGCAGCGATTTCGTCGCCAAATATTTCACCGGCACCAACAGCCAGGTCGAAGGCGTCGGCCTTGAGGAGATCGCGCGCGAAACCGTCGAGCGCCACCAGCTTGCCTTCTCCGATGCACCGGTGTTGCGCGAAGCACTAGAGGTCGGTGGCGAGTATGCCTATCGCGTTCGCGGCGAGGCGCATATGTGGCGGCCGCAGGTCGTGGCCGACCTTCAGCATGCCGTGCGCGGCCAGCTCCCCGAGAAGTACCGGTCCTTCGCCAAGCAGATTAACGAGCAGACCGAGCAGCTGCTCACGCTGCGCGGCATGTTTCGCATCAAGAAGGCCGAAGAGATCGGGCGCGCGCCGATTCCGCTGGATCAGGTCGAGCCGGCAAAGGAAATCGTCAAACGCTTCTCGACGGGAGCCATGTCGTTCGGCTCGATCAGCCGCGAGGCGCATACGACGCTCGCGATTGCCATGAACCGCATCGGCGGTAAGTCCAACACCGGCGAAGGCGGCGAAGAGTCCGATCGCTACAAGCCGCTGCCGAATGGCGATTCGATGCGCTCGAAGATCAAGCAGGTGGCGTCGGGGCGCTTCGGCGTGACGGCGGAATATCTCGTGAATGCCGACATGATGCAGATCAAGATGGCGCAAGGCGCAAAGCCTGGAGAAGGAGGCCAGCTCCCCGGTCACAAGGTCGATGCGGTCATCGCCAAGGTGCGTCATTCGACGCCTGGCGTGGGGCTGATCTCGCCGCCGCCGCATCATGACATCTATTCGATCGAGGATTTGGCCCAGCTCATCTTCGACCTCAAGAACTGCAACCCTGTCGCTGACGTCAGCGTCAAGCTCGTGAGCGAGGTTGGCGTCGGCACGGTCGCCGCCGGCGTGTCGAAGGCGCGCGCAGATCACGTTACGATTGCCGGTTTCGAGGGAGGCACCGGCGCTTCGCCGCTCACGTCAATCAAGCACGCCGGCTCGCCTTGGGAGATCGGCCTTGCCGAGACGCAGCAGACGCTTGTGCTCAACCGCTTGCGCGGCCGCATCTCGGTGCAGGTCGACGGCGGCGTTCGCACCGGACGCGATGTCGTGGTCGGCGCGCTGCTTGGCGCCGATGAGTTCGGCTTCGCCACAGCGCCGCTGATTGCTGCCGGCTGTATCTATATGCGCAAATGCCATCTCAACACCTGCCCGGTCGGCGTCGCCACTCAGGATCCGGTGCTTCGCGCGCGCTTCCAGGGTAAGCCCGAGCATGTGATCAATTATTTCTTCTTCGTCGCTGAAGAAGTGCGCGAATACATGGCCGCACTCGGCTTCCGCACCTTCTCTGAGATGATCGGCAAGACTGAGGTCCTCGACAAGAGCCAGGCGATCGACCATTGGAAGGCCAAGGGCCTCGACTTCACCCGCCTGTTCCACAAGCCGGAGGTTTCGCCGGAGGTCGCGATTTACAACTCAGAGCGGCAGGACCACGGGCTCGCCAAGGTGCTCGATCGCAAGCTGATTGAGCTTTGCCGGCCAGCGCTCGAGGAGAAGAAGCCGGTCAAGGTCGAACTCCCGATCAAGAATACCAACCGCACGACCGGCGCCATGTTGTCAGGCGAGATCGCCACACGCTACGGCCATGCCGGTCTGCCTGAGGACACGATCTGGGTGCGGCTGAAAGGCTCTGCCGGACAGAGCTTCGGTGCCTTTCTTGCCCACGGCGTGACACTCGATCTCGTCGGCGAAGGCAACGACTATGTCGGCAAGGGACTGTCAGGCGGCCTAATCATCGTCCGTCCCACGGAAGACTCCGCCATCACGCCCGAGAAGTCAATCATCGTCGGCAACACGGTGCTTTATGGCGCGATCTCCGGCGAGTGTTATTTCCGCGGCATCGCCGGCGAGCGCTTCGCCGTGCGCAACTCCGGCGCCATCGCCGTGGTCGAGGGCACCGGCGACCATGGCTGCGAATATATGACCGGCGGCGTGGTGGTGGTGATCGGGCGCACGGGCCGCAACTTCGCGGCCGGCATGTCGGGCGGTATCGCCTATGTGCTGGACGAGGAAGGGGATTTCGAGCGGCGCTGCAATCTCGCCATGGTCGATCTCGAGCCGGTGCCGAGCGAAAACCATGTCATGGAGCGGCGCCGCCATCAGATCGGCGACCTCGAGAGCCACGGGCTGGTCGACGTCACCAACATGACGCGCTTCGACGAGGAGCGGCTTTATCAGCTAATCGAAAACCATCTCCACTACACTGGCTCGGCGCGGGCGAAGGCGATCCTGGACGACTGGGCGTCTTACCTGCCGAAATTCGTCAAGGTGATGCCGGTCGAGTACCGCCGCGCGCTCGAGGAGATGGCCAAAGCGCAGATTGCCGACAAGACCAGTCTTGGCGAGATCGAGATCGGCATCCGCGGCAACGGTAACGGCAGGTAATCTTCAAGGCGAAGGAGCTAAGATGTCCTGGAGGATCGCGCCAGGTGGCACGTTGCCACGCAACAGGCATGTCGGCTTGACGGAGAGCGCGAGACGGTGACAACTCGTCGGTTGGCAGTTTGCACGGTGAGCATAAGCCATATGGGCAAGATCACGGGCTTTCTCGAGATCGACCGCGAGGATCGGACCTACGAGCCGGCGTCCGACCGCATTCGCCATTGGCGCGAGTTCGTCATCGCGCCAAGCAAGGCCGAGATCACGCGCCAGGCCGCCCGCTGCATGGATTGCGGCATTCCCTACTGCCACACCGGCTGCCCCGTGAACAACCAGATCCCCGACTGGAATGACCTCGTCTATCACTCTGATTGGCAGGTAGCGGCAGAGAATCTGCATTCGACCAACAACTTCCCCGAAGTGACCGGCCGCGTGTGTCCGGCGCCGTGCGAGGCAGCCTGCACGCTCAACATTGTCGACGTGCCGGTCACCATCAAGTCGATTGAATGCGCGATCGCCGACTTGGCCTTCGAGGAGGGCTGGGTGCAGCCCATCCCGCCTGAAACGAAGACCGGCAAGCGCGTCGCCATTGTCGGCTCAGGTCCCGCAGGCCTGGCGGCTGCCCAGCAGCTCGCCCGGGCCGGCCACGATGTCCATGTCTACGAGAAGCACGCAAAGCTCGGCGGCTTGCTTCGCTACGGCATCCCCGACTTCAAGATGGAGAAATATATTGTCGAGCGGCGCGTGAAGCAGATGGAGGGTGAAGGCGTCACCTTCCACTGCAATGTCTACGTCGGCCGCGACGTGCGCGTGCAGAATCTCGAACGCGACTACGACGCGCTGCTGCTGGCCGGCGGCGCAGAGCATCCGCGCGACCTTGCTGTGCCCGGCCGCGAGCTTGCCGGCGTTCATTTCGCTATGAATTTCCTGCCGCAGCAAAACCGCCGCGTGTCGGGCGAGCCGCAGGGCGATATCGAGCCAATCCTCGCCGAGGGGAAACAGGTGGTGGTGATCGGCGGCGGCGACACAGGCTCCGACTGCATCGGCACGTCGTTCCGCCAAGGCGCCGTCTCGGTGACGCAGCTCGAAATCCTGCCGCAGCCGCCGGAGAAGGAGAACAAGGCTCTGACCTGGCCGCACTGGCCGCTCAAGCTCAGGACCTCGTCGAGCCAGGCCGAAGGCGCTGCGCGCGATTTCAGCGTGGCGACCAGCCGGTTCGTGGGTTCAAACGGCAAGGTTGAGAAGCTCGAATGCGTCCGCCTCGATGTGCAGATGAAGCCGATACCGGGCAGTGAGTTTTACATTCCGGCAGACCTGGTGCTGCTCGCCATGGGATTTCTCCATTCGGAGCATGAGGGAATGGTCAAAGACCTCAACGTCGAGCTCGACGCCCGCGGCAACGTGAAGGCAAACGAGCTCGAGTATCGCACCTCAAGGCCCAAGGTATTCGCGGCCGGAGACATGCGTCGCGGCCAATCGCTGGTGGTGTGGGCGATCAGGGAGGGGCGCCAAGTGGCGCACGCCATCGACAAGTTCTTGATGGGCAAGACCGACCTGCCGCGTTAGCAGATCATTGCCCAACGTTTTAGCTTGGCGGAGGCCAGGCGAAGTCGTCGCCTCTGCCGGCCTTGGGCTTAAGCTGCTCGCCCTTGATGAGAACCTTGTAGTAAGGCCGCTGCGACAGCGGCAGGCGCGGCTTTGACGAGTTCACTGAAAAATCGGTCACCGAGGAAAGCGTGGCGACTGCCGTCAGCCCGTTGCCGAGATCGCTCGTGATCATCTCGGGCTCTGGAAGCGAGGAACTTGCACCTTGCGGCAGGAGTCGTTGTGCTTCCTGTAGGGTCGAATCCATGGCAGGCCTGACCACGCTGACCTCGCCGGCCGTGCTTTGCTGCATCGCTGGTGACGCGCCCGCAGCTGCGTTACCGGAAGCTGCAGGCGCACCTTCGGCGGGCGTAGCCACTGCCGCGTCGCCCGAGGTCGCGGCGGCATTGCGCTGGTCCGACCCAGGCGCTACGGAATCAACCGGTTGTTCCCCTTCCGGGTGCTTTGCGGGCACGACCTCGCGACCCATCATCTTGGCCTGCTCCTCCTCGCTGCCGGCAAGTGGGATGTTGCGTTCGATCTTGGCGAGGCTCAGATCGCGGCGGAGCTCCTTCTCCACGAAGTGGGCGAGCTTGACGGAACCGCGCTCGGTGAAGTGCACGCCGTCATCGGCTCTGAGCCGCTTCACCTGGCCCGACATGTCGGGACCGTAGGCACTGAAGCGCCCAGATTCGTCGGTGAAGCCATTCCAGGTGTCGATATATTTGGCACTGTTGATGAAGGCCTTCTCGCGGAACACCTCGTTCATCATCTCGGCGTCGGCGCTCTGGTCGGGGCTGCGCATGACGGGCAGCCCCACCCAATAGACCGCGATGTTGGCAGCGCGAAGCTTCTTGATGATGGCCTCGACCCGCTCGCCATAGGCTTGGCGCCACGGCTCGCTTCCCACCTTCAGCCAATCCTTGCCGCTTCTGATCGCCTGGTCGTCATTGGCGCCGAACATCACCACCGCAATCTGGAAGGTATCGTTTTTCATGATGTCGGCGAGCTGCGAGTCCCAATTGTTGGAGTCGGTGCGCACGAGCCCGCCGGAGACCTTGGAGCGATTGGTGAATTCGAGATTCTTGTCCTCCTCGAAGGCGCGATAAAGACCTTGCCACAGGCCGTCGCCGAGAGAATCACCGATCACCAGGATTCGGTAGCGGTCGCCGGTCGGAAATGGATTTATATAGCTGTGTTGCACTGACGGCGTGCTGCCTTGCTGGGCCGAAGCCACCAACACACCAAGGCAATTGAGTGCCAATGCGAGTAGGGCAGGAGCCGCGGCGGACCAAGCCCGACGCCAACGCGGCGCCGCAGTGCTTAAGCCAAGGCAAAACGCGCTACCAAACATGGTTGTCCGGACCCTTTACCGGGCCCTCTCTCCCTTAGTTCTTAGGGGCACTGGTAGGCCCTTCCGGCGAAGGCGCCAAGCCTCCCGTATCGTCTTGCCCGACATTGGCTGGCTGCCCCTCGGCGGTTGGCTTGGCCTCGACATTTGCTGGCGGCGGCTCGCGTTGCAAGGCCTTCAGAAGAGTGAGGCTTGGAAAGCCGTCGACCCCAAGACCCTTAGAGCGCTGATAGGTCTTGACGGCCTCGAGCGTCGCAGGCCCGATGACGCCGTCCGGCTCGCCGGTCATGAGGCCGTGGGCGATGAGAAGCCGCTGAAATTCCGTGCGCTGCTCAAGCGAAAGATGAGTCTCGTCAGTCGGCCAGGGATGCACGAAAGGACCTCCGCCGCGCAATCGGTCTGAGAGATGACCGACGGCAAGCGCGTAGGACTTCGCCACATTGTAGTGAAGGATTGCGCGGAAATTGCTGAGGACGAGGAAAGACGGCCCGCGAGTGCCCTCCGGCGTGAACAGGCTCGCCTTGTCGGAGGGACGAGGATAGGGCGCACCGTTCACCCGCACGATGCCCATTCTCTGCCATTCGCTGAGCGGCTTCAGCGTATTCTCGCTGACGCGCTTGGGATCGAAACCTTTGGGCAGCACGACCTCATAGCCCCAGCTTTGCCCGGTTTGCCAACCTGCCCGTTTCAGATAGCTGGCGGTGGAGGCGAGTGCATCGGGAATGTCGCCCCAAATATCGCGCTTGCCGTCGCCATCTTGATCGACCGCGAAGGTCGCGTAGGTGGTGGGGATGAATTGGGTATGCCCCATGGCGCCGGCCCACGACCCGTTCATCGCCTCAAGCGAGATGTCGCCGTGTTGCAAGATCTTGAGTGCTGCGATGAGCTGCACCTTGCCAAAGCTTGGCTTGGTGCCGGTACAGATAAGAGTGGCGAGCGAGCGGATCACATTCTTGTTGCCGGGCTGCGTGCCGTAATTCGACTCGACTCCCCAGATGGCGACAATGACGTGCCGGTCGACCCCGTAGCGTGTCTCGAGCGAGCCGAGCAGAGCCTGGTTCTCGGCGAGCTTCTGCTTGCCGGTGTCGATGCGTTTGTCGGAGACGAGCCGATCCATGTACTCGCCGATCGGCTTCACATATTCCGGCTGATAGTTGGCTTGCTCGACCACTTCAGGATCGGAAGTAAAACCCTTGAAGGCGCGGTCGAAAGTCTCCTGCTTGATGCCGGCGGCCTTAGCGGCTGGCCACAGAGCTTGGACGCAAGCCTGGTCGCGGTCGGCGAAGGACTGCACCGGAAGTGCGAAAAGCGCTAAAGCGGCTGAACCTGCCCACAAGATCAAAGACTTAGTATTAAGGATGATTCGCATGGGTGGAAATTTACCAACCGGGTCCGGCAAAACCTAGGCGCGAAACGGCGACCTTTTTCAGCCCGTTTGCCGCTACTGCGCCGCAGCCTTTGACTCATTGAGAACGGCGTCGATCAGCACGCTGCTCGGATAGCAGGTGAGCGGCAGGCCGCGCTTTTGCTCTTCCATCCCGATGGTCCTTCGGGTCTTGAAACCCGCAAGCCCATCGACCTTGCCGACATCATAGCCTTTCGCCACCAGCACCTCCTGGAAGCGCTGGATGCGGTCGCGCGGAAAGCGCTCGACCGGCTGCCAGGTGCCGACGAACGCCGCCGGTGCATTGGCCGAAATCATGTCCGCCACATGGCCCACGAAGATCGCGTAGACATCGGAGTTGTTATAGAGCTTCAGCACCGAGAAATTGTTGGTGGCAAGGAAGGCCGGACCTTTCAGTCCCGCCGGCAGCACAATGAAGGCCTGGTCCTGAAGCTTGTCTTCGGGAAACGGGCGGTCCTTCTCCCGCACCACGCCAAGCTTGATCCATTCTGCGATCGGCCGCGTCTTGTCGGGCCCTTGATCGGTGCAATCGAACTTCTCGGGCAGCTTGACCTCATAACCCCAGCTTTGGCCACCTTCCCAGCCCTGGCTGTGCAGCGAGTTGCCGGTCGAGGCGAGTGCATCTAAGATAGAGTTCCATATGTCGCGTTTGCCATCGCCGTCGAAATCGACGGCGTAATTGTCGAAATCAGTGGGCAAAAACTGCGTATAGCCCATGGCGCCGGCCCACGAGCTTTTCATTTCGGCGCGCGTTGCATGACCCTCTTGCAGGATCTTCAGGGCTACAATGAGCTGCTTCCTGAACTCGTCGGGACGCAGGCCCATGAAGGCTTGTGTGGCAATGGCGGAAACCGCGTCGAACGGCGCGTCGACGCTGCCGAAGCCTGTCTCCCTGCCCCAGATGGCGACGATGATGCTTGCCGGCACATTGTATTGCTTTTGGATCGCTGCGAGCTGCGGGCCGAGCTGGCCCATTTTGCTTTTGCCAGTTGCCGCCAACTCGTTGAGGGTCGACTCTTTGAAATAGCCTGCGGGCGGCTCGAACTCAGGCTGGCGGCTCGGCTTCATCTGATCGGCAAGCACTTTGGGCAAGGGCGGACCGCCGGGCGTTGCCGGGTTCGGAAAGACGAGATGCGGCAATGACCAGTTCAGCTTCAGTCCTTTGATATTGGCGTCGAATATGGCGCGCTTGATGCCGACGGCCTCGGCGTCGGGCCACAGCGCTTCGAGCCATGCTGCGAAGCTCTTATCCACCGCGCGCTTATAAGCTGACACCTCGTCCTCAGCCGCGCGTGCCTCAAGCGGCAGGCACGCAACCACGGCAAGCCCAATTGCCAGCCCAATCTTCACGATCCTCAATTCCGCTACTCCTTAGCCCCAATGGATTCGGGGCTTTGCCCCGCATTGTGGTGAAGGCTTTACGGCGC
>Ga0182033_10000746_pt1 | contig 15729 bp, 16 predicted proteins | sample tim00Cox0000000H_FD_125968 | JGI IMG/M metagenome (GOLD analysis project Ga0182033, IMG submission 125968) | Lab enrichment of tropical soil microbial communities from Luquillo Experimental Forest, Puerto Rico - timezero.00C.oxic.00.000.00H | ecosystem: Environmental > Terrestrial > Soil >...
AGCTGGCGCCCGCTCAGTCGATCAGCTTTGCCGGCGCATCGCGAAGCAGATCAAGCGCTGGCTCGCTGAAGGCGAGCCCTTGGTGTCGCAAGGCCGCAATGTCAAAGCGGGCGACATTCTGATCCTCGTTCGCCGCCGCGATCCATTCATCACGCCAATGATCCGTGCGCTGAAACACGAGGGCATCCCGGTCGCCGGCGCGGACCGCATGCGGCTCATGGACCAGCTTGCCGTTCAGGACCTCGTCGCGCTCGCCGACGTACTGCTCATGCCCGAGGACGACCTTGCGCTCGCCGTAGTGTTGAAGAGTCCCTTGTTCGGTTTGGACGACGATGCGCTGTTCGATCTCGCCTATGACCGGCGCCCGCGCTCGCTGTGGTCTCAGCTCAGAGATAAGGCCGAGGAGGACACGCGGTTTGCCAAAGCCTGCACGCGCCTGTCTGCGTGGCTCGCACGCGCGGACTACCTGCCGCCCTACGAGTTCTTCTCGGAGCTGCTTGGCGCCGAGGGACAGCTTATGCGCAAGCGCATGCTGACAAGGCTTGGACCAGAGGCCGCGGAGGCGATCGACGAGTTCCTCGACCTCGCGCTTGCGTATGACCGCGAGGCCGCGCCTTCGCTCCAGGGCTTCATTGACAAGCTTCGCACCGACGACATTGAGATCAAGCGCGACATGGAGCAGGACCGCGACGAGGTGCGCATCATGACGGTGCATGGCGCCAAGGGCTTGCAGGCGCCGATCGTGTTCCTGCCAGACACCTGCATGCTGCCGCGGCCGCAGGGTCCGCGGCTCTTACCCTTGCCGCGCCCTGGTACATCACCCGGTGAGGTTGAGCACTTCGTCTGGCCGCCGGGCCACTCCGACCTTGCGGCACTGTCCGATGCCAAGGCTTGCCTCCAGCAGTCCGAGCGCGAGGAATATCACCGGCTCCTCTACGTCGCCATGACGCGCGCGCGCGACCGGCTGTATATCTGCGGCTGGCAGGGCCAGACGGATAACCCCGAAAAGCAGTGCTGGTACGAGCTCATCAAGGATGGGCTAGCCGGTCATCTTGTCGAGATCGCCAACTCCGGTGGAACGTCGGTGCGCAGGATGGAGAGCGCGCAGGCGGCAGCCGTATTGCAGCGCGAGACCAAGGAAGAAGAGCGCAAAGCCGCACCTCTGCCGGACTGGGCGCTGGCCCCGGCCAAGCCTGAGCGCTCGCGCCGGAGGCTTGCGCCATCGAGGCTAACGCTCGGGCCGGACGGCATCTCGCAAGAGCGCGCCGGCGAGCAGCCGCCGCTTGGTCCGAGGGCGCTCAGTCAAGGCGGCCGCTACGCCCGCGGGCTGCTCGTGCATGCCCTATTGCAGCATCTCCCGGAGGTAGCCCCCGAGGCCCAGGAGCGGGCTGCACGCGCCTTCGTCGCGGCGTGTGGCGCAATCCTCGACCAAAAGCTCAAGGACGAGATCCTGGCTGAGACGCTTGCGATCGCGCGGGATCCCTCCTTTGCTCCGCTGTTCCGGCCTGGCAGCCTCGCCGAAGTCCCGGTCGTGGCGAAGATCGGCGAAGGCGAGACCGGTTCCGATCTCGAAGGCCAGATCGATCGTCTCGCGGTGCTCGGGGGCGAACTTCTCATCCTCGATTACAAGACGACTCGGGCGCCGCCATTGACGCTTGAGAATGTGGCGCCGGCCTATATCAACCAGCTCGCCGCCTACCGGCTCGCGCTCAAGAAACTGTTCCCAGGCCACGCGATTCGCGCAGGGCTGTTGTGGACCGACGGCCCGCGGCTCATGGAAATCCCATCAACTTCGCTTGATGTCGCGGAGTGCTGCCTCCTGGCGGAACAGCGCCAGCCTTGACGCCATGGGAACGCGTACCTAGGTTCGCATGCTAGATTCAAGACACCGGTCGTTATGTGGGCCACGCCGGCGATTAGGAGAGGCAAATGGCAACCGAGAAAGTTTCCGACGACACCTTCGAGACTGAGGTGCTCAAATCTTCAACTCCGGTGGTCGTCGACTTCTGGGCAGAGTGGTGCGGCCCATGCCGGCAGATTGCGGCAGTTCTGGAAGAGATCGCCAAAGAGCTTAACGGCAAGGTGCGCATCAAGAAGCTCAACATCGACGAGAACCCACGTACACCTGGCATCTATAACGTGCGCGCCATCCCGACCCTGATCCTGTTCAAGAATGGCGAGGTCGCCGGAACGCTTCGTGGCGCCTATCCCAAGAATCATCTCGCCGCTTGGATCGACGGTACCGTCGGCGCCTAAGTCCTTCCCACTGCACCTGTCATTGCCCGGCCTTGACCGGGCAATCCAGCAAACTCGGGCCTCCGTAAGCAACGGAAGGCAGTGGTTACTCGATTCCCGTTTGCGCGGGAATGACATATGGGGGACAATTCTTCCTCAGCCGTGCAGCTTGAGCACGTGGCCGGCGAGATAGAGCGAGCCGCAAATCAGCACCCGCCCAGGTCGTCCATCGAGTGCGGCCTGCGACCGCAGCAGGGCATCAGCCAAGCTACTCGCCGCCACCACATCGAATCCTTCGGCCCGCACAACCTCGGCAAGCGCCTCGGCGCTGAAGGCATTGGGCTCCTCAGGAATCGGCACGGTGTAGACGCGCTCGACCAGGTCCTTGAATGGGGCGATGAAGGCATGCGCGTCCTTGGTTTCCATCATGCCGAACACGAGATGCACCGGGCGTGGAACACGCTCGTCGAGCTCGGCGAGCGCATGCGCGATGACCTGGCCGCCGGCGGCATTATGCCCGCCGTCGAGCCAAATCTCGGTTCCGTCCACCACATAGGCGTGGAGCCCGCCGACCGCGAGCCGGTCGAGACGCGCCGGCCATTCGGCATGCGTCAGCCCATGCTCAAGCGCGCGCGTGGTGAGCGCGTCGCCGATGATGATGCTCGCTCCGGCGATGGCCGTACCGGCGTTGTCGATCTGGTGACGTCCGTTGAGGCGCGGCAGCGGCAAATCCAACAGTCGCGACGGCGTCTGGAAGATGAGGCGTCCGTGCTGCTCGTACATGTCGAAGTCACGGCCTGCCACGTGTAGCGGCGCGCCGAGCGCTTCCGCTCTCCGTTCGATCACCTCGAAGGCCTCCTGCACCTGCCTTCCGACGACGCAAGGCACGCCAGGCTTGAGGATGCCGGCCTTCTCTCCGGCGATGGCAGTGACGGTGTCGCCGAGGAAGGAGACGTGGTCGATCGAAATCGGTGTGATCGAGGTAAGCAGAGGCTTGTCTACGACATTGGTGGCATCGAGCCGCCCGCCCAATCCCGTCTCAAGCAGAAGCAGATCGGCGGGGACCTTTGCGAAAGCAAGGAAGGCCGCAGCCGTGGTGATTTCGAACAGAGTGATCAGCTCCCCGCCGTTGGCAGCTTCGGCGCGGGCGAGGCAATCGACGAGAAAGTCTTCGCCGATGGGCGCTGAGCCATGCGGCCCGGCAAGCACAATGCGCTCGTGGAAATTGACGAGATGCGGCGAGGTGTAGACATGCACGCCCTTGCCAAGCGCCTCAGCAATGGCGCGCGTGAAGGCAAGGTACGAACCTTTGCCGTTGGTGCCGGCCACATGCACAACCGGGGGCAGTCTTCGCTCGGGATGCCCGAGCGCCGCGAGCAAGCGCTCGATGCGTCCAAGCGACAGGTCAATCGACTGCGGGTGCAGCTTCTTCAACCGCTCGAGCAGCGTCTCGCTCGACGGGGGCCGGTGGCGGGCCTCAGCACGCCCGAAACTATGCGGTAATGTGGTCAAGTCCCCCGCGCTTTCAGTTCGTTTGCGGCTGATTTGGATTGGAGCTGATCGCGGCGTCGCCGGTCAAGTCCTCATCATCGTCGTGATCGTTGCCGACCCTGTAGCAGCCATTGCCGCTCAGCGAGATACTCGATGGCGGCGCCTTCAGCGCGACCTTGCCGTCGATCTTGTCTGAAACGGCGATATCGCCGGGGCGGCGTCGGATCAAGAGATTGCAGATGCGGGCAAGCGTGCCCCGCAGCGCATGGCGATGAACCACCATGTCGACCATGCCGTGGTCATGGAGATATTCAGCACGTTGGAACCCGTTGGGGAGCTGCTCGCGGATGGTCTGCTCGATAACGCGTGGCCCGGCGAAGCCAATCAGCGCGCCTGGCTCGGCGATATGGATGTCGCCGAGCATGGCGTAAGAGGCGGTCACTCCACCGGTCGTCGGATGGGTCAGCACCACAACGTAAGGAAGCTTCGCCTCGCGCAGCTCCTGCACCGCAACCGTGGTGCGCGGCATCTGCATGAGCGAGAGAATGCCCTCCTGCATGCGCGCGCCGCCTGAGGCGGCAAATAGAATGAACGGCGTCTCGCGCTTGACTGCCGTGCGCATTGCTGCAATCACCGCTTCGCCGGCGGCGGTGCCGAGCGATCCGCCGAGGAAGTCGAAATCCTGAACCGCGGCGACAATCCGCTGGCCTTCGAGGCGCCCCGCGCCGGCAAGCACCGCGTCGGAGAGGCCGGTCTTGCCGCGGGCGTCTTTCAGCCTATCGGTGTAACGACGCTCGTCGCGGAACTTCAGCGGATCGGCCGGCACCTCCGGCATGGCCAAAGTCTCAAATTCGGCGTTGTCGAATAGGGCCTTTAGGCGCGCTGCAGCGGCCATGCGCATGTGATAATTCGAGCCAGGCACAACGAACTGGTTGGCTTCGAGATCCTTGTAATAGATCATCTGCCCCGTCTCGGGGCATTTCACCCAAAGATTGTCTGGCATCTCCTTCTTGCGAAGGATGCTGCGAATCTTCGGTCTGACGACGCTGTTGATCCAGTTCACGGGTCTAAAAGACTCTCAAAGATGCAAATCACGTAAACAACAAAACCTAGAGCGCCGCGGCTTCGGCCGGGCGACGCACCGCCGCCGCAAGCCGTTCGACCAGTCCAAGCACTTGCGGCTCGGTTGCGCGCGTCGCGTTGCCTTTCTCATCGAGACTTTGCGCAATCGACGCGACAAGTGCCGAGCCGACCACCACGCCTTCAGCGACACTCGCGATCGCGTTAACCTGCGCTTCGCTTTTCACGCCGAAGCCGACCGCAATCGGCAAATCGGTATGCACCTTGATGTGGCAGACATGGCCCTTGACCTCTGCTAAGTCCGGCGCCTTTGTGCCGGTGATCCCGGCAATCGACACGTAGTAGACGAAGCCCGAAGTATTGGCGAGCACGGCCGGCAGCCGCTTGGCGTCGGTCGTCGGCGTCGCCAACCGAATGAAGTTGAGGCCTGCCGCGGCCGCCTGTGGCCTAAGCTCGGCATCCTCCTCCGGAGGCATATCGACCACGATCAATCCGTCCGCTCCTGCCTTCACTGCGTCCTCGATGAAGCGTTGCACCGGATACACATATATGGGGTTGTAGTAGCCCATTAGCACTATCGGCGTGACGTTATCCTGGCCGCGAAAATCCCTAACCATGGCTAGCGTCTTTTTCATGGTCTGGCCGGCTTTTAGCGCCCGCTGGGACGAGGCCTGGATGGCAGGTCCATCGGCCATTGGGTCCGAGAACGGCATGCCGAGCTCAATGATGTCGGCGCCGGCCGATGGCAGGCCTTTCAAGACGGCAAGCGAGATGTCGTAGTCGGGGTCGCCCGCGGTGATGAAGGCGACGAGCCCTGCCCGCCCCTCGCGCTTCAGCTCAGCAAAGCGGCGGTCGATGCGAGTCATATTGGTCTTCGCCGTAGTCAGTTTGAGCCTCGCATCTTGGCGCTCAAATAGCTCGCAACGGAATCCAAGTCCTTGTCGCCGCGGCCAGAGAGATTGACGACCATCAGGTGAGTCTTGAGTTTCTTCGGCGCGATGTCGAGCACGCGGGCCAGCGCGTGCGCCGGCTCAAGCGCCGGGATGATGCCCTCGAGCTTGCTGCAAAGCTGAAACGCGGCCACTGCCTCGTCGTCGGTCGCCGAGAGGAATTTCACCCGGCCTACATCATTTAGCCACGCATGCTCTGGCCCGATGCCCGGATAGTCGAGCCCTGCGGATATCGAATGCGCTTCCTCGATCTGTCCGTCGCCGTTCATCAGCAGATAGGTACGATTGCCGTGCAGAACGCCGGGTCTGCCACCGGCGATCGATGCCGCGTGCTTGCCGCTGTCGAGACCGTGTCCGGCAGCTTCCACGCCGTAGATTTCGATGCCGCGCTCGTCGAGGAAGGGATGGAACAAGCCCATGGCATTAGAACCGCCGCCGATGCAGGCAATCAATGAGTCTGGCAGCCGGCCTTCAGCCGTCCGCATCTGATCGCGCGTCTCGCGGCCAATGACCGACTGGAAATCGCGCACCATCGCTGGATAAGGATGCGGGCCAGCCACCGTGCCGATGCAATAGAACGTGTCGTGCACATTGGCGACCCAATCGCGCAACGCCTCGTTCATCGCATCCTTCAGAGTCTTGGAGCCAGATTGGACGGCGCGGACTTCAGCGCCGAGCATCTTCATCCTGAGCACGTTCGGCTTCTGTCGCTCGACGTCGATCGAACCCATATAGACGACGCAGGGCAGACCAAATTTGGCGCACAACGTCGCCGTGGCGACGCCGTGCATACCCGCGCCGGTCTCGGCAATGATGCGCGTCTTGCCCATGCGAAAGGCCAGCATGATCTGGCCGAGCACGTTGTTCACCTTGTGCGCGCCGGTGTGATTGAGTTCCTCGCGCTTGAAGTAGATTTTCGCCCCGCCACAGTGCTGCGTGAGCCGTTCGGCGAAATAGAGCGGCGAAGGTCTTCCCACATATGTCTCGAGATGGCGGCCCATCTCAGCCTGGTATTTGGGATCTGACTTCGCGTCGTTGTAGGCTCGCTCGAGGTCGAGGATGAGCGGCATCAGCGTCTCGGCGACGAAGCGGCCGCCATAAAGACCGAAATGGCCGCGCTCGTCGGGACCTCCGCGATAAGTATTGAGTGGGCTCTGGTTGGCTCGCGCGCTCATGATGCCTTTGCCCTCGCTTGTGCGGCGTTGGCCTTTGCCGCGCGGATGAAGCTGCGCACGAGATCGGCATCTTTCTCGCCGGGCGCCCGCTCGACACCAGAGGAGACATCGACGAGGGAGGCGCCGGTCAGGGTAATGGCTTCGCTGACATTGCCCGGAGTGAGCCCGCCCGAGAGCGCAAAGGGGGTCTTCAGCCCAGAAAGGGCACTCCAGTTAAACGGAACACCGTTGCCGCCGGGCCACGCGGCGTCTGAGGCTGACTTCGCATCGAACACGATGTAGTCGGCAACACCCGCATAGTTTGCGGCCTCGTGTGTATCGCCGACGTCGAAGACCGAAATCGCCTTCATGACAGGACAGCCGACGCGTTTCTTGATCGCAGCGACCCGTTCTGGCGTCTCTTTGCCATGAAGCTGAAGGAGGTCGGGGCGCACTCGCTCGGCGACGCCATAGACAAGCTCATCATCAGGATCGACTATGACGGCGACGCTGCCAATCTTGCCGCGCGCTACGGCGGCGAGCGCCCGAGCTTCCTCGACCTCGACAAAACGCGGGCTCTTGGGAAAGAGGACGAGGCCGATGAAGTCGGCACACTCTTTCGCCGCGATATCAATGATGGCGGGCGTCCGCACGCCGCAGATTTTGACCTTCACCGCCATTGGCTCTGCTCTCGGATGAGGTTCGGCGGCTCAAAAGGGCTCGCGCGGGGGCCACCCTATGCCAATCCGGGCCCCTAAGTCTACCGCACTGCACCATCCTTAGTCGGCAGGTAGCCGCACTCGCGGCGGGGCCGAATGGAGGCCCTCAAGCTCCTTCTCTAGTCGGCTCGTTTGGCGGCGCAGGTCGCGCGCTACACGGGCTCCGGCACGCGCCGTCCGCCGCCACTTGCCCTGGCTTAACCAGGTCGCGATTCCGCCGACGATCAGGCCAAGGGCGAACGCGCCGAGCAGGAATAGAAACAATGGCGCTTCGAGTGACAGGCGGGGCTCGATGCCGGCGAAAGGATCGAGCACAAGGATCGCGGTCTTGCGGTTGACCACGGCGAGCGCCACGAGCAGGGCGGCTAAAGGCACAATCACAAGGCCGAGAATGAGCCTACGCCACACGGCAGTTCCTCAAGCGACATTCGCATTAAAGGCCAAGTTCTTAGACCGCTAGCGGCCGCCTTCGGGGTTAAGCCGCTCGCGCAGCTCCTTGCCGGTCTTGAAGAAGGGCACGTATTTGTCCTCCACAAAGACCGTATCCCCGGTGCGCGGATTACGTCCTTGCCGCGCCGCTCGGTGCTTCACGGTGAAAGCCCCGAAGCCGCGCAACTCGACCCGGTCCCCGCGCGCGAGAGCGCCCGTGATCTCATCGAGCACGATGTTGATGATCCGTTCAACGTCGCGATGGAAAAGATGCGGATTGGCGGTCGCCACCCGTTGAATCAACTCCGACTTGATCATGATACGCCCCACCGGCCCGTGCCCCCCAAAGGCACAAGCCCCTAGCCCCCACTAGTTAGGAGCAGGGTGCCAAACCGAAACAAGACCGTCAAGCTTGAGGGTTGAGAAGATTTGGCCCGCCAACCCAGGGAGTTTCTCGGTCGAAAAACCAAAGGCGCCGGCCAAGGACTGGAACAGCCAGCCGAACAAGCCCGCGCTTTCGCTCTCCGGTTGCCAATCTACGACCTTCAATCCCTTGGGAACCTGGCGCTCCTTGGTCAGCCAATCGATGGCGGCCCGCTCGTCGCCGATCTCATCGACTAGCTTGAGCTGAATCGCCTGGCGCCCCGAGTAGATACGGCCGTCAGTGAGCCCGGGAATGGAGTCCGGCACTATCTTGCGGCGCTTTTCCACCAAGCCGAAGAACCAGAGCTTCGCGTCCTGCACCATCTCGGCGGTCATTTCTCGGGTCTTTTCATCGGTCGGCTCGAAGGGGCTCGGCACCGCCTTCAACGGCCCGCTCTTCACCTCCTCGACCTTGATGCCGAGCGCGCGAAGAAGGTCGGTCACATCGGCCCATTGGAACAGCACGCCAACCGAGCCGGTGATGGTGTTGCCGTAGACGAAGATGCGGTCGGTGGCGAGCGCCACGATATAGGCGGCCGAGGTTGCGAGCGTCCCGCACACGGCCACCACCGGCTTCTTCTTGGCAAGCTGCCGGATCGAGTCATACATCGCCTCTCCTCCGGTCGTGGTGCCGCCGGGACTGTTGATCTCGAGGATCACCGCCTTGACCTGGTCCGACTTGCCGATCTTGTCGAACAGCTCATTCATCTTGCGGTCATTGGTGATGACGCCAGACACTGAAACGCGGGCGATATGCGGCAGGAAGCCGGCCGAGCTCGCGAAGTTCTTGTCGCCGAGCAAGAGCGCTCCCACAAAGAGCAGCCCGAGAACGACGGCCAGGATGCGCCAGGCGGTCAGCCGCCGCTTGAGGCGGCGGCGTTCGACTACGGTTTCGGCATCGAGAACCATTGACCTTCGCTCGCAGACTTAAGCCTCCGGAGCTGCCTCACTGGCAGCCGGCCGCCTCGCTCATTCGTCAGTCGACGCGTCCCGCTCGGCGGCGTCTTTGGCAGCGCGCTTGCGTTTGGGCTTGGCCCCCTCCTCGCCTTCCTCGTCCTTGGCTTTGTTGAGCGCGGCGCCAAGGATGTCTCCAAGCGAAGCGCCGGAGTCCGTCGAACCATACTGGGCGACCGCCTCTTTCTCCTCGGCGATCTCGAGCGCCTTGATCGACACGCCGACCTTGCGTGCCTTTGAATCGACTTGGGTCACCACGGCATCGAACTTCTCGCCAACGCCGAAGCGGTCAGGCCGCTGCTCCGATCGGTCGCGCGAAAGATCGGACCGCCTGATGAAGGTGGTGAGGTCGTGGTCGAGGAGCTTCGCCTCGATCCCGTTGTCCTTAACGGCGATCACCTCGCAGGTGACCCGCATGCCCTTCTTCAGCTTGGCCGAAGGTGCGCCTGCTGCGAATGGGTCAGCGGTCAACTGCTTGATTCCGAGGCTGATGCGCTCCTTCTCGGAGTCCGCCTCGAGCACCACGGCTTTGGCGGTGTCGCCCTTCTTGCAGTCCTTGAGCGCCTCTTCGCCGGGCTTGGTCCAATCGAGATCCGACAGGTGCACCATGCCATCGATCCCGCCATCCAGGCCAATGAACAGGCCGAACTCGGTGATATTGCGGATCTGGCCTTCGATGACTGAGCCCAGAGGATGGTTCGCGGCAAACGCGACCCACGGATTCTCCTGAGTCTGTTTGAGGCCAAGCGAGATGCGGCGCTTGTCGGGATCGACCTCTAGCACCTGCACCTCGACCTCCTGGCTCGTCGAGATGATTTTGCCGGGATGGATGTTCTTCTTGGTCCAGCTCATCTCCGAGACGTGGATCAAGCCCTCCACACCTGGCTCGAGCTCGACGAAGGCGCCGTAGTCGGTGATGTTGGTGACCGTGCCCTTGAATCTGGAGCCGACGGGGTATTTGGCGGCGATGCCTTCCCATGGGTCGGCTTCGAGCTGCTTGATGCCAAGGCTGATTCGCTGGGTCTCGGGGTTGATGCGGATGATCTGCACCTTCACCGTGTCGCCAACATTCACGATTTCGGACGGATGGTTGACGCGTCTCCATGCCATGTCGGTGACATGCAGAAGCCCGTCGATGCCGCCGAGGTCGATGAAGGCGCCATAGTCGGTGATGTTCTTCACCACGCCGTCGATGATCTGACCCTCTTCGAGGCGGGCTACGATCTCGCTCCGCTTCTCTGCGCGCGTCTCTTCGAGCACCGAACGGCGAGAGACGACGATGTTACCGCGGCGGCGATCCATTTTGAGGATCTGGAAGGGCTGCGGATGGTTCATCAGTGGACTGACATCGCGGATCGGACGAATGTCGACCTGGCTTCCAGGGAGGAACGCCACGGCGCCGTCGAGATCGACGGTGAAGCCGCCCTTCACACGATTGAAGATCACGCCTTCGACGCGCTCGCCGGCCTTGTATTTCTCTTCGAGCCTGGTCCAGCTCTCCTCGCGGCGAGCCTTCTCGCGCGATAGCACCGCTTCACCGGCGGCGTTCTCGACGCGCTCGAGATAGACGTCGACCTCGTCGCCGACGTGAAGGTCGGGCGCGCGGCCAGACATGCCGAATTCTTTGAGGGGTACGCGGCCTTCGGTTTTCAGCCCGACGTCGATCACGGCGACGTCTTTCTCGATCCCGACGATGGTGCCCTTGACGACGCTACCTTCCTGCAGCGCGGTTCCCGTGAGCGATTCCTCAAGAAGCGCTGCGAACTCGTCGCGGCTCGGATGGCTCACGCTTGCTTGCGGCTCAGTCATCTAGGCTCCTACTCGCCGTCCCGTCATAAACCTCACTCCTAGCTTCTCGTTCAAACTTCACTCCTAACTTCTCGTTCGTTTTCCAGGACGAACAAGGGTCGGGAACAGGTGGCGGCTGCCCGTTCCCGGCTGCCGTCCTCCGCTCGTTTGCCCGCGGAAAACATCGAAAAATGGTGCGCCAATGCAAAATGGGCGCGGCCTCAAACGGCCTGCCCGGCATGGCCCATCGCAGCATCGATTATATTGATAGCTGCTTTGAACGCGGCGTCTATATCCAAATTCGTGGTGTCGAGCAAGGCTGCGTCTTCCGAGCGTTTGAGCGGCGCTGTGGCGCGGCCTTTGTCGCGTTCGTCGCGGCGCTTGATGTCGGCAAGCACTTCGGTTTCAGAGACGGGAATGCCCGCGCGTTTCAGCTCGCAATAGCGGCGACGCGCGCGCTTTTCCGGGCTAGCCGTCACGAACAATTTCACGTCGGCATCTGGGCAAATCACCGTGCCGATATCGCGGCCGTCCAGCACGGCGCCAGGCTTTCGTCCCGCGAAGGCGCGCTGATAGTCAAGCAACGCCTTCCGCACCTCTGGTTGACTTGCAACGATCGAGGCCGCTTCGCCGAGCTTGCCGTCGATCAGCGCTGGGTCTTCCAAAGTGTTGGGATCGAGCGCCTTGGCCGCTTCGAGCGCCGCGCATGCGTCGGATGGTCGTGCCCCCAGCGCCAAAGTGTCCCGCGCGACCGCGCGGTAGAGCTTTCCGGTGTCGAGATGGGCGAGGCCATAATGCGCTGCAATGCGCTTTCCGAGCGTGCCTTTGCCTGAGGCGGCAGGTCCGTCAATGGCGATGATCATAGATAGCCGCTCATCTGAACTCTGCCCCGAGCTTTGTCATCAGTTTCGCAAAGTTGGGGAAGCTCGTCGCGATCATGCTCGCATCGTCGACCGTGACTGCCTCGCGTGCGCCGAGGCCAAGCGTGAGGAATGCCATGGCGATGCGGTGATCCATGTGGGTCGCGACAAGGCCGCCGCCCTTGACCTCTCCACGACCCACGACGATCAGATCGTCGCCCTCGACTCGCGCCTCCACACCGCATACCGCAAGGCCAGCGGCAGTGGCCGCCAGCCGATCGCTTTCCTTCACCTTGAGTTCCGACAGCCCCTCCATGCGGGTCTCGCCCTCGGCGAAGCCAGCGAGGCAGGCAAGCACCGGATATTCATCGATCATCGACGGCGCGCGCTCTGGCGGCACGTTGACCCCCTTGAGCGCGCCTGCCCTCACCCTGATGTCGCTCACCGGCTCCCCACCTTCGAGGCGTTGATCGAGCTCTTCTATGTCTGCGCCCATCTCGAGCAAAGTCTCGATGAAGCCCGAGCGCGTCGGATTCGTGAGCACGCCTTCGATCACAATCTCAGAGCCGGGACAGATAAGTGCGGCAGCAATCAGGAACGCAGCCGAGCTCGGATCTCCAGGTACGGCAATTTCGGCTCCCTGCAACTCGGCGTCGCCGCAGATGATTACCGTGCGCGCACCGTCGTCGTGCTCCTCGGCAGTAAGCTCGGCGCCGAAAAACCTTAGCATTCGCTCGGTATGGTCGCGCGTCGGCAGGGGTTCGCGGATGGTGGTGCGGCCCGGTGCATGCATACCGGCAATCAGGATGGCCGACTTCACCTGCGCTGAGGGCACAGGCAGGTCGTATGAGATGGGAAGCAGGTCGCGCGTGCCGCGCACGACAAGCGGCAGGGTCGCGCGCTCGCCCACCATTTGCAGTCCCATGGTCGTCAGCGGCGCCAGCACCCGTCCCATCGGCCGGCGGCACAGCGAAGCATCGCCAGTGAATTCGGCCTCGATGTCGTGGCCAGCGACCGCGCCAAACATGAGCCTCGTGCCTGTCCCCGAATTGCCGAAGTCGAGAGGAGCCGACGGCGCGTGCAAGCCTCCTACGCCTTGGCCCTTCACCTCAACGGCGCCGTTAGACTTAGTAACTTCGGCGCCAAGCGCCGCCACCGCATTCGCCGTGGCCATGACATCGGCGGCTTCAAGCAGTCCGGTGATGCGGGTCACACCGGTGGCAAGCGCGCCGAGGATCAGCGCGCGATGGGAAATCGACTTGTCGCCCGGCACTCCCGTCCGGCCGAAAAGGCGTACGGAAGGGACGGCTGTCAAAGGCTGTTTCATAGGGTCCGGTTTTCATTTTTCGGGCGCTCAATAGCTTTTGACAGCACAGGTGAGGCGTGGCAATGGGGAGCGCAACACAAGACCAACATCGAGGAATGTCAATGTCGAAACCCGCACGGGGAACCAAGCGCGTTTGCCCGAGCTGTGGGGCGCGGTTTTACGACTTGAATCGTACGCCGATCGTCTGTCCCGTATGCCAATCTGTGTATCAAGTGACGCCGCCGCCCACGCGCCGCGGCGAACGCGCTCAGCCTGTCGAAACGAGGAAGGTCGAAGAGCCGGAGGCCGAGGCGCCCGTGCTCAAAGGACCCGAGATCATCAGTCTGGAAGAAGCCGAAGAGGGGGCCAGCGATGTTCGCGCCGAGGAGGACGAGGAGATCGTCGACCTCGGGGAGGAGGCGGCCGATATTCCCGCAGGAGATGACGAGAACGCCTTCTTGGAAGAAGAAGAGGAGGGCGAGGCCGATGTGTCAGACATCGTCGGCGGAGACAAGAACGAGGAAGGCTGATTAGAAGCCAGAACCCCAGAAGCCAGGAAGGCTTCCTGCGGGCTTTCTCGTCGCGCATTTTTCTTGATCGTCGGAGGACGCGCGCCTAATTGATGAGATGCTAGAAATCCGGCTCGCGCCATTCTGGTTTCTGGGCCTTCTGATTTCCAGTTTCTGATCATAAGGGGCCATAGCTCAGTTGGGAGAGCGCGTGAATGGCATTCACGAGGTCGGCGGTTCGATCCCGCCTGGCTCCACCACTCCAAAGCAGTGCCGATTAGTTCGCGCTAGGCGCCGACCACAGCAACGGTGATATTGGCGGCGCGCGCTGCGCTGACTCGCGCTGCGAGATCCTGGTCGTAGGCGCCGCGAGCGATCAGGATGGTGTCCCCGGCCTTGGCATGGTCGAGCGCTTGCTGCAGCGAGGCGAAGGCCGTCCGTAGGCTACGGCCGTCGGAGGTGCCGCTGTTCAGTTTGGAATTGACGTACCAGATCATCGCCTGCACGCGGCCGGTAAACCGAAGCGAACATAATCCAAGGCGACAACAAGCGGTAGGAGCGAAACAGAAGACGCGCGGCGCAGCGTCTCGCTCTGCTTGAATTCCCTCGTCAATTCCCCATATGCCGCCTGAATATGACACGCTCGGTGCCGCGGCGGGCCGGGCGAACATGGAGGCGCCGTCAGGGCCTCGAATACGCCACCGGCGCAGCCGCTTCGCTGAAAAGGGCTTTCGCTCGATGTGCGCATGACGCTTCTCGAAGGCAATCTTTGGTTAACCCTTGCGCCCCAGCGCGCCCCGAGTGGCGGCGCAAAGCTGGGTGATGGAGCCTACCCTCCCTACAACATCGAGCTATTGGGGAACGGAGAGGCGTTGCGCATCACCCTTGCCGTGGCAGGCTTCAGGCTCGATGAGCTCGAGGTCAGCGTCGAAGACGGAGAGCTTAACATCCGCGGCAAGCAGCGCGAGCAGCTCGCCAAGGATTACCTGCACCGCGGTATCGCGGCACGTCAATTCAAGCGGAGCTTCGCACTTGCCAATGGCGTCGAGGTTGGTAATGCCGAGCTACACAACGGGCTTCTCGCCATCGAGCTTACCCGCCCGGCCAAGCAAAAGCGCGTGATGAAGATTGGAATCGTCGCCGCCGATTGAAACATTATGGGCCTCACAAACGTAGCTTCGCCATGACCACTCCAGGAAGGATTAGACAGTCGATGAAAGATTTCGAAAAAGAAGATCCCCAGCCGCGCTCGTTCATGACCAGGAGCGAATTTGCGCAGCTCGGCGACGGCGAAGTGGCCTATATCAAGCAGCTCAACCCAGACGCCGCCGAGCGGCTGTTCCCGGCGCTGCAGACCGCGCCAAAGGGCATCGACCTCTATGCCGTGTTGGGCGCGGACGGCACGCCGATAGCGCTAACCGACAGCCGCACCGCGGCGATTGCCAACGCCATCGAGAACGACCTGGTGCCGGTCAGCGTGCACTAACAAGGACTCTACCTAGCCGCCGCTTCCCGTTCAGTGCATAGTTGCCGCCCTTCACGGGAGGCAGCAATGGGACGGCATCAACCCTTTACGATCATGCGCAGCGCGGCGCTCGCCGCAGTTGCGGTTGCCGGTATCGCAGCGGGCGCGAGCGTCACCCGCCCCGACGCTCTGCTCGAGGAGATGGTCGGTTTCACCGGGCAGGTCTTATTCATAGACGCAGGTGCCCGCGGTCATCATCGGCGCCGTGGCGATGGCGATGTAGCGGTGGCTGGCTTTGGCGAGCGCGCCGGGCCCGGCGGTTCCGCCCCCGACGGCGACACCATCCTTAGGATCGGCTCTATTACT
>Ga0182033_10000747_pt1 | contig 15717 bp, 15 predicted proteins | sample tim00Cox0000000H_FD_125968 | JGI IMG/M metagenome (GOLD analysis project Ga0182033, IMG submission 125968) | Lab enrichment of tropical soil microbial communities from Luquillo Experimental Forest, Puerto Rico - timezero.00C.oxic.00.000.00H | ecosystem: Environmental > Terrestrial > Soil >...
CAGGTCGGCGACTTCATCGCCGAGCCCTTGCCCCCGCTCGATTTCGGCCGTGTGGCGGCGCAGAACGCAAAGCAGGTCATCGTTCAGAAGGTGCGCGAGGCTGAGCGCGAGCGCCAATATGATGAGTACAAGGACCGGGTCGGCGAGATCGTGAACGGCATCGTCAAACGCGTCGAGTACGGCAACGTCATCGTCGATCTCGGCCGCGCAGAGGCCATCGTGCGCCGCGATGAGACGCTGCCGCGCGAGAACTTCCGCTATGGCGACCGCATCCGTGCCTATGTCTATGACGTTCGGCGTGAGCCGCGCGGTCCGCAGATCTTCATGTCGCGCACCCACCCTGAGTTCATGGCGAAGCTGTTCGCGCAGGAAGTGCCGGAGGTCTATGAGGGCATCGTCACCATCAAATCGGTGGCGCGCGATCCCGGCAGCCGCGCCAAGATCGCGGTCGTGTCGCGTGACGCCTCGATCGATCCGGTTGGCGCCTGCGTCGGCATGCGCGGAAGCCGCGTACAGGCGGTGGTGAACGAGCTGCAAGGCGAAAAGATCGACATTATTCAGTGGTCGCCCGATGCGGCGACCTTCATCGTTAATGCGCTCGCGCCCGCCGAGGTGGTCAAGGTCGTGCTCGACGAGGATGCCGAGCGCATCGAGGTCGTCGTGCCGGATCAGCAGCTCTCGCTTGCGATCGGACGCAAGGGCCAGAATGTCAGACTCGCCTCCCAGCTGACCGGATGGGACATCGACATCATGACCGAGGCTTCCGAGTCGGAGCGGCGTCAGGCAGAGTTCGCCGAGCGCTCGCAGACCTTCATGGAGGCGCTCGACGTCGACGAGGTCATCGCCCAGCTGCTCGCTTCCGAGGGCTTCAGCTCGGTCGAGGAGGTCGCCTTCGTCGAACCGTCTGAGATCGCATCGATCGAAGGCTTCGACGAGAACACCGCCGCCGAAATTCAGACCCGCGCTCGCGAGCATCTCGAGAAGATCGAGGCCGAGCTTGACGCCAAGCGCAAGGCGCTCGGGGTCGCCGACGCACTCGGCGAAGTCCCCGGCGTCACCACGGCGATGATGGTTGCGCTCGGCGAACACAACATCAAGTCCGTCGAGGACCTCGCCGATTGCGCGACTGACGACCTCGCCGGCTGGACTGAGCGCAGTAAAGATAAGGAGGCCATTCGGCATGAAGGCATCCTCGACTCTTTCCGCCTGACTCGGGAGCAGATCGAGGAACTCATCATCGCCGCGCGGGTCAAGGCGGGCTGGATTGAGGAGCCCCTGCCTGAGTCAGAGCCCTCTGAGGCTGAGGGCCACGACGCTGCCCCCGCTGAAGGCGCCTCATCGGCTGGTGAGCCGAGCCAGGGCGCAGGCCATTAATGGGGACGCAAGGAGACCAGGCCCTTGGGGCAAGCGGCGGCGGAGCGAGAGCAGGATCGCAAGGCGACGGACACCGTCCGCCGCTGTGCGGTCACCGGTGCGCTTAGACCCAAGGACCGGCTGATCCGCTTTGTGCTCAGCCCCGATGGGGTGGTCGTCCCGGACCTCAAGGAAAAGCTGCCGGGGCGCGGCGTCTGGCTTACCGCGGCGCACGATACGGTTGCCGAAGGGTTAAAACGCAACGCCTTCAGCCGGGCGTTCAAGCAGGAGGCCGAGGCCCCTCAAGCGTTGGCTACCCAGATCGAGACGCTTCTCGCCGACGCGGCGATTTCCGCACTTTCGCTCGCCAACAAGGCTGGAGAGGTCGTTTTCGGCAACGCCAAGGTCGAAGTGGCGATCGCCAAAGGGCGGGTTGTCGGCCTCATTCACGCGCGGGAAGCGGCCGAAGAGGGCCGCCGCAAGCTCGACGCCAAAGCCCGCGGAAAGATAGGCGGAATTGCCCTTCCCGCCATCCGCGCCTTTACCGTGGACGAATTGGATTTGGCATCGGGCCGGACAAATGTGATACATGCTGCCCTAATCCAGGGTGGAGCGGCTTTGAAGGTTCTTGCGGCAGCCTCGCGGCTTGAGCGCTACCGCAAGGGTAGCGCCGCATTCAAAAACCCGAGTGAAGTGGATACGAACGAAGAATGAGTGAGACGAACGAGACCGAAGGCAAAGCTGCTCGCGGCCGCAAGATCACGCTTAACGTGCGCCGCACCGTCGAGTCCGGCCATGTACGCCAGAGCTTCAGCCATGGCCGGTCGAAGTCCGTCCTGGTCGAGAAGAAGAAGCGCCGGTCGCTTGGCGCGGGGCCCAGCCCGCAACCGGTCGAGGAACCTAAGCCTAAGCCCGCGCCGCGCGTGGCCGAGACGCCTGCTCCAAAGCCGGTTCAAGAGGATGCTCTAGCTAATCGCGCTCGTGTTGTGCTGCCGCAACTCTCCGAGGAGGAGAAGGACGCGCGCATGCGTGCGCTCGCGGATTCCCGCCAGCGCGAGGCCGCCGAGCGCGCCCGGGCCGAGGAGGTCGCCACGGCGCAGACGGTGACACAGGAGAAGCGCGCCAAAGAGCGCCAAGAGGCCGAGGAGCGTCAGCGCAAAGAGGATGAGCGCCACCAGGCAGAGGCCAAGGCGCGGCAGAAAGGCGAGGAGACGGCCCGCAAGCACCTTCTTAAGGAGGAGGTGGAGGAACCTACGCGCTCGACCGACGCCCGCCACAAGAAGAGCCCGGTAGCGCCGCGGCGTGGCGAGGAGCGTCGAGTCCGCGGCCGCCTGACCATTACCAACGCGCTGGACGAAGAGCAGCGCCAGCGGAGCTTGGCCTCGCTGAAGCGCCGGCAGGAGCGTCAGAAGAAACAGACGATCGGACCCCAAGCGCAACAGAAGATCCAGCGCGAAGTCGTGATCCCCGAGGTGATCACCATCCAGGAGCTCGCCAACCGCATGGCCGAGCGCGGCGTTGATGTCATCAAATACCTGATGAAAGACGGCGCCATGCATAAGATCACCGACGTCATCGATGCCGACACCGCCCAACTCGTTGCCGAGGAATTCGGGCATACCGTGAGGCGCGTGTCTGAGGCCGACGTCGAGGAAGGCTTCATCGGCGCCGAGGACCAGGCCGAGGATCTCGCGCCGCGCGCGCCGGTAGTCACCATTATGGGTCATGTCGATCACGGCAAGACCTCCCTGCTCGACGCCATCCGCGCCACCAACGTGGTTAGCCAAGAGGCGGGCGGCATCACCCAGCATATCGGCGCCTATCAGGTCGAGACTCCGTCAGGCGATAAGATCACCTTCATCGATACGCCGGGCCATGAGGCCTTCACCGCTATGCGCGCCAGAGGCGCCAAGGTGACGGATATCGTGGTCCTCGTAGTTGCCGCGGATGACGGCGTGAAGCCGCAAACGGTGGAAGCCATCAATCACGCCAAGGCTGCCGACGTTCCGCTCATCGTGGCCATCAACAAGATCGACAAGCAGGGCGCAGACCCGCAGCGGCTGCGCACCGAGCTCCTGAACCACGAGATCGTGGTGGAAAGCCTGGGCGGCGAGACGCTCGAGATCGAGGTCTCGGCGCTCAAGAAGACCGGCCTCGACAAGCTGCTCGAGGCGATCCTGCTCCAAGCCGAAGTTCTCGAGCTGACCGCCAATCCCGACCGCCCCGCCGAAGGCGTGATCGTAGAGGCGAAACTCGAGCGTGGACGCGGGCCGGTTGGCACCGCTCTCATCCAGCGCGGCACGCTCAGGCTAGGCGACCTTATCGTCGCAGGCCAAGCCTGGGGACGGGTGCGCGCGCTGATCAACGATGTCGGCGACCACGTGAAAGAGGCTGGTCCCTCGGTTCCCGTCGAAGTGCTCGGCTTCGACTCAGCGCCTGAAGCGGGCGATCAATTCGCCGTGGTCGAGAACGAAGCGCGCGCGAGAGAGATCACCGATTATCGTGCCCGCGAGCGGCGCAAACGGCTCGCAGTGGCGGGCGCTCGCGGCAGCCTCGAGCAGATGATGAGCCAGCTGAAAGAGGCCGGCATCAAGGAGTTCCCGCTCGTCGTCAAAGGCGACGTGCAAGGCTCGGTCGAGGCCATAACCACGGCGCTCGGGAAGCTCGGTACTAGCGAGGTCAGAGCTCGCATCATTCATGCCGGCGTCGGCGGCATCACCGAATCCGACGTGTCGCTCGCCGCGACGTCAGGTGCGGTGGTGCTCGGCTTCAACGTGCGCGCTAACGCGCAGGCCCGCGAGGTCGCCGAGCGCGATGGCGTCGAGATCCGCTATTACGCCGTGATCTACGACCTGGTCGACGAGATGCGCCAGGCGATGTCTGGCCTGCTTGCGCCGACGGTGCGCGAGAACTTCCTCGGCAATGCCGAAATCCTAGAAGTGTTCACCATCTCCAGGGTGGGCAAAGTGGCCGGCTGCCGTGTCACCGAGGGCAAGGTCGAGCGTGGCGCCCAGGTCCGGCTGATCCGCGACAATATTGTGGTGCACGAAGGCAAGCTCTCCACCTTGAAGCGCTTCAAGGACGAGGTACGCGAGGTGGTCGCCGGCCAGGAATGCGGCATGGCCTTCGAGAACTATCAGGACATGCGGGTCGGCGACATCATCGAGTGCTTCCAGATCGAGCACGTCCAGCGCACGCTGTAGCTGCTTGCATTCGCGCCATACCTCTTAAAGCTGAAGGATGATGAACGCCCCAATCGAAGTGCGTCGTCTGAGTGCAGGTGACGCCATGCGGATGCAAACAATCGTGGCAATGCTGCCGCAGCCCGAGTGGCGCGGGGCGGAAATTCCCTCGCTCTCCTATTTGGCGCGTGCGCTCGCGGACCCGGATATTTACGTGTTTGCGGCATTCGAGGGCAAACGCCCCATGGGCTTCGTTTCGGCCTACCGCTTTCCCTCGCTCGCGAAGCAGTGTGACCTCGTCTACATCTACGATGTCTATGTGGCCGCGGCCGATCAGGATCGGGGCGTGGGGCGCAGGCTCATGGACCGAATGATCGCCGAATGCCGCAAGGACGGCGTCGCCGAGGCGTGGTTCGGAACGGATCTGGACAACCAAGCGGCGCAGCGGCTCTATGTGTCGGCAGGTTCGCGCGAACCGGGCGAGAAATATCTCCAATTTGAGTTCGACCTCGCCGCCGCAAGCGATAAGGGCAAAGTAACATGGCTCGCTCTCTATCCGCCAAGGCTCCCTCGCAACGCCAGCTCAAGGTGGGTGAGATGATCCGCCATGCGCTTGCCGACATCTTCCAGCGCGGCGAGATCCTCGACGAGGTGTTGAGCCGCCACTCGCTCACGGTGCCCGAGGTGCGCATGACGCCGGACCTCAAGCTTGCCACGGTTTACGTGCTGCCGCTCGGCGGTGGCGAAGCGGAGGAGGCTGTCGCCCATCTCGACAAGCACAAGCGATTCTTGCGGGGGCTGTTGGCGAAGAAGGTCAGCATGAAGTTCATGCCAGAGCTGAGATTCAAGGTCGATACCTCATTTGAGGCTTCGTCCCGCATCGATGCGCTGCTCGCCTCGCCGAAGGTCGCGCGCGACCTCGACGGTTAGCACGCGAAACGGCCATGGCGCGCCTGCGCAAAGCCTCACCTGTTCACGGCTGGCTCATCTTTGACAAGCCGCAAGGCATTAATTCGACACGCGCCGTAGCCCAAGTGAAGCGGCTCTACGACGCAGAGAAGGCTGGCCATGCCGGCACGCTAGATCCGCTCGCGGCCGGCGTTCTCCCCATCGCTTTCGGCGAAGCGACCAAGACCGTGCCATTCGTGGTCGAAGGCAGCAAGGCATACCGCTTCACGGTCCGCTTCGGCATCGAGACCGATACCGACGACGCCGAGGGGAAGGAGGTCGCGAAGAGCGATGCGAGGCCTTCGCGCTCCGAGATCGAGGCGACTCTGTCGCGCTTCACTGGCGAAATTACCCAAGTGCCGCCGCGCTTTTCCGCACTCAAGGTCGATGGCGCTCGCGCCTACGACCTTGCCCGCGACGAAGAAGAGTTCGAACTTGAGCCGCGATCCGTTTCGATTGCGCGGTTAACCCTCATCACACACCCAGACAAGGACCATTGCGTGCTCGAGGCCGAATGCGGCAAGGGCACCTATGTGCGGGCACTTGCTCGGGACCTCGGCAGGGCGCTCGGCACCCTTGGTCATGTGGCTGCCCTGCGCCGCACCCGTGTCGGTCCCTTTGGCGAAGAAAATGCTGTTTCGCTTGCCACGCTCGAGCGGCTCACCCCGGATCGCGAGGCACTCCTTGCGGCGCTTGAGCCGGTCGAGATCGCGCTTCGCGACATTCCGGCGCTTGCAATCAGCGTTGCCGATGCGGCCAGGCTCCGGCGGGGCCAGCCGGTTTTGCTGCGCGGACGGGATGCACCAATCCTTGCCGGAACCGTCTACGCAACCACGCGCGGCACTTTAGTGGCCGTAGGCGAAGTGAGCGAAGGCGAGCTTAAGCCCAGGCGCATTTTCAATTTGCCGTGCTGAACCCCCAAGAAATTTCCCGCAAATTCCTCTGGCCTCTGAGCAGATAATCCCTATATTGCCGCCATTGCATGGGCGCCTTTGATTGCTCGCCCGCGCAAATGAGCCGACCGTGCTGGACGACATCCCGGCCCGGCCCCTGACTAAACCCTCTAGAGAGCAAGGACAATCCGATGTCGATCAGCGCTGAGCGCAAGCAAGAGCTCATCAAGGAATATGCGACCAAATCCGGCGATACCGGTTCTCCAGAGGTTCAGGTCGCCATCCTGACGGCGCGCATCACCAATCTCACCGATCATTTCAAGACGCATACCAAGGACAACCATTCTCGGCGCGGCCTGCTCAAACTGGTGAGCCAGCGGCGCCGGCTGCTCGATTACGTCAAGTCGACAGACGAAGACCGATACCAGAAGCTCATCAACCGGTTGGGCATCCGCCGGTGACAGCCATCGTCATGGCGTTTTCGCCGATGCGTCGACTTGCATGCTTGAACGTGGCAGCGCTTTCGCCCTTAGGCGAATGACGCGGCCCTATCATTCCCCACGTATTGGGACACAACCACATGTTGAATAAGCAAACCGTAGAAATTGAATGGGCGGGACGCCCGCTTAGGCTCGAGACCGGCCGCATCGCCCGTCAGGCTGACGGCGCCGTGCTCGCCACGTATGGCGAGACATCGGTTCTCGCCACCGTCGTTGTCGCCAAGGAAGAGAAACCCGGCGTCGACTTTTTTCCTTTGACCGTGAACTACCAGGAGAAGACCTTCGCCGCCGGAAAGATCCCCGGCGGCTATTTCAAGCGCGAGGGGCGCCCGACCGAGAAGGAAACTCTCACCTCGCGGCTGATCGACCGGCCGATCAGGCCGCTGTTCGCTCCGGGCTTCAAGAACGAGACTCAAATCATCGTCACCGTGCTCTCGCACGACCTCGAGAACGATCCCGACATCGTAGCGATGGTTGCAACCTCCGCGGCTCTGACCATTTCCGGCGTTCCTTTCCTCGGCCCGATCGGCGCCGCGCGCGTCGGCTATATCGAGGGCAAGTACGTGCTGAACCCAATGATCGATGAGATGAGCGAAAGCTCGCTCGATCTCGTAGTGGCCGGAACCAGTGACGCCGTACTGATGGTCGAATCGGAGGCCAAGGAATTGCCCGAGGAAGTGATGCTCGGCGCCGTGATAAACGGCCAGCAGCACTTCAAGCCGGTCATTGACGCTATTGTCAGGCTTGCCGAGCGCACGGCGAAGGAGCCTTGGGAGCTCAAGATCAAGGAGGACAACGAGTTTCTCGCCCGCGTGCGAGAGCTGACCGAAGCCGAGCTTCGCGAGGCTTATGCCATCGCCGGCAAGCAGGAGCGCCACAACCACGTCGCCGCCGTCAAGCAGAAGGTGGTTGCTGCGCTGGTCCCCGAGGATGACGACCGGACGAAAGCCCCGCAAGTAGCAAGTGCCTTCAAGGAGGCCGAGAAAGAAGTGGTGCGGTCGAGCATCCTTGAGAGCTCAAGGCGCATCGACGGCCGCGACCTCCAGACGGTGCGGCCGATCGTGTGCGAGGTCGGCATTCTTCCGCGCACGCATGGAAGCGCACTGTTCACCCGGGGTGAGACGCAGGCGCTTGCCGTCGCCACGCTCGGCACCGGCGAGGACGAGCAATATGTCGACGCCCTCCAGGGCACCTACAAAGAGACTTTCATGCTGCACTACAACTTCCCGCCCTATTCGGTCGGCGAAGTCGGACGCCTCGGCTCACCTGGCCGGCGCGAGATCGGCCACGGCAAACTTGCCTGGCGCGCCATCCACCCGGTGCTGCCAGATCGCGAAAGCTTTCCCTACACCATCCGCCTCGTCTCGGAGATCACCGAGTCGAACGGCTCTTCCTCGATGGCCACGGTGTGCGGTTGTTCTCTCGCCATGATGGACGCGGGCATCCCGATCAGGCGTCCGGTCGCCGGCATCGCCATGGGCCTCATCAAAGAAGCCGAGCGCTTCGCCGTGTTGTCGGACATCCTGGGCGACGAGGACCATCTCGGCGACATGGACTTTAAGGTAGCAGGCACCTCAGAGGGCGTGACCTCGCTTCAGATGGACATCAAGATCACTGGCATCACCGAGGAGATCATGAAGGTCGCGCTCAGCCAGGCGCGCGAAGGCCGTATGCATATCCTCGCCGAGATGAACAAGGCCATCAACACGGCGCGGCCGGAGCTCGGCGAGTATGCGCCACGCATCGAGACCATCCATATTCCGGTCGACAAGATTAGAGAGGTGATCGGCTCTGGCGGCTCAGTAATCCGTGAGATCGTGGCCGAATCCGGCGCCAAGATCGATATCTCCGACGACGGCACGGTGAAGATCGCCTCGGCCAACGCCGAATCGATCCGCGCCGCGATCAACCGCATCAAGTCAATCGCCTCTGAGCCAGAGGTCGGCGAGATCTACAAGGGCAAGGTGGTCAAGGTGATGGAGTTCGGCGCCTTCGTGAATTTCTTCGGCGCCAAGGACGGCCTCGTGCATATCTCGCAGCTCGCCGAGCACAGGCCGAAGCAGGTGACTGATGTGGTCAAGGAAGGCGATATCGTGTGGGTGAAGCTGCTCGGCTTCGACGACCGCGGCAAGGTCAGGCTGTCGATGAAGGTGGTCGATCAGAAGACTGGCCGCGAATTCGAGAGAGCCGAAGCCGCGAGCTAAATCGGGTTTACCGATTGACATGTTGAGGGGGGCCTTTGGGCCCCCTTATTGTTGTGGCGTGTCGCCCTTGCCTTGTGCGGCAGGCGTGTTCGCTTCGCCGCTGCTAGGTGCAGCACCTGATTCCCCCATCTTGCCGCTATCGCTGCTGGGAGCGTTGGCAGCCGGGTTATCCTCGGCCTTCACGCATTTGGTGGCGATGACGAGATACTGGTCCTTGTGATCGGCCTGCCATTTTTCCGACAGCTGCCGTGCCTGGTGGTTGCAACTGATTACATCCTCGACGGCTGCCTCGGGCACCTGGATCTCCGAGCAGGTATGCGGTTCGGCAATGAGGCAGGCGATGACAATGAAATGGGCGGCCATGGCCCTTCTTCCTCCACTTACTTGAAGAAGCGCGCGATCCCCTAGTTGCGCGCCGTCATTTTCACAATCGCTTCCGAGCGTTACTCAAGATGCGCAGCCGCGGGCGCGCCTATTGGGCGGCTTCGCGGGGCGCCTTCTCGACGGGCGCCTCGGCCTCCTCGATTTGCTCGATGACCTTGAGCGCACCGATGCTCGGCATGGCGATGGTCGAGTAGCCGCAATCGACAAAATGTACTTCGCCCGTGACCGCTCCCGACAGTTCCGACAGAAGATAGAGGGCGGCGCCGCCGACCTCATCGAGCGTCGGCGAGCGGCGCATCGGCGCATGGCGCTGCTGGAAATGGAACAACGTGCGCGCATCCGAGATGCCGGCACCAGCGAGCGTGCGCATCGGCCCTGCGGAAAGCGCATTCACCCTGATATTTTGCGGCCCAAGGTCTGAAGCGAGGTAGCGCACCGAAGCCTCGAGCGCTGCTTTGGCTACGCCCATGACATTGTAGCAGGGCACTACCCGCGTCGAACCGCCATAGGTGAGCGTGAGCAGAGAGCCACCATTGGGCATCAGCTCGGCGGCAAGCTTCGAGACCTCGGTGAAGGAGAAGCACGAGATCACCATGGTGTGCTCGAAATTCGCCCTCGTAGTATCGCAATACCGGCCCTTGAGCTCGTTGCGGTCGGAGAACGCCAGCGCGTGCACGACGAAATCGAGCGAGCCCCATTTCTTGCGGATCACCTCGAACACACGCTCAACGCTCTTCAAATCCTCGACGTCGGCCTCCTCGATGATCTTGGCGCCGATCGATTGGGCGAGCGGCACAGCGCGCCGTCCGAAGGCCCCGCCTTGATAGGAGAAGGCAAGCTCAGCGCCTTGAACGTGCAGCACCCGGGCGATGCCCCAGGCGATCGACCGGTCGTTGGCGACCCCCATCACCAATCCCCTCTTCCCCGCCATCAACGGCCGAGGCTCAGCGATATCCCTTGTTGTTGCCATGGCGCCTACTCTGGTTACGGATTGACGTCTTTCCGTCAGCTCCCCTGCTTCACCCATCCACACGGCGGAACACCAGTGTGGCGTTAGTTCCGCCGAAACCGAAGCTGTTCGACATCACTGTGTTAATGGCCATGTTATCCTGGCGTTTACGCGCGATCGGCATGTCGGCAACCGCCGGATCGATGGTCTCGATATTGGCGGATTCGCAAATGAAGCCGTTGTTCATCATGAGCAGCGAATAGATCGCCTCATGCACGCCGGCGGCGCCGAGCGAATGGCCGGTGAGCGCCTTGGTGGCGCTGATCGGCGGGCACTTTTCGCCGAATACCTCGCGTATCGCCTCGATCTCCTTGATGTCGCCGATCGGGGTCGAGGTCGCGTGCGGGTTGATGTAGTCGACCTCGCCGTTGCCGTTCCGCATGGCCATGCGCATGCAGCGCGCGGCGCCCTCGCCAGATGGCTGCACCATGTCGTAGCCGTCGGAGGTCGCGCCGTAGCCGACCAGCTCGCCATAGAGCCGCGCGCCACGTGCTTTGGCGTGCTCGATCTCCTCGAGCACGATTACGCCGGCGCCACCGGCGATGACGAAGCCGTCGCGCGCGACATCATAGGGACGGCTTGCTTGCTCAGGCTGGTCGTTGAAATCGGACGACATCGCGTTCATGGCGTCGAACAGGACTGAGAGCGTCCAGTCGAGCTCCTCGCCCCCGCCCGCAAACACGATGTCCTGCTTGCCAAGCTGGATCAGCTCGGCGCCGTTGCCGATGCAATGCGCCGAGGTCGAGCAAGCCGATGAGATCGAGTAGCTCACGCCTTTGATGTGGTAAGGAGTGGCGAGTGTCGCGGAGTTCGTGGAGCACATGGCCTTCGGCACCTCGAAGGGCCCAACCTTCTTCGGGCCTTTCTCGCGAGCGGTGTCGGCAGCTTGCACGATCGCCCGTGTCGAGGGCCCGCCAGAGCCCATGATTAGGCCCGTCCTTTCGTTGGAGATGTCATCCTCCTCGAGACCGGCATCGCGGATCGCCTGCTCCATGGCGAGGTAGTTCCACGCCGCACCAGCCCCCATGAAGCGGCGCACCTTGCGGTCGAGCATTTCTTTCCAGTCGAGCTTGGGCGCGCCATGCACCTGGCAGCGGAAGCCTAGCTCGGCATAGTCCTCGGCCCTGACAATGCCAGACTTCGCCTCGCGCAAAGAGGCGAGTACCTCCTGGGCGCCGTTGCCGATCGGGGACACGATCCCTATGCCGGTTACGACCACACGCTTCATCGCGTCAAAATCCTTGGGAACCACCGCCGCTTAAAGTCAGACACTTGCGGGTGCGGTTTCGCCCGCCTGGAACAGGCCAACCCTTAAATCTTTGGCCGTATAGATGGTCTCGCCATCGGCTTTCAACCAGCCGTCGCCGGTGCCGAGGGTGAATTTGCGCCTGATCACGCGCTTGAGCTCGACGATATATTCGAGCTTCTTCATGGTGGGGAGCACCATGCCGGAGAACTTCACCTCACCGACGCTCAAAGCGCGCCCCCTTCCCGGCGCGCCGAGCCAGCCGAGGAAAAAGCCGAGCAACTGCCATAGCGCATCGAGGCCTAGGCAGCCCGGCATGACGGGGTCGCCTTTGAAATGGCAGGGGAAGAACCACAGGTCGGGCTTCACGTCGAGCTCAGCCACGATGCGCCCATAACCATGCTCGCCGCCCTCCTCCTTCACGTCCGATATGCGGTCGAACATGAGCATGGGCGGCAGCGGAAGCTGCGCGTTGCCGGGGCCGAACAACTCCCCGCGCGCGCAGGCGAGCAGGTCGTCATACTCGAATTGCTCCCGCCGCTCAGTCATTGGATGTTCCGCTTTCTCCCTAACTATCAACGCTTGCCGAATTCGGGGGTTTCCTAACACAGACCAAGGTCCTTCAAAAGAGCAGGGACCCCGCGCCCGGAAGCAACCGCATGGCCGATTTTGGCGTTCGATCCCCGTCTCTTTTGCCAAGCGCGCGGCAGGCTCAACATTGCGGTAGGCGAGGCTTTCATCCTATATTTCGCTGGAAACCGAACCTCTCCGATAAACGAGATGCGTAGGCCAAGATTGCCCTCAGAAGAGCAATATGGAGGCATCGCCAAGCTGTTGCGCGGCGCGGGTCTCAGGCCTACGCAGCAGCGTCTCGCACTCGCGCACCTCCTGTTTGCCAATGGCGACCGCCACGTCACGGCCGAGGCTCTGCACGAGGAGGCTTTAGCGCGCAAAGTGCCGGTGTCGCTTGCCACCGTCTACAATACGCTGCACCAATTCACTGAGGCTGGGCTCCTGCGCGAGGTCGCTGTCGAGGGCGCCAAGACCTATTTCGATACCAACACCTCGAACCACTACCACTTCTTCTGCGAGCACTCCGGACAGTTGATGGACATCGAGACCGGCGCGATCAGGATCGAGGTCTTGCCCGAAGCGCCGGACGGGATGGCAATCTCCCGCGTCGACGTGCTGGTCAGGCTGGTCGACAAGTCCACCAGCTAATTTCTCTTCGACTGTTCAGCACAGGAGTTCGGTGGAGCTGAGCTCTGTTCCTTAGCGCCCCTTCGATTGGTCCGCGTTATTGTCGGGCAAAGTCGCCCCGGAAGACTTCACACTCTTGGATGATCGCCTGCTTTGAGGCGTCCTGCTAGACGCCGAGTCTTGGACCAAAATCGGCTGTCGATTATTTGATTTCCTCGCCGCGATATACGCCCCAGAGCTGGTCTTGTTGAGCGTACCCTGAATAGTCGTCGACCGAGAGCTCGCACCAGCTTCCGTCACATGTCACAACATTGCCGAGCACGCCGGATTGAAGCTCTGCAACCGCGCGCGAGCTCGTCGATTTCGAACTGTAGAGTGGCACCCTCTCCTCGCCTTTCGCCCATGGTGCAACAAGCACAGTACGCCGCGCGCTCAACAGGCTATGGAACACCCAGCCGTCGGCTCCTTCGCTGTCGCGCACGCGCCGCCAATTATCGGATTCGGCGATCACCTCGACCGGGAGTCCCGCGCGCGAGAACACCCACACGATCGATTGATCTGTGCTCGGTCCTTTGCGCACGTTGACCTTGTCCGACTTGAGGCTGACAAAGCGAGGCACCGGCAGCGCGCTCTTGGCGCTCTCGACCGCGGCCTGTTTGACGTTGTCGTCGGCAGCCTTTGCCGAACTTTGCGCCGTGAGGCTAAGCCCCAACGCGATCACAACCCCAATCAATGCCCGCTGCGGCACCGTCTCACCCCCGCTTGATGCGCTCCCCCGGCCGGGAGGCGCGGCCCCCGAATCGGCGCACTTTGGATGCACCAGAAAAGTGAACGGATCGTGGCCTAAGCCAAGATGACGCTTTATCTCGCAAAGCCGGTTCTGTTAGAGAATGGCCCGCAACGAGCAAAAATCACCTAACTCCCGCGGGGTGGCCCACTGCCCGGGACTCACCCTTGGCTTAACGCGAATGGCCGAACGCCCAATCGTTATTGTCACCCGCAAGCTGCCTGACGTCGTGGAGACCCGGCTGCGCGAGTTGTTCGATGCACGGCTCAATCTCGACGACAAGCCGTTCTCGCGCGAGGAGCTGATCGAGGCGATAAAAACCGCCAATGTGCTCGTGCCGACCGTCACTGACCGTATCGACCGAGGCGTTCTGAGCCAAGCAGGTCCCGACCTCAAGCTGATCGCGCAGTTCGGCACCGGCGTCGACAATATCGACCTCGAAACGGCGCGGAACCGCTCGATCATCGTCACCAACACGCCCGGCGTGCTGACCGAGGACACCGCCGACATGACCATGGCGTTGATCATTGCCGTGCCACGCCGACTGACCGAAGGCGCAGCGATCCTCCGAGCCGGCAACAGCGAGTGGCATGGTTGGTCCCCAACCTGGATGCTCGGCCATCGCATCTTCGGCAAGCGGCTCGGCATCGTCGGCATGGGGCGCGTCGGCCAGGCCGTTGCCAAGAGGGCCAAGGCCTTCGGCCTTCAGATCCACTATCACAACCGCAGGCGCGTAGCGCCCGAGATCGAGAAGTCACTCGAGGCAACCTACTGGGACAGCCTCGACCAGATGCTCGCGCGCATGGACATCATCTCGATCAACTGCCCGCATACGCCGGCGACCTATCACCTGCTCTCGGCGCGCAGGCTCGCACTGATGAAACCATCAACCTATATCGTCAACACCGCACGCGGCGAGGTAATCGACGAGAATGCGCTTGCCCGCATGATCGAGAATGAGGAGCTTGCCGGCGCTGGTCTCGACGTGTTCGAGCACGAGCCTGCGGTCAATCCGAAGCTGCTCAAGAGCGAGAAGGTGGTGGTGCTGCCGCATATGGGCTCCGCCACTCTCGAGGGCCGCGTCGACATGGGCGAGAAGGTTATCATCAACATCAAGACCTTCCTCGACGGCCACGCGCCGCCCGACCGCGTCCATCCGGCGATGTTCTGATCAAGGGAATAGACGTCAGAGATGCGATCTGGAATCTAATTTCTGACATCTGATTTCTGCTAGCCTAGCGTCAGTGCCGAGCCAGAGGAGAGCCATGTCCCAATGGACCACTCTTTCCCTCATCCTCACCTTGGGACTGATTTTGGTGGACCTGAGTGCCGAGGCCGCGGCTGCGGCCGACGATCTGCCTCGCAATATCGAGTTGAAGCCTGGCGCAGCCGTGTCGGACGAAAAGACGGCTACCGATACAAATACCTCAGATGGCAAGACGCGCCAGATCGTCACCGAGGCTGCTGCGGCGAAGGAGACTGCGCCCACTGACGCGGCCGGAAAGCCAGATACGCCGAAGGAGGGCGAAGGAGCCTCGGTCGCTGCGCCAGCACCCGTAGAGCCTGCCGAGAAGGCGACGCCGCCTGAGGCTGCGCCGACCGGCGGCAAGCCGGCGGAAACGCCTCCGCCGGGACCCTCTCCCGTGGAGCTCAAGCCTCGCGAGCTTGCTCTCGCAGTGCAGACCGAGCTCAAGCGCGTCGGCTGCTATCCCGACAGTATCGATGGCGTGTAAGGCGGCCTCTCGCGCGAGGCGCTCGCCACGTTCGGCCATTTCGCCAAGGTCCACGTCGCCGAGCTCCCGCCAACGCCTCGGATCCTCGCCTTGATCAAAGGCAAGTCTGACGCCGTGTGCCTAGCCTCAGGCGAGGGACATCCTCCCGTCGGGGAAGGCGCTCCACCGCCAGAGCATGCACCAGCTCACCACAGAGGTGGCTACTACGGCGAGTTTTAAACGGCCTCCGGCGTGCGCACGTGCTCGGGCCTGAAGCCCATGCCAATGATCCGGCCCGG
>Ga0182033_10000748_pt1 | contig 15708 bp, 9 predicted proteins | sample tim00Cox0000000H_FD_125968 | JGI IMG/M metagenome (GOLD analysis project Ga0182033, IMG submission 125968) | Lab enrichment of tropical soil microbial communities from Luquillo Experimental Forest, Puerto Rico - timezero.00C.oxic.00.000.00H | ecosystem: Environmental > Terrestrial > Soil >...
CCTCGAAATGACTCGCGTATCTCTTGGGCTTACAGACGATCTCGCCGACGGCATTATTGCCAAGCAAATTGTCGAGCTTGCCAAGACCGGCGAGCGGCATCCCGAGGTTTTGTGCGAAGCCGTATTGAAGACTTTACGCGGGCATTTGTTCGGAGACTAACAGGGGGTTATCGAAGTGCCTCAGCTCCGGCGCTTTGCAAATGGGCCAGCCCGCTCAGTTCGGGGTTGTATTCGGCCGTCGTTCGCGCGACCCAAGGGCGCGCCATGGTGATCGCGGCAGCGGCCTCGCGCGGGGTCGGAAACAGTCCCAGCCAGTGATCGTCGGCCGCGTAAGCCTCGAAGCCGCCCCTCCCAGTGCGCGCCACGATCACGCCGAGACGCTTTCGATCCTCGTAAACAGCCGCAAAGGGCTCTGATGGAAGGACATTGCGGGCGCCTCCCGCGATAGCGAGCTTGCCGCTTGTTCGACAGCAGAAGCGAAACTGACGCTTCGGATTGGTATTCGTCAATACAGGCGCGGCGCACAAGGCCGGGGTTCTTTGTCGCCGGCACTCAAACGTCGGTAAGTGCTGAGAGTGTGAGCTAGTTCACATTCTGGCAAGGCTTATTGCGAGACAATCGCGGCGCGCACAAGCACACTGCGCCAGTCCTCGCCTAGAAGAAGAGACAAGTTATGAGCGCTGCTAAGATGGAGAGACCGGGGTGGAGATGGACCTCAGATACGATAGCAGCCGTAATCTATTCAGTTCTGGTTACCTTCCTCATGCTGTCGTGGGCGTACATTCCGGCGTGAGCTAGGTTTACTGGGCGCGTGATGCCCGCTTCTCCATCATTGCTGCTGGTGACGTCTTGGGCACCTTCTGCGAGCGATTTTCTAAGAAATGCGGTCACGCGGGCCTGTCCGCGAAGATCCTTAACCTGCTGTCCTTGCGATCGCGCAGCCTATGTCCAAGCGTGAACAGGCGTGTATACCCCGCTGACTGCTCCTCGCGAATTCGATATCCTGCAATCCGGCCCTGGCTGGCGGGGACCGAATGCAATTCGATCAACTAAAACGGCGCGAGTTCATCACACTGCTCGGCGGATGGCGCGCAGTTCGTTGTGCTGCTCGCGAAACGCCGCGAGCATTAGTTCAAATTGGGCCTCGGTTATGGTCAGCGATCCTCGATCATTGTCGTCGCAATGGCCGAAGGCAATTCGCTTGTTGCCGACGGCACCTGTCTAGCGTCGAGATACGCGCGTACATCGCTCTCGCCGAGTCGACGCATGGCGCGCTTACGCGCCTCAGCTTCTCATGGACTCGACCGAGCAGAATAATGGGTCTGCGTCATGGCAAGTCGTACCAAGCTCGAAGGCGATCAAGTCGCGCAGTTTCGAGAGGCGGCGGCACTACTCTATCAACAGGGTCGGTACGCTGAAGCGATCGAGCTCGCCATGGCTGCCGTTCAACTCGGCATCCGCGAGCACGGGCAGGGCGATCCTTCCGTCGCGGAGAACTTCGGTTTTCTCGGCCTCATCTACAAAGCGTCCGGAACCTATGACCGCGCTGAGGACTGCTATCGCTACGCGATCGACGTACTCCGGAGCGCCAAGGGAGACGATGCGATCGAGCTCGCCACCCATCTCAACAACCTTGGCGTCCTGTACAAAATTCAGAGGAAATTCGCGGATGCCGCAGCACTATATAAGGAGGCGCTTCGGCTGCGCCGGCTGCACTTTGGTGAGCAGAGCTTCGAGGTAGTCAATACGCGTTCCAACATCGGAGCGCTGCTCGAGGCAACGGGAGATGAGGGCGCTGCACTCGCGGAATACATGCAGGCGATGATCCTCGCCCGAGGGCTCGGCGAAGACGGGCGGCCAGCGGTGACAAATCTTCTCAATAATGTGGGCAACATTTATGGGCGTCGTAAGCAGTGGAATCAGGCTGAACCGCTGCTGCGTGAAGCGCTGGAAAGGAGCACGCGCGATAACGGAGCGACGCATCCGACGACCGCGCAGGCGCAGCTCAACCTCGGCGAGGTAGTTCTGCGTCAAGGTCGGCCGAACGAAGCTGGAGAGCTCTTCGCTGACGCCCTCACGTCGCTACAAGCCGCGCTCGGCGACACTCATGAGCGCGTCGTATTGGCAAAAGCGTCTTTGTTCGAGGCAATAAAGGAGCTGTCATGGAAGTTGGACACGGAGGGATCGTCGCTGGATCCTGGATCGGCACAGACTCTCCACGAAAAGCTTACGACGTTTAGACGCGTTTACAAGTCGGCGGACTCCGAGACGCGAACCGAAGACAGCGCGCAAGACTCGGGAGCGCCGACTAACGCGGGCTCGGAGCTGGCGATCGATATCAGCCAGGTCGACGAGCCGCTGAGGGCTGGGTTCCTCGAAGCGGTAGAGCTCCTCGTCAAGACCGGTCGACAAGCGCAGATCCAGCGGTTGGTAAACGAACATCCGCAACTTCGTGCGGTCCTGGAGCCGATTGTCAATCAAGTTCGCGCCATTCAGGAAAAGGCGATGGGGGTCGGCGTCCCCGAGCTGCTCGGTGCGATAGGCGACGCCACCGACATTGACGAGCGAGTCGCATTGTGTCGAAAGGCGCTCCTCCTCGTAAGTCGCGAACAAAGACCGGATATCTGGTTCTCGGTCCGTTGGACGCTTGCCGCTAGCTTGTCTGAATCGAAGTTGGGCGCCGAAGCACAACGTCTAGAGGACGCGATCGCCGCGCTGTTGGAAGCGTTGTCAGTCGACCGGAAATCGGTGCCGCCAAGCGAATGGGCATCGGCCCTCTCCAGCCTCGGCTTGATGTATCGGCGGCGCGTCCACGGCGACGCGGCGGAGAACATCGAGCACGCCATCGAAGCGTACGAAGCCGCGCTGGCAATGCCGGAGCACAGGGCGCAGACGCATTTGTTCGCGAGCACGCAGAACAATCTCGCAAATGCTTACGCAGTGCGCACGCGAGGCGATCGCGACGAGAATCTCTCTAGATCGGTGTCCTTGCTTGAGCATGTCCTTGGCGTCACCTCTCGTGACGCAATGCCGGACGAATGGGCCCGGGCACAGAACAATCTCGGCGCAGCCTGCCTGAATTTTCAGCTTCGCGACGTCGAGTCAAATCGCGAACGTGCGATCGAAGCGCTCCGACAAGCTCTAACCATTCGTACGCGGGAGTACGCGCCTCAAAAGTGGGCGGAGACGATGGTCAATCTCGCCAACGCGTGGCGTCGCCGCTTGGCTGGCGCGCGTCGACAGAATCTCGCGGAGGCACGCACTTGCTACGAGAACGCGTTGCAGATCTGGACACGGGAGTCGGACGCCGAGAACTACTTCAAGACGTTGAACGCACTGGCCGTCGCCTGCCTCGAAGACCGCGACGCCGCCGAGTTTTCGCTCGGGCCATTGCTCATCAATCCCGAATTGCTCATTCCGCTCACGGACGAAGAACTGACCACTATGGCCAGCGACTATCCGGTACTCACGGAGCTACTTGAGGCGAGACGAGCCGGAGCCGATCACGTCGCCCTTTCTGCGCCGCGGCGCGCGCAGCTCACACGGTCTATCTGCACGCTGTGTCTCATCGAGCGCGCTGCTGATCGCAGGCGCTACCTAGCACTTCACCCCGAGCTCGCAACGGGCGACGCCGAGGCTGTCATCGCGTCGAATCAAGCGCTGATAGGGACCGATGGCAGCGGCGATTGGGGCGAAGCCACGGTGGCGTTGTTGGAAGAGAGTCGGCTGCTCGCTCGCTGGCGATCGATCGGCCTCGACTCCGCGCTGTCCGAGCGTATCCAGTTCGAAGAGTTGGAGGACCGCGCCTCGCAACTTGCTGCATCGCTCTGGACGCTTGCTCCCGGGAGTGTCGAAGGTGCCGGATTGATCGCCGAGGCGGTACAAGCGGACGATGCGGTCTTAGCCCGCCTTGGGGATGTAGGTACCGAACTCCAGCGACACCGCTTTCTACCACGCATGACCGCCAGAATGACCGCAATCCTTTCTGCGATCCTCTTGCGGCAGATACAAGATCCGGGGCTCAGGGGCCTTGGTGCGAATCTGATTCTGCGGCGAAAGAAGATTGAAGGGGAGCTGTGGTCCCGACTTCGCGACGGTGCCGCGCGCTCGGAGAGCGAGGCTGCTTCACGCAAGTATGGGGAGCTGCTGCTCACGCGTCGGCAAATCGCTCAAAGGATTCTCGCGGTAGCGGAGGAGGAAGATGGGTCCGAATTCAGACGACATCTTCTCGATCTGCGCGTCAGGGAAGAACAGCTTGAGATCGAATTGGCAGAACTCGTGCCCGTCGCCGATCTTGGCGCACGTGTTGCGCCGGTCGATTCAGGCGCGGTTTCGGCGGCAATGCCAGGAGCCAGCGCGCTTGTGGAATTTCTACGCTTGCCGCTGAGCTTAACCGGCGAGGACACGGCGTCCACGAGCCGCTACGTTGCGGCGGTTTTCGTCGCAGACAAACCGGGATACCCCTCTCTGATCGATCTCGGCGCCGCCGAGGAAATCGACGCCCTCGTAGCCGAAACGCGATACGCAGTGACTGGTGCGCCGGATCGTCGGGGCACCGGAGCGGACAGTCCTGACGGGTCGACCGGCAGGCGTCCGTTCTCAGAGGTCGCGACCGAGCTGCGCTCGAGAGTGTTCGACCCGGTTCGCGAAGCACTCGCAGGTGCGGAGATCGTCTATCTGTCTCCAGACGGCGATCTGGCGCGGTTGCCATTTGCAATTTTGCCGACGAGCGGCGCCGGGTACCTCATCGATAAGTACGAATTTCGGTACGTCGGCACTGGTCGCGACTTGTTGCGATTCGGGTTGCGCGTGCCGCGAACCTTCGCTCGGTCACTCGTCATAGCGGACCCGGATTTCGAGCTCGAGGGAGTCGGCGAATCACCAAACAGAGTATTTTTTTTCGAAGATCTGTTCGGCGGGATCAGCGGCCTTGCAAGCCCCGAGGATCGTCCCCTGGAAAGGCCGGATCTGCGATTTGGTCCACTGAAATGGGGGCGCGATGAAGGAGAAACGGTTGCCAAGCTGTTGGGGGTAAAGCCGCTCGTTGGAAAGAGTGCGGTCAAGCAAACGTTGATGAAGTGCCGGTCTCCGCAGATTCTTCATCTAGCGACGCATGGCATCTTCCTCGAGGACGAGGAAGGGAGAGCGCCTTCTCGAGACGAATCTGCAGCACACCGCCTAGGAATGCGCATCGTTCCTCGTCATGAGGATCCGCTCATGCGCTCGTGGCTCCTGTTCGCAGGCGCAAACCAGTGGCTTCACCGCAAGCCAGTCCCAGACGCCGCGGGCAATTGTGTCATCACGGCGATGGAGGCAGCGACCATGTCCCTCGAAAACACCGAGTTGGTGGCTCTGTCTGCCTGTGAGTCAGGCTTAGGAGTCATCCAGGTTGGCGAGGGCGTTCTGGGATTGCGTCGTGGATTCGCCATTGCCGGTGCTCAAACCGTGATCATGACGCTCTGGGAGGTGCCGGACCGATACGCCCGAGACATTTTTGTGGGCTTCTACGAACGCGCGTTGCGTGGATCCAAGGGTCGCGCCGCGGCGCTCCGCGAAGCGCAGTTGGAAGTCAAGAAGGCCCGACCAGACCCATACTTCTGGGGAGCAGTCGTGTGCGAAGGCGAGCCGGGGCCGCTATCCGCAACGAAAAGCGGCAGACCTGGCGCGCAGCGCTCCGCAAGCATGTGAGTCGGCCGAGTACGGACGCTACGTGGTCATGCCGCGAGAGTCTTAGATTGGAGACCGAGAATGGCGAAGCCGGTTCGAGGGATCGTAATCATCGCGGTGAAGAAGACGGGACAGCTTCCCGAACTTCAGACGGTTCACGATTGCGCCAGACGGATGGCGGCTTGGGCGCTCGCACAGGGGATTCGGAAAAAGTTGGTGAAAGTGATCACCGATGAGAAGAAGCCGGTTGAGGCGAAGAAGATTCACGACGCGGTCGCGCAGTTGGTGAAAGAGGATGGCATCGAGCAGATCATCGTCTACTTCGCGGGACATGGCGTCGTGAATGGGAGCGAGCTCTGGCTCCTCTCTGGCGCGCCGGAGGCAGCCAGCGAAGCCGTGAACTTGGAGGGCAGTGTCCAACTGGCTCGCTCCGCCGGCATACCCCACGTGGTCTTTATCTCGGATGCCTGCCGGACAGCGGCCGAGGGAGTCCGTGGCACGCGCGTTAGAGGCCAGGAGATATTCCCGAACGTCGAGCCATCCGACGAACAGCCGGTCGACGTTTTCTTCGCGTGCCGGCTTGGATCGCCCTCAAACGAAATCCGAGATCCGAAGAACTCGGCGAAGGTCTACAAATCTGTATTTACCGAGGCATTGCTATTGGGTCTGCTCGGACAGCGTCCGGAACTCATTGAGGAGCACGAAGAGGGTGACGAAATTATCGGTCTCGTACGTCCGAAGCGGCTCGATGCATATCTCGTGGCTGACCTCAAGGAACGGCTCAAGGGCGTCAAGACAGAAGAGGGCCCGTTGAATCAGGTTCCCTACGCTCGCCTCACCTCACAGGGCGATCGTTGGGTCGCGCGATTCTCCGAGCCACGTGACGATCGCGCTACGCGAGGCGGCAAGGTGCACCTTCGGCAACCCACTTCACCAGAGCCGGTGGTCGACGCTCACTCTGTTACCCAGCGAGCCATTCGATCCGCGCTCGACGCCAAGCCTGACGACGTCGCGAAGGCGATCGCGGCTGCGCTGGAAAACAAGATCAGTGAGGCGTCGGTTCTCGAAGAATCGATCAAGAAGACGCAGGCGCCATATGGACCTGACCACTTCGAATCAGAGTGCGGCTTCAAGGTTCGCGGAAACGAGTTTGTTTCTGTAGATATGCCGTCGGGGATTAGTTACCAGTTGTTCGCTGACACGAAACGAGCGGTGCGCGTTGACATCGTGCCGCGTAGGGCTGCGAGCGCGCTACTTACGTTCTCAACCGATGTTGGGCTTGTTTTGCCGGCAATCCCTGGTTTCATCGGTGCCATCGAGTTCGAGAAGTCCGAGCTTGTGAACGTGAGCTATGAGCCATCCGAAAACACGACGCGCTGGAGGGACTACCAGTTTCAGCTCAACGAGTTTCGCACGCTGCGCGGCCTGATCGCGGCGGCCGCGAGACTCGGCACGTTGACGTTCCAGGGCAGCGACGCGCAGGCGCTGGCGCGTCAAATGCAAATGGCCAAGAACGGCGACCCGTTTATGGCGATCTACGCAGCCTATGCGTATCACCAGCTCGGCCTGGGTGAGTGGATGAGACAGATGTACGAGTTTCAGCATCGAGACCTAGGCTTCCGCCTCTTCGATCTCGCGCTGCTCACGCGGAGTCTGTACGCAAAGGAGGTTGCGGGAGAGCGCGAGCTGTTCCCGCGTTTTCCACTTCTCTCGCAAGGGTGGACCCTGCTCTCCGCGAACCGCGTCAAGATACCCAAGGTGTTCGAGATGTTGCGCGATCAGCTCATGCCCTCCATCTGGACCTTGCTTAGCCGAAAGGGAATCGACGTCGTGCGTGTGGCGATGAGATCGGGAGACTTAACATGAAGCGCCAGCTCATTTTCGTTCACGGACGCTCGCAGGAACACAAGGACGCGCAGGGCCTCAAGGACGAGTGGATTTCCGCACTTCGGGCTGGCCTTGCCAAGAGCAATAAGAAGCTCCCCATTCCTGAGGCCGACGTGCGCTTTCCGTACTACGGTCAGGCGCTTTACGACTTGGTTCACGACGCTCCTCCCGATGAGGTGGCCGAGATCATCGTGAAGGGATCGAAGGATGAGGCGCGGCGCGCATTCACGGAACCAATTCTCAATGAGGTTCGCCGTAAGTTGGGAGTCACGGACGAGGAAGTCATCGACATCGCCGGAGGTGATGTTGTCCAGAAAGGACTTCAGAACAAGACCTGGGTCTTGGCGATTCTCCGCGCGATTGATAAGCATGTCCCGGGAGGCAGCGGTGCAACCATCGCGAGCGTGACGAACGACGTGTATCAGTACATGCGCAATCCGGGGGTTCGTGACAGGATCGACGAGGGCGTCCGAAAAGCGTTCAGCGTGAACGACGCGAACGTCGTTGTCTCTCATTCTCTTGGAACGATCGTCGCCTATGCACTGATCGGCCGGGAAGGAAAGGCGACGAACTGGCAAGTGCCGTTTTTTATGACGCTTGGCTCGCCGCTGGCGATCACGATGATCAAGGACAGTCTAAAGCCCATCAAGACTCCCGACGTCGTTGGGAAGTGGGTCAACGCGCTGGATGTAAAAGACGTGGTCGCGCTCTATCCACTGGACAGAAAGCATTTCAATGTGAAACCCGCGATCGAAAATCTGGGCCATGTGTCGAACCAGACCTCAAATCACCATGGTATTTCGGGGTACCTTGAGGATGAGACTGTCGCCGCGCGCATCTACGCTGCGCTTACCCATTGAGGAGACCTAACCCGGCGGTAGATGCCCAGAATCTGTCTCCGTTGCTCAACGCTGAAACGCCGTGAACCCGGACGTTGACGATCTCCGCTAGCTACGCACCACGGTCTACTCGTTTTACGCGCTCCCTTGGCGCATCACTAACTGCGGCATCAGCGTGCGTGATATACTCTATCAAAGTAGTTCGGAAGCCGTGGGTTCACCCAACACAACATCTGCCCACAGCACGGCATCAGTATGAGTCGGAAGTGGGCTCAGTTTTCATTGCCAAGATGCTGGGGCCCGAACGCTGACATGGAATCCGGGGCTTCCTTGCCATTACAGTCCTCCTTGATGTCAAAGACATACCCTCAGGTGGGACCACTTCAATGGGGGCGATACAAGTCTGAAGAGATCGTCGCGAAGTTGCGGCAGGTCGATCTTCCCTCCTTCTCTCAGCAACAGGAAAAAACCGTTCTAACCTCCCGGATGACTGCGAAGGGCGCTTGACAGGCGCAACTTATCCGTGTTACTAGCGACTCTATCGCGCATAACGAGTTACAATTGACCTCAGCGCGCAGCTTCCACGGCGGAGCTTCGTTGCCGATATTGGCGCAGTTCCCGTTGAAGTAGAGGAGGATAGAATTTCATAGGCTTTGCGCGTTTTGGCGCGCATACGTTTTATTCTCGCCGTCGATCCGCGAACGTCACAAAGGGTGGCACCCATGAAGAAAAGCGACTCAACACAGTCGTCCTGCCTCGGCACGCCTGGCCTGGACCGTCGTCAATTACTGCGGTTTGCGACCGCCACCGGGCTTACGGCCGCAGCCGTCGGTCAGCCGCGTTTCGCAGCCGCCGAAATTTACGAGCAGGGCGACGAGCAGTGCCGGATCGCCCAGCCCGCCGTAAAGCCCGTCGATCTCAGCGAAAATGTGCTCTCTGATTTCATCACGGTGTCGCAGGCGTTGACCGGCGCACCCGAGGTGCCGCGGAAGCGTCGCCTGGCCGGCGAATATCTCGAACGCTTCGCGCAGCTGTGGGACCCGACCAAGACGGACATTCCCAATCCGGGATATTTCCCGAAGCTCCTGGCGCTCCACGACCGGTACAAGAACCTCCCCGACGCACCGCCCGACGCCAAAGCGGCGCAGCTCATCGACGATCCGAACTTCACCGATGCGGCGCAGCAGGTGCTCTATCTCTGGTACGTCTCGGCTTTCTTCATCGAGCCGCCCGACAATTCGATCGGCGCCAAGCCCGGCACCTTCAAACCCGGCAAGACCTGGATCTACGGCACGGCCGATCAATACCGCCAATCATTGCTGTGGCCGCTCCTGCGCGCACACCCACCGGCGATGCCGCAGCAGGGCGGCGGGCCCGGATACTGGGCCACTGCGGCAAAGCCATTCGAGGCATGAGGTCGGAACGGGAGGCACCATATGTCGCTCAATCCCACGACCGAGCACTTTGACGTGATCATCGTCGGCTCCGGCGTGGCCGGAGCCCTCGCGGCGGACCGCCTGGTGAAGAAGGGCAAGAACGTCTGCATCATCGAAGCCGGCGGCTACGCGACGGACGAGCGCAATCGTGACCGCATGCTCGACTACTATGTCGGGTCGCCGTCCAAGGCGACGGACGCGCCGTTCTGCGGCGACGAGGTGCTGGCCGAGCAGCCCAATCCGCGGCGATCGCCGGACGGGCTCAATATCGAGAAGCTCCCTGACGGGGCCAACTATTATTACTACCCGCCGGACTACGCGACACCGAACGACCCGCAGAAGCGCGACAAGTTCCTGAGCTATTACGAACGCGTGGTCGGCGGATCGACCTGGCATTGGCAGGGCATCTATGTCCGCATGATCCCGAGCGACTTCACCATGTCCGATTTCGGGATCGATACGTCGAAGCTGACATCCGATCCGAGCAACTTCAGCCTGGATTGGCCACTTCGTATTCGGAGCTCGAACCTGACTACGTCGCGGCCGAACAGGAGCTTGGCGTTTCCGGCGATCCGCCGAACGAACGTCTGTACCGGAGCCAGCGGCGCGACCGGAAGCGGCCGCAGCCCTATCCGATGCCATCGCTCGTCCCGAGTTATCTTGATAGGAAGATCACACAGGCTGTCAGGCAGAAGCGCCTCACGGTCAGCTCCGAGATACCCAAAGTCCATGTCCAAGGGCTGAGCCACGAGGACATCGCACTCAACGTGACGACAGTGCCGCACGCGATCCTCTCGCACGACAAGGACGGCCGGCAGGCCTGCGACGGTCGCACCTCGTGCGTTCCGCTCTGCCCGACTGGCGCGCGCTACGACGCGACGATCCATCTCTGGCGCGCGCGGCAGAACCACAATCCGGCGAAGCTCATCACCCAGGCGGTCGTCAAGAATCTCAAGCTCGACGACGACGGAAGGCGCGTGCTCGGCGTCAACTATCAGAAATGGCGCTGGGACGACCAGAAGCGGACGCGCGTGGCGGACGGCGATCTCGTCTATGCGTCCGCGGACATCGTCGTACTCGCCGCCAACGGCATCGAAAACCCGATGATCCTCCTGCGCACGGCGGTGCCGGGCAAGACCACCGGCGCGGCGAACTCGAGCGGAATGGTCGGGAAGTATCTGATGGACCATCCCATCAAGCAGTCTTACGCGGTCGCCAACGAGGATCTCTTTCCATTCCGCGGCCCGCAGACGACCTCGCAGATCGAGGACTTCCGCGACGGCAAGTTCCGCAAGCACTATTCGGCGTTCAAGATCTCCCTCAAGAACGACGGCTGGATGACCAACGCGGCCGGGGCGCCGCGCGGCTCCACCGCGAATGTCACCGGAAATCCGCTGTACAAGCCCGGAGAGGATGGCGATTGGTGGCCGGGCACGATCCTCGATCTGGTCACCAACCGCAAATACTCCGGCGCCAAGCTGCGCGAGAAGCTGGTCCGGTCGATGCGGCATATCACGCTGAACGCCGCTTGCGAGCAGCTGCCTGTGGAAACCAATTACGTGGTGTTGGCCAAGGATCCACAAGGCAACGGCGTCAGCGATGAGCTCGGGATCATTCGACCGCAAATCAACTACAAGGTAGATGATCCGCTCGGATATGTGCGGAATTCGTTTAAGAAGATCGTCGACGTCCACGCAAAAGTGTTCGAAGCACTGACGATCAAACCGCAGTTCCAGGTCCTGCAATCTGACAACGACGGTCAGCCGCTGAACTACGGCGGATCGGGTCATATCATGGGCACGACGCGCATGGGCACCACGTCGAAGAACTCGGTCGTCAACAAGGACTGCCAGTCGTGGGACCACGAGAACCTGTTCATTCTCGGCAGCTCGGTGTTTCCGACCAGCTCGACGGCAAATCCGACCTCGACGGTCGCTGCGCTGTCGATCCGGACCGTCCGTGCGATCCTCCGCTATATGGCAGAGAGCACGCTATCCGCAAAACGAACCTGATGAGCGCTCGACCAGTTTCGCCGATGCCGCAGATGACTCGCGAGGATTTACACCATGACCACGAACGATAGATTTGCGGCGCAGGAGATCGATCAGACCATCCGGAAGAACCTCGCCAAGCTGCGCAAGCCGGGGGTGCTGACGGTCCGGCCCGGGTTCGAGATCACGGGTGATCAGTTGACCGGCAAGCAAGCTATCGTCGCGACGGTGCACACCAAGAAGAAACCGGCGGACATCGCCCGTGGCGAACTGCTTCCCGCTAAGATCGGAAGATTCCCCGTCGACGTGCGCGAGGCCAATGCGGATCAGCGCCTCCGCGTCGTCGATCCGGCGGCAGCGGCCCTGAGCGAACTCTACGCGCGGCCGGAGCAAAGAGAGCCGAGCTGGCCGCTGGAGCGCGAGATGCCGAGCGGAAAGCTGCTCGACGACCCGGCCAGCGCCACGCAGACCGCATTCGCGCTGTCTAAGACAACCCAGCCGGCAACCCACCGGGCGATTTCCGCGCACGCGGCAAAGCAACCGCTCAAATATACGCCGCCGGCCGGCGCGCCCGCGCTCAATCGACGCCAACTCAACACGACGATCACGGCGGCGGCGAGCCCGGATGCAGGCTACGCAACCCTGTCGAAATTTCTCGCCGGCACGCAGCATTCGCTGGTGATCGGGATGTACGACTTCACGTCCGGCTCCCTGCTGAAGGATTTCCTGGCTGATCTGGCTGGTCAAAAGACGCTACAGATGGTGCTCGACAATCCCGCGCCCAACGAGACGCGCGACCAGCTCGACTCGGTGACGGTGCAGGATTTGAGAAAAGGCCTCGGCGGCCGCGCCAAGATCGCGTGGGCGCTGGACAACCACGATGCGTTCGTCACCGCGTACATGTTCCCCTACGCCTACCACATCAAGGTGATCGTCCAGGACGACCAGCGCTTCTGGCTGTCGAGCGGCAACCTGAACAACAGCAATGAGCCCGATCCGACCCGGCCGCCGCCGACCACCGAGGATCGCGATTGGCACGTCATCATCCAGGACAAGGGCCTGGCGCAGACCTTCGCGTATTACCTGAACTACGACTACGCGCAGGCCATCCAGCACCAGGCCCCGAATGCGGATGCCGTCGCGATCGAGGACGCGCGGGCAAAGAAGGCGGCGCAGGCCAATCCGCCGCCCGCCGCCCCGGGGAAGCCGGTGAAGAACCCGGTCGCAGCCAAGACCTTCTCCAACATCTCTCTCGCGGTCACGCCGCTGCTGACGCCCGACAAGCTGACCAGCGGTCAGCCGCAATATCTGACCAACATCACGAACCTGATCAAGAATGCGCAGACATCGATCTACATCCAGCTTCAGTACATCGAATCGTCGAAGGAAGACGGCAGCTTCTATGAGCAGCTGCTCCAGACGATCGCGGACAAGATCGCACAGGGCAAGGACGTCAAGCTGATCGAGAGCGCTCGGTGGGGATTGAAGTGGGCCGAAAAGATGAAAATGGCGGGCGTCGATCTCACCGCCAATATCAGCCTTCAGCCCGACGTTCACAACAAGGGGTTCGTGATCGACTCGAAGATCGCGGTGGTCAGCAGCCAGAATTTTTCGCCGGCGGGCGTGCATGACAATCGTGATGCCGGCGTCATCCTCGAGCACGCGGACATCGCCAAATATTTCCAGGCCATCTTCCTCTCCGACTGGAAGAAGGCCAAACCGGCCTCGGCTGTGCCGGCTGGGCCCGCGGGTGGCAAGGGCAAGAAGGGGAAAGGAAAGGGTACCAAGGTTCCCGCGAAACCACCGGTGAAAGGCAAGGCCTAGGCGGCGGATACAAGAGAATATGCCTGACCTTCCGCAAGCGCTCCGAGAACCTCACGAGGCAAAAAAATGGCCCGAGTGCCGCCGAAATTTTCTCCATCTGGCAGCGGGCGCTGCCGCGCTGCCGGCCGTGTCGCGCGCTGCTGGCGCGCAGTCCTATCCGACGCGGCCGGTGCGCATCATCGTCGGCTTTCCCGCTGGCGGCGGCGCCGACGTTGTCGCCCGCCTGATGGGTCAATGGCTGTCGGAGCGCTTTGGCCGGCCTTTCATCATCGAGAACCGGGCGGGCGCGGGCAGCAATCTTGGCACCGAAGCGGTCGTGCGCGCGCCACCGGACGGCTACACGTTGCTGCAAGCTACTGCGACTAACGCATGGAACGCGACGCTGTACGACAACCTCAATTTCAATTTTCTCCGCGACATCGCGCCAATCGCCAGCATCATCCGCGTCCCCTTCGTCATGGTAGTAAATCCATCGGTTCCGGCCAAAACGGCTCCCGAGTTCATCGCTTATGCCAAGGCCAATCCCGGCAGGCTTACCATGGCGTCGGGCGGGAACGGATCCCCGGCGCATGTCTCCGGTGAGATGTTCAAGATGATAACCGGGGTTAACATGGTGCATGTGCCCTATCGGGGTGCGGCGCCTGCGGTTACCGACCTGCTCGCCGGACAGGTCCAGGTCATGTTCGACCCGATCGTGACGTCAATCGAGCACATCAAGGCGGGCAAACTGCGCGCGTTGGCGGTGACCAGCGCGACGCGGTCGGAGTTGTTGCCGGATATTCCGGTCGTCGGTGAATTTGTTCCGGGTTACGAGGCGACCGGCTGGCAGGGAATTGGCGCGCCGAGAAACACGCCAACAGACATCATCAAGAAGCTCAACAGGGAAGTCAGCGCCGCACTAGTCGATTCCAAAATCAGGGCCCGTCCTTACACGGGCGACGACTGTTCCTCGGCCGATGCTATTTCAGAGGATTGCTTCTCTCGGGTCGGGGCTCGGATCGGTCGCTGGGACTGCGGCTGATGCTGATCCGGCACGCGCGGCGAAGTGGTGTTGTCCTCGGCTTGGGAGAGTGTGAGATCGAATTGGGAGGATCTCGAATAGTCTCGTAAGGGATGGCCCGCCTCGCGCCATCCGGCGACGGTATCTGAGATGATTTTTACCGAGGCCAACGCCATGTGGGTGAGTGTGGTGTAGTGCTCCGCCTCGCGCTGAACTCGCTCCCCCTCGGATTCCAGAAAATCTTTTGCCGCTTGCAACTCGCCGATCATTTTTTCGACTTCTGCAATCGACGTGGCTCCGACCTTCTCAATGAGCGGTGCGATCTCCAGGTCAGTTTCCGTCGGCGTCGAACGATTTGCATGGGCGAGATCGCAAACGTCCCCTTCAACAGCCAAATTTGCGGCTACGGCCTGAAAGCTCGTGATGTCAAATTTCATAAGGTGATCCCTCGCGGGAATGGCATTCTTCATAGGGAAGGTTAATCGGGCGTCAACGATGTGCGACGGCAGGGCATTCTGACACATGACGGACGCCTCACTGATTATGGCCCGCCTACCTTGGCTCAGGCAGGAGCCGAACTGAGCAAATTCCCAAGGTATCCTGTGGAAGCAGGGCGTTGGCCGCGTATGCCACTGCAATTTGACAGCGCTTGCGCCTTTGTTCGGCCGCATAACTTAACCGGGCCTTAACGACTGCATGGGAACATAACAGCAGGTTTCTAGCGCAACGCATCGGTAGCGCGCATGCACACACCACACAGCGCAGCAAGGGCTGCAGGCGTTACCAAATCTGCGATCTACAGGGCAATCAAAAGTGGCCGGCTCCCGGCCTGTAAGCTCAATGGTGGCAGCTACGCAATTTATCCCGCCGAGCTTATGCGGGCGTTTCCGTCGATGACGCAAGACGCAGCGAATGCGGCTAGGCAAAGCTCTGGCACTTTCAGCTTTCCCAGGTGGGACGTAAGCTGAGCGCCAACCCACGAGTGCGAAAGTCGCAAGCTCACGGCCCGCGGGGCGAACGGGTCCTGCGCCTGAACCGCACTCGACGGCCGGGATGCGCGTCTA
>Ga0182033_10000754_pt1 | contig 15654 bp, 10 predicted proteins | sample tim00Cox0000000H_FD_125968 | JGI IMG/M metagenome (GOLD analysis project Ga0182033, IMG submission 125968) | Lab enrichment of tropical soil microbial communities from Luquillo Experimental Forest, Puerto Rico - timezero.00C.oxic.00.000.00H | ecosystem: Environmental > Terrestrial > Soil >...
GAAAGTGGTGATGACCGGGCCGCCGTCGTTGCGCGCCCATCTGGCATCGCGCGAAGGCACGATGAAGCGCGTGGTATTGTGATCCTCATCCTCGATGTCCTCGGCGATGATGTCGAGATTGTAGATCTCGGCTGCGAGGCGGGTCGCGATGGCTGCGCGGGTCCTGTCGCCCGCCTCGGCGACCTCGTGGGCGGACCCTGCCGTATCGGCGGCTACGATCGGCCTCAGGCCGAGCCGGCGGATGACCTTGCGGCACTGGCCGAGCGCGTGGACGTGGCTCTCGACCGTCTTAATGTCGGCCAGCGCGGCCCCTTTGGGCGCGAGCAGCTGATGCCGGACCGGCATAAAATGCTCGGCGATGATGTGAAGCCCCGAATCCGGCATCAGATGGTGGATGTCGGCAACACGACCTGCAACTGAGTTCTCGATCGGAATCATGCCGAGGTCAGCCTCCCCGGCGCTGATTGCGGAGAAGGCGTCCTCGAAAGTAGAGCAGGGCACAGGCTCATAATCGGGAAAGACTTCCCGTGAAGCAAGGTGAGAATTTGCCCCCGGCTCGCCCTGAAACACGATCTTTCTGGTTGCGGCCATGCTGGTTCCGGTACGCACCCCGACCCGCCAAGTCAACGGCTTGAAGTCAACGGCTTGGGCTCGCCGCGCGAACGCAGCGATGTCCGGCGCGCGCTCAGGATGCCGCCAGGAGTTCGCGTGCGCGTTCGAGGTCTTCGGGCGTATCGACCCCGAGCGGAACTGTGTCGACGACGCTGACGTCGATCCGCATGCCTGCTTCCAGCGCGCGCAACTGTTCAAGCTTCTCGCGTTGCTCGAGGGGGGAGGGCGGAAGGCCGACAAATCGGGCGAGCGTCTCGCGGCGGTAGGCATAGATCCCGATATGGTGGAATAGCGGGCCGGGGCCCCACGGCGCGGTTGCGCGGGTGAAATAAAGCGCACGCAGCCGGGTAGCCGCCATCGGAGTGCCGACGACTTTCACCACATTCGGGTTGCCACGCTCATCCGGCCGCGTGATCTCCGCCGCCAGGGTGCCGATATCGACCGCTGCGTCGCGCAGAGGCTCGATGGCGCGTGCGAGGTCGCAAGGCGCGAGCGTGGGAAGGTCACCCTGCAGATTTACGACGATATCGGCGCGGCGCTGTGCATCCACAGTTGCGAGAGCTTCATAAATCCGATCGGAGCCGGAAACGTGATCCGCGCGCGTCATGACCGCCATCCCGCCGGCTTTTTCGACGCATGCTGCAATCGCCTCCGAATCGGTTGCGACCACGACCGGTCCGATATGGGCGTCCTGAGCCCGGCGCATGACTCGCACGATCATCGGCTCGCCGGCAATATCGACGAGCGGCTTGCCCGGGAGTCGTGTCGAGGCCATGCGGGCCGGGATCAGAACGACAATGTCGGCCATCGGTTTGCCGGGCAGCCGGCAGGATCCGGTTAAAACTGGCGGTTGCGCGCCGGTTATACGGGTTGCCAGAGACGAGGCAAACCGGGTAATTGTGCGCCGCCGCATCCGCGGCGGGCACCGGGCGGGAGCTTCGAGGCGATGGACTCCTTTGAGCTGAACAAAGTCCTTGGCGCTATCCTGGGCACCTGCCTCATTGTTCTATCCATCAACATTGCTGCCGGAGCGATCTTTGCGCCAGTAACGCCGGCAAAGCCTGGTTACGAGATTGCCGTACCGGAGCAAAAGCCGGGAGGCGAAACCCGGCCACAGAAGCAGGAACCGGAGCAGCCGATCGAGCAGCTTCTCGCCAATGCCGATGTCGCGCGGGGTGAGAGTGCCGCGAAAAAGTGTGCAGCCTGTCACACCTTCAACAAGGGCGGCCGCCCGCTTGTGGGACCAAACTTGTGGGGCGTTGTGGGCCGTCCCAAAGCATCAGAGCCGGGATTTGCCTATTCGGAACAGCTCAAAGCAAAAGGCGGCACCTGGACCATTGATGACCTCAATCAATTCATTACGAATCCGAAAGCTTTTGTAGCCGGCACCAAGATGACATTTCCCGGCGACGACCACGCGCGCGAGCGTGCCGACATCATTGACTATCTCAACAGCCTTTCGGACAACCCGGCTCCGCTGCCCAACGCTGCCGAGGCTTCGGGGCCGCCGAAGTCGCAGTGAAGCGGTGGGTTCAGGCGGTTCCCGGGCCACTGTGTTTGGGGTCAATCGCCTCGGCGCAATCCGCGAGGCCCTGGATCAGCCGCAAGCAGGCGTCGCAAGGGGCTATTCATTAGCGCAGGTGGGGCGGCCGCATCGCGGTCCCCCGATGTCGTCTGCAGTCCTGTCTGAAAAGTGATGGCTCAATTGACGCAGGTCCATGCCTCCTCAGGCCAGCCGATCCTAAATTGGGCTAAGCTTTGAGACAGGACCATTTCGCCGCAGGAGGTATCCTTGCATCTGACCCGTCGACTCATTTTACGAAACGGCGTGCTGGCAGGTTTGTCGCCCCTTGTCGGGCAGCTTAGCCAATGGTTGCTCGCGAATCCCGCTGCTGCTCAGACGGGCGCCGAAGATCTCAAATGGCGGCATGGCTTGTCGCTGTTCGGCGAACTCAGATACCCGGCCGACTTCAAGCATTTCGACTACGTCAACCCCGACGCGCCCAAGCTCGGTGCGGCGCGGATGATGGCATTGGGCAGCTTCGATAATTTCAATGAAGTCGTGGCCGGCCTCAAGGGCTCGATTGCGATCGGCGCCGGAGTGATCTCCGATACGTTGATGGTGGCCTCCCTCGATGAAGTTTCAACCCGTTACGGCCTGATCGCGGAAGCGGTCAGCCATCCGGAAGACTTTTCATCGGCAGCTTTCCGCTTGCGCGCCGGCGCGCGCCACCACGATGGCAAGCCGATCACGGTCGAGGACGTCATCTTTTCCATGGAGTCTTTCAGGAAGCATAGTCCCAGCCACTCCGCTTACTATCGTCACGTTGCCAAAATGGAACAGACCGGGGAGCGCGAGGTTACTTTCATATTCGATGCGCCGGGGAACCGGGAAATGCCGCAGATCGTCGGCGAGCTCAACGTGTTGCCCAAGCACTGGTGGGAGGGGATCGATCAGGCCGGCAGAAAACGCGACGTCGGCGCGACCACGCTTGAACCGCCGCTCGGCAATGGTGCCTATAAAATCAAGGATTTTGTGCCGGGTCGTACCGTCGTCTACGAACGGGTGAAGGACTATTGGGCAAAGGATCTCAACGTCAACATCGGGCGCGATAATTTCGACGAGCTGCGCTTCGAGTATTTTCGCGACCCGAATATCGCTCTGGAGGCGTTCAAGGCCGATCAGTTCGATTGGCGCACGGAGAACATCGCCAAGAACTGGGCGACCGCCTACGACTTTCCGGCAGTCAAGGAAAAGCGCGTAGTGCGCGAAGAGTTTCCTCAACGCAGCTTCGGGATCATGCAGGCTTTTGCCTTCAACATTCGGCGGGACAAGTTCAAGGACCCGCGGGTGCGGCTTGCCTTCAATTTTGCCTTCGATTTTGAGGAGATGAACAAGCAGATTTTCTTCGGACAGTACGAACGGATCACGAGCTACTTCTACGGCACCGAGCTCGCCTGCTCCGGCGTGCCGGAAGGACGGGAGCTTGAGATCCTGGAGAAGGTCCGCGACCGGGTGCCGCCGGAAGTATTCACCACGCCGTATGCGAATCCCGTAGGCGGCAATCGCGAGAATGTTCGTGCGAACCTGCGCGAGGCTACCCGGCTTCTGAAAGAGGCGGGTTACGAAATCCGCAATCTGAAGCTCGTCGATGCAAAGACCGGGCAACCCTTGATCGTGGAGATGCTGACCGAGGATCCGAGCGTGGAGCGCATTGTCCTTTTCTACAAGCCCTCCCTGGAGCACCTCGGCATCACGGTCAATGTACGGACGGTCGACAGCGCCCAATACGAAAACCGGGAGCGCAATTGGGATTTCGACGTCATTGTCGCCTCCTGGGCACAATCGCTGTCTCCCGGAAACGAGCAGCGGGACTTTTGGGGTTCCCGGGCCGCTGATACGGCGGGATCGCGGAACTTTGTCGGCATCAAAAATCCGGCGGTCGATGCGCTCATAGACCGGGTGATCTTCGCCAGCGACCGTGCCGATCTCCTCGCTGCAACCAGAGCGCTCGACCGCGTCCTGTTGTGGAACCACTACGTGGTGCCGCAGTTCACCATCAAAAAGGCCCGAACGGCGCGCTGGGATCGTTTTGCGCGGCCCGATCCGTTACCCAAATATGCCGAGCCGGCCTTTCCCACGGTTTGGTGGTGGGATTCCGATCGGGCCGCTAGGACCGGAACTTCGCGGTGAGCGAAGGGGCGGACATTACGCGGCGCGCGACGCTGGCGCTCGGAGCTGCCGGGCTGGTTGCGTCGCTGTCGGGCGGTGTCTGCGCCCGGGACAGCGACGAAAGCCACGGGATGTCCGCTTTTGGGGACCTCAAATATCCGGCGGATTTCAAGCAATTCGATTATGTGGAGCCGAATGCGCCGAAGGGAGGCGTATTCTCGCATGTCGGGTCCACCCGCTCATTCAATCAGAACTTTCTCACCTTCAACTCGCTCAACACCTTGATTCTCAAGGGTGACGGCGCACAGGGGATGGAGCTGACCTTTGCGAGCCTGATGGCGCGGGCTGCAGACGAGCCGGACGCCATGTACGGGCTTGCCGCGCGCGCCGTGCAGGTTTCGGCGGACGGGCTCATCTATCGATTCTCGCTGCGCACCGGGATCCGGTTCCATGACGGCACGCCGATCACCGGTCACGATGTGGCTTTCTCGCTGCAGGTGATCAAGGAGAAAGGGCATCCCATTGCGCAACAGCTGCTTCGCGACTTCACCGCGGCGCAAGCTCCGGACGACGCAACCGTAATTGTACGCTTCGCGATGAACAGGGCGCGCGACGTGCCGCTGTTCGTTGCTGCGCTTCCGATCCTGTCGCGCACCTATTACAGCACTCGTCCGTTTGATGAGACCACGCTCGAGCCGCCGCTGGGCAGCGGTCCCTACAAGGTCGGACGCTTCGAGCCCGGCCGCTACATCGAGTACGAACGGGTCAAGGATTGGTGGGGCGCGGATTTGCCGGTCTCGCGCGGGCAGAACAACTTCGATCTGGTACGCTATGAATATTATCGTGACCGCGATGTTGCCTTCGAAGGATTCACCGGGGGAAGCTATCTGTTCCGCGAGGAGTTTACATCGCGGATTTGGGCCACCCGCTACGACTTTCCCGCAGTTCGCGACGGTCGCGTGAAGCAGGACGTGATCCCGGATGATACGCCGTCGGGCGCGCAAGGATGGTTCTTCAATACGCGACGGGAAAAACTGCAGGACAAGCGGGTGCGTGAGGCGTTCGTATATGCATTCGATTTTGAATGGACAAACAAGACGATCATGTACGGGTCCTATCAACGGACCCATTCAGTTTTTCAGAATTCCGACATGATGGCAGCTGGCAAGCCGACGCCTGATGAAACCGCCCTGCTTGAACCCTTCCGTGACAGGCTTTCCGACGAGGTGTTCGATGAGCCTTTCGTTGCGCCGGTATCGGACGGTTCCGGGCAGGATCGCACGCTGTTGCGCAAGGCAACTGCGCTGCTGCAGGAGGCCGGCTTTCTCATCAGGAACGGCAAGCGTGTGACCCCCAAGGGCGAGCGCTTCAGCGTGGAATTCCTGGTTGACGAGCCCTCGTTCCAGCCGCATCACATGTCGTTCGTCAAGAATCTCGGTACCCTCGGCATTGAGGCCAGCTTGCGCATTGTCGATCCGGTGCAATATCGCAAGCGCGAGGATGATTTCGACTTCGATCTCATCATCCAGCGGTTCGCTTTTTCCAGCACGCCGGGCGATTCGCTGCGGAGCTATTTTTCCTCGCAAGCCGCCAACCTGAAGGGATCGCAGAATTTGGCCGGTATCGCTGACCCCGTTATCGACGCCCTTATCGAGCGGGTCATCGCAGCCGATACTCGTTCGGGTCTGGTCACCGCCTGCAAGGCGCTCGACCGGGTCATCCGGAGCGGGCGCTATTGGGTTCCGCACTGGTACAAGGCCTCGCATTGGCTCGCGTTTTGGGACGTTTTCGGCCGGCCGGGGATCAAGCCGCGCTTTGCGCGCGGCATTCCGGAAACCTGGTGGTATGATCGGGAAAAGGCGGCAAAGATCGTGCAATGAGTATAATGTGGGCACTGCGGCGATCTTGCGTCGAGCGAAAAGGCGCGCTGGCAGCAACGTCGGATCGCGCGAATGAGCGCACGCAATGACCGCCTATCTCATCCGTCGTTTGCTGCTCATGATCCCGACGCTGCTCGGCATCATGTTCGTCTCGTTCGTCGTCGTGCAGTTCGCTCCGGGCGGTCCGGTCGAGCGGGTGATCGCCCAGCTGTCCGGGTCCGACACCGGCGCGAGCTCGCGCGTCTCAGGCTCCGCGGGAGGCGATTTCGGCTCGCGCGGACAGCTGCAGGGCGCCTCCGGGATGGATGCCGCGAACTCCAAATATCGGGGCGCTCAAGGCCTTGATCCCGAGTTCATAAAGAGCCTGGAGAAGCAGTTCGGCTTCGACAAGCCGGCGTACGAGCGCTTTCTGCTGATGCTGTGGAACTATGCGCGCTTCGATTTCGGCAAAAGCTATTTTCGCGACACCACGGTTCTGCAGCTGATCAAGGAGAAGCTGCCAGTATCAATCTCGCTCGGCCTCTGGCTCACGCTCCTGACCTACCTGATCTCGATTCCGCTCGGTGTGCGCAAGGCTGTCAAGGACGGCTCGCATTTCGATGTATGGACTTCGGGCGCCATCATTGTGGGATATGCGATCCCGGGCTTCCTGGTCGGCATTCTGCTCATCATTCTGTTCGCGGGCGGCTCGTTCTTCAATATTTTTCCGCTGCGCGGGCTCACTTCCGATTACTGGGCGCAGCTGTCGGTTCCCAGAAAAGTCCTCGACTATTTTTGGCACTTGGTGCTGCCGATAATCGCCATGGGCCTGAGCGCGTTTGCGACGATGACGTTGCTTACCAAGAATTCGTTCCTCGATGAGGTTCGAAAGCAATACGTGCTGACTGCCCGCGCGAAAGGTTGCACGCAGCGCCAGGTGCTCTATGGTCACGTTTTCCGCAATGCCATGCTGATCGTGATCGCCGGCTTTCCCGGTGCGTTCGTGCACGCTTTCTTCTCCGGCTCGCTTCTGATCGAGACGATCTTTTCGCTCGACGGCATCGGGCTGCTCGGCTTCGAGAGCGTGCTCAATCGCGATTACGCCGTGGTTTTTGCAACGCTTTATATTCTATCGCTGATTGGTCTGGTCGTGAATCTGTTGTCCGATCTCACCTATACTTGGGTCGATCCGCGCATCGACTTCGAGACGCGAGAGGTCTGAATTGGACGAGCGGACCAGCATCGAGGTACCCGAGACGACCGCGCAATCCCCCATGGGGCTGGCGGTCCCGCCGGAGCGGCATCATCTGGCGATATCGCCGCTCAACGCGCGGCGCTGGCAAAACTTCAAGGCCAACCGGCGCGGTTACGCCGCGTTCTGGATTTTTCTGGTTCTGTTCGTGGTCTCGCTGTTTGCCGAATTCATCGCCAACGACAAGCCTTTTTACGTACGCTACGACGGCAAATCCTTTTTTCCCGTATTTGTGACCTACCCCGAGACGACGTTCGGGGGCGAGTTCGAGACCGCGGCCGATTATCGCGACCCCTACCTGCAAAAGCTGATCGCCGAAAAGGGCGGTTACATGCTTTGGCCGCCGATCAGGTATTCCTACAACACCCAAAATCTCGACCTGCCCACGCCGGCGCCGTCCAAGCCCACCTGGCTGCTGAGCGAGAAGGAGTGCAAAGCCGTTGTCGAGCGCAAGGGCCTCTCCAGCTGCCGGGATCTCGAGTACAATTGGCTGGGCACCGACGACCAGGGCCGGGACGTCGTTGCGCGACTCATTTACGGCTTTCGCATCTCTGTGCTGTTCGGTCTGGCGCTTACCGGCATCTCATCCGTCATCGGAGTGGCGGCGGGAGCGGTACAGGGATATTTCGGCGGCTGGACCGATCTGCTGTTTCAGCGTTTCATCGAGATTTGGACGGCGGTGCCGGGCCTCTATCTGCTGTTGATCATCTCGTCGGTGCTGGCTCCCGGCTTCTTCGTGCTGCTCGGTATCCTTCTGCTGTTCTCCTGGGTATCGCTGGTCGGTCTGGTGCGGGCGGAATTTCTGCGCGGGCGCAACTTTGAATACATTCAGGCTGCGCGCGCGCTCGGAGTGTCGAACGGAACCATCATGTTCCGCCACCTGTTGCCGAACGCGATGGTCGCCACCATGACCTTTCTGCCGTTCATTCTCTCCTCCTCGGTCGCCGCGTTGACTTCGCTTGACTTCCTCGGGTTTGGCCTGCCGCCCGGATCGCCCTCGCTCGGGGAAATGCTGTCGCAGGCGAAAGCCAATGTTCAGGCCCCCTGGCTGGGCATTGCGGCGTTCGTGACCGTTGCCACGATGCTCTCACTTTTGATCTTCATCGGAGAGGCAGTGCGCGACGCCTTCGATCCGAGAAAGACACAGGGGTGAGGACGATGGAGGCCGGCTACGAAAAGCTGCTGGAGGTCGAGGACCTGTCCATTGCCTTCCGGCAGAGGCAACGCGAGACGCTGGCGGTTGATCGCATCTCGTTTTCGGTCAGGCGGGGCGAGACGGTCGCCCTGGTCGGAGAATCGGGGTCGGGCAAGTCGGTCACGGCGCTCTCGGTGCTCAAGCTTCTGCCCTATCCGGCCGCGCATCATCCTTCCGGTTCGATTCGTTTCAAGAACCAGGAGCTTCTTTCGTTGAGCGAGGCCGATATCCGGCATGTACGCGGCAATGACATCACGATCATCTTTCAGGAGCCGATGACCTCGCTCAATCCGCTCCACACGGTCGAGAAGCAGATCGGCGAATCGCTGCTTCTTCACCAGGGCCTGGCCGGGCAGCCCGCTCGCGCCCGCACTCTCGAGCTTCTGCACCAGGTCGGCATCCCGGCGCCCGAGACCCGTCTCAGCAGCTATCCCCACCAGCTTTCCGGCGGTCAACGGCAACGGGTGATGATTGCGATCGCGCTCGCCAACGAGCCCGATCTTCTCATTGCCGATGAGCCGACGACCGCGCTTGATGTGACCGTGCAGGCGCAGATCCTCGCTCTGCTCAAGGAGCTTCAGACGCGCCTGGGAATGGCGATGCTGTTCATCACCCATGATCTCGGGATTGTGCGCAAGCTCGCCGATACGGTGTGCGTGATGAAGGCGGGGCGCATTGTCGAGCACGGTGGCGTTGAGCGCGTGTTTACGGCGCCCGAGCACGCCTATACGCGGGCGCTGCTCGAAGCCGAACCGAGGCCTGATCCAGCGCCATTGTGTCCCGACGCACCGATGGTCATCGAGACCAAGGATCTCAAGGTCTGGTTTCCGATCAAACGCGGCGTGATGCGCCGCGTGGTCGGACACATCAAAGCCGTGGATGGGGTCAGCATCGCGGTGCGGCAAGGCGAGACGCTCGGGATCGTTGGGGAGTCCGGCTCCGGCAAGACCACGCTGGGGCTCGCTATCCTGCGGCTTGTTTCCTCCGAGGGCCCAATCGTGTTCCTCGGCAGCAAGATCTCCGGCCTGACGTTCCGCAAGATGCGTCCTTTTCGCCGTCATATGCAGATCGTGTTTCAGGATCCATACGGGTCGCTCTCGCCGCGAATGTCGGTATCCGACATCGTGGAGGAGGGGTTGGGGGTGCACGATCCCAAATCGGGCAAGCAGCAGCGCGAGCAACGCGTGGTAGCAGCCCTGCGCGAAGTCGGGCTCGATCCCGAGACGCGATTTCGCTATCCGCACGAGTTCTCCGGCGGTCAGCGCCAGCGCATTGCGCTCGCGCGCGCCGTCGTGCTGGAGCCCAGCTTCATCGTGCTCGATGAGCCAACGAGCGCGCTCGACATGCTCATTCAGGCGCAGATGGTGGAGCTTCTGCGCGCCCTGCAGAAACGCTGCAATCTCACCTATCTGTTCATCTCGCACGATTTGAGGGTTGTCGCTGCATTGGCAAGCCGTCTGGTGGTGATGCGCCATGGCAAGGTCATGGAAGAGGGGCCGGCAGCCGAGCTGTTCGCGGGACCTCGAAGCGATTACACGCGTGCGCTGTTCGCGGCGGCGTTCAAGCTGGAAACGGCTCCTGAAGGAATCGTCGCTCAATGAGCGAGCGCGGGTGGCCTTACCCGGAAGCGGCCAATGGCGATCACCCTTGATGCGACGCAAAGGGTGGCTGCGACGGGTAGCGGGCGATTCCAGCTCGTTCTGGCCGGTCCGGGATCCGGCAAGACGACGACGCTGACCGCCCGTTTCGTTCATCTGGTGGGCGAGGGGGTGGACCGCCGGCGCATTCTGGCGCTGACCTTCACCAGGAAAGCCGCTGACGACATGAAAGCGCGCATTGCACGCGCTCTCGACATCGCCTGCGCGACAGACCTGACAGTTGCAACGTTTCACGCCTTTTCCTTTCGCCATCTCAAGAGAAATCCGCAGATGGCGGGACTTTCCGAGCGTTTCCAGCTCTGGGATGCGCCGCAGCAGCGCCACGTGTTCAACTCGCGGCGAATGTGGTGGAACGAGGACGTCGACATTTTGGACATCATCGCCGGCGCCAAGGAGCGCCTTCAGGATGCGGAAAGCTTCGCCGCGGGCATTGATCCCAGCGACGAGGTGCTGGTGAATGCGGTGCAGTTCTTCAGGGTCTACGAGCGGGCTCTCAACAGTGCCGGTGCGATCGACTTTTCCGATATGGTGCCGCTTGTGGTTCGGGCCATGACCAGGGATGCCGCCTACAGCGAGGCTATCACGGGCGCATACGACCATCTTCTCGTTGACGAATATCAGGACATCAACCCCGGCCAGATCGAGCTGATCGATCGCTTCGTGCAGGCGGGGGTGCACCTGTGGGCGGTTGGCGATGATGACCAGACGCTCTACGCGTTCCGGGCAGCGGACGTGCGCTATACGCTCGACTTTCCGCACAAGTACCGCGGCGCGCATGTTCACGTTCTGGATCGCAACTATCGTTCGGCAGCGCGGATCGTAGCAGCCGCCAAGCGGCTGATCGCGAACAATCACGCCCGGCGACACAAAGACTACCAGCCGGTGATTGCCGATGCGGGCGAGATCGTCATCCGGGGCTACAGCTCCCCCGAGATCGAGGCACGGCAGGTGGCGAGGGGGGTGGTCAAGCTGCTCAAGCATCATTCTCCGAGCCACATCGCTGTCCTTTATCGCGTCGGCGCGGTCGGTCTTGCCCTTCAGCCCGCGCTGCAAAAGCTGCAGGTTCCCTACGAGGTGCGCGGCGCCGGCGACTTCTGGCAGGGAGTGGCAGCGAAGCTGGTTGTTGGATCTCTCTATTACCTTCGCGATGGAGATTCCGTCGAAGCCATGAGCCGCATGGGAAGCGGCAGGCGCGCGGACATCATTCGTCGCAAGCTCGATCTGGCAGCGAGCGAGGAGAGGCGTTCATTCCCGGCCTGCTGCCGCTTGGTGCGCAATGCGGTTGTAACGGCAGTGCCGGCGCAGGCTTCCGATCGTGAGCGGGCGGAATGGAGGGGCGTAGTCGAAACGGTGGTTACGGTCGCGTTGTCGTGCACCTCATTGGAGGAGCTCGAAGCGCGGATTTCCGAGCAATCCGCCGCGCTGCGCGAGCTGCCAGAGAACGCCGTTGTGCTTTCGACCATCCATTCCGCGAAGGGCCTGGAATGGGAGGCGGTGCTCATGGTTGGCGTGGAAGACGGCGTGCTGCCGCATGTCAACAACGATGACATCGAGGAAGAGCGGCGCGTGGCCTATGTCGGGATCACGCGAGCCAAGCGGATACTCGGTCTCACTTACGCAAATGTGCGCTACGGACAGGCAACTGCTCCGTCACCGTTTCTCCGCGAGCTGGCGGGCAAGAGCCCGAGCGTTTGCATCTGGACTGGTCCGCGAGCCGAGGTAGCGGACGAGCGACTGCCGTTGCTGTCCGATCGCGAGCGCCAGCGCCAGCGCCAGCGCCAGCGCATCAATGAAGAAGCTTCATCGCAACGCCCGCGGTCGGCAAGCGGGCGCGCTCGCGTGCACGGTGCGGACGCTGCGGAGGTCGGGGATCGCAGCAGCCGGAAAAAGAGGAACGAGCTTCCCGCCCGGCATGGCCACCCCTGGGGCGCGCAAGACGATGACCGGCTCCGTACGCAGTTTCTCCGGGGTGAAGCCATTGCGGCGATGGCGCACGCCCATCAGCGCAAGAAAGGCGCAATCAGATCCCGACTGGTCAAGCTCGGCCTTCTGACCGAGACCATGAGCGGGCAGTCCGACTGAAGCTCGATCCGGCAGCATTGACCGCGGTCATTTCATTCTCACCCGTCCGGGAGGCGCCGCGCGCTGGTGATCTCGCTTCCTGCGGCGCGAATGCGCGCAATCGCGTCCGCAATCGGCTCGATCGCCACCGCCATGTGGAAAGCATTGGCGTGCAAGAGGGTCGCTTCATCGCGCACAATGGCGACGTGCCCCTTCCAGAATATGAGGTCGCCGCGCCGCAGCGCGGAGACAATGCTCGGCGGCGCGAGTGGCTCTCCGAGCGCTGTTTCCTGCATGTCGCTGTCGCGAGGGCAGGATACGCCGCATGCGGCGAGCGCGACTTGCAGCAGGCCCGAGCAGTCGAGACCGAGATTGGTCTTGCCGCCCCAGAGATAGGGAGCGCCGAGAAAACGTTCAGCGACCGCAACAAAGTCGGTTTCTGTCTTGTCGAGGGATGCAAGGTGGCAGGCCGGCACAAAGTCGTTCGACGTGGTGAGGGCCAATGCTCCTTCGATCCGGGCGATCGCGAGCCGGCAGCCGAATGCAAGCGATTGGATCGGTGGAAGCCTGACTGACGGTCCCGGAAAGACCAGCGTGCGCAGCGCAATGACCTTATGGGTTGCCGGCGGGCCGGCTCTGCAAAGCGCCGCCTTCGGTAGAAACCCGACATAGCCGTCCGTTTCGAGCTGCCCCCACGCCCAACCCTCGTCGTTCTCGTCGTAGATGATGACCCGTTCGCCTTTGAGCGCCTCGGTAGCAAGCGGGGCGTCCGGCGCGGGCGTGCGGCGCAACGGCGCCTGCGGCTCGGTCACCTCGCAAGCTTGGCCCTCGCTGAAGCGTGCTGCCTCGACCTTGCCTGCAAGGTGCATTGCCGCGAGATCGGCTCGCGCCGGAGTTATGCGCGGGTCGAGCGTCGCGACCGGCATCTCAGCCATAGCGCGAGACGAGCAGCGCATAGAGCGCGCGCGCTGCCTGGCACTCGGCGCCTTCCGGTCGGCCGGGTCTGCTCGTCTGATTCCAGGCATAAATATCGCAATGCAGCCAGGCGTTCGCCTGCGTTACAAATCTGCGAAGGAAGAGCGCTGCGGTGATCGAGCCGCCGAAGCTTGCGGAGGAAATGTTGTTGATGTCCGCCACCTTTGAATCGAGCAGTTGGCCATATGGGTACCAGAGCGGCATTCGCCAGAGCGGATCGCTCTCGCTCGCCGCAAAGTGGGCAAGTGAAGACGCGAGCCCGTCGTCGTCGGTATAGAACGGCGGGATGTCAGTGCCCAATGCCACGCGTGCGGCGCCGGTCAGCGTCGCCAGATCAGCAATCAGCTCGGGCTTCTCCTCATCGGCAAGAGCAATCGCATCGGCGAGAATCAGGCGGCCCTCCGCATCCGTGTTTCCGATCTCGACGGTGAGCCCTTTGCGCGAGCGATAGATATCACGCGGGCGGAAGGCCGTGCCGGAGATCGAGTTCTCCACCGCCGGGATGAGCACGCGCAGCCTGATATTTGCCCGACGGTCCATCAGCATATGCGCCAGCGCCAGCATGGACGCGGCTCCGCCCATGTCCTTCTTCATGTTCAGCATGCCGCTCTCGGGTTTGATGTCCAGCCCGCCGGTATCGAAGCATACCCCCTTGCCGATGAGCGTGATCCTCGGGTGCTTGGGATTGCCCCAGGTGATGTCGATGAGCCGGGGCGTACGTGCGGCGGCGCGTCCGACCGCGTGGATGAGCGGAAGGTTCTCTGAGAGGAGATCCTCGCCGACAACGCAGCGCAAGGATGCGTCGTGACGACGGGCAAGGGTGCGAGCGGCCTCTTCCAGCTCCTGCGGGCCCATGTCGTTGGCCGGCGTGTTGGTGAGATCGCGCGCGAGATAGACGCCCTCGACAATACGGGTGAGATCCTCGCCGTCCACGTTTCCCGGCAGCTCCAGCTTGAGCTCCTTGTCGTCCGGTTTGCGATAGCGCGAGAAGCGGTATGAGCCGAGCGCAAAGGCGAGCGCGGCCAGCCTGGAATCGTGCGCGGCATTGGCGAACCGGTAGGCTCCCGACGGTAGCGCTGCGCAAAGCGCTCCCGGGCGCAAGAGGTCCTTGTTTGGGTCATCGTTTTCTTCCAGCGCGAACAAGACCCCTGCCAGATTGCCCTCGGCCGACGGCAGGAGGAGATGGCGCCCGGGGCTTGGATCGAATCGGCAGGCGTCGGCAAAAGCCCGCATGCGCGAATCAAGCCCGTCGCGAATGTCACGCCAGCTCCCGGCGTTAACGAAGGTTACCGGGATGGTCGGCGCGGTCTGACCGCGTGGAAGGAATACCGGATGCATGGCCGCAAACCCCAAAACACCCTGCTAGAGCAGGATGACTTTCTTCGAATCGTCACCCTGCTCTAGCTCTTTGTTTGAGCATGTCCTTTTTCGCAAAACCGGTTCCCACTTTTGCGGGACATGCTCTAGCATGCGCGGCCGCGAGCGGTGAAGCCGTCGAGGGGGCGGCGGGTTGCGGCGTCGTGGCGGTTCGCTGAGTTAAGGGCCCGTTAAGTTAACCCGCCGTTACCGGATAATTGTATGAAATCCATTACTTGTGCTGGCTAACCCAATGCTGAGCAGCCATTGAATTACATTGTGTTATTTCAGCATTGGCTAACCTTTCTCAACATCGAACTACCGGACCTCCGGCCTCGATGAGCGGGCGCAAACGACCTGGGGGCGAAACAGGCGCGAATAGCCCCAGGCCCTATCAGGCCCATTTACAGTTTTTTAACCAGTGTGGTGCAGAACATGCGCCGATTCGTTAACTCTTGGGACGTTTTTATGATGCAGCGGCTCATCGATGTCGTTGGCCTTACCGTCTTCATATGCCTGAGCGCCACCCTCGTGCTTGCTGTCTGGGCTTAGGGACTAGGGCCAAGAATTTCCGGGAGCGGCTGGCTTCGCTTTTCCGCCGGCCCCGGACGCTATCCGCCACGCCCATCGATATCAATCAGTCGAGTCCGCGGTGACATTTTCGTGCGACCCGGTGCCGATTTGTTCAGACGAACGTGTCTTCCTTTTGACCGTGGGGCTTCGACTAAAGACCCAGATCGCAAACCCTGCACCAGCTGCTAACAAAAAGCCCGGCAAGCTATTCTTGGTTGACAGTACCACTCCCGCTCCTAATGCGCAGCCGACGCCCAGGCCGACAAGATAGGCCCGCTCCCATTTGCGTCCCTTCCTTGCCGCTAGGGCAGTCCGTTCGAGCCCTCGCAGCACGATGGCAGCCCAAGCTGCGATCAGCATTGCGCCGAGAGATGTCTCCAGATCCATTTCAGGCCCGCCCCTGTTATGGCGTTCAGCCTGTACTTCGCAGCCATCCCCAC
>Ga0182033_10000755_pt1 | contig 15651 bp, 12 predicted proteins | sample tim00Cox0000000H_FD_125968 | JGI IMG/M metagenome (GOLD analysis project Ga0182033, IMG submission 125968) | Lab enrichment of tropical soil microbial communities from Luquillo Experimental Forest, Puerto Rico - timezero.00C.oxic.00.000.00H | ecosystem: Environmental > Terrestrial > Soil >...
CCCTTGCACTCCCGTTGCAGGCATTTTCAGGTGAAACGCTCAGCCACTCGCCGACTGAAAACACGCCAAGTACCAAGGGCCGCAGGGGCGACCCTTGGTTCCTTTCTCGAATTTCCGCTTTTTCAAAGGGTTGGCGGAAATTCGAGAGTGGACCAACGGTCATTCTTTATGACAGTTGGTGTAACAGCCAAGGAGCGTCTCGCCACCGCGATGGAAGCGGAAGCCGCCAAAAGCCTGTAAAAGAGGAGTTTAATGTACCGTTGAATATTATTTCCGGCTATTTGCCTTGAAGATAATCGCATTTTCGGTTGAAATATGCGTTTTCTAACGGCCACACGCAGGAATCCACCGCCATGGAGATCGATCGTTTCGACCAGGCGATTCTGGCAGCTCTCGTCGGCGATGCAAGGACAAGCATTGTCGATCTCGCGCCGCGCGTCGGCCTCTCTTCCACCGCCTGCGCGCGCCGGCTCAAGGCTCTCGAAGAGAGAGGCGTGATCAAGGGCTATCATCTGGCCGTTGACTTGAAGCAACTTGGCTATGAAATGACCGCCCTCGTGCGCGTTACCCTTGACAGCCAGCGCGAGGAGGCGCTTGAAGGATTCGAGCGCGCCGTCGCGCAATGTTCGTCCGTGGTTCGCTGCCATCTGATGTCGGGCAGCACAGATTATCTCTTGATCGTTCTTTGCCGCGATATGGCGGATTTCGAAACCATCTACCGGACCGAACTGGCGCGTTTGCCACGCGTTGCACGGATCGAATCAAGTTTTGCCATGCGCGACGTCGTGGATCGCACAATTCCAAAGGCGCTTTTCGTACCGCCGGTCACGCCGAAGCCGCAACCAAGGGCCCGGCGAAGCTGATGTCGCTGACTTCCGCGCGATCATAGCGATCCTGGCGCCCTCGAAAGACACACAAGTTTTTGCAGTCGCATCAGAATAATTGTCGCGGATGAAGAATAAACTCTAAAGTCATGCTAGTGTCATAAACCCCAATGAGTCACCAGCCGCTGTTTCCAGCGAGGAGGCCAGAGTGAGAGCACCGGCAGAGGGCCGCAAACCCGCCGTGACAAGACGCACCTTGAAGAGCAACTCCGTTGCCGAGACGATGAATCCTGCGCGCAATGGTGCTGCGACGGCTGGAACGCAGCATAACGGAATTTCCAAGGCTGAAAGCTCCGCGCCAATTGCCGTTGAATCGCCGCAAAAAGACATCCTGGCACAGGACCAAAGCGAGATCCAAAGCACGTCCCTAGACCCTGAGATCTGTGCCGCTGATTTGCCCGCCGAACCTCTTTCTGTCGAGGCAACACCCGCTGCCTCCATTCCTGTCATGGATGGTCTCGGTGACATCGCCACGCGGCCAGCCGAACTTGCACGCTCGCCGCAGCGCTTCATCAATCGTGAGCTTTCCTGGCTGGAGTTCAATCGCCGTGTCCTTCAGGAAGCCTCGAACCGCAATCATCCCTTGCTTGAACAATTGCGGTTCTTGTCGATCTCGGCCAACAACCTCGATGAATTTTTCATGGTCCGCGTAGCAGGCCTCCGCGGCCAGGTGCGAGAGGGCGTCAGCACGCCTTCGGAGGATGGCCTCACACCCCCGGAGCAGTTGAGCAAGATCCGCGAACGGGTGAGCCTGCTTGCGGCCGAGCAACAACGACGCTGGCGGGAGCTGCGCAAGGAGTTGCGTGCGGCGCAAATTTTCATTCTCGAACCATCCGATCTGATCAAGTCCGAGGTCACTTGGCTCGAGCAGCATTTTGCGATTCATGTCTTTCCGGTCTTGACCCCGCTCGCGGTCGATCCGGCGCATCCCTTTCCATTCATTCCGAATTTCGGCTTCACCATAGCGCTCGAACTGGTCCGGCCCGGCGATCGTAAAAATCTGAAGGCCTTGATCCGCTTGCCGGCCAAGATTGATCGTTTCATTCGTCTGCCGGACCGTAATGGCGAGCCCGGCCAGCGCTTCATCTCGCTCGAATCCGCAATCGGCATGTTCACGCAAAGCCTGTTTCCGGGCTATCTGGTGCGCGGGCACGGATTGTTCAGGGTCATCCGCGATAGCGATCTTGAAGTGGAGGAAGAGGCCGAGGATCTCGTTCGTCTGTTCGAGAGCGCCTTGAAACGCCGCCGCCGCGGCTCCGTGATCCGGCTTGAATTCGATAGCGTCATGCCGGAAGGTCTGCGCGCTTTCGTTGCCGAGGAGCTCGACGTCATCCCGGAAGAGGTCTTCGTCCTCGACGGAATGCTTGCCTTGAACGATCTCTGCGAACTCGTGAGCCTTGATCGTCCAGAGCTCAAATTCAGGCCTTACAATCCCCGCTTTCCGGAAAGGGTGCGCGACAATGGCGGCGATTGTTTCCTCGCGATCAAGCAGAAGGATCTCGTCGTTCATCACCCGTATGAATCCTTCGATGTCGTGGTGCAATTCCTCAATCAGGCGGCGGCCGACCCCAATGTAATTGCGATCAAGCAGACGCTGTACCGTACCTCGTCAGATAGTCCGATCGTGCGCGCGCTGATCGAGGCGGCGGAAGCCGGTAAATCGGTCACGGCGCTCGTCGAATTGAAGGCGCGTTTCGACGAAGAGGCCAATATTCGCTGGGCCCGCGATCTCGAACGCGCAGGCGCGCAAGTCGTCTTCGGCTTCATTGAATTGAAGACCCACGCCAAACTTTCGATGGTGGTGCGGCGCGAGGGCAATTCGCTTGTTACTTATTGTCATGTTGGCACCGGCAATTATCATCCGGTGACAGCGAAAATCTACACTGACATTTCTTTCTTCACCGCCGATCCGGCGATCGGTCGCGACGTTTCGCGGATCTTCAACTATATTACGGGCTATGCGGAGCCTGCGGGTTTGGAGCGCATGGCCGTCTCGCCGATTTCACTCAAGAAGCGGCTTCTCGATCATATCGCGCAGGAAATCGCCTTTGTGAAAGCCGGCAAGCCGGGTGCGATTTGGGCAAAATGCAATGCCCTGGTCGATCCCGAAATTATCGACGCCTTTTATGAGGCAAGTCAGGCCGGCGTGAACATAGATCTTGTCATTCGCGGCATTTGTTGTCTGCGGCCGGGAGTACAAGGTCTCTCCGATAACATCCGGGTGAAATCGATTATCGGCCGGTTTCTCGAACATGCGCGTGTCTTTTGCTTCGGTGGCGGGCATGATCTGCCGCACCCCAAAGCCCATGTCTACATTTCCTCTGCCGACCTGATGCCGCGCAACCTCGACCGGCGCGTAGAAGCGCTTATGCCGGTCCTCAATCCAACCGTGCATGAACAGGTGCTCGATCAGATCATGATCGCGAATCTGATCGATAACCAACAAAGTTATCGGGTCTTGCCGGATGGATCGAGCTCGCGCATAAGTGCTTCGAAAGGCGAAGAGCCTTTCAACGCACATTCCTACTTCATGACCAATCCGAGTCTGTCAGGCCGTGGAAAATCGCTCAAGGAATCCAGTCCAAAAACCCTCTTCAAACGGCTGGAAAGCCGGTGAGCTCGACGTGCTCGAAAAAGACCTAAACAGTGATTTGTTGCCGAAGGTTGCAAAGCCGGTGTCGATTGTCGACATTGGTTCGAACTCGGTTCGGCTTGTCGCTTATGAAGGCCTAAGCCGGTCGCCGCGGCCGATCTTCAATGAAAAGGCGCTTTGCGCCCTCGGCAATGGCGTAGTCACGACCGGCAAGCTGCCCAAGGGGGGAATGGAAAAAGCGCTGGCCGCCTTGCGGCGGTTTCGCGTCCTGAACGAAATCATGGGTGTTTCCGAGGTCCATGTTCTCGCGACGGCGGCGGCCCGTGACGCGTCCAATGGTGCCGAATTCCTCGCCGCGGCAACGGAGGCGATTGGCGCGCCGATCTCGCTTCTTTCGGGCGGCCGCGAGGCGGAGCTTTCGGCCCATGGAGTCATTGCCGGCATTGCAAAAGCTGATGGCGTCGTCGGCGATCTCGGCGGAGGTTCACTGGAACTCATCGACGTGAAGGGCACGCATATTGGCAAGGGAGTGAGCCTGCGGCTCGGCGGCCTTGCCTTGATGGATGCTTCCGGCAATTCGCCGCGTGCTGCCGTCAAGATTGTCCGTGAAGCGCTGTCGAAATCGAAGATTCTTGAGCGCATGAATGGCCGCACATTCTATGCCGTCGGTGGAACCTGGCGTGCGCTCGCGAAGCTCCACATGCGCCAGCGCCATTATCCGCTGACCGTTATGCACGGGTATGTCATCCCGGCGCCGGATGCCGCAGATTTCGCAGGTCTGGTCGAAAGGGTGAACACGGATACTTTGATTTCGATCGATGCCGTCAATGCGGCACGCCGGCCGCTGCTCGCTTATGGCGCCGTCGTTCTCGAAGAAATCATCCGCAAGGCGCAACCCGCGGAAGTGGTGATCTCGACAACGGGTGTGCGCGAAGGCCTGCTTTATGAAAAGCTCGATCTGGAGCAGCGCCTGCAGGACCCCTTGATCGTCGCGGCGAATGAATTCAATCAGCTCTATTCCCGCGCGCCGCAACATGCCGAGGATCTTTGCGATTGGACCGATCGCTTCATGAGAACGACGCATCTCGAGGAAACACCAGAGGAGAAGCGGCTGCGCCATGCCGCTTGTCTGTTGAGCGATGTGAATTGGCGGGCGCATCCGGATTATCGGGGCGAGGAAAGCCTCAATCTTGTGGCAAATGGGTCTTTCCTTGGCGTCGATCACCCCGGCCGGTCATTCCTCGCTCTGACCGCCTCCTACCGTTATCTCGGCCTCGACGAGGACGTAAGCCCGCAAATAAGAACCCTTGTCTCGTCGCGCCTCCTTGATAAGGCACGGATCCTTGCCGCCGCCATACGGGTCGGCACGATCGTTTCCGGTTCGATGGGCAATATTCTGCCGCGCACGCCGATTGCCTGCGTGAAATCCAAAGTGGTTTTGACCATGCCGCGCGATCTCGCCGATCTTGCAAGCGACCGCTTGCAGAATCGGCTGAAGCAGCTCGCCCGCCTCATCGGACGCGAACCCCAGATCGAGGTGGAGGGTTGAGACTGAGGATCGCAAAGAGCGGTCCATGGCGCGGCGAGACAATCCACAGAAAAAAACTGCACGCGATTTCGCGGGAGGCGCGGTTCGCATTAATATCATCGGTCATAAAGAATGACCGATGGTGGCATTCTCGTATTCTCGCCAAACATCTGAAAATAGCGAGATGCGAGGATGAAACCGAGGGTTGTTTTTACCCCTCGTATAAGATCGCTGCGTGCTCGATTCGCCCGCTCTTGAAAAATCCCGCTTGTTCCTCGGCGTCGAGCGCTCGGCGCTGGGTCGGCCTTGGCGCGATCGGCTTGATGCGGCGGGCCAGGCGAAGGCGCTCGCCATTTCGCAATTGCACGGGGCTAGCGATCTTGTATCGCGGGTTCTTGCCGGGCGCGGCATAGCGCCCGAAGCCGCCGAAAGTCATCTCGATCCGACTCTTCGCCAGTTGATGCCCGATCCATCCTCGCTCATCGACATGGACGCCGCCGTAGAGCGAATCGCTGCCGCAATCGAGAGAGGTGAAAAAATCGCGATCTTCGGCGATTACGACGTCGATGGAGCTGCGTCCTCAGCCCTTATCGCCAATTATCTGCGCGCCTGTGATACGCCCTTTATTATCCATATTCCGGATCGGATTTTCGAAGGCTATGGCCCGAATGTCGAGGCGATCAAGGCTTTGGCCGCGGCAGGAGCAAAGCTCCTCATAACGGTCGATTGCGGCACGATGAGCCATGCGCCTCTCGCCGAGGCGCAGAGGCTCGGTCTCGCGCCGATCGTTCTCGATCACCATCAGGCGCCGGAAATCCTGCCGGAGGCTTTGATCGTCAATCCGAATCGTCAGGACGATCTCTCCGGCCTCGGCCAGCTCTGCGCCGCTGGCGTCTCCTTCATGATGCTTGTCGCGTTGAACCGCCTTCTTCGCGCCAGAAATTTTTTCACGACAGCCCGGCCGATGCCGGATCTCCTCGCCGAGCTCGATCTCGTGGCGCTGGCAACCGTCGCCGATGTCGCGCCGCTGACCGGCCTTAACCGGGCCTTCGTCACCAAGGGGCTTGCGGTGATGAGCGCACGTGGGCGGCCCGGCCTGAAGGCTTTGTTCGATGTCGCGGGTGCCGATGGGCCGCCAAGATCCTATCATCTGGGTTTTCTGATCGGGCCGCGAATCAATGCGGGCGGCCGCATCGGGGATGCCGCGCTTGGCGCCAAGCTTTTGACCCTCACGGATAAGATCGAGGCCACTCGAATTGCACAAGAGCTCGACCGCCTGAACCGCGAACGTCAGGAACTCGAAGCCGCGACTCTCGAAGCGGCGGAGGCGGAAGCGCTCGCAAGTTTAGGTCTCAAGGATCAGGGAGCGGCCATCGTCACGGCGGCAGAAGGCTGGCATCCAGGTGTCGTCGGGCTCGTCGCGACCAGGCTCAAGGACAAGTTCCGGCGTCCGGCCTTTGCCATTGCCTTCAACAATGGGCCGACAGGAACAGGATCAGGCCGCTCGATTGCTGGGGTCGATCTAGGCCGCGTGGTGCGCGGCGCCGTCGAATCAGGCATCCTCGTCAAGGGCGGCGGCCATGCAATGGCGGCGGGAATCACAATCGCCCGCGATCGCGTCGCCGATTTTTGTGCCTATCTTGAAGAAAAACTCGCGGCCATTGTGGCCGAGCGACTCGCAGGCGAGGCCTTGCTCATCGATGCGGCTCTGACCGCAAGCGGTGCCAATCCAGCCTTGCTGGCCAGTCTGGAGCGGGCCGGGCCCTATGGCGCAGGCAATCCCGAGCCGGTTTTCGTCCTGCCCGCGCATCGCCTTGTCGATGTCGCGAATGTCGGCAATGGACATGTGCGCCTGCGCGCGCAGGCTGGCGATGGCGCGAAAATAGATGGAATCGCTTTTCGCGCAGCAGCCGAGCCGATTGGCGCGGCGCTTCGTGCCGCGCACGGAACCATGGTGCATCTCGCTGGAACCCTCTCGCTGGACCGATGGGGTGGCCGCGAGCGGGTACAATTAAGATTGCTCGATCTGGCACAAGTTGCGTCGCCACGCGCTTTGTGAGCTTGCCAGCCACGCCTTCGGCCTTTATATGTCCGCGCTGTCGAGCGGTTTCCAAGCACAAGCTTTGGCCCCCGGCTCCGCGCTCTTCGTCTATCGGTTAGGACGGCACCCTTTCACGGTGCAGAGAGGGGTTCGATTCCCCTAGAGCGCGCCACCGCTTTCCCAAGTTTCCGGCCGCCCCGCTGATCGGACCAGACCTTTGGCCATCCGAAGGTTCACGTGTAGCTTCCGCAAAATCGCGAAACCATTGTCAGCCTCTCTCGCGTGAGGTCGCGATTCGAGGGGAGCTCACCGTGAAATATGAGTGGTAGGCGAGGCTGGCCCGATCCATGCAGGCTTATATCGAAAATGTACCGCCGTTCCGAAGGAACAGGCGGTGCCCCTCCAGCAAATCGCTCTCGCGTAAGCGATTTGCTGGAAAGGAACCCTGAATCCTCACGGATTCAGGGTATATCATGGCGAGAGGAGCCGTACATTTATGGATGCGACCCCCAAATTGGCGGATGTGATCCTGGATCTTTGCAAGGAGGCGGGCCCATCCAATACGCTCGATCCAGAGACGGCAGCGCGGGCTTTTGTAGCAATCGATGGAAGGGGAGCGAGCACATCCTGGCAGAGCTATCTCGATCCCGTGCGCGAAAATGTCGTGAAACTCGCGAAGGAAGGAAAGATTGTCATCTACCGCAAGGGTGTCGCTGTCGATCCAGCGACATTCAAGGGCGTCTACCGATTCGGATTGGCGGCTGGTGGCTAACTGCGCGCCATTGCGACGCTCTGCTCGCATCGGCTGAGTCTTTTATAGCCAAGATTGCGAGGACCGAACAACGTAACCTTGGCTATAGAGAGAGCCGTACGACTTCACGCATTCCCATCCGGGAGCCTCGGACCGATCAGCGAGGCTTGCGAATCGAGCAAAGCCAGATCCTTTTTCACCTGATGCAGTTTCCGTTCAAGGTGAAGCAGAAGGGCGCGGCTGTGGCCGCCGAGTGCTGCGGAACTTCGGGCCTCCGCCAAAGTCTTCTCATGGCGGTCGGCTTGCGCTTTGATTTCCTCGCGCTGAGCGCGGATCTTCTGTGGCATTCACTATCCTCCCCGGTTAATGCACCACTTTTATTCCGAATCAACAGCAACGCCCGAGCATCCAATGCCCAAGTTACGGCAGGAATACGGCGGTTCCTGCCTTTCCTGAATAAATGCTGAACAATACCAAGAGTTGCAAAGAGTCCGGTCTCTCGAAGCGAGAGGATGGGGCTTGTTCAAAACCGCCGGAGGTGACAAAAGGTGGCAAGATTCAAACGATCGCGAGAAACGGTTTCTCGCCTGATGATCGGGGCTGGTGTTTTGTTGACGATGGAACCGAATAAAAAACAGGAGCGTGCAGGCTCCATTCGCGTCTCTAGCATCAAAGGCCGCGCGCTATGACGGCGCCCGACGGGACCTCGATCGGACCCCGCCTGAAGCCGATCCTCGCGCAGCGCCAGGCCGACGTGGACAAGGCCAAAGAGAAGCGCTCCATGGGCAATCTCACCGGCGCGATCGGCGAATTGGCAATGACGCGGGGCTTCCTCGGCGCTCTCTACGAACATTTCGCCAAGACAGGCAAGCCGGGCGTCATCGCGGATATCAGGGGCGCCTCGCCGCTCTCCAAATCGACCCGTTCGCGCGTTGACGTGATGGACATAGCGGAAGATTTCCGGGATGGTGGCGCGACCGCCGTTTCAGCCTCGCCCGATCGCCGTTTCTTTCGCGGCAGCATCGCGGATCTCGCGACCGCCAAGGCCGCCAATCTGCCGATTCTCGCCAATGATGTCGTCGTCGATCGCTATCAGGTTCTCGAAGCGCGCTATGCCGGGGCCGACGCGGTTCTGCTGATCGTCGGCATTCTAGGTCAACAGCTCGGCGAATTCGTCGCCATCGCGCAATCTGTCGCGCTCGATGCCTATGTCGAGGTGCGCAACGAAGCGGAGCTCGAAATCGCGCTTGCAGCGGGGGCGAGCCTGATCGCGGTCAATAATCGCGACCTCGAGACCCTCGAAGCGGACATGACGGTTTGTGAAAGGCTCCTGCCCAAAATACCGGCCGATAGAGTCTTTGCGGTCGCATCCGGCGGCATCAAGACGCTTGCTGATATCGAGAAAATGGCGGCACTCGGGGCCAAGGCCGTGCGGGTCGCCACCGTCCTGATGGAGGCCAAGGACCCTTATGAGGCCTTGCATCATCTTCTGGGTACGACCCCTCCGGAGGAAGAGGCGTAAGACGGCGGGCATACTGCAGGACACGTCGCAAGAAAAAAGAAGCGGCCTGAGCCGGGTTCGTGATATTCTGGGAATACTGAACTCGTCTGCTTGACGCTGATCCAATGCTCAAGCTTGCGTGGGGCGACGAGCTCTGTTAACCGAGACATAACAGGAGAGCGGTCAAACGATGGCGAGCCACGAGCCCCTTCAAGCGCATCGCAAGGTCAAGCTGAGCTCGGACCGTAAATTTGGCATAGTTTTCAGCATTGTATTTGCTATATTCGGCATCTGGCCCTTCGTTTTCCATCATCAGCCCATTCGATGGTGGCTTCTCGCGCTCGCTGCCGTCTTCCTTATTCTTGCCGCGATTGCCCCTCAATCGCTCAATATATTGAACAAGGCATGGTTCAAACTGGGGCAGTTGCTCAATTTGATCACGGGTCCGATCATCATGGGGCTCATGTTCTTCGCAGGCGTCGTTCCTGTTGGCTGGATCTTGCGCAAACAGGGCAAGGATTTACTCGGCTTAAAGCACGACCCCGAAGCCGAAACTTATTGGATCAAGCGCGAGCCTCCGGGCCCGGCATCCGGCACATTGACCAAACAGTTTTAAGGAGAAGCAATGTCTCTGCTTGGCGAGCTTTTCGAATTCATGGGCGCGCGTAAAAAGCTTTGGCTTCTGCCTTTGCTTGTCCTGTTCTTGATCTTCGGTGGTTTGTTCGTGCTGGGGCAAGGCTCTGTCGTGGCGCCCTTCATCTATACTCTGTTTTGATCATCCGAAATGCTCATTCTCGGCATTTCTGCCTTCTACCATGACAGTGCCGCTGCGCTGATTCGTGATGGCGCGATCATTGCTGCCGCGCAGGAAGAACGCTTCACGCGCAAGAAGCACGATGCCGCTTTTCCGGTCAATGCGATTGCCTATTGCCTCGCCGAGGCCGGCGTCACAGATGGCTCGGTGGATCGCGTCGTCTTCTACGAAAAGCCGTTCCTCAAATTCGAGCGGCTTCTCGAAACCTATCTTGCTTTCGCGCCGCGCGGATTTCCTTCCTTTCGGAAGGCCATGCCGCTTTGGATCGGCGAAAAGCTCTTTCAACGCGATCTTATATTGCGTGAACTAGCAACAATCGCGCCAGCGCTCGCCGAGAAGGAAAAACTGCGTTTTTCCGAACATCATTTTTCGCATGCTGCATCGGCCTTTTTTCCATCTCCCTTCGAATCCGCTGTCGTCCTGACCATGGATGGCGTCGGTGAATGGGCGACGAGCTCGGCAGCGATCGGGCAGGGCGACGATCTGCAGATCGTCAAGGAAATCCATTTCCCGCATTCCTTGGGCCTGCTCTATTCAGCCTTCACCTATTACACCGGGTTCAAGGTCAATTCTGGTGAGTATAAAGTCATGGGGCTCGCCCCCTATGGCGAACCGAAATATGCGAAGGCCATTTTCGATCATCTGATTGATGTGAAGCCGGACGGGTCGTTCCGGCTCAATCTCGATTATTTCGATTATTGCACCGGCCTCACAATGACGAACCGCCGCTTCGATCAAGTGTTTGGTGGCCCGCCGCGCCGCGCTGACCAGCTTTTGGAGCAGCGACACATGGATCTCGCGGCGTCGATCCAGGCGGTGACCGAAGAGGTCGTGTTGCGCCTCACGCGTTCGCTCAGCGCCGAGACCGGGTTGCGGCAGCTTTGCCTCGCCGGAGGTGTCGCCTTGAATTGTGTCGCCAATGGCAAAGTGCTGCGCGACGGCCGTTTCGACGAAATCTTCATTCAGCCCGCCGCCGGCGATGCAGGCGGCGCGCTTGGCGCCGCGCTCGCGATCTCCCATCGGGAAGATGGCAGGGATCGCAAGAATGCGGCATCATCTCGCATGGATGCCATGCGAGGGGCCTATCTCGGACCGAGCTTCGAGCAGAGCGATATCGAGCGGCGCTTGAAAGCCGCGGGCGCCAACTTCAGCATCGTTGATGATGAAGAGGCCTTGATCGGCAAGACCGCCGCCGCGCTCGCAAGCGGGCAGGCGGTCGGCTGGCATCAAGGCCGGATGGAATTCGGTCCGCGCTCACTCGGCAATCGCTCGATCCTTGGCGATCCGCGTTCGCCAACCATGCAGAAGGCCTTGAATCTCAAGGTCAAATATAGGGAAAGTTTTCGGCCCTTTGCGCCGTCGGTGCTGCGTGAGCGGGTCGCGGACTGGTTCGAGATCGATAGCGATTCGCCCTACATGCTTCTCGTCGCCGATGTGAAGGAAGCGCGTTGCCGCAAGATGTCGGCCGAGGAACAGGCCTTGTTCGGCATCGACAAGCTCAACGTCCTGCGTTCCGACATTCCCGCGGTCACCCATGTCGATTATTCGGCGCGCATCCAGACGGTCCATCAGGAGACGAACCCGCGCTATCATGCGTTGATCAGCGAATTCGAGAGGCTGACGGGCTGCCCCGTCTTGGTGAATACGAGCTTCAACGTGCGCGGCGAGCCTATTGTCTGCACGCCCGAGGACGCATTTCGCTGCTTCATGGGATGCGAAATCGAGTTTTTGGCGGTAGGCAACTGCATCCTGCGCAAGGAAGACCAAAACCCCGATCTCGCGCGGGACTATAAGAACGCGTTCGAACTCGATTAGAGCGCTTTACCAACGGTCATAAAGAATCACCGTTAGTGCCACTCTCGAATTTCCGCCAACGCTTAAGAAAAGACGGAAATTCGAGAAAGGAACCAAGAGTTGCTCTTTGCGACTCTTGGTTTGACCGGCTCGTTGCCAGTGAATTTATCGTGACAAATTAATGGGTTTCCTGCTCGACGCTCACCGTCGTCGAGACTAATTTTTCCGGCATATGCGTCGCCAAATAATCCTTGAGCATCTGCGCGCGAGCATGGTTCGCAAAAGGCGTTGGATGGCCGTCGCCGGGGATATCGACCACGTTTCCTTTGGCTACCTCATCGCGGAGAGACGCATCGATGACGATCGCTCCACCGTCCTCAAAACGTTTCATGATCTCTTCATCGGTGAAGCCAGAAGCCCGTAAATATTCATCCGGCACACGAAGATAAGGAATGATCGTCGGGACGTTATATTTCTGTTTCGCGAGTTGCACAGCGGCCACAAGGGTCCGGATATAAAGCTCAACATCATCACGATTGACCTTGTGACGATAGGGCTCGATGAAGACGCGATAAGCGGCGGTGTTTTCAAGATATTCCCGCAACATAAGATTTGCGCCCTCGTTGCAAAGCCCCTGGAAGGTGACCTTACCGTTTTCGATCGCGTAGCGCGGCGCGAACGGGGTCCAATAGGATTTGCAAGAGGTGCGCTCCGCATGCCATGGTGCTGTCAAGAAAACGAAAAGTCCTGGCTGCTGACCGATCACGTGATCATAGAGCCCGGTTTCCATCTCGCGTAGAAATTGCTGTGGTCCATAGCCTGTGAACGCGAGATTCATCACCTTCTGCTTGCGGCCGTTAAGGTCGGAGAAGATTTGTGGCCAGGTGTCGAGATCATTCACGCCGTCGCCGAAAGTATAGGAGTCCCCGAAAAAAATGATTGCGGGAAGCCCGCTGCCTGAAACAACCTGGCGCATGAGATCGGCATCGATTGTATATTCCGCGTTATAAATGTCAGCATTAGATTTGGGATCGATCTTCTGCGCGTGGAAGACACCCGGATGCTGAGGTCCCCAGCCGATGATTGGCTGAAGAACCGACCAGCCTGGCGTCATGATCGTTTGCGATCGCGGTTCAATAAGTCGGCTCACACCTTCGATGACACAAAGCCCGAAGAGCAGTGTGGACACAACAAGCAATCCGTCTCGGAATTTGCCTCGTACAAGCGAGGCCAGGACGGCGAAACCTAAAAATAGGAAAATGAAATTCAGCAGCCTGAAATAGGGAACTAGGTGCCGAATTTCGAAGAAGATAGCGATACCAAACAAGATTGGTAACGCGGTAAACCGTAATATACGTGATGTCTGAATAGCCATGGGTTAGCTCGGGTGATCGATCCTGCAAGACACGCGAATCAAGATTCGATCTTTGTGCTGCAAGTCTAAAGGGTGGCTCTAGTTTTGGTGGCACTGCCGATACCGCGCTTCATCGTTGAAAAGCGCGCTGCCAGCAAGAGACGTCAATCGCCTCCAGATCGGAGCAAGATGAAATTTATGTGACGCTGAAGCAACACGGAACCACTCCAAGCACAATTGGCAAGTGCATTCGTGACATTTAGCTATCTCCCAAAGGAAAATGTCGTTTTCAGGCTTTAGACGTGGTGCTGGTCAATGTTCACCTCTCGGTAAAACCAATATCTGAGGGCAGACCTCCCACGGCGCTATGCTCATCATGAAGAAAAATCTCGGGTCTGTGGCGCATCAAATAATCTCTGAGCACCGATGCGCGAGCGCGATTTGCCAAAGCCGTAGGGTGACCATCGCCCGGGATTTCAATAATGCTTCCTTTGGCTTTTTCGTCGCGAAGGGAAACATCGACGACAAGGGCGCCCCCGTCCTGCAAGCGCTTCATGATTTCTGCGTCGGTGAACCCTGTCCGGGGCAGATAGCCTTCCGTCGGCAAATAAGGTATCAGAGTTTGCACGCCATATTTTTCCTTGGCGAGCTCAACGGCGGCAAGCAGGATTCGCAAGTAAAGCTCGACGTCATCGTGATCAGCGCGACTTATGATGGGTTGCAGGAACACGCGACAAAAAGCCGTATCATTGCACCATTTCTTCCCCAGCAGCCTCAATTTCCCACTCACGTCGCTTCCGCCCGCACATTCTCCGCTAAACACAAGTTGTTCATTGCTCAAAATGTAGCGCGGTGCAGGAGCCACCCAGGACGCTTTGCAGGACGTTCTCTCTGCATGCCACGCCGACGTCATGAACACGAAAAGGCGGACTTGCCGAGCAAACAGTTCATCAAAAGCGCCGGATTGCAAGGCACGCAGGAAGTGTTGCGGTCCGTAACCCATGTAGGCAAGATTGAGAACCTTTTGCTTGCGCCCGAGCTCGTCCGCGAATGACTGGGGGAGTGTATCTTTATCGTTCACGCCCTGTCCAAACGTCATGGAATCACCAAAAAAGACGATTGCAGGGCCGCCATCGCCGGAAAGGGTCTTTCGGGAGAGATCGGAACCGATCGTGTAATCAACCGAGTAGATCGGTGCGCCGGTTTCGGGATCTCTCTTTTCGTCGTGGAAAATGCCCGGCCCTCCAGGTCCCCATCCTAAAATTGGCCTCGGCGCTATCAGTTCTACAGCCATGTCCCTCCGCATTTTCGGCTCAACAAAAGTGGCGACACCTTCGATGATGCACACTCCGAGGAGCAAGGCGGACAAGACCAGCAGACCATCACGCAGTTTGCCTCGCGAAAGCGAGACAAGGACCACCAGAGCAACGAAAATGACGATGAAATTCAGGAGCTGAAAAAAGGGAACGGGGCGCGTGGTCTCCAGGAATCGCGCGAGGGCAAACAAGACCGGTAGTGCTGCGAAGCGCAGTAGGCGCGAGGTTTGAATGACCATGATCCGGCTCTCCGGTCAGCAAATCTACGATAGTGAGAAACAGAGTCCGTTGGAATGAGATTCCGGCAGGCAGGAACAAGCTGAGATTCAGCACTGCCGCCGGTTAGAATGCGCCTTGCAATAAAAATTGGAACGTCAACTGCATTGGGGCTTGGTTCAGCCGCGCTGCTGAAAGTCCAATCCCGCGCGACGCTGCGCGATCTTGAACTCAGGATACCGAACCTTGAATACCTGATCACTGCGCATTCACTCTCCCTTGGTGTATTTCGTCATTGCTGATTTTCTCCCGCGAGTGCCACCGCTCGTGAGACCGTGGGACTGAAAAGCTCTCCCATTTCAGAGTTTGACGGCATGAAGAGCATCATCACATCAGCGCAATATAGTTTTGTAGCGGATCGGGGCCGGCGTGGTCAATTCGCTGCCTGCCCGCTGATTCGGGTCGAACGACAAGGGCCTCGTCTTTGCATTGCGATAGCTTTATCGAAGCACTAGGTTTGCGAAGATTGAGAGACATCGGTTCGGCCATCCTATTTGGATCATTTGCCTTTGCCATTCCGGCAGGCGCGCGTTCCCGGCAGGGTGTATGTGCCGTCAGGAGGACTCGTTTTGATTTTGACCCATGTCGAGGAAGCGCGTACCGCCTTGCGCGACTTGATCGAACAATCCTCCCGGATCGTGGCATTTACGGGTGCGGGAATCTCGACGGAATGCGGGGTTCCCGATTTCCGCTCGAAGGATTCACCCTGGCTGCGTTACAAGCCGATCGAATTTGATCTTTTCATGTCGGATGTTTTGATGCGCGAAGAGGCCTGGCGGCGCAAATTCGCGCTCGACGA
>Ga0182033_10000761_pt1 | contig 15604 bp, 8 predicted proteins | sample tim00Cox0000000H_FD_125968 | JGI IMG/M metagenome (GOLD analysis project Ga0182033, IMG submission 125968) | Lab enrichment of tropical soil microbial communities from Luquillo Experimental Forest, Puerto Rico - timezero.00C.oxic.00.000.00H | ecosystem: Environmental > Terrestrial > Soil >...
GGCGTTTGCGGCTTTTGCCGGTGGCGTGTGTGCGCTCGCCGCGGCCCGGATGACAGATGTCGGACGAGACAGATCGTAGGGTGGGCGACGGCGGCTTCGTGGTTGCCCACGTTACGGTTCTGACCTCTGGTTCACTCGCAGGTCTGATACATCGCCGCGAGTTCGCGGCCGCTGAGAAACATCATGCGCGGGGTAAGCCCGCCGCGGTCTTTGATCCAGCTGCGCACGTTTTCCGGATAGATATCCATCAGCAATTGCGTGGCTGCGCGGCTCGTCACCTGGCGGCCGTTTTCGCCGGGATGCCAGGCGGCATGAAATCCGAGCCGCGCGCGCGGCGTCACGCAAATTCGGTTGCGCGGAATGACCCCCAAGACCATGGTGCACGCCGACAGGCAGGGCCCGTCGATGATCACCCGCTCGCCCGAGCCTTTTAACTGCTCCAGCTCCTCGAGATAAGGCCCGATCTGGCCGCCCGGATCGGCCTTGATACGCACCGCTGCCGGCGCGGCCGAAGCGGTCAGCGCCGCCAGCACGGCGCCGAGCAAACCCGCCGCAATTCGCATGATTCCCCTCTCCCCCTAGACCCCGGCGCTGGATCCCGGCAGCGCCGCCCGCCGCACACTGTCGAAATGAAATGTGTGAGAAATGTGGAACTGCGTTGGCGGGCGCGGGGAGAGGCTAAAGTGGGGCACCGGCCCCACCATGCGCCGATCCTTACCCCCACAACGCCGGCATGGGCGGGTGCACGCGACTGCCCTGGTAGACGAGCCCATCCGGACGATCGCGCGCCAGCAGCAGGGGGCCGTCGAGATCGACCACGCGGGCGCGTTGCGCAAGCAGCACGGCAGGCGCCATGGCGAGCGAGGTCGCCACCATGCAGCCGACCATCAGCGCAAGCCCGAGCCGCTCGGCCTCCCGTGCCATCGCCAGCGCCTCGGTCAGTCCGCCGGCCTTGTCGAGCTTGATGTTGACCGCATCGTACTTGCCGACGAGCGCGGCGAGCGATGCCATCGTGTGCGCGCTTTCGTCGGCGCAAACTGGAACGGTATGTGGCAACCGAGCCAGCAGGTCATCGCGATTCGCGGGCAATGGCTGCTCGACCAGCGTCACGCCCGCGTCTGCGCAGGCGGCAAGATTTGCCGCGAGGTTGTCCGGCGTCCAGCCTTCGTTGGCGTCGACGATCAGCTCGGCAGCCGGCGCCGCACGGCGGACCGCGGCAATGCGCGCCGCATCATCGCCGCCGCCGAGCTTGACCTTGAGCAGCGCCCGCTCGGCGGCCTTGGCGGCGGCTTGCGCCATCACGTCTGGGGAAGCGAGCGAGATCGTATAGGCGGTATTGACCGGTTTTGGCACAGGCAGGCCGAGCAGCTGGTGCACCGGCTGTCCTGCGCGCTTGGCAGAAAAATCCCAAAACGCGCAGTCGAGCGCGTTGCGCGCGGCCCCGGGCGGCATCGCCGATTGCAGCGCGTCGCGGTCAAGGCCGCCTGCGATCGCGCCGCTCATCGCCTGCAGCGCGGTGATGACGCCTTCCACGCTCTCGCCATAGCGCGCATAGGGGACGCACTCGCCGCGGCCGTGATGGGCGCCGTCGGAGAGTTCCGCGATCACCACCACCGCCTCGCTTTTCGCTCCGCGGCTGATCGTAAAGCTGCCCGCGATCGGCCAGTGTTCGACATGGACGGAAAGAGAGAGCGGAACTGGTTTCATGTTCTTGTCGTCCCCGCGAAAGCGGGGACCCAGTAAACACCGAATGCGCGATATTGCAGAACCGTCAAAACAACCTTATTCGGAGTTTACTGGATTCCGGCTCTCGCTCGCTGCGCTCGCTCGGCCGGAATGACAGAGACCTGCAATGGTGGCGACTTTGAACGGATTCGCGAAGCGGCCAGCCTCCGTGCTCGTTGCATTTTGCGCGAGCATCGTCATGTGGACAAGCGTTGCCCGCGCGCAAACCGCTGCCGACAATTCCGCGATCTATTTGTATGACGGCCCCGATCGCATCGAGCGATTGACGGCAAAGGCGCGCCAGGAGGGAACGCTCACCCTCTACACCTCGATGGCCACCACGGAATCGGGGCCGCTCGCCGCCGCGTTCCAACGCAAATACGGCGTGAAAGTTCAGCTCTGGCGCGCGCTGAGCGAGGAAGTGCTGCAGCGCGCGGTGGCGGAAGCGCGCGGCCGGCGTCACACCATGGATGTGGTCGAGACCAACGCCCCCGAGGTCGAGGCGCTGGCGCGCGAGCAGGTGGTGGCGCAATTCAGTTCGCCGTACCTTGCCGATCTGCCGGTCTGGGCGGTGCCGCCGCACCGGCGCTGGTTCAGCGACCGCGCCAATGTCTGGGTCGTTGGCTACAACACGGGAAAAGAGAAGGGCGACGAGCTGCCGGCGGCGCTGGAAGGCTTTGCCGAGGCGAAATGGAAGGGCCGCCTGGCCCTCGAGGCGACCGATGCCGACTGGATGTACGGCGTCGTCAATTTCATGGGCGAGGAGCGGGGGTTGGATTTCTTCCGGCGGCTTGCCGCGCTGCGGCCGCAAATGCGCAAGGGGCACGTGCTGGTCGCCCAGCTCGTGGCCGCCGGCGAATTGCCGGTGTGCCTGACGATCTACAGCGGCAATGCCGATTCCATCAAAGCCAAGGGCGGGCCGATCGATTGGCGCGCGGTCGAGCCGGTGATCGGCCGGCCGCAGGCGATCGCGGTCGCCAGCGATGCTCCGCATCCCGCGGCGGCGCTGCTGTTCGCCGATTTTGTCCTCTCGCCCGAAGGAATGAAACTGCTCAACGACATGGGCCGCGTGCCTTCGAGCCGCACGCAGAAGACATTGCTGGACCAGTATCGCCACGCGATGATCGATCCGATGCAATGGATCGACGCCGCGCCGAAATGGGAGAAGCTCTGGAACGAGCTGTTTTTGAAGTAGGGAGGTTGTCGTCCCGGCCGAGCGGAGCGAGAGCCGGGACCCAGTAATCACCGAACTTCCGTGGGTCCCCGCTATCGGGGTCCCCAAAATTCGCGCAGCGAATTTTGGGGGGCCCCTCGCGGGGACGACAGCAGAGTTGGCCGCTGCTTAGTCGAATCGGCCCGAGGCGTGGGCCAGCATGGTGTAGACCTTGCCGGTCTCCGAAGTGAGATAGCCGCGCGCCGCGGTCCGGCTGCGGTCGTCGCGCGAGACCTCCTCCAACAGCCGCTCGAACTCGGCGATATAGCGGTCGACGGTGCGCATGAAATCGTGGTCGCTGCGGTAGCGGCGGCGGATCTCCTCGAACGCGCGCTGGCCTTGCATGGTGTAGAGCTGGCGCGTGAACACGTTGCGCTCGCCGCGATTGTAGCGCTCCCACAGCTCGGCCGCCGCGTCGTTGTCGATCATGCGGGCGATATCGACGGCGAGCGAATCGAGCGACTCGAGGCTGGAGCGCTCGCCCGAAACCGCTTGCTGCTGCTGCGGCGGCTCGCGATTGGTTGCGGGTACGCGCAGCGGCTCGCCTTCCTGCGATGCGCGCGTGAGCAGGTCGGAGAGCCAGCCGGCCCGCCCGCCGCCCGCCTGCGCGGGACTGAGCGAGGGCGCCTCGGCGCGCCGGTTCGGCATCACTGGCGCGCTCATCCCGGTGATGTCTTGTCGCGCGCGGGGCGGCTCGCCGCGCGGGCCGCCGTTGCCGAGCAGCGTTTCCTCGCGTGGCGCGTTGCGGCGTCCGCCGGCGTCGACGGTCTCCAGGCGCCGCGGCGCCGGCTCGGCAGTGTCGAGGCCGCGGCCGTGCCGCGCGACGATGCGGTTGAGCTCGGCTAGCGCCTCGATCTGGTCGACGATCACACGCCGCATCTGCGCGGTGCTGTCGGCGGTTTCCTGCGGCAGCTCGAAGATGCCCTTGCGCAACTCGCCGCGCGTGGCTTCCAGCTCCTGCTGCATCTCGGCGGTCATCTGCTTGAGGCCGTCGACCACCTCGGCGAAGCGTTCGGCCGATTGCGTGAACATCGCATTCGATTGCTCGATCGCCTGCTGGTAGATGCCGTGCACGGCCTCGGTCATGCGCTTGTGCTCGTCCTCGGTGCTGTTGCGGATGACCTCGAACGTCTCGGTGATGGCCTGCGCGCCGGTCGTGGTCGAGTCGGCGGTGAGCCGGGCGATCTCGCGGGCGCGCTCGGCGGCGCCTTCCAGCGATTGATCGAGGACCGCGCCGAACCGCGTCAGCCGCTCCTCGAGATCGCTGCTCTTGGCATCGAGCGAGGCGACGAGCTCCTCCAGCGTGCCGCGCCGTTCCGCGACCGTGCTGGTAGCCCGCTGATTGCTGGCCTCGACCAGCGCGGCCGCCTGCGCGAGCGCGCGCCCGTGGGCGTCGAATTGGGTCGCCAGCTGGGTGAGGTCGTTGACGGTCTTCGCCGTGACGGTCTGGAAGCTGCTGATGCTGCGCTCGACCTCGCCGTTGGCGACGCCGGTTTTCTGCACCACGTCGTTCATGGCGGAAAGGAAATCCGCCACGCGGGCGACCAGCGTGCCCTCGATGCCGCTCATGTTCTCGTGCGCGCCGCTGAGCACCTCCTGCAGCAGGATGTTGGCCTCGCGCAGCCGCTCGAACAGCGCGTTGGTGTCCGCGCGCAACATGTTTTGCGTTTCGAGGATCTCGGAAACCACGGACGAGGCGGTCTGCTTTGATTCCTCGATGACCCCCTGGGTGGCCTCCTGGAGCTCGCGCAGCGTGTGCGTGATCGTCTTGGAAGCGCTCTGGGTCGCGGTCTCTGTGGTCTCGCGCAGCTCCCGGATCGAGCGAGTGACCGCCTCGCTGGTGGTCTCGGTGGCGGCGATGTGGCTTGCTTGCAGATCCTTGAGCGACCGATTGAGGGCCCCGGTGGCCGTTTCGCTCGCCTCGTTGATAAGGCGGGCGATCTGCTCGCCGTTGTCCATCATGGTCTGCGTGAAGTTGAAGCCCTTCGCCTCGATCGCCTTGACCGCGTGGTCGGTGACGCGGCTGACTTCGCTGGCGAATTCCTGGCTCTTGCTGGCGAGCGCGGTGAGCAGCCCGCTCGACTTCTCGTCGACGATCGTCGTCAATTCGGCGGTCCGCTGGCTCACCGCGCTGGAAATCTCGTCGACTTTGCCGACCACCGTGCGCGCCACCTCGGCGCTCACCGAAAGCAGCGTGCGCTCGACGTCGCTGGCGTTCTGCTTGAGCACGTTGCTCACGCCGGTCGACATGCCGCTGATCAGCCGTTCCGCGTCGTGCGCGCTGGCGCGGATCGCGCCCGAGGTGTTCGTGGCAAGCTCGGTGAGCGAGCGCTCCGCCTCGGCGGTGCTCGACCTCACCGCATCGTTGAGCTCCTGCACCCGCGTGTTGATCACGGACGCGGCCGAGTTTGCCAGATTGCCGATCGAGCGCTCGGCCTCGCCGGTGTTGATCTTGATGGTGTTGTTCCACTGCTCGATCGTGTTGCCGAGATGTTCGGTGCGGGAGGCGAGCAGGTCGGCCGCGGACTGGCTGCGCGTCTCGATTTCCCGGCCGATGTTCTCGGCACGCCCGACCAGCAGCTCCTCGAAGCGCTGGATGCGCGAATCCATGCTGTCGGCGACCGCCGTCGCCTTGACCCCCAGCGCCTTGTCGACGTCGTCGATTCTGGCGCCGATGCTGTCGGCGAGCTCGGTGGCGCGTCCGTTGAGGAGAGCCTCGAAGCGATGAATGCGCAGGTCGAGGTTGTCGGCCACGGTCGCCGCCTTGGCGCCGAGCGCCTTGTCGACCTCGTCGATGCGCGCGCCGATGCCGTCGGCGAGCTCGGCGGCACGCCCGTTGAGGAGCATCTCGAAACGGCCGAGACGCAACTCGAGATTATCGGCGACCGCCGTCGCTTTGGTGCCGAGCATGGCGTCGATGTTCTCGATGCGCGCGCCGAGGCTGCGGTCGATGTGGTCGACCTTCGCCCCCAGCGTCCGGTCGATCTCGCCGATGCGCGCGCCGATGCTTTCCGCAAGCTCGGCGCCGCGGCCGTTCATCACCGCGGTCACCTCGGCGATGCGCTGGTCGAGCGCGCCGACGACTTCCTTGCCGCCGTCGGCCATGGTCTTGGCGGCGTCCACGAGGCGTGAGCCGAGCGCCTCGTTGAGCGTCTGCGCGCGCGCGTCGAGCGAATCGCGGAAGCGCAGGAATTGCTGGTCGATGCTCGTGGTGACCTCGGCCGCCTTGGCGGTCACGCGGGTGTCGAAGCTGTCCAGATACTCGCGCATGGCCCCGGAAATTTCCTGGGTGCGCGCGCCCAGCCGCTCCACCATCTCCCCGCCGTAGGTTTTCACCGTGCGGTCGAACTCGGCGAGGTGGCGCGTGATCAGATTGCCGAGCGTCGTGGAATCGCGGGCAATACGTTCGGCAAGCTCGGCGCCGCCGTGGTTGAACATGTCCTCGAACGACTGCAGCCGTGCGGCCAGCATTTCGCGCACCGCTTCGCCGCGATTGCCGACGACGTCCGCCACGCCTTGGATGCTGTCGCGGAACTGCTCGGTCACCTCGCTGCTCTGCTGGGCGATGGCGTTGCTGCCCTGCTGGAACGTGTCCTCGAACGCTTGCAGCCGCATGGCGAGCATCTCGCGCACCGCCTCGCCGCGATTGCCGATCAGATCGGCAAGCCGCTCGGCGCTCTCGCGGAACTGCTCGGTGACGCGCGTGGTGCGTTGCACGATGTTGTCGGTGATGCCGGCGCCGGTCTGTTCCAGCTTGGAAACCACGTCGCCGCCGCGCAGGCTCAGGTCGAGCACCAGCGAGTCGCCGGTGTTCTTGAGCGTGGTGTTGACCTCTTCGACCCGGCTGGAGATCGTGTCCGCCAGCTGGTTGCCCGCGTCGATCACCAGCTCGACCATTTCGTTCGAGCGATTGCTCATGTTGTCGAGGATGGCCGCCGACTTGTCGGCGAAGCTCTCGCTCACCCGCTCGAGCCGGGTCGACATCGTGTGCTGGAGGTTGGCGGCGATATCGTTGAATTCCTCGCCGATGTGATCGGTCTTGAAATTCAGCGTTGCGGTGAGCCGGTCGCTCGCTGCCGCGATCGCCTGCGTGGTCGCCTGGCTGGTGCTTTCCAGCCGCGCCAGCATATCGCCGCCGCGCTGGTCGAGCCCGTCGATGATCGCACCGCTCTTGGAATCGAGCGTCTCCGTCACCCGATCGCTGGCGGCTGCGATTGCCTGCGCTGTGGCCTGACTGGTGCTTTCCAGCCGCGCGAGCAAATCCCCACCGCGCTCGTCGAGGCGGTCGACCATCGCCTCGGTCTTGAAGTTGAGGGTCTCGGTCAGGCGCTCGCTGACCGCCGAGATCGCCTGCTCGGTGCGTTGGCTGGTGCTCTCCAGGCGCTGCAGCATGTCTCCGCCGCGTTCGCCCAGCCTCTGGATCATGCTCTCGCCGGTTTGCTCCAGCGCGCGCGTGATGTGCTCGCTTTTCTCCGCGAGCGAATGCGTGATCCGCTGCGACGCTTCGTTGACCTGCTCGGCGACCAGTTCGCTGATCTGCGAAACGTCGCGGCCGAGATCGAGGTGGACGCTGTTGATCGCGTCGCGGATCTGACCCGCCTGGCTGACCAGGGTGTCGCGCTGGCCGCCCAAATCCTGCAGCAACGCGCGGATCCGCACCTCGTTGTCGTTGTAGGCGTGCTCGAGCGCGGAGACTTCGTTGGCCACCAGCGTCTCGAGCTCGGCGGCGCGCGCGAGCGCGCGCTCAACCCCGTCGCCCATGGCGGCGACCTCGCGGCGGATCGCCTGTCCGACCGTGACGATCGACTCGTGCGCCACCGCCTCGGGCTCGGCCAGGCGCATGGCGACCTCGGCCATCGAGTGGGTGACGAGCCGCAGCTCCTGGGAGCGCCAGGCCATGTGCGCGAGCACATAGAAGAACACGATCGGCACCAGGAAAACGGCGCCCAGCACCGCGAGCACGGGAACGCCGAGGCCGGTCGGCGCGAGCGCCGACTTAACTTCCGGCAGATACATCCAGCCGAGCACAAAGCCGGCACATACCCAGAGCGCGGCGAATAGCGTCGCGATCAGGTAGGAGGTGCGGGCCGGGCGCCGCTGCAGGGTGTGCAGAATCTGGGAGATGGATTCCCGCTCGCCATTGAGGGCGGGACGCAGGGCGGGCTCCTGCGCGGTATCGAGCGCGGCGTCAAAGCCGTTGCCCTCCCGCTCGGCTTCGCCGGCGTGCCATGGCGCCTCCGGGGCCGGCTCCTCCCTGGAGACCGAAATAGGCGGCGATGGAGGCGGACTCGCGGTCTCCGAGGCCGGTGGATCATCGCGAATGCTCAGCGCATCCTGGATGGCCGACAGCGCAGCTTCCGTCGGATCGGTCATCTTCGTCGGGTTGTTTGCCATGTCCGTCGCCTCGCCTTACGCCCAACCACGGCCGCGGCAGGGATGCGTCCCCGCCGTGCCACACGCGCGTTCGCCTGTAATCGCCTTCGGATTCCCCCTCCGGCAGCCGGCAAGTTCACGCGCCGGCAGACATTCCACTGCCGCTCGGCTATCCTATCGGCTTGTCAGACCGAAAGAAACGCCTCGTTAAGGTGTGTTTCGTCATCGTTAACGGCAGGCTCAGATGGGTCGAGCACCGAGCGGCAGAGGAGGCGATCTAGGCCCCGCGCCAGAGCCGCATTTGTCCGGCCACATTGCGGCCGCTCTGCGGCCAAGTGAGGCGCAGCGCCGCTATCTTGAGCGCGGCTTGAGCCAGCCCGGCGGCAAGCTCCCGCTGTTCGACCGCGACGGCCGCGAAGTGCCTAAAAAGACAATCGAATCCTGCATTGCCCATGGCTGGACCGAGCGCTGGGTGCAAAACCCGATCAAGCCGGAATGGTTGGTTTGCCGACTGACCGAGGCAGGTTTTCGGGCGCTCGGCCGTGATCCGCCGGCGGCTCCCTCGCGTTCCGGTCCGTCGCCAGGGCGATAAGTTGCAGATTGGTGCTGAGCGAGCGGTCCGCTCCGACACCCTCTCCCAGCCGAAGTCGGATATATCCGACTTCGGCCATATTAAATGCCGAACTCGGGCAAGCCGGAGTTCGGTCGGGAAGGGGTATTCGAGCCCGTGGCTCGCCAATTCCCTGAACGCTCGTAACCGTGGAAAGAAGCGGCCGCGCTGACGGTTTCCTCATCTGGCGCGCACCGGCGCCAGCCGCTATAGCACCTCCCGCCGCGCGTCCCCACCTCCCGCACATCCCATCATGCCGAAGATCACCTACATCGATCACGAGGGCACCGCGCGCACCGTCGAGGGCGAAATCGGCGCGACCGTAATGGAAACCGCGATCAAGAACGGCATTCCCGGCATCGAGGCGGAATGCGGCGGCGCCTGTGCCTGCGCCACCTGCCATGTGCATGTCGACGACGCCTGGCGCGCCATCGTCGGAGAGCCCTCGCCCATGGAGGAGGACATGCTCGACTTCGGGTACGACGTGAAGCCGGACTCGCGCTTGTCTTGCCAAATCAAAGTCACCGCCGAGCTCGACGGGCTCGTGGTGCGCACGCCGGAACGGCAGGCATGAGCCGGAGGACGGATGTCAGAGGTCAGAGGTCAGAGGTCAGATGTTAAAAGGCGGGTGTGGTATGCAACATGACGATTTTCGTTTGCTGTTTTCACTCTTCTTGACGTCCGATCTCTGACATCTGATCTCTGACATCTGACATCATGAGCGAAGCGATCAAGACCGACGTGCTGATCATCGGCGCGGGGCCATGCGGCCTGTTCGCCGTGTTCGAGCTTGGCCTGCTCGACATGAAGGCGCACCTCATCGACATCCTCGACAAGATCGGCGGCCAGTGCGCGGAGCTCTATCCGGAAAAGCCGATCTACGACATTCCGGCGATGCCCTACACGACCGGGCAGGGCCTGTGCGACGCGCTGCTCGCGCAGATCAAGCCGTTCGGCGCGACGTTCCATCTTCAGGAGATGGTGCAGTCGATCGAGAAGATCGGCGACCCGCTGTTCCGCGTCACCTCCGACGGCGGCAAGGTGTTCGAGGCGAAGGTGATCGTGATCGCGGCGGGCGGCGGCTCGTTCCAGCCCAAGCGGCCGCCGATCCCGGGCATCGAGGCTTACGAAGGCAAGTCCGTCCACTACTCGGTGCGCCAGATGGAGGCGTTCCGCGGCAAGCGGTTGCTCATTGTGGGCGGCGGCGATTCCGCGCTCGACTGGACGCTCAATCTCGCGCCGCTCGCGAGCCATCTCACGCTCTTGCACCGGCGCAGCGAATTCCGCGCCGCGCCCGACACCGTCAACAAGATGATGGCGCTGGTCGGCGAGGGCAAAATCGATTTCGTGCTCGGTCAGGTCTCCGCCCTCAAGGGCGACGCCGGCCAGATCGCCGCGGCCATGGTCAAGCGCAACGACGGCTCGAATTTCGAGATCGCCTGCGATGCGCTGCTGCCGTTCTTCGGGCTCACCATGAAGCTCGGCCCGGTCGCCGACTGGGGACTGGCGATGAAGGACGGCGAATACATTCTCGTCGATACCGCGAACTTCGAGTCGAATGTCCCCGGCATTTTCGCGATCGGCGACATCAATTGGTATCCCGGCAAGCTCAAGCTCATCCTCTGCGGCTTCCACGAGGCCGCGCTGATGGCGCAGAAGGCCTACCACTACGTCTATCCGGGCAAACGGCTCGTGTTCCAGTACACGACGTCATCCACCAGCCTGCAGAAGAAGCTGGGCGTGGCGTGAATCCATTCTTCCGCTCGTCCCCGCGCCGGGCGCCCAGATCAAAAATTCGGATCAAGCGATCTGGATTCCCGCACAGCGCGTCGAAGACGCGCGTAAACGCGCTGATGCTGCGGGAATGAGCGGGTGAACTAGTGTCTACCGCTCCGGCTCCTGCGCCGGCAGCGCCTCTGGCGCTGGCAGCGGCTCGCCGCGCACCGGAGCGATGGGGCCAGGGAGGCCGAGCACCTCGCGCGCCGCCGGCAGCGCCGCGTCGGCCATTGCGGCGTGGCCTTCCGCGGTGGGATGGATGGCACCGCCATAGACCGCGGCGTAGATGCCCCACATCGCGTCGTGAATATCGCTCGGCCGCAGCAGGGCGGGGAGCGCCTCCGGATAGCTCATGGCCGTGAAGTAGCTGTCGTTGGCGGTGCGGATCCAACGCGCGCGCGGCGCATAGGGGCGAAATTCGCTCGCCGAATAGCCGCAGGTCATGGGATCGGTCACCGCGTTTGTCAGGCTCGGCTCGAACGTTTCGCCCTGGCCCGAGAAGCAGAGCCGGTCGAACGCCGGGTCCTCCTCCGCGCGCGCACACACCCCGTGCGACTCGAACGCCGGCTGATGCGCATCGACGAACGTCATGCGCTCCTTGGCGCGATCGCGACAACTGCGCCCGCCCTCGCAGCGCGCGAGCGCCTTGATCGCCGGCAGAAAGCGGCCCGACACGAAGTCGACGGTTTCGCTCAGCCGCGCGCTGTCGGCGGCGAACGCCGGGTGCACGTCGAATCCGTCACGGCCGCCGGGGCAGGGGGTCTCGGGCGCTGCCAGCGCCGGATTGCCATAGGTGACGTAGACGACGCGCGCCAAGTCACCGCCGACGAACGGCCTGAGCGCGGCGCGCAGCCTGGCGAAGTTGCCCGGCAGCTCGCGCTCGAGCACCCGCTGCGCATCGGCGGGCGTAGCCATGATGCCGCCGGCGACGAGCAGGTCGCGTTCATCGCCGGGCTGCACGATCACATTGGCGATGAGCGGCGAGAACAGGATGTCGTTGGCACCAATGGTGAGCAGCACGAGGTCGAGGGTCCGCTCGGGCTGCTCGCGCCGGATCATCGTCATGATCTCGGATAGTTCGGCAATTTGCGCGCGCGCCGTTCCCGAGCAGGCGAGCGCGCTGCCGGGGCTCGGGCATTCGCTCGCGCGCTGGTCGTCGAGGAATCCCACGTTGATGGTCGCGCCGCTGCAACCGAGCGGGAGGAAGGTGACGGCGAGGTGCGGGTTCTCGACCGCGAGTGCAAGCGCGGTGCGCAGCTGATAGCTATAGAGCGAGCGGTGACAGGCGCCGCTCATCCAGCGCGCGCTCTGCCGCGCCCAATCATTGCTGCCGAAATCTTCGCCGGGCAACGCGGCGCACGCCTTGTTGCCGGTGAAGCCGGCGCGCCCGGGACGGTAATATTCGCCGCCGGAAAACCGCTTGAAGCAGAAGCCTTCATCGGAAAGCCGCACCCCACGGTCGGGATTGCCTTCGCCGGCGGCAATCGAGTCGCCCATGCCGGCGATGAGCACGTCGCGCACGCGAATTTCGCTCACCAGCCGCTGTGTGGTGCCGTCGGACAGAGCGATGTCGACGCTCACGGTGGTCGGCCGCCCGTAGCGCAGCCTGCCTTTGACGTCGTCGCTGCATGGCCCGTTCACCTGACGCGGCGGACCTTCGCCGTCATCGAAGCTCCACGCGCAGCCGTCATTTGCCGGCAGGTTTCCGGCAAGCACGACATCGACGCGGTGGTCGTGCGGGACGAGATAGGGCTCGCGCTCGCCGTCGCGGTCGCAAACTTCGAGCAGCCGCCCGGCACGGTCGACGCACAACCGCTCGACCGTGTCGCGTGCCCAGCCGCGCCCGTCGCTCTCGCGCTCAAGTTGCTGCTCCGCCGCCAGCACGCTGCGGGAACGCGCCGCGGCAACATGACGCTGAAAGTCGGCTTCGCTGCGGAACAGACGGAAGCGGTTCTTCACCTCCCATTCGATGTGCGGGGCGTCGCTGCCGGCAACCTCGGCACGCGCGGCCGGCGCGCAGCAGAGCGAACACAGCGGGATGATCAAGCCGGCGACGAGGAGGCGATGCATGGCTCGGAATCCGCGCCCTGAATAGCACCGCGGATGGGGCGGAAATATGAGGCTCGGGGGCCACCGAACCGGATCGCCCTCGTTGTCATTCCGGCCGAGCGACGCCGGACTTGATCCGGCGGAGCGAGAGCCGGAATCCAGTAATCACCGCCGCCCATTGCCACATGGTGAACTCGCAGTTTACTGGGTCCCCGCTACGGGGTCCCCAAAAATTCGCGGAGCGAATTTTTGGGGTGCCCGCCGCGGGGACGACACCAGCCAATGCTGCGCGGTCCTGGAGTCGACCGCATCAACAATGCTGAGTACAATTCGTGAGCTGTTTCGAAGCAAAGGACCCCGGGAGGATGGACATGCATCGACTGCTTGCTGGATTGGGCGTGAGCGCCGCGCTGCTCTTTGCCAGCGCGCCTGCCGGTGCTCAGGGCACCATCAAGATCGGATTGATCAACGTTCTTTCCGGCCAATTCGCCGATGCCGGCATCCAGATGGATAACGGCGTGAAGACCTACATGAAGGAGCACGGCGACACCGTTGCCGGCAAGAAGATCGAGGTCATCCGCAAGGACGTGGGCGGCCCGGCGCCGGACGTCGCCAAGCGATTGGCGCAGGAACTGGTCGTGCGCGACGGCGTCGACATGCTCGCCGGCTTTTTGCTTACCCCGAACGCGCTCGCCGCCGCCGACGTTTCCGCGCAGGCGAAGAAGTTCATGGTGGTGATGAACGCGGCGACCTCGATCATCATCACCAAGTCGCCCTACATGATCCGCAGCTCGGTGACCCTGCCGCAGGTGATGGAGACGTTCGGTACCTGGGCGGCGAAGAACGGCGTCAAGCAATGCTACACGATGGTGACCGACTACGGTCCCGGACACGATTCCGAGGCGGCATTCCAGCGCGCGTTCAAGGAAGGCGGCGGCGAGATCGTCGGCTCGGTGCGCTTCCCCGTGGCGAACCCAGATTTCTCCGCGTTCGTGCAGCGCGCCAAGGACATGAGTCCGGAATGCATCTACATCTTCATCCCCGGCGGCGCGCAGCCGGCGGCGCTGGGCAAGGCTTTCGCGGAGCGCGGCATCGATCTCAACAAGACGAAGGTGTTGGCCTCGGGCGAGGTGACGGCGGAGCAGGCGTTGAAGAGCATGGGCGACGCCGGGCTCGGCATCATCTCGGCCTGGCATTACGACTATAAGAGCAACGCCCCGCGCAACCTGGCGTTCGTCAAGCTGTTCAACGAAATGCACGGACGCAATCCCGACTTCTTCTCGATCGGCGGCTACGACGGCATGCACGCGATCTACGAGACCCTGAAGAAGGCCGGCGGCAAGACCGATGGCGACTCCTTGATCGCCGCGGCGAAAGGCTTGAAGTGGGAATCGCCGCGCGGTCCGATGTCGATCGATCCGGATACACGCGACGTCGTGCAGACGATCTATATCCGCCGCGTGCAGAAGGTCGGCGGCGAGCTGGTCAACGTGCCGTTCGACAAGATCGAGAACGTGAAAGATCCCTCGCGCGCGCGGGGTGGATAACGCGCTGTCATTCCGGCCGAGCCCCGCGCAAGCGGGGCGAGAGCCGGAATCCAGTAACCCTCGCGCTTCGTTGATGTCGCGATCTATCAATATCGCGCCTCGGTGTTTACTGGGTCCCCGCTTTCGCGGGGACGACACGAAAGAAATGAGGGGAGGATCACAATGCAAAAAATGCTCGCCGGCTGTGCGGGTTTTCTCGCGATCGTCGCTGCCATTCCGGCGCACGCGCAGCAGCCGATCAAGATCGGCATCATCCTGGCCTATTCCGGCCAGTTCGCCGATCCCTCGGCGCAGATGGACAACGGCGTCAAGCTCTACATGAAGCAGCACGGCGAGACCGTCGCCGGCCGCAAGATCGAGCTCATCCGCAAGGACACCGGCGGCATCGCCCCCGACATCGCCAAGCGTCTCGCGCAGGAGCTCATCGTGCGCGACGGCGTCGACCTGCTCGCGGGATTTGCGCTTACGCCGAATGCGCTCGCAGCGGGCGACGTGTCGGCGCAGGCGAAAAAATTCATGGTCAACATGAACGCGGCGACCGCGATCATCACCACCAAGTCGCCCTACATGGTGCGCACCTCGTTCACGGTGCCGCAGCTCAACGACACCCTGGGGGCGTGGGCGTACAAGACCGGCGTGCGCAAGGTTTACACGATGGTCTCGGACTTCGGTCCCGGTCATGACGGGGAGGCGGCGTTCCAGAAGGGCTTCAAGGACGCGGGCGGCGAGATCGTCGGCGCGGTGCGCTATCCCGTGGCCACCCAGGACTTCGCCGCGTTCATTCAGCGCGCCAAGGACATCGATCCGGAGGCGATCTACATCTGGACGCCGGGCGGTCCGCAGCCCGCGGCAATCGGCAAGGCGCTCGCCGAGCGTGGCATCGATCTGCGCAGGACCAAGGTGCTCGGACAGGGCGAGCTGACCTCGGAAGACGCGCTGAAAAGCATGGGAGATGCCGGGCTCGGCATCATCACCGCGTTCCACTACGACTACAATCACGACTCCGCGACGAACAAGGCGTTCGTGAAGGATTATCGTGACGCATTCGGCCGCAACCCCGACATGTTTTCCGCCGGCGCCTACGACGGCATGCACGTGATCTACGAAGCGCTGAAAAAGAGCGGCGGCAAGACCGACGGTGAGGCGCTGATCGGCGCCGCCAAGGGCATGCGATGGGACAGCCCGCGCGGCCCGATGTCGATCGACCCGGAGACGCGCGACGTGATCCAGACGGTCTACATCCGGCGCGTGGAGAAGGTCGGCGGTGCACTCGTCAACGTCGAATTCGACAAGGTCGAGAACGTCAAGGAC
>Ga0182033_10000763_pt1 | contig 15593 bp, 13 predicted proteins | sample tim00Cox0000000H_FD_125968 | JGI IMG/M metagenome (GOLD analysis project Ga0182033, IMG submission 125968) | Lab enrichment of tropical soil microbial communities from Luquillo Experimental Forest, Puerto Rico - timezero.00C.oxic.00.000.00H | ecosystem: Environmental > Terrestrial > Soil >...
CCTCGAGGAGCTGGAGCAAAAGTGCCGTTGAACCGGACGATGTTGTAATCCTGGTCCTCAGCCCAAACGCGGCCCTCGAATAGGCCTATGCTCCGGCCGTTGTCGATAGGCCTTGCCTTGACGTCGAAGACGAGGCAGCGCACGTCTCCCAAAAACTCCCGCCGGACGAACTCGAAGTTGTAGTGCTGCCGATCGAACCGCGTCGTGTCCATCACGATGCTGTAATAGAACGCCTCGGGCTGATAGTGAAGCGTGTGGGTTGGCGCGAAGTGTCCCGCGACATTCTTGATGACGCGAGCCTTAGAGCCGGATTTCGGCAGGAGCGATTGAACGGTGATGGTCCCATCAGGGTGGAGCTTCATGCGCCCAAAAAAGTAATGGTCGTTCACCGGAACGGCGCCGAGCTCGGGGTCAGGACGCACATCCTGGACGTAAGTCTCCATCCGCGGCACGTAGTTTCGCAGACTTCGCACCAACAGGTTCTCCCGCGCAATCATGGCGTCCACCTCGCGGGCGAACTGCGGGGATGCTACCGATCTCGGAGAAGAAGGCGCTTGACTCTGCGTTGTTGGCGGCTGGGGAGTGGAGCCAGGCGACGTCTGGGGAGTTTGCGAGGACGAACTACCCTGGGGTGTTGGGCTCAGGGAGCTTGCTTGCGGCGGCGGATCGGCTTGCCACACCGGGCTAGGTAGAGCCGTCGCAGAGAGCAGTGCGAGCACCACGAGCTTGATTGTTCTGGACACCCGTTTTCCTCGCACGAGTCTAGTTCGCCAACTGAAACACAATTTGGAGGGTGGCAGTCGTGTCTGTAGGCTGACCGTTGCGGCGCGCCGGCTTGAATTGAATTTCTTGCGCAGCGCGAATCGCCGCCTCGTCCAAGCCGTGGCCAAGCCCCTGGCTGACACCCAGAATCTGGATCTGCCCGGATGCCCGGAACACCACCCGCAAGATGACCTCGCCTTGAACGTGAAGCCGCCGGGCTTCTTCCGTGTAAACAGGGTTAGGTTTGGAAGTGATCTCCACCGGCTCGAACGAAGCGGCGGCCGGCTGTGGCTTTGATGCCGCAGTGCTCTGTGTCAAAGATCGTGCGTCGGCGAAACCGCTCGAGTGAACCTGGCCTTGGCTTGCCGCTCCTTGACCGTCTGCAGGCTGTGTAGTGGTGTTGCCAAAGCCCGCGCTGGCCACCACCCCCCGGGCACCGTGTTGTCCGCCAGTCCCATTCCCTGAACCGGGCCCCGTAGGCTGGTCAAAGGATCCTATGTGCGGGACATTTCCATGGCTTCCCCCCTTTGCTTCTCCCGGAAGTCCGTCTGGGCTGCCAAAGCCTCCGGTTTGAACCTCGGCACGCGGTAGCTTTACCGTCGCCGCAGCCGAACTGCCGCTGTCGAATTCGCCCACGTGCGTTTGGGTTTCCAGCTTCCGCAGCGGCAGCTTGGGCAGGTCGGGCGGTGGAGGCAGTGCAGCGACCTTAGGGGGCTGAGTTACCTGGTCGGGTTGCGGCCTCGCGGTCTGGGGTACAGATGGCGGGGGAATCACGAGCCGCGGTCTGACCTCCGCGAGGTGGCTAAGCTTCAGAGGGGCTGGTGGATGAGGGGCATGGGTAGCAGGCGGTCGGTCGGCGAGGCTCGCAGGCGCAGCAGGCAGACTGATTCTCGCAGACCAGATCCCGCTAGTGTGTTTCGGTTCCTCGAAGGTAGATTGCAGCACAGTAAGCGCCCATGCAAATGCGACCAGTACTAGGACCTCGACGGCTGAGCCTACTCCGAAGCTGGCCCATTGGCGCTGTTGCTCCTCACGCGAGGTTTCGATCAGTCCAAACTGGGGAATCGATTGCAGTCGTGTCCCGCCGCCGGGATCACGTCCTGCAGCCGTCTCGAGGAAACTCGCCTGCGATTCCTGCAAGCCCGCCCCAACGCCTTTTCGATGCAACTTGTCCTTCCCATGAATGGGGATTGTCACCCTCGCGAGGAGGGCGTTCTGACGCAAACAAGGATTATAGCAAGGAGGGTGCCAAAACGGCTTAGAAACCGCTCCAAGACGCAACCCCAACCAAACATTAGAGAAAAACCGTCGACTAAGCCTCTCTAGCACAGACTCGAGCTCGACTTAGCAGGAAAAGCCGACAGGCACTCGGGAAAGAATTACTCGACTTCCTGGACTTGGAACGAAACCCGATGTGTCGCGTAGTGGCACAGCTGGAGGTCCTCCCGTAATGGGCCAGTTTGCTCCCGTACCGGCGAGTTTGCCTCGCCACGTGGCGGCATAAAGCCACTCTACATCCGACTGACCACTTCAGGTACAGGTCAGTTTGACATCCGGCAGTCCCTGCGGCTGAACCCTTTCGGCGCGTCGGCCCCCGAAGGCATGGATCGTTCGCGTACCGGCGACGGGCTCACCCCCGTGCCAGGTCCCCTTCGGAATAAAATGCTCTTCTCCGGCTCTGACTGGAATGCGCTTGTCATCGATAGTCAGCGTATAGCAGCCCTGCAGAACGACGAAGTATTCGTCGTAGTCATGCACGTGGGGAGTTGATACCGCAGATTCACGGCAGGTCCAAAACGCCATCTGACTTCCATCCACTCCATCAAAGACGTACCCCTCCCCTCCGCGTGTGGACTGACTGCTGGGGGCGATCCTGTTTGCCGGATGCTTCATGAAATCTGGAAAATTGTCCATAACTCCTCTCTTCGACCTTGCCATCAGTCAACGGGGTCAGTCAATTGCCACCTTAAGGGTCTTTTCTTGAAGCAGTTTCCCGCGCCGTCAAACCGCGCCTATTGCCTTGTTTAAGGCCCACTCTCTCAGGATCATGGAAGATGTGGGCAGAACGACTTTCTTGGACGCTTGGAAGGCGTGGTGAGAATCGTGGATGATCTAAAGGCATCTCTCGAGCCTTCCGGAGAGCCGGAAGTGCCCCGGTAATCCTGCTTACGTCCTGCTAAGATGACTGGTCATTAGACCGGTCATATGCTATTCTCACGTTGTGAAACTCAAGGACAACACTATCAGCGCGACCGAGTTCAAAGCAAAATGCCTCAAGATCTTGGACCAACTCGGACCTCAGGGAATCGTTGTCACCAAAAGAGGTACACCCGTTGCCAGAGTGACTCCGGTCGAGACGGTGGATCACCACAGATTCTACGGGTGCATGAAGGATGAGATCGTCATCAAGGGCGACATCTTCTCGACTGGCAGGAAGTGGAATGCTCAACCTCGACACGCACATCCTGATTTGGTACGTCGCCGGGCGGCTAGGTCCTGAGGAACAGCGTTGCCTAACTGGGCAGGACTTCGCCATTTCGGACATTGTCCTGTGGGAGTTGGCGATGTTAGCGGAAGATTCTCGTTTGAGCCTCAACCTCGATCATCCTGAGTTCCAGGCTTTTCTTTCCACCCTGCACGTCTTCCCCATCACCCTCGAGATCGCTCGCAAGAGCACCCAGCTCGATTTCTCCTCCGACCCAGCCGACGAGATCATCGCGGCCACAAGCGTCGTCGAGAAGGTCCCCTTACTGACGCGCGATCGGCGCATTCGCCGGTCTCAAATGGTTCCGCTGGCTCTCTGACCAGCAGGGAGGCGCACCGCCCTTCGCTTCTTTCCTAGCTTAGCTAGCTAAGCTAGGTACTGTTCCGCGGAAGGACAACCATGGCCTCTGCCTGCCCCCTCACCCGTCTCGCTAGGTTCGCCACCTCTCCCCCAAGGGGGCCCAAGGGGGCGAGGGGATAGTCAAGAGTCAGCGGGACGGGACGCTAGGGCGTGAGCCGGTAGAGCATGCGGGGAAACGGAATCGTCTCCCGAACGTGCTCCAACCCACAGATCCACGCCACCACCCGCTCGATACCCATGCCGAAACCGGCGTGAGGCACGTTGCCGTAGCGGCGCAGGTCGAGGTACCACTCGAAGGCTTGGCGCGGCAAGTGGTGTTCCTCAATGCGTTTCAGCAAGGTATCATAGTCGGCCAGGCGTTCGCCGCCGCCGATAATCTCGCCATAGCCCTCGGGTGCCAGCATATCCACGCACAGCGCCACCTCCGGGCGCGCTGGGTCCGAGGCCATGTAAAAAGCCTTCACCGCTGTCGGGTAGCGGGTGACGAGGATGGGTTTATCAAACTGTTCGGAAACGATCGTCTCGTCGCCGCCGCCGAAGTCGCCTCCCCACTGAATCTCGCTGCCCTTTTCTTGAAGAAGTTTCACCGCGTCGTCATAACCCAAGCGCGGGAAAGGGAGCATGCACTTCTCTAACGCGGAGACGTTGCGCTCCAAGGTCTTCAGCTCGGCGCGGCGCTTGGCGAGAGCGCGCTCCACCACGAACGACACCAAGCCCTCGGCCAACACGCAGACGTCCTCGAGGTTAGCAAAAGCCACTTCCGGTTCCACCATCCAAAACTCCGTCAGGTGGCGGCGGGTCTTAGACTTCTCGGCCCGGAATGTAGGCCCGAAACAATACGTTTTGCCCACGGCTGCAGCCGCCGCTTCGTTGTAAAGCTGGCCGGACTGCGCGAGGTACGCCTTTTCGTCGAAGTAGTTCAGTTCGAACAATGTGGTGGTACCTTCGCAGGCGGAGGGCGTCAGGATGGGGGTATCCACCAGGGTGAAGCCGTGGTCATCGAAATAGTCGCGAACCGCCTTGATGATCTCGTGGCGCACGGCGAGGATCGCCCGCTGGCGGCCGGAGCGCAGCCAGAGGTGCCTGTGGTCCATTAGGAACTCGGTGCCGTGCTCCTTGGGAGTGATGGGGTAGGGCTGCTCGGGCGGCACGCGCTGAATCACTTCCACGTCAGAAACGTCAAGCTCGAAGCCCCCAGGGGCGCGCGGGTCAGCGCGCACCTTACCGGTAACGCGGAGCGAGGACTCCTGCGTCAGACCGCGCACGCGCTCAAAGACCTCCGCCGGCACAGCACTCTTGACAACCACGCCCTGGATGATGCCCGTTCCATCGCGAAAGAGCGGAAATAGCAGCTTGCCGCTTTCACGCAGATTGTAGAGCCACCCTTGAACCAGCACCTCGTGGCCGGCGTGCTGGTCGATATTACGGATTTCGACAACCGCAGGGGAACTGGGTAGCGCAGAGTTTTGCCTCTTAAACTCTGCGGTTTTTCGTCCCCCGAACTGCTCGCCGCTCGCCTCTTCAGCCATACTACTCGCTTTCAGATTCGGGCTCCCTGATCAGCAGGCAGCAGGATGCGGTCGGTGAGCAAAGCACTCCCTCCGCCCTTCAACTGTCCTACTCTCCCTGCGTAATCATGAATGCTCGACCACTTCCACTCCTCGGGCTTATTCACTAGGCCTCGTTTCAACGGGTTGACCTGAATGTATTCCACCTTTTCGTGGTACTCTTTCACCGTCCGCACGGCTCGGTCGAAAAAGCAGGCCCGCCTGTCGGCGTAGCTTGTTGATCTGCCGGGCCGAGCTCACCTTGATGGATTCCATCGCCAACGAAATTGTCGTCGGGTAGGTCGGGCACAGAAAAGCGTGCCAGTGGTCGGGAAGAAACACCCACGCCGTCAGCAGAAAGCGATGCGTCCTGCGGCGAGATTGGTTTGCACTAGCCAGTAAGGTGAACTCGGGCTCGCCAAGATGCCTCCGACCAGGGTATACCTTGCAGGTCACAAAGAAAAAGCGGTCGCACAGAACCAGGCGGCGCAGGCGTGACATCGGGGTTGATTATAGTGGAAAGCAGTCGCGTTGAGAACCGCAGAGTTTACAAGGCAAAACTCTGCGCTACCTGACGCAATGAATCAATAGTTCAATGACTCGATGGCTCAATTCTTTCCAGCTTCTCCATCACTTCACGTAATCTGGCAAGGCCAGTCTTCTCGGGCCCATGGTCGCTTAACTCGAAAAGGACGGGGAACTGTCCGTCCACGGTGCGGAAGTCGCGGATGGTCTTGTCCCAATCGATCCCGCCGTCGTAAGGCATCAGATGATCATCCTTTTCGCCGGCGTTGTCGTGGATGTGAGTGGAGGCGATACGGTCCTTCAACGTGGCGAAGGCAGACTGCACACCAGGCATGATGTGGGCGTGACCTGTGTCAAAGCAGATCTTCAGGTCAAGCCGCGTATAGTCGACGAACTGCAGCAGGCGTTGCGGCGTACCGAGTTGATTGGGGATGTTCTCTAGCAGGACCTGGACGCCGCGATCCTTGGCGAAGATCTTCAGGTGCTCAAGCGAGGAGAACGCAGCGTCGAACTTGCGCAAGTCGTATTCCTCGCCGTCCAGCCCCAGGTGGAGGACGAGATAGCGAAAGGGAAGCCGTTCGGCGATCTCGAGGGCGCGCTTTACCTCGTCCATAGAAGCAATACGTAGCCGCTTCTCGAGGTAGGCGATGGAGATAGGTATATCCCCGGCGCGGCTGCCTTCCAGGCCGGGAAACAGCGGCCCGTGCACAGAGTGGACCGCGACGCCGTGGTCCGAGAACCACTGCGCCACGTCTCGCACATGGTCGGGATCGCAATAGTTAAGGTGCTGGCGAGCAGCGAAGATCTCGATCTGATGGATCCCGGCATCCAGGATCTGGTCCAGGATATGGGAGTTCAGGCGCTCCTTCACGAAGAGGTAGGTGGAGAGCGCGAAGTCCATCAGTAGCCCACCGCCTTTCCGTCTCCCCGGGGGTCTGCTGCGCCGAAGCGCCAGCCTGTTTTGGGATCGATCTCGATGGCCTGGCATTCGCCGATATGCCCACGCGCCGCGCTCTTATACCCGGCGGCGTTGAGCTTGTCGATGGTGTCGGCAGAAAAGCCCCAGCTCTCCAGCAGCAACTCGTTGGGCATCCACTGGTGGTGGAAGCGTGGGCTTGTCACCGCCTCTCGCACATCCATGTTGTAGACCAGCACGTTGAGCAACACCTGAAGAACCGTGTTGATAATGGTGCCCCCACCAGGCGAACCGAGCACAAGTCGGAGCTTGTTGTCCTCGAGCACAATCGTGGGCGTCATTGAAGACAGCGGCCGCTTGTGAGGCGCAATAACGTTAGCCTCACCCTGCACCAGCCCGAACATGTTGGGCGCGCCCGGCTTGGCAGCGAAGTCGTCCATCTCATTGTTGAGCAGAAAGCCTGCGCCCTCGACGGTGACACCGGAGCCGTATCCGCCGTTGAGGGTGTAGGTGTTGGACACGGCGTTCCCTTCCTCGTCGACCACTGAGAAGTGGGTGGTCTCGGCACGCTCGGTTCCCGCCGGCTTGCCGGCGCCGACGGGACCGCCGGCCTTGGCCTGCAGGATTTCATGGCGGAGCTTGGCGGCGTAGTCGGAGCTGGTGAGACCAGCTACAGGCACCGACACGAAATCAGAGTCGCCCAGATAGGCGGCCCGGTCGGCGTAGGCGCGCCGCATCGCTTCGACAACAAGGTGAATCGACTGGTACGAATTGGGCGTACCGAGGTCGAGAGGTTCGAGCACGTTCAGCATCTCAACCAGCGCCACCCCGCCGGAACTCGGGGGCGGCGCGGATAGAACAGTAAAGCCTCGGAAGTGGCCCACTAGAGGCAGGCGAAGCTTCACCTCGTAGTGTTCTAAGTCGGCGGCCGTGATGAGGCCGTGGTACTTCCGCACGGTGGCGACAATGGCCGCGGCGATCGCCCCGCGGTAGAAGGCCTTCGGGCCTTCCTTGGCAATCTGCCGCAGGGTGTTCGCCAGCTCCGGCTGCTTGAAGATCTGGCCGGGCTCATATAGTTGCCCGTTGCGCAGGAAGACCCGCCGCGAGGCCTCGAATTGGTCCAGAAGGTCCTTATCAGCCCGCAAGGACTCGCTAAGCGGGTAGCTCGCGACGAAGCCCTCCTCAGCCAGCACAATGGCCGGCAATATGACGCGCGCCAAGCCCAACTTGCCGTACTGCTGTTCGGCCAGCGCCAGTCCAGCGACGGTGCCGGGCACTCCCGCAGCTAAGGCGCCCACAATGCTCGCCTCGGGTTTCAGCTCGCCCGCGGCGCCCAGATACATCGTGCGCGAAGCCGCTGCCGGCGCCTCTTCCCGATAGTCGACAAACACCGACCGGCCGTCGGCCAGCCGGATCAGCATGAAGCCGCCGCCACCAATGTTGCCGGCAACGGGATGGGTGACAGCGAGCGTAAATCCCACCGCCACTGCCGCGTCTACCGCGTTCCCACCAGCCTTGAGGATCTGAAGCCCCGCCTCCGAAGCCAGCGGCTCCGCCGAAACCACCATCCCGTGCTTGGCCGCTACCGGTTCGAACGATCGCGCCGGCAGGGCGAAAAAGCAGAGGAGGACAATCAGCAGTTTTCTTGAGTATCGGGTATGTACCATCCCCCTCTTCTGCCTCATGGCCGGGTAGCGCAGAGTTTTGTCTTTTGAACTCTGCGGTTTTTGGTCCTAAGAAGTTGTGAGCGCTCGCCTCTAGCCATACCGCTCAGTTCACATCCGAACTCGCTGATCGGCGGGCAGCAGGACGCAGTCGATAAAAGAAGCGGTCAGGTACCGAGCGGTACAGGCGCGGCATCAGGGTCGATTATAGCCGAAGATTGGGTGTTAAGAACCAAAGGCAAAACTCTGCGCTACCCGGCTGGGTGTAATGCTGGCCCTTGACAGTTCGCTCCCGGTGCGATAACTAACGCTAGGGAGGCAGCAGCAAGCCTCTCGAACCTGGAGGTTCGTTCGCCCGACACTTAACAGTGGCCTTTGGTTGCCTCATCCGGCAGCGGCGGAGTAGGCGCTTGCCCTATTCAATGACTCCACGGTGGAGTGATCCAGCCGAAGGCTGGTGGCTTCGATCAAGTCGTTCAACTGTTCGAGGCTTGTGGCACTGGCAATCGGAGCAGTGACGCTGGGGCGCGTGACGAGCCAGGCCAGAGAAATTTTGACCGGAGTTGAATGATGTTGTTTCGCTGCCTCGTCCAGCGCCTGCAGAATACGGAATCCACGGTCATCCAGATACTTCTTTACGAACTGGCCCCGGCTGCTTTTGGATAGGTCACTTTCCGACCTGTATTTACCGGTTAAAAAGCCGCTGGCCAGCGAAAAGTAGCTGATTACGCCCAAGGCGTTTTCCCGGCACACAGGTTCCAACTTGGCTTCGTACTCGGACCGGTCGTACAGATTGTATTCAGGCTGGAGGCTTTGGTAGCTCGGGAGTCCGTGTTGTTTGCTAATCTGCAGGGCCTGAGTGAGTCGTTGGGCGCTGTAGTTGGAGGCGCCGATGGACCTGACTTTTCCCTGGCCGACCAGTTGTGCGTAGGCTTCCAGGGTTTCTTCTAAAGGCGTCAGCGAATCATCGATGTGGGATTGGTACAGATCGATCGAGTCCGTCTGCAGACGTCGAAGTGAGTCCTCCGCCGCCCTCAAAATGTAGGCTCTTGACAGCCCTTTGCTGCCCGGAGCCATCTCCGCCCCAACCTTGGTTGCGATGACGACCTTTTTCCGCTTGCTGTCTCGCTTCAACCAATGACCAATGATCGTTTCAGATTCGCCGCCCTTGTTCCCTGGGACCCATTTCGAGTACATGTCCGCCGTGTCAATCAGGTTGAAGCCCGCATCCACAAACGCGTCGAGCAGCCTGAATGCCGTTGGCTCATCGACTGTCCACCCAAAGACGTTGCCCCCAAAAGCAAGCGGTGCAACTTCGAGCCCGGAATTTCCCAGCTTGCGTTTGTTCATGGCTGTCTCCTCCTCGATTTGCGTCTCTTCCTCAAAGGTTTGGGAAGAAAGATCCGGCCTGAGCTATCCATCAAAATGGTCATGCCACATACAATACCATTTGCCGTAATCTATAGCGAGAAGACGAAAGGTTAGGTAGCCGGTCAGTTTGATGTAGAGGCGGTCTTACGCCGCCACGTGGCGAGGTAAACGCGCTGCTACCGGGGCAAAACCCACCAGGAAAGGCTTCAGACCCATGGAGAAAATTTTGGTAACCGGATGCGCGGGGTTTATCGGGTTTCACGTTGCCGGGCGCCTGCTCGGGCAAGGGCACTCGGTGGTCGGCCTCGACAACTTGAGCGACTACTACGATGTGAACCTGAAGAGGGCACGCCTGGCACAGCTCGAGGGGCGCACCAGTTTCCGCTTCTTCAAAGTGGGGCTTGAGGACGGGGATGGGGTGGCCCGCTTGTTTCAGGCCGAGGGCTTTGATCGCGTTGTGCACCTGGCTGCCCAGGCGGGGGTGCGCTACTCTCTCACCCATCCTCATGTGTACACTCAGGCGAATCTGGTGGGCTTCACGCACATTCTCGAAGGCTGCAGGCATCACGCCGTGAAGCACCTGGTATTCGCCTCCTCCAGCTCGGTTTACGGCGCCAACACCCGCATGCCGTTTTCTGTGCACGACAATGTGGATCACCCCGTGAGCCTGTACGCCGCCACCAAAAAGGCCAACGAATTGATGGCTCACGCCTACTCTTACATTTACCGCTTGCCTTGTACCGGTCTTCGCTTTTTTACCGTCTATGGACCGTGGGGGCGTCCCGACATGGCGCTTTTCAAATTCACGAGAGCCATTCTCGAGGGCCAGCCGATTGACGTGTATAACTATGGCAGAATGCGGCGAGATTTCACCTACATAGACGATGTGGCGGAAGGCGTGATTCGGGTAATGGAAAGGGTTCCCCAGCCCGATTGGAATTGGAGCAGCGAAAAGCCGGCCTGCGGCAGCAGTTCGGCTCCCTACCGCATCTACAACATCGGCAATCACAACCCGGTGGAGCTCAGCTATTTCATCGAGGTCCTGGAACGGAAGCTGGGTAAGAAGGCCAAGCAGCATCTGTTACCGCTGCAGGACGGAGACGTGCCCGCAACCTATGCCGACGTGGAGGATCTGGCTCGTGACGTCGGATTCAGACCAACAACCCCAATCGAGGTGGGGATCAGTCGCTTTGTGGACTGGTACCGAGAGTACTACGGAGCGTGAGCTGCTTCAAAAAGTAGAGAGTAACGGCAACACGGCACGGCTTTCGCCAGATAGCAGATCGCTTCGTTTGGAATGACAGGCCCAGGTGTCATCCCGAGAGAGCGCAGCGAGGGATCAGCTTTTCGTCGCGGCCAGCGACGAATCTAGCCATCAGCAGTACAGGGGGGATAAAGCCGATCCCTTAATCGACAAACTCAACTTGCGGGGCTCCGGGAAGTAGTCCTTTTTTGAAGCCGTAATCGAGAAGGGTCTGCACGGCGTCGCAGCCACGCCGGCCGCAGTCCAAGGTCCAGTCGTTTACGTACATGGAGACGAACCGGTCGGTGGTTACTGTGTCCAGCCCTCGAGCGAATTGCAGCGCGTAAGCCAATGCTTCTTCGCGGTGGTCGAAGGCATATTGGATGCTCCCTTTCATCAGCTTCGACACTTGTTTATGGACGTGCTCGCCCAGGGACCGCCGGATCGCGTTGCCGCCCAGAGGGAGAGGAAGATTCGTCTGCTGGTGCCACCATTCACCCAGGTCCAGGATCTTGGTCAGGCCATGGCCGACATAGGTGAGCTGGCCTTCATGGATAACTACGCCGGCCTCCGCCTCTCCGGATGTCACACGCGCAAAGACCTGATCGAAAGGGGTGAAGAGCGGTTCAATTTCCGGCTCGTACAAGCGCAAAGCAAGATGAGAGGTGGTGGCCTCTCCGGGTACGGCCACCCGCTTCCCCTTCAAGCCGTCAGGCAGCGGGCTGCGCGCCACCACAATCGGGCCGTAACGGTCGCCAAAGCTGGCGCCGCAGGACAAAAGGACATAATGCTGGGCAACGAGCGGGTAGGCCGCAAACGAGATCGCGGTTATGTCGTAGGTGCCGTGCATCGCCTTCTGATTGAGGGTTTGGATGTCTTCCAACACGTGGATGAGGGTGAGGTCGGGAGACCGGACCTTCCTCGTCGCCAGCGCATAAAACATGAACGCGTCATCCGAGTCCGGGCTGTGCGCAAGCCTCAGCTCCAAGACGGGCGACGGGGTCGTCCTATCCTTCTGCTGGGGTGTGGTCGTCATCTCTTTGTCGTTTGGTGGAAGCGTTTCAAATGACAGCACACAGTGTATCACGCCATTTGCTCAGGCCGCAAGACAACTGCGGTGCGTCGGTGCGTGACGGTACGCGATTCGCGCCGCCCTTGACTTTGGCGCGGTCTTTGGCTATTTTCATTTAGCAGGCTGCTGAAAAAGCAGCCTCCAGGATTCATGGTCAAGTCCTCCCCTGTCGCATCGCCCGCCGCTGGATACCATAGCCTTGCTAATCGTTGGATTTAGCCGGAGATGAGCCCACTACCTGAATGATATGAAGACGAGTGTCAGGATCGGGAAGGGTGTTGAGGAGCTCTTTGGGGCCTACGACGAGAACCTAAAGCTCTTGGAACGTTGTTTTCATGTTTCCACTCATCTGAACGACCAGGCGCTGGACATTGAAGGCGAAGAGGGAGACGTGAGCCGCGCTCGCCACTTGCTGGAGGAGTACTTCGAACTGGCGGATGCGGGGGCGCGTTTCGACCGCGCCGAGGTGCAGTCCTTTCTGCGCATCCTGTGTGAAGACTCCGATGCCACTCTCAAGGGTCTGGCGGAGGCCGGCAGGCCCCGCGCGTTCGGTAAGAAGTCGATTGCGCCCAAGAGCCTTAACCAGCGCCGTTACGTCGATGCGATTGAGCGCTACGACATGGTGTTCGGCATCGGCCCATCTGGAACCGGTAAGACCTATCTGGCGGTGGCGATGGCGTTGGACGCCCTCCTCGCGAAAGAGGTCAGCCGGATTATCCTGGCCCGCCCCGCCGTAGAGGCCGGCGAACGCCTGGGTTTCCTGCCCGGAACCCTGCAGGAGAAGGTGAACCCCTATCTGCGTCCGCTGTACGACGCCCTCTACGACGTCCTCGATCCGGACCGCGTGGAACGCTACCTGGAAAAGGGAATTATCGAGATCGCGCCCATTGCCTTCATGCGTGGCCGCACTTTGAACGACGCCTTCGTGATTCTGGACGAGGCCCAGAATACAACGAGCGAGCAAATGAAGATGTTCCTCACCCGCCTGGGCTTCAACTCCAAGGCGGTCATCACAGGTGACGTCACCCAGATTGATCTCCCGAGTGGGCGGCGTTCGGGTCTGGCGGAGGCAGTGGAAATAGTGTCCAGGGTAGAAGGCATCAGCTTCGTCTATTTCAACGAGCGCGACGTGGTGCGGCACAGCCTGGTGCAACGCATTATTCGGGCGTACGAGGAGCACGAGAACGCCAAGGCCGAGGCAGGAGCGCTGCGGGCCCAGCCTCCGGCGAGCGAGAGTTCCAAGTCATGAGTTCTGAATTGTGAATGATTGCAAACCTGCAAACCAAGGTGACGGTCCAGAATGCTCGCGCCCGCGCCTTTGTGCGCGGACTCAGCGCTGCGCTTGGGCTTAAAGCGCAGTGGTTCAATGTCTGTTTTGTGGACGACGCTAACATTCGTCGATTGAATGAAGGGTTCCGGGGGAGGCCCAAGCCCACAGACGTGCTCTCATTTCCTTGGCAAGATCGTGGATCATACCGATTCGGGGCCGAATCTCCAAGAAAGGACCAGGAAGGCGGTTGGAAAGGCGAGTTCGCCGGCTTCCTTGGCGATATTGTGATCTCCGCTGAGACCGCGCGGCGAAACGCCGCGGCGGCAGGGCACTCCACTTGGACTGAAATCCGCTGGCTGATCCTGCATGGGGCTTTGCACCTCCTGGGGTATGACCACGCAACGGATGACGGAGAGATGACGGCGCTTGAGTTGTCCTTACGGGGCCGGCTGGGCATTGAGGAGCTCAGAGGCAAGTCAAAAAGCAAAAGGCAAAAATGCAAAGGGCGCAATTTGCACTCCCGCTTGCAGGATGGCTTACGGAAGGAGGGCGGAGCTGCAGACTGAGCTCAAGGGCAAGTCAAAAAGCAAGGCTGCGGAGTCTAAGGATGACTTCGTCCACAGGCTCCAAGTCGCCCTTAAGGAGTTGCGGGAGTCGAACTATTGGCTGCGGCTTCTTGCCCAGGCGGGCAAGTTGCCCAAGCCGCCTCGAGCCGCTTCTGGATGAGTCCAATCAGTTGGTGGCCATGCTGTCGAAGGCTGTGGCGAAGGTCAAAGGCAAGGCCAAGCTTGCCACACGGACCGCTACGAGCGCGTAGCGAGTACCGTGTGGATTTCGCTTTTGATTTTTGCTTTTTGATTTGCCTTGCTCCTCGACATGAAGAAGGTTGGGAGGCAAATCAAAGGCAAGAGGCAAAATAGAAATGTTCCTGACCTGCTTGTGCCTACTTGCTCTCGCCGCCCTGCTGGTGGTCAGTTCCGTGGCGTCTTATCTTCGGCTCCTGATGCGGCGCCTGAGCGGCGTAGCGGCGCGTAAGCTGTTTCAGGACAACGAGGGGCGGGCCATCAGAGCCGACCGCGAGCGCGTGGGCGTTTCGATTTCGACGCTGCACGGAGCGGCGATGGCGCTCTTTGCCGTGGGTTTGACGGGACTCTTCTTCCTGCGGCGTCCGGGGCATTCCTGGGGGAATCTGAGCGCCGCGTTGCTGGTTGTCCTCTGCGTCATCGCCATTTGCGATCAGTTGATTCCTTTTCTGTTGGTGGCCCGCCACGACGAGCCGGAACAGATTCTGGCGGAATGGATGCCTATTTTGAGGTTATCGGTCTTTCTGGCTCTGCCTCTTACCTTCCCCATCCTGATTTCTACTGGCCTGCGGCGGTTGTTGGAAGCCGAGGAACCGCAACCGGAGGCGCCCAGTCCGCAGGAGGACTTGCAGGAACTGATTGAAGCGGGCGAGCAGGAAGGAATCATCGAGAAGGGACAGGGTGAGTTGTTGCAGTCGGTGGTGGAGTTTAGCGACAAGGTGGTGCGGGACGTGATGACGCCCCGGCCCGAGATCGCAGCTGTCGAGATTGATTCGCCAATGGAGGGGTTGCGCGAGCTGTTCCGCCAGAAGCGGTATACCCGATACCCGGTGTACTCCGGGCAGCTTGACAATGTGGAGGGCATCGTCAGCATCCGGGATCTGACCGAACTGCCACCCGCTGAACAGTCAAGAGCCACCATCCGCTCGCTCCTCCGTTCGGTCCGTTTCGTGCCCGAAACTAAGCGCACTACTGAACTGCTCAAGGAGTTGCAGCAGTCCACCACCCAGCTTGCCGTTGTCGTGGACGAATATGGCCGCGTCTCGGGTCTGGTCACCATCGAGGATTTGGTCGAGGAGATTGTGGGTGAGATCCGGGACGAGGTTGAGCCCCACGCGCGCGACATCGTCAGAGAGTCAGCCAACTCTTATCTGGTGGCTGGCCAGACCGATCTTACCCAAGTGGCCGAGCAATTGAACGTGTCTATCGAGGAAGGTGACTACTCAACCGTGGCTGGATTTGTTCTGACTCGTCTGGGTCACGTTCCTGCCCCGGGCGAGAAGGTGGAAAGCAACGGGCTGAGCGTCGAGGTGTTGGAGGCTGATCCGCGCTCGGTGTTGAAGGTCCGGCTGCGCGTGTTGCCTGAGCCGTCTGCCGCAGCCTCGGCTTAGAGCGGATCCGCCGCTTGCGGAAAGCTTGGCTGAGAAGCTGTGAAAAAATCGCGTCGGAGAGTCGTGATGGGCTGGTGTGGCTCTGCCGCCTGCTCTCCAGAAAGTTCACGCAAGTTGTTGATTGTTCGTGAGGCCACGTGAAACTTTCTGGTCACAACTGGATCGGCCCACAGGCCGACAGGGA
>Ga0182033_10000769_pt1 | contig 15555 bp, 12 predicted proteins | sample tim00Cox0000000H_FD_125968 | JGI IMG/M metagenome (GOLD analysis project Ga0182033, IMG submission 125968) | Lab enrichment of tropical soil microbial communities from Luquillo Experimental Forest, Puerto Rico - timezero.00C.oxic.00.000.00H | ecosystem: Environmental > Terrestrial > Soil >...
GCACCATGAGCGCGCCCGCCGCCGCCCCTGACGTCGCCGCCGAAATTGGCCGCTGGCTCGCCTATCTCGGCGCCGAGCGGCGCATGTCGGCAAAGACGCTAGAAGCCTACCACCGCGACGTCGGGCAGTTCCTCGAGTTCCTTGCCGGCCATCTGGGTGGAGCGCCGACGCTTCGACAACTGGCCAAGTTGACGCCCGCGGACGTGCGCGCTTTCATGGCGAAACGCCGCAGCGACGGACTGAGCAGCCGTTCGCTGATGCGGTCGCTCGCCGGCGCCCGTTCGTTCGCGCGCTATCTCGAACGCAACGGCAAGAGCAAGGTCGGCGCTTTGTCGGCGGTGCGCGCGCCTAAGGTCGCAAAAACCTTGCCGAAGCCGCTCACCATCGCCACGGCCAAGCGCATCTCCGATGCCGAGCTGCGCGTCGACGAGGGGCGCGAACCGTGGATCATCGCGCGCGATGCCGCCGTGCTGGCGCTTTGCTACGGCTCAGGCCTGCGCATTTCAGAAGCGCTGTCGCTCAAGCGCAAGGACGTCGGTGCGCGCGACGTCATCACCGTCCGCGGTAAGGGCAACAAGATGCGCATGGTGCCGCTGCTGCCACAGGTCGCCAAGCTGATCGCCGATTACGTGCAGCTCTGCCCGCTCGATCTGCCGGACGATGGCCCGCTCTTCATTGGTGCGCGCGGTGGCTCGCTCAGCGCACGCGTAGTGCAACTAACGATGGCGCGGCTGCGCGGTGCTCTCGGCCTTCCCGATACGGCGACGCCGCACGCGCTGCGCCACTCCTTCGCTACGCATCTCCTGGCGCGCGGCGCCGACCTGCGCGCAATCCAGGAATTGCTTGGCCACGTGTCGCTCTCGACCACGCAGATCTACACCGCGGTCGATACCGAGCTGCTCTTGAAGGTCTATTCCAGCGCCCATCCGCGCGCCTAAGACGAATGCCGCGCACATCATTCCGCCACTTGCGCGCCGCCGTGCGCGTTAGCATCGTTACGTAGACAGAGGCAGAGGCCGATGAGCGCACACGAGCATCTGGAACAAGCCGAGCAAGTCGAGCATGTCTCGCAGAGTGGCAGCAAGAAGATCGCGCTGTTCATCGCGGTGTTGGCGCTGTTCCTCGCCTTGTCGGAGATGCTGGGCAAGGGCGCGCAGACCTCCGCGCTCACCCACAATGTGAACAGCAACGACCTTTGGTCGTTTTTCCAGTCCAAGACAATCCGCATGGCCCTGCTGAGCACTGCAGCGGAGCAAATGGAGATCGAAGCCGAACACGCGACCGACCCCGCGATCAAGGCGCGCTTCAACAAGACGATCGATACCTGGAAGGATAACGTGGCGCACTATGACGATGACCCTTCGACCAATGAAGGCCGCAAGCAGCTCGTCGAGCGCGCCAAGGAGTCAGAGCACCTCCGCGACGAAGCACGCGCGCGCTACCATCAATATGAATTCGCATCGGCCGCCTTGCAGATCGGTATCGTGCTGGCTTCGGCGGAAGTGATCACCAGCATTACCGCGCTCGGTTGGCTGAGCGGACTATTTGGCCTCCTCGGTCTCGGCTTGATGGGGTTGGGCCTCTGGGTGCCGCACGCTTTGGATTTTCTCTTCCACGTCGCCCGCTGAAAAGCCTCAAAGGCTACATCGGCCTTACGCGCGTCGGCGCAGCCACCACAGCCGACGCAGAAAACAGAGCTGCTGGCCGTTGGCCCGGCCTACGCGTGTCCAGCCATGCAACGATGGGCTCGAGGTGGTCCCACAGCCGCGCTTCCAGCAGGTACAGCAGGGCCAGAACGACCCTGGCTTGAAAACTTTCCCGGTGGCCGCAATTAAAGCACGGCTTTCATGCCTGCAATCAGGACCTCACCCTCCCGCCATCCACGTTGAGCGTCTGCCCCGTCATGAAAGCCGCATCGTCGCTGGTCAAAAACGAGACCGCGCCGACCAGATCCTCCGGCACTTCCACGCGCTTGATAGCCTGCATTTGCGCCACAGCGATGAACTCTTCTTCCATGGTGTTAAACTGCGGCCGCGGCGCGCGCACGATGGTGCCGGGCGAACGCGTGAGACCCGGCGCGATGGCATTGACGGTGATGCCATCGGGCGCCAGATCCGTCGCTAGCGCGCGCGTGAAGCCGACGATGCCGCCTTTGCTGGCCACATAATGCGCGAAGCCGGTGACGACCGAACCGAGCGTCGACGACGCCATGTTGACGACGCGGCCCCATTTGCGCGCGCGCATGCCCGACACGAAGGCGGCCGTCACGAGAAAAGTGCCGTCCAGATTGATTGACAGGACCTGCCGCCAGTCGGCGAAGGTCATCTCGGGGAATTCCTTTTGTGGAAAGATACCGGCGCTATTGATCACAATATCGACGTCGCTGAACTTCGACTGCACCTGCTTAGCCATGGCAGCGACCGATTGCTCCGACGACACGTCGCACTTGACTGCTATGGCCTGCCGGCCCGCCGCTTCCACCAGTTTCACGGTGTCGCTGCCGTCGCCGATGTCCGCGATCGCGATGTGTACGCCGTCTTCCGCTAGCCTTTTCGCGAAGGCCTGCCCGATGCCGCCCGCTGCGCCGGTAATGACGGCAACTTTGTCCTTGTGCCCTTTGGCCATCGCTATCCCCGTTTTTCCGGACGGGGAGTATCACATGTGAATCGTGCGCTTTGCCACCGCCAAGGCGGCTTCCTTCACGGCCTCGGGCAGCGTCGGATGCGCGTGGCAGGTGCGCGCGATGTCCTCGGCGGAAGCGCCGAATTCCATGGCCAGCACCGCCTCGGCGATCATGTTGCCGGCGTCGGCGCAAACCAAGTGCACGCCAAGCACGCGGTCGTTCTTGGCATCAGCGAGGATCTTAATGAAGCCATCGGTAGTGAGGTTCACCTTGGCGCGGCCATTGGCCGTCATCGGAAATTTGCCGACGTTGTAGGCGACGCCGGCTGACCTCAGCTCTTCCTCGGTTTTGCCGACGGTGGCGATTTCCGGATAGGTGTAGACGACGTTCGGAATGGCTTCGTAATTCACGTGACCGGCCTGCCCGATCAGAATCTCTGCGACGGCGACACCTTCGTCTTCCGCCTTGTGCGCGAGCATCGGCCCGGCGATCACATCGCCGATAGCCCAGATGCCGGGTATGTTGGTCGCGTAATAATGATCTACGATCACCCGGCCATGCTCATCCAGCTTGACGCCGACCTCCTTGAGGCCGAGCCCTTCGGTATAGGGCACCCGGCCGATCGAAACCAAAACCACATCGGCTTCGATGCTCTCCGCGGCGCCGCTTTTGGCCGACTCGATGGTCACCTTCAGGCGCGAGCCCGAAATGTCGACCGCGGTGACCTTCGACGACAGCTTGAATGCAATGCCCTGCTTCTCGAACAGACGTTGCGCCTGCCGACGCAATTCGCTGTCCAGCCCAGGCAGCACGCCGTCGAGAAATTCCACCACCGTTACCCTCGATCCGAGCCGCCGCCAAACCGAGCCGAGCTCGAGCCCGATCACCCCGGCGCCGACCACCAGGAGATGCTCTGGCACCAGGTTGAGCGTGAGCGCGCCGGTCGAAGAAACGATGCGCTTCTCGTCGATCTCGATACCGCGCAATTTCGCCACGTCGGAGCCTGTCGCGATGACAATGGACTTGGTCTGAAGTGTTTGCATGTTACCGTCGGCGCCTTTCACCTCGACCACGCCAGGCGCGGTGATCCGGCCAACACCGTGAAATGCGTCGATCTTGTTCTTCTTGAGCAGGAACTCGACGCCCTTGACGTTGCCTTCGACGCCCTGGTCCTTGAACGCCATCATCGCCTTGAGGTCCAGCTTGGGCGCAGAGACGCCGATGCCCATCTTGCCGAAGATATGTTCAGCCTCATCGAACAATTGGGAAGCGTGCAGCAGCGCCTTTGAAGGAATGCAGCCAACATTGAGGCAGGTCCCGCCGAATGTCGTGCGCTTTTCCACCACCGCAGTCTTCAAACCGAGCTGCGCCGCGCGGATGGCGCAGACATAGCCGCCCGGGCCGGTGCCAATGACGATGAGATCGTAGGCCATACGCTCACAAATCCAGCACTATCCGCGCCGGGTCTTCCAGACCTTCCCTCACCCGCACTAGGAAGGTAACCGCCTCGCGGCCGTCGACTATGCGGTGATCGTAGGAGAGAGCGAGATACATCATCGGCCGCGCCTCGATTTTCCCGCCGACCACCATGGGCCGCTCCTGGATCTTGTGCATGCCCAGGATGCCCGACTGCGGCGCGTTCAGGATCGGCGTCGACATCAGCGAGCCGTAGATACCGCCGTTCGAGATGGTGAAGGTGCCGCCTTGCATCTCCTCGATCTTCAGCGCACCGTCGCGCGCGCGGCGGCCGAAATCGCCGATCGTCTTCTCGATTTCGGCGAGCGACATGGCGTCGGCTTCGCGCACCACCGGCACTACGAGGCCCTTGTCGGTACCGACCGCGACGCCGATGTGATAATAATTCTTGTAGACGATGTCGGTGCCGTCGATCTCGGCGTTGACGGCGGGGATCTCTTTTAACGCCTGGATGCAGGCACGCACGAAGAAGCCCATGAAGCCAAGTTTGACGCCGTGCTTCTTCTCGAACAGTTCCTTGTATTGGTTGCGCAGGTGCATCACCGCGCTCATGTCGACCTCATTGAAGGTCGTAAGCATCGCGGCGGTGTTCTGTGCGTCCTTCAGCCGGCGTGCGATGGTTTGTCGCAGCCGCGTCATGTGCACGCGCTCTTCGCGCGCCGCATCCTCGGCGGGCGAAGGTGCCCGCATCGACACCGGTGCCGGTGTCGGGACGAGCGTCGGCTGCGCGGCGGCGCGTTCGATCGCGGCCAGCATGTCGCCTTTGGTCACCTGACCGTGCAAGCCGGTGCCGGCGACATTGGAGGGATCGACACCGCTTTCCGCCGCCAACTTACGCACCGACGGTGGTGACGGCATTTCGTGCCGCAGCGGTCGCTCGGGACCGGCGACGACTGGCTTAGTCTTCGCAGTCCTCCCCTCCGGCGCGTCGATCGCGGGCTTGGTGGCGGCCGCAGGCTTCGCCGCCACGGCGGCGCCGTCCTTGATTGCGCCGAGCAGCGCGCCGACGGCGACGGTGTCGCCTTCTTTCGCTGCGATGTCCGATAAGACACCGGCGGCGGGCGCCGGCACTTCTAGCGTGACCTTGTCGGTTTCCAGCTCGACCAGTGGCTCGTCCACCGCCACAGCATCGCCCGGCTTCTTGAACCACTTACCGACGGTCGCTTCGGTGATCGATTCGCCGAGGGTGGGCACGCGGATATCAGCCATGGCCATTCCCTCTAACTGAGCGCCTCGTCAAGCAACTGCTTGAGCTGCGCCAGGTGCCTCGACATCAATCCGACCGCGGTCGACGCGGCGGCGGGCCGCCCGGCATAGCGCATCGAGCGGTGCTTGGCGCCGATCTGGTTGAGGATCCACTCCAGGAAGACGTCGACGAAGAACCAGGCACCCATGTTGCGCGGCTCTTCCTGGCACCACAGCATCTCGGCCTGCTTGAAGCGCGACAGCTCGGAAATCAGCGCCTTGGTAGGGAACGGATAGAGTTGCTCGATGCGCAGGAGATAAATGTCGTCGATACCGCGCTTCTCGCGCTCCTCGTGGAGATCGTAATAGACTTTGCCGCTGCACAGGATGACGCGGCGGATCTTGTCGTCCGCGACGAGCTTGATCTTCTCCTGCGGCAACGTCTGCGCATCGTCCCACAGAACGCGATGGAAGGTTGTGGCGGGCCCGAGCTCGTCGAGCCTGGAGATCACGCGTTTGTGTCGCAGCAGGCTCTTCGGCGTCATCAGGATCAGCGGTTTGCGGATTTCGCGCTTCAACTGCCGGCGCAGGATGTGGAAATAGTTCGCCGGCGTGGTGCAGTTCGCCACCTGCATATTGTCTTCGGCGCACATCTGCAGATAGCGCTCAAGCCGCGCCGAGGAGTGCTCCGGCCCCTGCCCTTCGTAACCATGCGGCAGTAAACAGACGAGACCCGACATGCGCAGCCATTTGCGCTCACCGGACGAAATGAACTGATCGATCATCACCTGCGCTCCGTTAGCGAAGTCGCCGAACTGCGCCTCCCAAAGCGTCAGCGCGTTCGGCTCGGCGGTGGAATAGCCGTATTCGAAGCCGAGCACGGCCTCCTCCGACAGCATCGAATTGAGTACCTCGTAGCGCGCCTGGGCCCCGCCGAGATGATTGAACGGCGTGTAGCGCTCCTCGGTCTCTTGGTCGAACAGCACAGAGTGGCGCTGCGAGAAGGTGCCGCGCTCCGAGTCCTGACCGGACAAGCGGACCGGATGGCCTTCCTTCAACAAGGAGCAGAAGGCGAGTGCCTCGGCGGTCGCCCAATCGATGCCCTCACCGGTCTCGATCGCCTTGGCGCGATGGTCGAGGAAGCGCCGGATGGTCCTGTGAACGTGGAAGCTCTCCGGCACCGCGACGATCTTCTTGCCGATATCGCGCAGCACGCCGAGATCGAGGCCAGTATGGCCGCGGCGCGGATCTTCCAGGCTGCCGGGGGCAGCCTTCAGCCCAGACCAGCGGCCGTCAAGCCAGTCGGCCTTATTCGACTTGTACCCCTGCGCCGCCTCGAACTCGGCATCGAGGCGCGCACGCCAGTCGGCCTTCATCTTCTCGAACTCGCCTTCGGTGACGACGCCTTCGCCGATGAGCTTCTTGGAATAGATTTCCTGGGTGGTCGGGTGCGAACGGATCTTCTGATACATCAGCGGCTGTGTGAAGGACGGCTCGTCGCCTTCATTGTGGCCAAAGCGCCTGTAGCAAAACATGTCGATGACCACCGGATGCTGAAATTTCTGCCGGTATTCGGTCGCCACCTTGGCAGCAAACACCACCGCCTCCGGATCGTCGCCGTTCACGTGGAAGATTAGCGCCTCGATCATCTTGGCAACGTCGGACGGATAGGGCGACGAGCGCGAGTAGCGCGGATAGGTGGTGAAGCCGATCTGGTTGTTGACGATGAAATGGATCGAGCCGCCGGTACGGTAACCCTTCAGGCCCGACAGACCGAAGCATTCCGCCACAACGCCCTGGCCAGCAAAGGCGGCGTCGCCATGCATCAGCAGTGGCAACACCATCCGGCGATCGCGGGCTGTAGCACCGTGCTGATCCTGCTTGGCGCGCACCTTGCCGAGCGTCACCGGATCGACGATCTCCAGATGCGACGGGTTGGCAGTGAGCGACAAATGCACACTATTGCTGTCGAACTCGCGGTCGGACGAGGCGCCGAGATGATATTTCACATCGCCAGAGCCTTCGGTTTCCTCGGGCGTCGATGAGCCGCCCTTGAACTCGTGGAACAGGGCTCGGTGCGGCTTGCCCATCACCTGGGTAAGCACGTTGAGCCGACCACGGTGAGGCATGCCGAACACGATCTCCTTCACGCCGAGATTGCCGCCGCGCTTGATGATCTGCTCAAGTGCCGGGATCAGCGACTCGCCGCCATCGAGGCCGAAGCGCTTGGTGCCGGTGTATTTGACGTCGAGAAATTTCTCGAAGCCTTCCGCCTCCACCAGTTTATTGAGGATGGCGCGCTTGCCCTCGCGGGTGAATTGGATCTCCTTGTCCTTGCCTTCGATACGCTCCTGGATCCAGCTCTTCTGCGCAGCGTTGGAGATGTGCATGAATTCGACGCCAAGCGTCTGACAATAGGTGCGCCGCAGGATGGCTACGATCTCGCGAATAGACGCGAAGTCGAGGCCGAGCACCTTGTCGAGGAAGATCTTCCGATCAAGATCGGCGTCACTAAAGCCGTAGGAACTCGGATCGAGTTCCTCCTCGTTCTTCTCTGGTTCGAGCCCAAGCGGATCGAGCTTGGCGTGAAAATGGCCGCGCATGCGATAAGCACGAATCAGCATCAGCGCGTGGATTGAATCGCGCGTTGCCTGCTGCACATCGCTCGCGCCTATATCGACGCCCGTCGTCTGCGCCTGCTTATTGATCTTGTCGGAGATGAGTCGCTCGGTCTCAGCCCATTGCCCGTCTAGTGCCGCCAACAGATCGCCGTTGGGCCGCCCCGGCCAGTTCGGATTCTTCCAGGAGGGGCCGCGCGCACTCTCGGCAACGTCGGAAGCCTCATCCTTCAGGCTCTTGAAGAACTCCTGCCATTGCGCGTCGACCGCGGCGGGGTCGGCTTCGTATTTGGCGTAGAGGTCTTCGATATAGGTGGCGTTACCGCCATAGAGGAACGAGGTGCGGGTGAAGGCGGCGTTGGCTTCCTGGCGCGACATGGCTATTTTCGATCCTTGCACGGCGAAATCGGCACGTTGCGGGCGCAACAGCCGCATTAAATCCCTCCGGCTGCGGATTTGATCTTTTAGCGCTATTTATGACGTCTGTAAGTCCACAAAAGCCCTAAGGACTGAATCAGGACTTCAATACTTCTACGAGGGTCTTCCCGATCCGGGCGGGGGAGGGCGACACCTTTATCCCCGCCGATTCCATGGCGGCGATCTTGGATTCGGCATCGCCCTTGCCGCCGGAAATGATCGCGCCGGCATGGCCCATGCGACGGCCCGTTGGCGCGGTGCGCCCGGCGATGAAGCCGACCATCGGCTTCTTGCGGCCGCGCTTGGCCTCGTCCTTAAGGAATTGCGCGGCGTCCTCCTCTGCCGAGCCCCCGATCTCCCCGATCATGACGATCGAGTCGGTCTTTTTGTCGGCCAGAAACATTTCCAGCACGTCAATGAATTCGGTACCCTTGACTGGGTCGCCACCGATGCCGACCGCCGTCGTCTGCCCAAGGTTCTCGCGGCTGGTCTGGAAGACCGCTTCATAGGTGAGCGTGCCGGAGCGCGAGACGATGCCGACCGAGCCGGGCTTGAAAATATTGCCGGGCATGATGCCGATCTTGCACTCGCCCGCCGTCATCACGCCCGGGCAGTTCGGCCCGACCAGGCGCGACTTCGAGCCAGAAAGCGCACGTTTGACCTTGACCAGGTCCATCACTGGAATGCCCTCAGTGATGCAGACGATGAGCGGGATCTCGGCCTGGATCGCCTCACAGATCGCGTCCGCCGCGCCGGCCGGCGGCACGTAGATGACGCTGGCGTCGCAGCCGGTCTTCTCGCTCGCCTCGGCCACCGTGTCGAATACTGGCAGATTGAGATGAAATGAGCCGCCTTTGCCGGGCGATGTGCCGCCCACCATCTTGGTACCGTAGACGATCGCCTGCTCGGAGTGGAACGTGCCGTTCTTGCCGGTGAAGCCCTGGCAGATGACTTTGGTGTTCTTGTCGATCAGCACGGACATCACGCAGCCTCTTTCACCGCTTTAACAATCTTCTGCGCCGCATCGTCGAGGTCGTCGGCCGACGTCACGTTAAGTTTGGACGCGGCGATGATCTTTTTGCCGAGCTCGACATTGGTGCCTTCTAGGCGGACCACCAGCGGCACCTTCAAGCCGACTTCCTTCACCGCCGCTACCACGCCCTCAGCAATCACATCGCATTTCATGATGCCGCCGAAGATGTTTATGAGGATGCCCTTCACGTTCGGATCGGAAGTAATGATCTTGAATGCCGCCGCCACCTTCTCCTTGGTGGCGCCGCCGCCGACGTCCAGGAAGTTTGCGGGCATCATGCCGTAGAGCTTGATGATGTCCATGGTCGCCATGGCGAGACCGGCGCCGTTGACCATGCACCCGATCGAGCCATCGAGCGATATGTAGTTGAGGTCATATTTTGAAGCCTCGACTTCCTTCTCATCCTCTTCGGTGAGATCACGCAATGCGACGATGTCGGGGTGCCGGTAGAGCGCGTTGTCATCAAATCCGATCTTGGCGTCGAGGCAGATCAGCTTGCCGTCCTTGGTTATCACCAGCGGATTGATCTCCAACAGACTCATGTCCTTGGCGCCGAATGCGGCATAGAGCTTCGGTAGCAGGGCCTCCACCTGCTTGGCGAGATCGCCGGCAAGTTTCAGCGCCTGCGCCACGCGGCGGCCGTGATGCGGCATGATGCCAGTGGCCGGATCGACCGAAAAGGTGAGGATCTTGTCAGGGTGGTTCTTCGCCACTTCCTCAATGTCCATGCCGCCCTCGGTAGAGACCACAAACGCGACGCGCGAACTTTCGCGGTCAATCAGCGCGGAGAGATAGAATTCGCGGTCGATAGTCGAGCCTTCCTCGACGTAGAGGCGGTTGACCTTCTTGCCCTGCGGTCCGGTCTGATGGGTGACCAGGGTTGAGCCGAGAATGCGAGTCGCTTCGTTTTTCACTTCGTTGAGGGACTTCACAACCTTGACGCCGCCAGCCTTGCCGCGGCCGCCGGCGTGGATCTGCGCTTTCACCACCCATACGGGACCGCCGAGTTGTTGGGCGCCTTTCAACGCCTCGTCGACGGTGAATGCGGGCACCCCCCGTGGCACCGGCACGCCGAATTCGCGCAATACCGCCTTCGCCTGATACTCGTGAATATTCATGCAATGAACCTTGAATTTGTGTCCCGGGCGCAGCGTGAAGTGTGCGCTCCCGACCCGGGACCGTTACGACTTTAAATCCCTAGGCCAAATTCGGCGCGATCCTCTTGCAGGCCTCGACGAGGCCCTGCACCGCAGCCACCGACTTCTCGAACATGCCGCGTTCGGCGCTGTTAAGCTCGATTTCGACGACGCGTTCGACACCTTTGGCGCCGATGACAACGGGCACACCGACATAGAGATCCTTCACGCCGTACTCGCCGTTGAGCCAGGCGGCGCAGGGCAGCACGCGCTTTTTGTCGAGCAGGTAGCTCTCCGCCATCCCGATGCCGGATGCGGCCGGCGCGTAGAAGGCGGAGCCGGTCTTCAGGAGGTTGATGATTTCGGCACCGCCATTGGCGGTGCGCTTGACGATCTCGTCGACGCGCGCCTGCGTGGTCCAGCCCATCTTCACCAGATCAGGCACCGGAATGCCGGCTACCATGGAATAGCGCGTCAGCGGCACCATAGTATCACCGTGGCCTCCGAGCACGAAGGCGGTGACGTCTTCCACCGATACATTGAACTCGTCGGCGAGGAAATATCTGAAACGAGCGCTGTCGAGCACGCCCGCCATGCCGACCACCTTCTGTTGCGGCAGGCCGCAGGATTTCTGCAGCGCCCAGACCATGGCGTCGAGCGGATTGGTGATGCAGATTACGAAACTGTTCGGCGCGTATTTCTTAATGCCGGAGCCGACTTGACCCATCACTTTCAAATTGATGTCAAGCAAATCATCGCGGCTCATCCCCGGCTTCCGTGGCACGCCAGCGGTGACAATGCACACGTCAGCGCCTTCAATCGCCTCATAGCTGTTGGTGCCGGTTACTTTGGCATCAAAGTCGTTGACCGGTGAGGACTCGGCGATATCGAGCGCCTTGCCCTGCGGGATGCCTTCCATGACGTCGAACAATACAACGTCGCCGAGTTGTTTGAGGCCGATGAGGTGAGCGAGCGTGCCGCCGATTTGGCCAGCGCCGATCAATGCAATCTTGTTACGCGCCATGGTGGGAAATCTCTCGATTAAAGGTCGGGTCGCGAGGGGTTATCCGGTCCGGCTGGCGACGACAAGCCACCGGACGGCAGTGAACATATGCATCTGGGCCTTGTATGCATAATACCAATATAGCCGGCGGTCGGAGTCCAGCCCATCGTTTGAGCGCCCCTACCGGGCCACCCCGCTGGCACAGCGGTTAAGCATCGCCTCAGGTCTCAACGATTTTGCCGATGTCGACGGAAGGTCCCTGCCGCGGACCGTGCGGCAGGCCGAGATAAGATTGCGAGCGCATCTCGATCAAGCGCGAGGCCGTGCGCTTGAATTCATTGGCCTCATAGCCATCGGTTGCGGTGTAGAGTTCGTCCGGCTGTGCCTCTGCCGAGGCCACCAGCTTCACCGCATGGTCATAGAGCGTGTCGATCAGGATGATGAATCGCTTGACCTCGTTGCGGCGGGTTATGTCCATCACCGGGATCCCCTCGAGAATGAGAGTGTGGAATTCGTGCGCGATTCGCAGGTAGTCGGCTGCGGCCAGCGGCGTGGCGCAGAGATCATCGAAAAAAAAGCGGGCAACGCCCATGGCGGCCTGCGGAACCTTCACGATGCGGCCCTTCACGATCAAATCATGCGGCTTGCCGGGTTCGTTGTCGGCCAGCCGCCGCCAGGCCTCATCGAGCGCGTCCTTGGCCGTGGCATCAGTGGGCGCGTGCCAAGTCGGCATCCCGGTCAGCTTTTCCAGCCGGAAATCGATACGGGCGGCGAGACGCACGACGTCGCAATGTTTCTGAAGCAGCGCCAAGAAGGGCAGGAACAGGCCGCGGTTGAGCCCATCTTTGTAAAGCTCACTGGGGTGCAGGTTGGAGGTCGCCACCATAATGACGCGCAGTTCGAACAGCCGCGTAAACAAACGGCCAAGGATCATGGCATCAGCGATGTCGGTGACGTGGAACTCGTCGAAGCAGAGCAGCCAGGTCTCCTCGGCGATGGCTGCCGCGGCGCGCTGGATCGGGTCTTGGTCGGACAAGGCGCCCGATTTGATGTCTTGCCGATAAGTGTAAATCCGCTCATGAACGTCGGCCATGAATTCGTGGAAATGGACCCGGCGCTTGCGCTGCACGGCACTCGTCTCGAAAAATAGATCCATCAGCATGGTCTTGCCGCGGCCGACCTCGCCGTAGAGGTATAGGCCCTTCGACGGGAACCCGCCCCCCTGCCGTTTACCGAACAGCCAGCCGAGCGAGGACGTCTTGCGCGCTAACCGGTGCTCTACGAGGCGTTGTTCCAGACTGGCGAGGCGTTGGGTTTACCACCAACTGACCCGGATCGGCTTCAATCTTGCCGGCGGCGATAAGCGTCGCGTAGCGTGTGCGGAAATCGGGCATCAAGAATCAGGGCAGCCTGAGAGCAGGCCGTTGAGGTAACGGCCAGGTTAGTCGCCCGTCAAACCTACGATATGGGGTGCGATTATCCGCGGTGGCGTGCACATTCGGCTACACGTTTGGTTGCCATGTTGTTGCGCAAAATTTGCTGCGCAGCATGCTGCAGCAGCTGCAGCAATTGCTGCGGTTTCTGCTGCAGACACCGACTGCAATAAGTGCCTGTTAGCAAAAGATATTTGTTAATAGGCATGTCGTTCAAGGCACCTTTTTATTGCGACGCAGCATCAAGGGAGTGGTTGGTCGAGCGGATAGGTGGCCTCCACCACATAGGGACCGCCGCCGACAGAAGCGCGCGAGGAAAACAGCACAATCCGCGAGACGCGAAAGGCCGCTGTGCGGAAATAACCGCGCGCCGCGAGGTATTCCGCCACCGCGCGGCTTGATGCGTCCCGCAGCCGCGCCAGCGTCACATGCGGCTTATACTTGCGCCCTTCCGGTTCAAGGCCGATGCGCTGCATCAACCTTTCGTGTTCAGCTTGTACGTCAAGCAAGGCTCGCTCCTGCGCCACGGAGGCCACTACCGCACGCGGCTTGCGGCCCCCGAAGGAGGCGAGGCCCTCCAGGTGCAGTTCGAAAGCGTCGCGCTTGACCCGGCCCAACAAGGAGGCAACTTCATGGGCGACCACGTCGTCGACGTCGCCGATGAACCGCAGTGTCAGGTGGTAATTTTCCGGATCGACCCAGCGCGCCCCAGGCAATCCGCCGCGCAACATACCGAGCGCCTGGCCAACGTCGGACGGGATTTCGACACCGGTGAAAAGACGCAGCATAAGCGCCAACTTCTTCTTATCGTCACGGCCCGCGCCGGGCTCGCGCCCGGGCGATGAGCTCTTCGACCTGCGGCAGGATACGCGCCACAATTACGTCAACACCGGCGGCATTCGGGTGCAGGCCATCGCCCTGGTTCAATTTGGGATCAGCGGCAACGCCTTCCAAGAAAAAAGGATAGAAAACGACAGCGTGAGTCGAGGCAAGGGCCGGATAAATCGCGTCAAAGGTCGCGACATAGTCGTTGCCCAGATTGTGCGGAGCCAGCATGCCGGCGAGCAAGACCGGAATATGACGTTCCTGCAGCTTATTGAGGATCTTTTCCAACGCCGCCTTGGCGAGTTGTGGGTCGATGCCGCGCAGCGCGTCGTTGGCACCAAGTTCAAGTATTACGGCCTCGGTTCCGGGCGGAACCGACCAACCAAGCCGGGCGAGCCCACCGGTTGTGGTATCTCCGGATACACCGGCGTTGATGACAGTCGCAGCGATGCCCTTGGCTTTGAGCGTGGCCGCCAGCTTGGCCGGAAAGGCGGCGTCTTCCGGCACGCCAAGGCCAGCGGTCAGTGAATCCCCTAGAGCCACGATCTGTACCGGCCGGTCGTTGGCATGGGCCGTTGGAAAGACCGATAGCGCCATCAGCGCCAAGCTCGCAAGGTGCTGGACCGCGAGGCGTTTTCTCCCATATGTGCGGGATCGTGAACAGTGGAACCACATGGAAGACGGCTTCCCAGGCAGAGGCGGCCATTGCGCTTACCGGCGTCAATCTATCGCTCGGGCAAGGCGCCGCCCGGGTGCATGTCCTTAGGGATATCGACTTAAATATAGGCAACGGCGAGGCCATCGGCCTGGTCGGACCTTCCGGTTCCGGCAAATCGACCTTGCTAATGGTAATTGCCGGGCTGGAGCGGGCTGATACCGGTTCTGTGGCGGTGGCGGGCGAGGACCTCACCCGGCTCGATGAAGACGCCTTGGCACGCTTCCGAGGACGCAACATAGGAATCGTATTTCAGTCGTTCCACCTGATCCCAACCATGACGGCGCTTGAAAACGTGGCGGTGCCACTAGAACTCGCCGGCGTCAGCGATGCCAGCGAGCGCGCCCACGATGAGCTGATCGCTGTGGGCTTAACCGAGCGGCTGCACCACTATCCGGCGCAGCTTTCCGGCGGCGAGCAGCAGCGCGTCGCAATCGCCCGAGCGCTGGCGCCCGATCCGGTCATCCTGGTGGCTGACGAGCCAACCGGGAATCTCGACGAGAATACGGGCCGACAGATCATTGATCTCCTGTTCGCCGGCCGTGCCAAACGCGGCTCCACCCTGGTGCTGGTGACCCACGATTCCGCGCTTAGCACCCGCTGCGAGCGAATCGTGCGGCTGCGCTCCGGCCGCATTGACGGCGCCAGTGCATGAGCGCCGTTGCCTCGGCGAGCGGCTGGTTGCCACTGTGCTTTGCACTGCGCGAACTGCGTGGCGGCTTGCGCGGCTTCTACGTGTTCATCGCTTGCATTGCGTTAGGCTGCATGGCGATTTGCGGAGTCGGCTCGCTGGCCGCGAGCCTCAGCGACGGATTGGCACGGCAAGGTCAAATTATTCTTGGCGGCGATCTTTCCTTCACGCTGATCCAGCGTGAGGCCGCACCGAACGAACGTGCCTTTCTCGACGGGCGCGGCCAGGTGGCGAGCGCCGCTACGCTGCGCGCCATGGCGCATACCACCGATAGCAAGACCACGCTCGTTGAGGTGAAAGCCGTGGACGACGCCTACCCGCTGTTCGGTCAGGCTCTGCTTGATCCGGTCATGGCGCTGCACGAAGCGCTGGCCGAGAACCACGGCATCTTCGGCGCGGC